>X363_Desmarests_Spiny_Pocket_Mouse__coassemble_908_pt1 | contig 13525 bp, 10 predicted proteins | sample X363_Desmarests_Spiny_Pocket_Mouse__metabat2_low_PE_031 | metagenome-assembled genome bin X363_Desmarests_Spiny_Pocket_Mouse | reverse complement strand
CCCCAGCAGCATCCCCTTCTTGGCGGTGTCCAGCGGGACAAACAGCAGCATGGCAAACAGAAAGCCAAAGAAAATAGCCAGCCCGCCCATCCGGGGGATAGGGTGGTCGTGCATCCGGCGGTTGTCCCGGGGCACGTCCACCGCCCCCATCTTCACCGACATCACCTTCACCATGGGGGTGGCGGCAAGGGACACCAGCGCCGCCAGCAGCAGCGCCAGCAATACGTACCAGATATCCTGGGAGGCCAGGATCGACCTAAAATCATTCAAGTGAAGTTCGCTCCTTTTCGGCCTTCCGTTTCAGCGCGGACAGGCCGTCGCGCATTTCTTTTTATCGGGGCAGGAAGCCCACTTTCTTATAGACCTTGCGCAGGGTTTTGTTGGCGATGTACTCCGCCTTCTCCGCCCCGGCCCGGTACACGCCCTCAAGGTATGCTTTGTCCGCCAGCAGCCGCTCCGTCTCCTCCCGGATGGGGCGCAGGGTTTCCACAACCGCCTCGCCCACGGCCGGCTTGAACGCACCGTAGCCCTTGCCGTCAAATTCCCGTTCGATCTCCTCGTAGTTCTTACCGGTTACGGCGGAATAAATGGCCATCAGGTTGGCCACCCCCGGCTTATTCTCCCGGTCGTAGCGGACGCAATGTTCCGTGTCGCTGTCGGTCACCGCCCGCTTGAACTGCTTCATGATAAAGCCCGGGTCGTCCATCAGGGTCACGCGGCCCGTATCCCCGTCCTCGCTCTTCGACATCTTCGCGCCAGGGTTGGTGAGGGACATGATCCGCGCCCCCACTTTCGGCACCCAAGGCTCCGGCATTTTGAATACCTCGCCGTACACGCCATTGAAACGCTGCACAATGTTCCGGGCCAGCTCCACGTGCTGCTTCTGATCCTCCCCAACGGGGACGAAATCCGGCTGGTACAGCAAAATATCCGCCGCCATCAGGCAGGGGTAGGTAAACAGCCCGCCGTTGATGTTATCCGCGTTTTTGGCGGACTTGTCCTTAAACTGGGTCATGCGGGACAGCTCGCCGAACATGGCGTAGCAGTTGAGCACCCAGCCCAGCTCCGCGTGCTGGTGGACATGGGATTGGATGAAAAGGGTGTTCTTTTCCGGGTCCAAGCCGCAGGCGATGTACTGGGCAAGCTGCTCCAAGGTGCGGCGGCGCAGGTCGGCGGGGTTCTGGCGCACGGTGATGGCGTGCAGGTCCGCCATAAAATAGTAGCAGTCAAATTCCTCCGCCCGCTCCGCCCAGTTGCGCACAGCCCCCAGATAGGAGCCAAGGGTCAGGTCGCCGCTGGGCTTAATGCCGGACAGCATCACTTTTTTGCTCGTGTTTTCCATTCCCGTCACATCTCCCTATTCGGCGTCCAACCCCAGATACCCGGTGATATCCACTGGGTCCGCGTCCGACCACAGGTGCTCCAAGCCGTAGAACTCCCGGCCCTCCTCGGTGAAAACATGAATGACCACGCTGGAATAGTCCATCAGCGTCCACTGGCCGCCCCGGTGGCCCTCAATGTGGTGGGGCTCCTCCCCCGCCTTGGACATGGCCTCCTCCACCGCCTCGGCCAGCGCCCGCACTTGGGTGGTCGAGGTGCCGCTGCAAATAACAAAGTAGTCAGCCAGCGTAGTCTGGCCGGCGGTGTGCAGCACCTTGATGTCGTTCCCCTTTTTATCGTCCAGCGCCTTGACGGCGATGGCGATCATTTCCTTCTCGCTTAGCATAACGCTCTCTCCTTTTCTGATTATGGGTTAATCCGGGGTGTCCCCCCAGTCTATGGCGGCGTCCCCGGCCCCTTGGGCCGTCTCCCCCGGTTCGGGGCCGCCGGTGTTTAGCTCCACGGGCATATCGGATGCGGCGGGCGGGCTCCCCTCGGGGGGGCTGTCCGTCTGGACGGGGTCGCTCTCACCGGGCTCCCCGCTCTCCAGGGGATCGCTCTCTCCGGGTTCGCCGCTCTCCGCCGGGTCGGTCTCCTCCGGCGGGTCGCTCTCCTCCGGCGGGTCGGTGGGCTTCACCTGGACCACCCCCACGGAGGGGTCGGCCAGCCGCCCGGTGGAGGACCGCAGGGACCCGTCGGGGGTCACGCTCATCAGGTCCAGCTGACGGATGGTCACCTGCTCCACGAAGGGATTCAGCTTCTCGTTGATGAGGGGGAGCAACTGGCTCTGGACGGGGTAGACGAATGGGTAGGTCTCGTCATACCTGGCCTGATAATAGCTGCCGTTGGCGATGGGCATGGTGCAGAACTCCACGTCGTCCACCTGGAGCCCGCCGATGATGGCCTCCTGGGCGAACCAGAAGATGTTTTCCACCGACAGGTCGCTGTCCACCCGGTTGCCGAACAGCTCGGCCAGCTGGCCGATGCGGACTGCATTCTTGATCTGGAGGGTTTGCTTGAGCACCGCCTTCAAAAAGCTGTGCTGCATCTGCAGGCGGTACAGGTCGCTGCGGTCGCCGGGGTCGGGGAAGCCGGGGTCGTTCTTCCGCCAGCGGACGATCTGCATGGCATCGCTGCCGTTGAGCTGCCGGTAGCCCGGCTCCTGGTAGATATACAGGTCCTGGAAGGGGTCGTTATACACCATGAGGAAGGGCACGTCGTACCACACGCCGCCGATGGCGTCCACCATCTCGCCCACCAGCTCCCAGTCGATGCGCACGTAATAGTCTGGCGTGAAGCCCACCAGCTCAGACACCTCAGTTCTCAGCGCCTGGACGCCCTCGTCCCCCTCGCCCCACAGGGTGTACACCGCGTTCAGCTTTTTGTCCGGGATGCGGTGGCCGGTGTTGTTTACGATGGTATCCCGGGGAAGGGACATGACGGTGGCCCTCTGGTTGGTGATGTCGTAGGTGGCCACCATCATGCTGTCGGTGAGTCCGGAGGCCACGTCGGAGCCGAAGATCAGGAAGGTGTAGATCTCTTTGCTCTTCCGGTCCCCGCCCACCTTGGGCTGGATGGCGTCAAAGCTCAGGGTGGCCTCCGGGTCCGGGCTGCCCAGGGGGTCGGTGCTCACCGGGGCGCCGGACGGCCTGGTGTCCGGGGGGAGGGAAGGCTTCTTCACCCAGCGGTTGTACAGCAGCACCACCGCTGCGGCCAGCACCATGACCACCGCCAGTACGATCATGACGACCATGATCGTTTTCTCCTTTTTCTTCTGAGCCTGGGCGGGCGTCAGGACCGGCTTTGCCTTTTTCTCCAGCCGCTTTCCCGGTCCCTCATGGCCCTGCGTCTCGTCGTTTATCTTTCTGGACTGGTCGCTCATGCTCGATTTCCCTTCCCATAACATTCATAGGCTCCCCGGGTGTCCTGGTGGAGCTCCTTGTCCCGCCGGACCATCTCCTCCATGGCCAGGGACGCGCCCATGCCCACCGCCCCGTCCAGGTCGGTATAGGCCAGACGGCGCAGCTCGCCCACCTCGGGGAAATCCCGACAGGGCTCCATGTAATCGGCGACATACAATATCTTTTCCTCCACGCTCATCCCCGCCCGGGCGGTGGTGTGGTAGAAGATGGCGTCGTAAACGACGTCGTCCATCCCAAAGATGTACTTGGCCAGGGCCGCGCCGCTTTTGGCGTGGAGCAGCTTGTCGGTGGCCCGCTCCAGCGGGGTCAGCTCGATGCCGTACTTTTCGCAGATTTTCAGGTGCTCCTCATAGCTGAAATATTTGGTGCAGTCGTGGAGGATGCCCGCCTTCCGCATCCGGCCCTCGTCCGCGCCCCAGCGCTTTGCCAGCCTTGCCGCCTCCTCCTCGCAGCCCCTGATGTGGGCCAGCCGCTTGGCGTACACCATGGAGTAGGACACGCACCGCAGGTCCTCCAGGCCCAGATTTTTGAGGTCGGCCTGCGTCCCATATAGTTTTTCCCGTAAAATATATCCATACACCGCCTGGGGCAAAAATTCCCGGCCTTTTCCCTCCCCCAGCAGCTCCCGCAGGCGGGTGGACGAGATATCCACCAGGCCGGGCAGCTCAATGGTGGTGATCTTGGCGTTATAGGTCCGGCTGAGATAGTCCCGCTGGGGGGCGAACACCGCCTCGCCGTCCGCCTCCGTCCGGCCAAAGGCGCACACCCCCGCCAGGGCCAGAATTCTCTCCGGCTCCGCCCACTGGTGCAGGGTGAGGAACATATCCGTGCCCATGAGCAGCCACAGCTCATGGCCCGGCCAGCGCTGGGCGGCCTCGGCCAGGGTGTCGGCGGTATAGCTTCTGCCCTCCCGGCGGAGCTCCGTGTCCCACACCTCGGTGACCTGGGGCATGAGCAGCTGATCGGCGGCGATCCGCGTCAGCTCCAGCCGCTGCTCCCGGCCGGGGCTGCCGGGGGCCAGCTCCTTGTGGGGCGGGATGCCCGCCGGGACAAACACCAGCCTATCCAGCCCCAGGGCGGCCGCCGCCGCCCTGGCCGCCGCCAGATGCCCCAGGTGGGGGGGATTGAAGCTGCCGCCGTAAATACCGATTTTCATGGGAACCACCCTCTCTAAAATCGTTTCGGGCCTGCCTATTTGACCAGCTTGTACCACGCGTCCCAGCCCCTCTTTCTCCCCGCCCGGAAGGCGGGGAGAAAGAGAGAGGTTTTGCGCGCTATTTAACCAGCTTGATTCTCTTGTCGCGGGGCTTACTGTGAGTCTCTCTATACAGCACGAACTTGGTGCCGATGACTTGGACCACCTGGCTCCGGGTGGCGCGGGCCAGCTCCTCCGCCCCCTCCCGGGGGGAAAGGGGGCTGTTCTCCAGCACCTTGCCCTTGATGAGCTCCCGGGCCTCCAAAGCGTCGTCCGCCTGCTTGACCAGGTTTTCGCCCACGCCGTCCTTGCCCACGTGGACGATGGTGTCCAGCTCGTTGGCCATGGCGCGCAGCTGGGCCCGCTGTTTACTGGTTAAATCCATACCGTCCTCACAAACCTCCATTCTATTTCAAATACGTCTCCAGCTTTTCCTGAAAGGCCTCCAGGGCCCTCCCCCGGTGGGAGATGGCGTTCTTCTCCGACCCGCTGAGCTGGGCGAAGGTCTTTTTCAGCCTGGGCAGGAAGAACACCGGGTCGTAGCCAAACCCGCCCTCCCCCATGGGGGCGAAGGCGATGGTGCCGGGGCACTCTCCCCTCGCGGTGAGCACATCGCCGTTGGGGAAGCAGCAGGTGATGACGGACACGAATTTGGCCGCCCTGGGCTGGCCCGCGGGCATGGAGGACAGCAGCAGGCGGTAGCGCCCCGCATCGTCCAGCCCCTCGCCGCCGTACCGGGCGGAGTACACGCCGGGGGCGCCGTTCAGCGCGTCCACGCACAGCCCCGAATCGTCGGCGATGGCGGGCAGGCCGCTGGCCTCCATCACAGCTTTTGCTTTCAGCAGGGAGTTCTCCTCGAAGGTTGCCCCCGTCTCCTCCACGTCGATGTCGATGCCCACATCCGCCTGGAGGCACACCTCCACCCCCATGCCGGACAGGATCTCGTTCATTTCCTTCATTTTTTTCGGGTTCTTGCTGGCAAGCACCAACTTCATGCCGACGCCTCCATTCCATTTTTTATCATACAGCAGACCGGCCCGGAAATCGTAACCAGAGTGTAAATATTGTTCAGAGCAGCGCTTCGGTAAAGGACGCGGCGTCAAAGGGCTCCAGGTCGTCCACCCCTTCGCCCACCCCCACGAACTTGACGGGCACGCCCAGCTCCTTGGAGATGGCGACAACGATGCCCCCCTTGGCGGTGCCGTCCAACTTGGTGAGCACAATGCCCGTCACCCCCGCCGCCTTGGAGAACTCCTTGGCCTGGATCAGGCCGTTCTGCCCGGTGGTAGCGTCCAGCACCAAAAGGGTCTCCCGGCTGGAGTCGGGGCATTCCCGGTCGATGACCCGGGAAATCTTGTTCAGCTCGTTCATGAGATTGGCCTTGTTTTGCAGCCGTCCGGCGGTGTCCACCAGCACCACGTCGGCGTGGCGCGCTTTGGCGGCGGACAGCGCGTCGTACACCACCGCGGCGGAGTCCGCCCCCTCGTGCTGCTTGACGATATCCACCCCGGCCCGTTCCGCCCAGATGGTGAGCTGCTCTGCGGCGGCGGCCCGGAAGGTGTCCCCCGCGCACAGCACCACCTTCCGCCCTACGCTCTTCCAAAAGGCCGCCAGCTTGCCGATGGAGGTGGTCTTGCCCACCCCGTTGACCCCGATAAACAGGATCACCGCCGGCTTGCCGCTCATGTCCACATAGGCGCCGCCCAGGTCCAGGTACTCCGCCAGAATTTCCCGCATACACTGCCGGGCCCCCTGGGTGTCCTTCACGCCCCGGGCCCTGCACCGCTCCCGCAGCTCGTCCACCGCCTCCAGGGTGGTCTCCGCCCCCAGGTCGGCCATCACCAGGGACTCCTCCAGCTCCTCGTAGAAGTCGTCCGTCAGCTCGGAGAAGCCGTTGAATATGCCGATCTTCTTCACTTTATTAAAAAAGCCCATAGTTAACTTCCTCTTTTACTATTTGATGTTTAATTCTTTCTCCACATCATTTAAGTTAATTGTCAGCATCCGGGACACGCCCTTCTCCTGCATGGTGACGCCGTAGAGCACGTCGGCCTCCTCCATGGTGCCCCGCCGGTGGGTGATGACGATGAACTGGGTCTTGTCGCTCATCCGGCGCAGATACCGGGCGTAGCGCACCACGTTGGCCTCGTCCAGCGCCGCCTCGATCTCGTCCATGACGCAGAAGGGGGTGGGCCGCACCTTTAAAATGGCGAAGTACAGCGCGATGGCGATGAGCGCCCGCTCGCCGCCGGACAGGGCGCTCATGTTCTGCACCGTCTTGCCCGGGGGCTGGGCCCGTATCTCAATGCCGCAGCCCAGCACGTCCTCGGGGTCGTCCAGCTCCAGGCTGGCCCTGCCGCCGCCGAACAGGTCGGTGAACGCCGTCTGAAACCCCTGGTTGATGAGGGCGAACTGCTCCTTGAAGATCCCAGTCATCTCGCCCACGATCTGGGCGATGATGTCCTGGAGCTCCTTTTTGGCTTTTGCCACGTCGTCCCGCTGGCCGGTGAAATAGGTATACCGCTCGTTGACGCGCTGGAACTCCTCCACCGCGTCCGGGTTGATGCTTCCCAGGGCGGAGATGGACTTTTTCAGCTCCCCGATGCGCCGCTGGGCCTTTGGCACCGACTCCAGCTCCACCCGCTGGGCGCGGGCCGCCTCGTGGGACAGCTGGTAGTTCTCCCACAGCTTGTCCAGAAGCTGGCTCTCCTCAATGGCGGTGGCGGCGGCCTTCTGCTCCAGGAAGGAGACCTCCCGCTCCATGGCGATGAGCTCGTTGTTCTTGTCCCGGGCCTGCCGGTCGGCCTGGTTGCGCCTGCCCTCCAGGGCCAGCTTCTCGTCGTTGAGCCGCCGGATGGCGGCCGCCCCCTCCTGGCTGGCGGCTTTCAGCCTTTGCAGGCGCTCCTCCTCCTCCCGGATGCGCTCCATGAGCTGGCCGTTCTGCTCCTCAAACTGGCCGATCATGGCGGCACGGCTGGCAGTGTCGCCGGACAGGTCCTCCCGCAGCCGCTCCAGCTCGTCAATGGACTGGCGCAGGGCGGACTGCTCGCCCTCCAGCCCCGCCATGCGGGCGCTGTAACCGGCGGACTCCTCATTGAGCTTTGCCACCTTGTCCTGCAGGGCGGTGTGGCCCTGGGCCTTGGCCTCCCCCTCCGCCCGCAGGGCGGCGGCGGAGCCCTCCAATTGCTCGATCCGGGCCTTGGCCTGGGTGGTGTTCCGGGTGTTCTCCTCCATGCGGCGGCGGACCTGCCCCCGCTCCCCGGCCAGGGTCTGGCGGCGCAGCTCGATGTCCGCCAAAAGGGCGGCGGCGCTGTCCGCCCGCTCGGAGTACTTCAATACCGCGTCCTCCGCCTCCCGGAGCTGCCCGGTGGCGGCGTCCAGCTCGTACTGGGCGGCGGTGACCTCCCGCTGGGTTTTGGCCAGTTCGTCCGCCGCGGTCTTGAGGTCGGCGGCGAGGCCGTCCTTCTGCCGGTTCAGCCGCTCCAGCTCGTTGGCCCGGGACAGGATGCCCGCCGAGCGGGACACCGAGCCGCCGGTCATGGATCCCCCGGCGTTAAGCACCTGGCCGTCCAGGGTGACGATGCGGAACCGGTGGCCGAACTTCCGGGCCATGGCCATAGCCTTGTCCAGGTTTTCGGCGATGACCACCCTCCCCAGCAGGTTGGAGAAGATGTTGGCATACTGCGCGTCAAAGGAGATGATGGCGTCGCCCATGCCCACAAAGCCGTCCTCCCGCTCCACGGCGCGGTCCTTGAACTCGGCGGGGCGGATGGTGTTCATGGGCAGGAAGGTGGCGCGGCCCCCGTCCCTCCGCTTCAGGTAGCTGATGGCGTTTTTGCCGTCCTCGTCCCGCTCCACCACCAGGTTCTGCATGGCGCCCCCCAGGGCGATCTCGATGGCCACGGCGTATTGGTCCGGGACGTGGAGCAGGCCCGCCACCGGGCCCCGGACTCCCCGGATGCCGCCCCGCTCGGCCTCCCCCATCACCAGCTTGACGGCCTTGGAGTAGCCCTCGTACAGCTTCTCCATCTCGGAGAGCATTTTAATCCGGGAATTCAGGTTGTTTTCGTCCATCTGGAGGCGGCGGTGCTTTTCCTGGGCCTGATCCAGCCGCCGCTGGCGGGACTGGAGGCGCATCTGATAGCCGGAGATGACGTTTCGGGCCGCATCCCGGTCCTCGGTGACCTTGTCCAGCTCCTTCCTTGTGCCCTCCAGGGCCTCTCGCGCCTGGGATGCCTTATCCTCCTGCTCCTGGAGCTCCTGGCCCAGCTTTTCCTCCCGGTCGTACAGCTCCTGGGCGGCGGCGGCCAGGGCGGACAGCAGCTCCTTGGCCTCCCCGGCGGAGGCGGCCTCCAGCCGCTCCCGCTCCCGCAGGCGCTCCAGCTCTTCGTTGAGGCTGCCCGCCGAGCCCAGCACCTCCCGGGTGCTCTGGGCCAGGGCGTCTATCTTTTCCTGGCAGGCGGCCATATCCCGCTCGATCTCAGCAAGGCGGGCGCGGCGCTCATCAATCTGGGCGGCGATGGAGCCCGCCCTGCCCTCCTGCTGCTCCAGCTCCCGGCGGATGCGCTGGGCGTTCTCGCTGTTGTTCTTGATGTCGTTTTTCAGCAGGGCGATGCCGTTCTCACAGGCGTGGACCTGCTCGTCCACCCCGGACTGCTTCCCCCGCAGCTCCTCCGCCTGGAGGTACTTGTCCCGCATCTGCTCGGCCAGCTCGCCGCTCTCGGCGTACAGCCGCTCCACCTCGTCCCGGGCCCCGTCCCGCTGGCGGGTGGCCGCGTCCAGGTCGGAGCGCAGCTTCACGGCGCTGGCCCGGATGCGCTCCAGCTGCTCCAGCCACACGGAGATCTCCAGCCCCTTCAACTCGTCCCGGAGCACCAGGTATTTCTTCGTCTTTTCCGCCTGTAAGCGCAGGGGCTCCACCTGGAGCTCCAGCTCGTCGATTTTGTCGTTGATGCGCACCAGGTTTTCCTCGGTGCGCTCCAGCTTGCGCTCCGCCTCCTCCTTGCGGTGGCGGAAGCGGGAGATGCCCGCCGCCTCCTCAAAGACCTCCCGGCGGTCGGCGCTTTTCACGGACAAAATTTCGTCGATGCGCCCCTGGCCGATGATAGAATAGCCCTCCCGACCCAGGCCGGTGTCCATGAACAGCTCGTTGATGTCCTTCAGGCGGCAGGCCCGGCGGTTGATGTAGTACTCGCTCTCCCCGGAGCGGTAGTACCGGCGGGTCACCGCCACCTCCGTCTCCTCCATGGGGAAAATGCGCTCGCTGTTGTCCAGCACCAGGGTGACCTCGGCAAAGCCCAGTCCCTTGCGCTTTTCCGTGCCGTTGAAAATCACGTCCTCCATCTTGCTGCCCCGGAGGGTGCGGGTGGACTGCTCCCCCATCACCCAGCGGATGGCATCGGAAATGTTGGATTTGCCCGATCCGTTGGGCCCCACCACCGCCGTGATATCCGCGCCGAAGGCCAGCACCGTCTTGTCCGGGAAGGACTTGAAGCCTTGAATTTCCAATGCCTTTAGGTACACACAACCACCCCTTTCTTTTCAAAACTTCTCAAATCCTTGCGCTGCAACGGTTTCGAGGTTCTTGCATTTTTCATATCTTCTCATTTCCTGGCGTATTTTCTCGCTCAAGTGGTGTAAAAATTGGTGTAAAACCGATTGCCCTTTCATTTTACACCACAAAAACCCGGAAACCGTTGGGGCTGTAAGGCTGCGCGGTTTTGAACGGGGCGATTTGCGTGGTTTTGAGAGCTTATGCTGCGTTTTGCCGAATGCCACGCTACATCGGCACAGGTACTGTGCTTTACAGTAAAAAGACCGGCTTGCATCTTTGGGAGAGACTCCAGCATCTTCTCATAGCTATCTGATTTTCTTCACTGAAAACGAGGGATGCAGCTCACTGACGCTCCCCAAAATGCTCAGCTTGCTTAATTGGTGTAAAAGTGGTGTAATTTCTCATTCGTACAAATTGGGATTGGGCTTCAAAGCATTGGAAACACTGGCCTTTTATGCCCTTGGCGGCTCTCCTTTGCACCTTCAATGCTCTTAGGTACATGTAGCCACCTCTTTCTCTTCAAAACCTCTCAAAGCGTTGCACCGCAACGGTTTCAATGTTTCCACCTGTTTCATAACTTCTCAAGGAACGGCGTATTTTCTCGTTCAAATGGTGTAAAAATTGGTGTAAAACCAACCAGTGCTCCATTTTACACCACAAAACCCTGGAAACCGTTGGAGCTGTAAGGATATGCGGTTTTGAACAGGACGGTAAGCGTTCTTTTGAGAATCTGTGCCACGGAATGTCGTCCCTTTACATGCAGTGTCGTGCTACGAAATCTTGAAGGCTCCATTGAGCGCCATCACTGCTTCAACCTTTTTGTCCCGGAACGCCTTCGCGTAAGTCTCCATTGTAGTGCGTATGTTCCGGTGTCCCATAACATCCTGAAGAACCTTAATGTTAATATTCTGTTCGCACATGCGCGTGCAGAAAGTGTGTCGCAGGATATGAACGCTAATCTTTGGAAGATAACACGGCTCACGATTCTCTTCCCGCGCTTTTGCATACTCTTCCTTGTTGTAGGAGGTCGTGATGCCTTGGATCGTGTCGTAGATAAAGGATTGCGTATAAACTTGCCCATTGTTATTGAGGAAAACGAAGTCGCTATATCCATCCACAACAAATTTTTTCTTTTTGGATTTCCGCTTCCCACGCTCCCGCTGCAGGGCTGCCTTTACATCATCAAACATCGGGATTTCACGGAAGCCCGCTTCTGTCTTCGGGGCAGATATCCGATAACGATAGTTGCCATCTTCCCCCTGCTTATAGAGCAGGGCATGGGTTACATGAATGATACCTTCCTCAAAATCACAGTCACACCATCTTAGACCAAGGGCTTCTCCAATCCGCATTCCTGTGCCAAGTAGCACAGTAAACAGGTTTGCCATTCTACCATATTTCTCAGAAGCATAAATGTAATCAATAAAGACCCCTTGCTGCTCCACAGTTAATGGCTCTCTGCACGCAGGATTCAATTCTGCCGTCTTTCGGAAGTTGCGGAACGCATTTGAGGCAGGGTTCACGCGGATGACATTATCCATTACAGCATTCTCAAACAGCTGATAGATAATGGAATGTGCTTTCTGAGCGGTAGTTGGGTTAACTCCAGATTCACTTACCATAATTTGATACAGCTTCTGAATTTCTGTGGGTTTTACTCTGCCGACCAGACGATGTCCAATTACAGGCTTAATGTGCTTCCTGTATATGTCATTGTAGCAGCAACGCGAACTCTCCCGCAAATCCTTGCGAATATCCATGAACTGCTCAAAAAGATCATCCACCGTCGTATGCTCAGCGTCCCTGGTTTTAATGCTGTCATCAAGGTCTTTTAGAATACGTTTTTCCATATCTCGCAGTGCCTGCGAGTCTCGCTGTCCCTCCTTTAGCTTGTCGGTACTCACCAGTTTCCAGCTATACACTGTATGCCTTTCACCTGTGCTGTCAGTGTAACGGAACATATACTTCCCATCTGAACGCTGGCTTTCTCCATTCCGTAGAACTCTACCTTTACTGTCTCTGCGTTTTTCTGACATAGTGACTCCCTTTCTGGAAAAGAAAAGGAATCTGACATAGCATTTTATTTTACCACATCAAATTCCCTTTTGCAAGTTTCAAGCCACACGGTTTCAGCTACTTTTGAAATCAGACACAGTTGCTCTGATCAATGAATTTTTCAAATAATTTCCTTTTGATTTGTACGCGATTTCCGTTCCAGAGGACAAAATCAGCATCTTTGTTCTCGCTAATAATTTGCCGAAGTTTATGTTCGCCAATCCGGAAGTATTGTGCTGCCTCCTCAATGCTCAATGTATATTGTTCCCAAAATGGGATTTGACTTATTTCTCTCATAATTGCAAATAGTATACAAAAACCACCCCAAGGGGCAATTTTCATAACTCTCCTCTCAAATAGAGTTAACACAAAATATGAGCAACGGGCGGCGGCTGGCTAAACCGCTCCACAGGACTTACCTCCGCGGCTTTTCCGGCACCCCCTACAGCCTGCGGCGGATTGGTTACCGCTCGGACCATAGCCAGGGTGGTGTATCATGATTCGGTATATGGGTCATGGCCTCAAGCTGCCACAGCTTGCTTGTATGCGGCATCCGGCTCTCCCTGTTCCTCCTTCCTGGGTGGGGTCGTGGCTCTGGTCTGCCCATACGGCTGGGCCATATACTTAACGTACCCGTTGACTCTATGAGGCCCGTAGGCCTGTTTGTCAAGGTGCAGGGATGCCTTCCCGAAAGGTCTTTCATGCCTTTCACTCCTTTCCCCGAGCATCTGCCCATGATCTGCCCACAATCCTGCCATTTTTATAAAAATGCCCCACAACTCCCAGTGGAGCCGTGAGGCATTTGATTTCATTGCTCGAACAACTTGAGGCTTGCCACCATAGCGTCAATATCCTGCTCGCTTGGACTATGCGGTATTTCCGAGGGTTGGCAGTCCCCCGCCGAGGGGACAACTGTTTCTTCCAAAAACTCCCCCACAGAGGTTTTCACCATATCCCTGACCATCGCCAGAAGCTGTTCCTTCGTATACAGTGGCTGATAGGTAATCTTGATTTTCGCACCAGGGATGGTCGCCTCCGGGTGGCGCTGGAGATAGTCTATAACAGCCATAACGATAAAATCGCTCTTCTTATTTCCCAACTGCTCTAAAAGAGAGCCCACCCTGGCTTTCTCCGCTGTATCCGCACTCCATTGGAGGGAAAACCGAAACCTGTCATCCCTGCGCAAAGCCTTCACCGACCTTCTGTGCCTTCATGTGGCGCAGTTGGGCGGTGGCCAGCATTCCGAACCCCACGGCGTTGGCCTTGGGATCGGTGACGAACTCCGCCTGTGCCACCTGAGAGGACGCCTCGATGAAGGGACGGAACAGCGCCGCGCCGCCGCCAGTTAAGATGGCGGGGGTCGCACGCAGATCCACCTGCAGCTCCCGCAGTTTATCCAGAATACCAGCTGCATAACTT
>X363_Desmarests_Spiny_Pocket_Mouse__coassemble_896_pt1 | contig 13626 bp, 9 predicted proteins | sample X363_Desmarests_Spiny_Pocket_Mouse__metabat2_low_PE_031 | metagenome-assembled genome bin X363_Desmarests_Spiny_Pocket_Mouse | reverse complement strand
GGATGGAGGTCATGGGGAAGGTCTTGTCCGCCCGCTTGGACTCCACCTTGAAGGAGCGGGCGGCCCGGAGCTTGTCCCCCAGGTATTCCGCGGCGCACCTGACGATTTCGCCCCTGTCCTTGGGGCAGGCCCTGGCCCGGCACACCCCCACCGCGCCGAACACCTTGCCCATGGCCTCCCAGGCCCCCTCGAAGTCGGCGCTTTCGTCCAGGGGCTCCACATAGGTGGTGGACTGGCGGGTGTAGACCTTGAAGGAGCCGTATTTTTTCAGCCGCCGTTTGGCGTTGCCCATGAGCTTTTCCTCAAAGCCCCGGCGGTTCAGGCCCTTGAGCACCATTTCTCCCTGCTTGAGCAGAATAATTTCTCCCATACGATCCCTGGCTTTCTCCGTGAATGTCCTCCTATTGTACCTTGAGGGGGGCGGCGCTGTCAAGAGGCAGGCGCGGGGGCAAAACGCACTTGCCCCCCGCCCGGAATTGTGTTAAAATCTGGGGAGTGAACGCACAGAGAGACGAGAGGGGGAAGGGGCCGCGGGCGGAAGCGCCGGGGCCCTGACGGTTTATGTCCAGCCAGACTGCATTTGATAACCGACGCTATGTGGAGACCCAGTCCGCCCGCATCCGGGAGCGCATCGCCCAGTTCGGCGGCAAGCTGTACCTGGAATTCGGCGGCAAGCTCTTCGACGACTACCATGCCGCCCGGGTGCTGCCCGGCTTCGCCCCGGACAGCAAGATCCGGATGCTGCTGGAGCTGCGGGACAGCGTGGAAATTGTGGTGGCCATCAACGCCGCCGACATCCAGCAGAACAAGGTCCGGGGCGACCTGGGCATCACCTATGACGAGGACGTGCTGCGGCTCATCGACACCTTCCGGGGGGAGGGCCTCTACGTGGGCAGCGTGGCCATCACCCGATACGCCGGGCAGGGGGCCGCCGACCTGTTCAAGCGCCGGCTGGAGAACCTGGGGGTGAAGGTCTACCTCCACTACCCCATCCCCGGTTATCCCCACGACGTGGGGCGGATTGTGTCGGAGGAGGGCTTTGGCCACAACGACTACATCGAGACCACCCGGCCCCTGGTGGTGGTCACCGCCCCCGGCCCCGGCTCGGGGAAGATGGCCACCTGCCTGTCCCAGCTCTACCACCACCACATCCGGGGCGTCCGGGCGGGATACGCCAAGTTTGAGACCTTCCCCATCTGGAACCTGCCCCTGAAGCACCCGGTGAATCTGGCCTACGAGGCGGCCACGGCGGACCTGAACGACGTGAACATGATCGACCCCTTCCACCTCCAGGCCTATGGGGAGACCACGGTGAACTACAACCGGGATGTGGAGGTGTTCCCGGTGCTCCAGGCCATGTTTGAGGAGATCATCGGCGAGAGCCCCTATAAGTCCCCCACCGACATGGGGGTGAACATGGCGGGCAGCTGCATTGTGGACGACGGGGCGGTGTGCGCCGCCGCTCGACGGGAGATCGTCCGGCGGTACTACGCCGCCCTGTGCGACCGGCGCCGGGGGCAGGGCAGCGACGAGATCGTGTACAAGCTGGAGCTGCTGATGAAGCAGGCCCAGACGGGGCCCGAACTGCGGCCCGTCATCCGGGCGTCGGAGGACAGGGCGGAGGAGACGGGGGAGCCCGCCGCCGCCATCCAGCTGTCCGACGGGTCGGTGGTGGTGGGCAAGACCTCCGAACTCATGGGGGCGGCGGCCTCCGCCCTGCTCAACGCCCTGAAGGCCCTGGCGGGCATCGGCCGGAAGGAGCACCTCATCGCCCGGGAGGCCATCGAGCCCATCCAGGCCCTGAAGGTGGACCATCTGGGCAGCCGCAACCCCCGTCTGCACTCCGACGAGGTGCTCATCGCCCTGGCCATCTCCACCGCTACCGTGCCCCTGGCCGCCCGGGCCCTGGACAGCCTTCCAAAGCTCCGGGACTGCGAGGCCCACTCCTCCGTCATCCTCACCGCCGCCGACAGCTCCACCTACTCCAAGCTGGGCCTGCGCCTGACCTGCACGCCCCGCTATCAGGGCAGCCAGCTCTATCATAAGTGAGGCCGCCCGATTGTTTCACGTGAAACAATAGTTCGATAAAAAAGGGCTTGCAATTTGGGACGGCCTATGGTATCATACTTGTTACCTGTGCGGGCCAAGCCCGCTGAACCGAAGCCATTACCGAAAGGATTTGAGTCAAAATGACCACCGTTCAGATCGTCGTATCCGTCATCTACTTCATCGTGGCCCTGGGCCTGATCGCCGTCGTCATGCTCCAGTCCGGCAAGAGCGCCGGCCTGTCCGGCGCCATCGCCGGCGGCGCGGACACCTTCCTGTCCAAGAACAAGGCCAAGTCCGCCGACGCCCGTCTGGCCCGCATGACCAAGTGGATCGCCATTGTGTTTATGGTGCTCACCCTAGTGCAGTGCCTGCTGCCCGGCGCCGCCGCGTAAGCTGACAGACAAAAGGATCCCCCGTCCGCCGGACGGGGGATTTTTATGCCCTGAGACGGCCCCGTCTATGCCCTCAGATGCTCAGAAGGCCGATATTGCAGCGCTTCAGCGAGATGGTGCACCTCGATATCAGCCGCGCCGTCCAGGTCGGCGATGGTGCGGGCCACCCGCAGGATGCGGTCGTACCCCCGGGCGGTGAGCCCCAGCCGGTCGTAGGCCCCCCGGATGAGCCGCTGGCACCCCTCGTCCAGCTTGCAGTATGCCCGCAGTTCCGCAGGGCCCATCTGGGCGTTGCAGGCGGGGCCAACCGGGCCGAACCGGGCGGTCTGGATGGCCCGGGCGGCGTTGACCCGCCGCCGGATGTCCGCCGAGCTCTCCGCCGGGGCGGAGGCGCCGGACAGCTCGTCGTAGTCCAGGGAAGGTACGTCCACGCAGATGTCGATGCGGTCCAGCATAGGCCCCGACAGCCGGGACAGATACCGACGCACCGCCTGCTCCGTGCAGGTGCACCGACCCGACGGATGGCCGTACCAGCCGCACTTGCAGGGGTTCATGGCGCACACCAGCATGAACCGGCTGGGATAGGTCACCGAGCCGGACACCCGGGAGATCTGGGCCACTCCGTCCTCCAGGGGCTGGCGGAGCACCTCCAGCACGTCGGAGGAGAACTCGGGCAGCTCGTCCAGGAACAAAACGCCGTTGTGGGCCAGGGAGATCTCACCGGGCCGGGGGGCGGAGCCGCCCCCCGCCATGCCGGCGGCGGAGATGGTGTGATGGGGGGAGCGGAAGGGCCGGCGGCGCACCATGGGGTGCTCCCGGGAGGTGAGACCCATGACGGAATAGATCTCCGTGCAGGCCAGGGCCTCCGCCCTTGTCATGTCGGGGAGGATGGAGGGCAGGCGCTTGGCCATCATGGACTTGCCCGAGCCGGGGGAGCCGGACAGGAGCACGTGGTGGCCCCCCGCGGCGGCCACCTCCAGGGCCCGCTTGGCGTGCTCCTGCCCCTTCACCTCGGCGAAGTCGGGGCCCTGGAGGGGCGGCAGCTCGTCCTGCCACACCGGGGCGGGGGGGATGGGGGCCTCCCCGGACAGGTGGCGGGCCAGCTCCTCCACCGTGTGGACGGGGAGCACCTCCAGGCCATCGGCCAGGGTGGCCTCGGGTGCGTTGTCGGCGGGGACAAAGAGGCGGGCAATGCCCGCCCGCCGCGCCGCCAGCGCCATGGGCAGCACCCCGGACACCGGGCGCAGCCGCCCGTCCAGGGACAACTCGCCGATAAAAGCGGAGTCCTGCTCCCCGTCCAGGGGGAGCTGCCCGCCGGCGGCCAGGATGCCCACCAGAATGGGCAGGTCGTACACCGTGCCCCCCTTGCGCCGGTCGGCGGGGGCCAGGTTCACCGTGATCCGGGAGACGGGGAAGTCGAAGCCGCTGGATTTGATGGCGGAGCGCACCCGCTCCCTGGCCTCCTTCACGGCGGCGTCGGGCAGGCCCACCACGTCGAAGGCGGGCAGGCCCCCGGACAGGGCGCACTCGGCGGCGACAGGATAGCCCGCCACCCCGTTCAGCCCCAGGGAGGTTACATTGCACACCATAAAGACGGGACTCCTTTCCTCTTTTTCAATACTGTACCACGATTCTCCTGATTTCGCAAGACCCGCCGGGGGCGGCGGGCTGGAAGGGGCTGGAAAGCCAAAGTTCCTAGAAAGTTTACTGAAAAAATGAGCATTTCCAATTGCAAATTCGGCAGGAATGTGATAGACTATTCACCGCAAAACGGAACGAACCGTATGGGTGAACGTTCTCATATGAAAAAGGAGGAAAAACGCCTATGGCACGCAAATTCAAAACCATGGACGGCAACACCGCCGCCGCCCACGTGTCCTACGCCTTCACCGAGGTGGCGGGCATCTATCCCATCACGCCGTCCAGCCCCATGGCCGACAACGTGGACCAGTGGGCCGCCGCCGGGAGGAAGAACATCTTCGGCCAGCCCGTCAAGGTCATTGAGATGCAGTCCGAGGCCGGCGCCGCCGGCACCGTCCACGGCTCCCTGGCTGCCGGCGCCCTGACCACCACCTACACCGCCTCCCAGGGCCTGCTGCTGATGATCCCCAATATGTACAAGATCGCCGGCGAGCTGCTGCCCGGTGTGTTCCACGTGTCCGCCCGTACCGTGGCCAGCCACGCGCTGAACATCTTCGGCGACCACTCCGACGTGATGGCCTGCCGCCAGACCGGCTTTGCCATGCTGGCTGAGGGCAACGTCCAGGAGGTCATGGACCTGGCCGCCGTGGCCCATCTGGCCGCCATCGAGGGCCGGGTGCCCTTCGTCAACTTCTTCGACGGGTTCCGCACCTCCCACGAGATCCAGAAGGTGGCCGTGTGGGATTACGATGACCTGGCCGAGATGCTGGACTGGAAGGCCGTGGAGGACTTCCGGGCCCGGGCCCTGAACCCCGAGCGCCCCGTGATGCGCGGCTCCCATGAGAACGGCGACGTGTTCTTCCAGCACCGCGAGGCCTGCAACAAGTACTACGATGCCATCCCCGAGATCGTCGAGGGCTACATGGGCAAGATCAACGCCAAGCTGGGCACCAACTATCAGCTGTTCAACTACTACGGCGCTGAGGACGCCGACCGGGTCATCATCGCCATGGGCTCCATCTGCGATGTGGCCGAGGAGGTCATCGACTACCTGAACGCCCACGGCGAGAAGGTGGGCCTGATCAAGGTGCGCCTGTACCGCCCCTTCCGCGCGGACAAGCTGCTGGCCGCCATCCCCGCCACCTGCAAGAAGCTGGCGGTGCTGGACCGGACCAAGGAGCCCGGCGCCCAGGGCGAGCCCCTCTACCTGGACGTGGTCACCGCCCTGGCCAACGCGGGCCGCACCGACATCGAAGTCATCGGCGGCCGCTACGGTCTGGGCTCCAAGGACACCCCCCCCGCCAGCGTGTTCGCGGTGTATGAGGAGCTGACCCGTGCCGAGCCCAAGCGTCAGTTCACCATCGGCATCGTGGACGACGTGACCAATATGTCCCTGGAGGAGAAGCCCTCCCCCAACACCGCGGCCGAGGGCACCATCGAGGTGAAGTTCTGGGGCCTGGGCGGCGACGGCACCGTGGGCGCCAACAAGAACTCCATCAAGATCATCGGCGACCACACCGACAAGTACGTCCAGGCATACTTCCAGTACGACTCCAAGAAGACCGGCGGCGTCACCGTCAGCCACCTGCGCTTCGGCGACCAGCCCATCCGTGCCCCCTACTATATCAACAAGGCCGACTTCGTGGCCTGCCACGTGCCCGCCTATATCCTCAAGGGCTTCCCCATGGTGCGGGACGTGAAGGACGGCGGCACCTTCCTCATCAACTGCCAGTGGTCCGACGAGGACGTGGATAAGCATATGCCCGCCGTGGCCAAGCGCTATATCGCCGAGCACAACATCAACGTCTACATCATCAACGCCATCGACCTGGCCATCGAGATCGGCATGGGCAAGCGCACCAACACCATCCTCCAGTCCGCTTTCTTCGCCCTGTCCAAGGTGATGCCCGAGGCGGAGGCCATCGGCTATATGAAGGACGCGGCCACCCACTCCTACCTGAAGAAGGGCCAGGACATTGTGGACATGAACCACAAGGCCATCGACATCGGCGCCACCGCTTTCCACAAATTCGAGGTTCCCGCCTCCTGGGCCACCGCCGAGGACAGGGCCGAGACCGGCGAGCTGGAGGGCAAGCCCGAGCTGGTGAACATGGTCAAGAAGGTGCTGGAGCCCATCAACCGCATGGACGGCGACAGCCTGCCCGTGTCCGCCTTCGAGCCCTACGTGGACGGCACCTTCCAGCAGGGCGCCTCCGCCTACGAGAAGCGGGGCGTGGCCGTCAGCGTTCCCGCCTGGAATCCCGACACCTGCGTGCAGTGCAATATGTGCGCCTATGTCTGCCCCCACGCTACCATCCGTCCCTTCGCCCTCACCGAGGAGGAGGCCAAGAATGCCCCCGACTGCGCCCAGATCGTGGACGTGAAGGCCGGCAAGGGCAAGGGCGTGTACAAGTACTCCCTGGCCGTGAGCCCCATGGACTGCATGGGCTGCTCCGTCTGCGTGGGCGTCTGCCCCACCAAGAGCCTGTCCATGGTGCCCCTGGAGAAGGAAGCTGGCCGTCAGCCCGCCTTCGACTATATGGTGGCCAAGGTGGCCCCCAAGGCCGACATGGCCGGCACCGGCTCCGTCAAGGACAGCCAGTTCAAGCAGCCCCTGCTGGAGTTCTCCGGCTCCTGCGCCGGCTGTGCCGAGACCGCCTATGCCCGCCTGGTCACCCAGGTCTGCGGCGACCGGATGTACGTGTCCAACGCCACCGGCTGCTCCTCCATCTGGGGCGGCCCTGCGGCGACCTCTCCCTACACCTTTAACAAGGAGGGCAAGGGCGTGGCCTGGGCCAACTCCCTGTTCGAGGACAACGCCGAGCACGGCCTTGGCATCCACCTGGGCCAGAAGGCCATCCGCAACGCCCTGGCCGACAAAACCCGCGCCCTGCTGGCCATTGACTACACCTATGCCCCCTTGAAGGAGGCCGCCCAGAAGTGGCTGGACACCATGGACGACGGCGAGGCCAACGCCGCGGCCACCAAGGCCTATATTGCCGCCCTGGAAGAGGGCCTGATGACCGTGGACGAGATCGTGGCGTTCACCGGCAGCCCCGCCGCCAAGGATGTCTTTGGCGAGCAGCTGCCCCAGTTCCAGGCCCACGCCAAGGAGCTGAAGGATTCCGGCGCGAAATACTGCGACTGCGACGCCTGCAAGCTGATCGTGGAGATTTTGGCCCAGAAGGACTACCTGAGCAAGAAGTCCGTGTGGATCTTCGGCGGCGACGGCTGGGCCTACGACATCGGCTACGGCGGCCTGGATCACGTGCTGGCCTCCGGCGAGGATATCAACATCTTCGTGTTCGACACCGAGGTGTATTCCAACACCGGCGGGCAGGCGTCCAAGTCCTCCAACATCGGCCAGGTGGCGCAGTTTGCCGCCGCCGGCAAGACCATCGCCAAGAAGTCCCTGGCGGAGATCGTGATGCAGTACGGCTATGTGTACGTGGCCCAGGTGGCCATGGGCGCCAACCCCAACCAGACCCTCCAGGCCATCCGGGAGGCCGAGGCCTACCACGGCCCGTCCCTGGTCATCGGCTACAGCCCCTGCGAGATGCACTCCATCAAGGGCGGCATGGCCAACTGCCAGAGCGAGATGAAGAAGGCCGTGGCCTGCGGCTACTGGAACCTGTTCCGTTACAACCCCGCCAACAAGGCCCAGGGCAAGAACCCCTTCACCCTGGACTCCAAGGCCCCCGCCGGCGGCTATCAGGAGTTCCTGCTCAACGAGGCCCGTTACTCCTCCCTGACCCGTTCCTTCCCGGAGCGCGCCGACAAGCTGTTCAAGGAGAACGAGGCGGCCGCCATGGCCCGCTGGGAGCACCTGCAGAAGCTCATCGAGCTGTACGCGTAAGAGTATCCCACAGCACAGCAACGGCCCCCCTCGAAAGAGGGGGGCCGTTTGCTGTCCGGGGCGCGGAAAAAATTTTTTACGGGCTCTTGACAAGGAGAACATAATGCGTTAATATATGAGCAGATGTTCATATGTTTGCCGAAAGAAAGGGGCTGACCCAATGCGCGACAACAACGAAATCGAGCGCTGCGGCTGCGTACAGGTCCACGAGGACGCGGTGAACGAGGTGCTGGGCGGGATGCCGGACGACGAGACCCTGTACGACCTGGCGGAGCTGTTCAAGGTGTTCGGCGATTCCACCCGGATCAAGATCCTCTATGCCCTGTTCGAGGCGGAGCTGTGCGTGTGCGACATCGCCCAGCTGCTGGGGCTGACCCAGTCCGCCGTGTCCCACCAGCTGCGGGTGCTGAAGGGGAGCCGCCTGGTGAAGTTCCGCCGGGAGGGCAAGACCGTTTTCTATTCCCTTGCCGACGACCACGTGCGCAAAATCATCGCCCAGGGCATGGAGCATATCAACGAGTAGGGGCGGATATCATCCGCACGCTGCAAAACGGACGCACAATGCGCGCCCCTGCGAACCAAAATTTTGAGAGAATATCAGGAGGGACCGATCATGAAGAAAACCTTCAAGCTCATCGACCTGGACTGCGCCAACTGCGCCGCCAAAATGGAGGACGCCATCCGGAAGCTCCCCGGCGTCACCAACGCCACCGTCAGCTTCCTCACCCAGAAGATGACCATTGAGGCCGACGACGTGGAGACGGTGATGAAGGATGTGGTGAAGGCCTGCCGCAAGGTGGAGCCCGACTGCGAAATTGTCCTGTGAGCACCTTCTGGGATCGCGTCGCCGGGCTGTACGACCTGTTTGAGTGGAGCAACCGGAAGGTGAACGCCGCGGCTGCCAGACGGGTGGCGGAGCTGATCCCCGCCGGCGCCCGTGTGCTGGACTGCGCCGCCGGGACGGGGCTGTTTTCCCTGGCGGCAGCAAAAAATGCGGCGTCCGTGCTGTGCACCGACCTGTCCCTGCCCATGCTGGATAAGGCCCGGAAAAAAGCGGCAAAGCAAAAGCTGACCAACATCGGTTTCGCCCAGCGGAGCATCACCGCCCTGGCCGACCGGGACGGAGCCTTTGACGCGGTGATCGCGGGAAACGTGCTCCACCTGCTGAACGCACCCGGGCCCGCCGTGCGGGAGCTTTGGCGGGTGACGGCCCCGGGCGGCCGGCTCATTCTGCCCACCTACCTGCAAGGAAAGACGGGGGCGGCCTATGGCAGCATGATAAAAATTTATCAGGGCGTGGGCTTCCACTACGAGCACGCCTTCACCCCGGAGAGCTACCGGGGGTTCCTGGAGGGGCTGGGGCTCGCCCCGGTGGCGCTGGAGGTGATCCCCGGCGGGGTGCCGGAGGGCATCGGGATATTGGAAAAGAGGTGTTCGTTATGACCAGAAAGCAAAAAAAGACGCTGATCCGGATTATCATCGCGGCGGCGTTGCTCGTCGCGGCGGCCCTGCTGCCCGATATCCCACTGCCGGCGGCCTGCCCTCCCTTCAGTGAGAAGCTGCTGGGCGCACCGTACAGCGGCTATGTGCTGGCCAAGTGGCCCTTCTACCTCATCCCCTACCTCATCATCGGCTGGGACATCCTGTGGAAGGCCGTCCGCAACATCGGCCACGGCCAGGTCTTTGATGAGAACTTCCTCATGTGCGTGGCCACCGTGGGCGCGCTGGTGCTGGGGGAGTATTCCGAGGCCGTGGGGGTCATGCTGTTCTACCAGGTGGGCGAGCTGTTCCAGAGTGTGGCGGTGGGCAAGTCCCGCCGCTCCATTGCCCAGCTCATGGACATCCGGCCCGACACGGCCAACGTGGAGCGGGACGGGCAGATCCTTGAGGTGGACCCAGACGAGGTGGCGGTAGGGGAGACCATCGTCATCCGCCCCGGCGAGAAGATCCCCCTGGACGGCGTGGTGATCGAGGGGGCGTCCTCCCTCAATACCGCCGCCCTCACCGGCGAGTCCGCCCCCAGGGACGTGGGGGTAGGCGGGGAGCTGCTCAGCGGCTGCGTCAATATCACCGGGCTGCTGAAGGCCCGCGTCACCAAGGAGTTCGGCCAGTCCACCGTGGCGAAGATTTTGGACCTGGTGGAGAACGCCGCCTCCAAAAAGGCGAAGGCGGAGAACTTTATCACCCGCTTCGCCCGGTACTACACCCCCGCCGTGGTGTTCGCCGCCCTGGCCCTGGCCGTGATCCCCTCCCTGGTCACCGGGGAGTGGGGCGTCTGGGTCCACCGGGCCCTCACCTTCCTGGTGATCTCCTGCCCCTGCGCCCTGGTGATCTCTATCCCCCTGTCCTTCTTCGGCGGCATCGGCGGGGCCTCCGCCCGGGGCATCCTGGTGAAGGGCGGCAACTACCTGGAGCTGCTGGCCAAGACGGAGACGGTGGTGTTTGACAAGACCGGCACCCTCACCCAGGGGGTGTTCGGGCTGACCGCCCTGAACCCCGCCCCCGGCGTCACCGAGCGGGAGCTGCTGGAAACCGCCGCCCTGGCGGAGCGCCACTCATCGCACCCCATCGCCCAATCCCTGCGGCAGGCCCTGGGCGGGGAGGTGGACCCGGACCGGGTGGGATGCGTGGAGGAGATTCCCGGCCACGGCGTGTCCGCCCTGGCGGACGGCCAGCGGGTGCTGGCGGGCAATGAGAAGCTGATGTGCAAGGAGGGGATAGACTTTACCCCCTGCGGGGACGTTGGCACCGTTGTCCACGTGGCCCGGGAGGGCAGGTATCTGGGCTGCGCCGTCATCGCCGACCAGGTGAAGCCCACCGCCCCCGCCGCCATCCAGGCCCTGAAGCAGCGGGGCATCCGCACCGTCATGCTCACCGGTGACAGCCGGGCCGTGGGCGAGGCGGTGGCCGGGGAGCTGGGGCTGGACGAGGTCCACGCCCAGCTGCTGCCCGGGGATAAGGTGGACCGGCTGGAGGAGCTGCTGGAGCGCAAGGGCGAAAAGGGCGTGCTGGCCTACGTGGGGGACGGGGTGAACGACGCCCCGGTGCTGTCCCGGGCGGACGTGGGCATCGCCATGGGGGCCATGGGCTCCGACGCCGCCATCGAGGCCGCCGACGTGGTGCTCATGGACGACAACCCGGCCAAGCTCACCGACGCCATGGACATTGCCCGCAAGTGCCTGCGCATCGTAAAGGAGAACATCGCGTTTGCCCTGGGGGTCAAGGCGCTGTTCCTCCTGCTGGGGGCCCTGGGCAAAACCACCATGTGGGGGGCGGTGTTTGCCGACGTGGGGGTGGCGGTGATTGCCATCCTGAACGCCACGAGAATGCTGAAGACAAGGCAGTGACACAAAAGCCTTCCCCCTTGAAGGGGGAAGGCGCCCCCCCGGAGGGCGGATGAGGGTGCGCCGGAGGAAGTCAGGTGCGTTTCCTCATTGCTGCCCGTGTTTAGAATGCCCAAAGCCCCCCCGCCTGGGGGGGCTTTTTTGGCCCTTATGGGCATTGACAGGAGGGACGTTGGAACCATATAATACATATAATACGCTAAAGCGGTAAAATGCAAGGCGAGGCTCCGGGGCCAGCAGGCTCCCGGAGAAAATGCGAGGAGGAAGAAACCATGGGAACTGAGCGCGTCTATAACTTTTCCGCCGGTCCGTCCATGCTGCCCCTGGAGGTGCTGGAGCGGGCGGGGAGCGAAATCACCAACTACCAGGGCTCCGGTATGTCCGTGATGGAGATGAGCCACCGCTCCAAGGTGTTCCAGAAGATCTTCGACGATGCGAAAGCTAATTTCATCCGGCTGTTCCACGTGCCCGACAACTATAAGGTGCTGTTTTTACAGGGCGGGGCCTCCGGCCAGTTCTCCATGGTGCCCCTGAACCTGATCGGCAAAACCGGGAAGGCGGACTACGCCGTCACCGGCAATTTTGCCAACGTGGCCTATAAGGAGGCCAAGAAGTACGGCCAGATCAGCCTTGCCGCCTCCAGTGAGGACAAAAACCACACCTATATTCCCCAGCAGGATCAGCTGAAGCTGGACCCCCAGGCCAGCTACTTCTACTACTGCGCCAACAACACCATCTACGGCACCGAGTGGCAGTACGTGCCCGACACCGGGGACGTGCCCATCGTGTGCGATATGTCCTCCAACTTCCTGTCCCGGCCGGTGGACGTGAGCAAATACGGGATTATCTTCGGCGGCGCCCAGAAAAACCTGGCCCCGGCGGGCCTGACCATCGCCATTGTCCGGGAGGACCTGGCGGGCCACGAGCTGCCCTATACCCCGCTGATGATGAACTACAAGACCATGATCGACAAGGACTCCATGTACAATACGCCCCCCTGCTGGTGCATCTATATGCTGGGGCTGGTGCTGGAGTGGCTGGACGGCCAGGGCGGCGTAGAGGGCATGGAGAAGATCAAGCACGGTAAGGCGCAGCTGCTTTACAGTGTGCTGGACGAGTCCCGGCTATTCACCTGCGCGGCGGAGAAGGCCAGCCGATCCGACATGAACGTCACCTTCCGTTCCGTCAGCGAGGAGCTGGACGCCAAGTTTGTGAAGGAGGCCACGGAGGCGGGCTTTACCAACCTGAAGGGCCACCGCAGCGTGGGCGGTATGCGGGCCTCTATCTATAATGCCATGCCCGTGGAGGGCGTGGAGAAGCTGGCGGACTTCATCAAAGCGTTTGACAAGAACAACTAAATCAGGACACCCTTCCCCGGCCGGAGAGGGGCTAACCCAATCATGAGGTGAAAACCATGTTCAATATCAAAACCATGAACAAGATCGCGGCGGTGGGCCTGGAGCGCCTGCCCGCCGAGGGCTACGCCATCGGCGACAATGTGGAGAAGGAGGACGCCATCCTGGTGCGCTCCGCCAAGCTCCACGACTACCAATTTCCGGAGAATCTGTGGGCCATCGCCCGGGCCGGGGCCGGGGTGAACAACATCCCCATCGACAAGTGCTCCGAGGCGGGCATCGTGGTGTTCAACACCCCCGGCGCCAACGCCAACGCCGTGAAGGAGCTGGTGATGTGCGGGATGTTCCTGGCCTCCCGGGATGTGATCGGCGGCGCGGAGTGGGTGAAGGAGCAGGCCCGCACCCCCGGCGTGGATGTGGCCGCCGCGGTGGAAAAGGGCAAGTCCGCCTTTGTGGGCCCTGAGGTGTACCGCAAGACCCTGGGGGTGGTGGGCCTGGGGGCCATCGGCGCGCTGGTGGCCAACATCGGCCTCAGCCTGGGCATGGACGTGTACGGCTACGACCCCTACCTGTCCGTGGACGCCGCCCTGCGGCTGGACCGCCACATCAAGGTGGTCAAGGAGCTGGACACCCTGTACGCCAACTCCGACTATATCACCCTCCACCTGCCCTATATGGACGCTACGAAGGACACCGTCAACGCCGCCTCCATCGCCAAAATGCGCGACGGGGTGCGGATCATCAACATGGCCCGGGGCGGCCTGGTGTGCAACGCCGACATCATCGCCGCCCTGAAATCCGGCAAGGTGGCCCGGTACGTCACCGACTTCCCGGACAACGAGGTCACCCTGGCCCCCGGTGTGGTGGCAACCCCCCACCTGGGCGCGTCCACCCCGGAGAGCGAGGACAACTGCGCCGTCATGGCGGCAAACCAGCTTCGGGACTTCCTGGAAAACGGCAACATCAAGAACTCCGTGCACTTCCCCAAC
>X363_Desmarests_Spiny_Pocket_Mouse__coassemble_893_pt1 | contig 13703 bp, 12 predicted proteins | sample X363_Desmarests_Spiny_Pocket_Mouse__metabat2_low_PE_031 | metagenome-assembled genome bin X363_Desmarests_Spiny_Pocket_Mouse | reverse complement strand
GCGGCAATGTCGTCCTCCTCAACATCACCCAGCAGCAGGGGCGCGGGCTCCGCCAAGGGGACGGGTTCCATCCCCCCGCTTTCTTTCACCGCCTGGAGCACCGCCGCGTAGTCCTCCCCGGCATCACCCGGCGCGGGTTCATCGCCCATACCGCCGCCGTCCGCGCCGGGCGGTTCCATGGGCACGTCCTCCGGGGGCATGGCGTCCTCACCGCCCACCATGAAGGGGTCGTCCTCCCCGCTTGGAAAATCAGCGGGGGCCTCACCGCCAGACGGGGCGGCGTCCCCCGGCGCATCCTCCACGGGGCCAGGGCCGGGTTCGCCAGCCAATGCGTCCTCAGCGGGGATGATGGGCTCCTGTTCCTGCCCATCCTGGGGTTCTACTGCTTTCTTTCTTGCCAAAAGATCAATCCTCCTTATTTGCTTTTTGGCGCTACAATGGAATTTTTTGTGGTCTGCTTGATCTGCGGTTCGGCCTTTTGCTCTGTGTCCGCAGGCTTTTTGTCGGGCGCATCGGGAATGGGTTCCGGGGCCTGCTTCGGCGGTTCCGGGGGTGGAGTGGGCTTCACCTCCTTTTTCCGCCCCGTCTGCTTTTTCTTTCGCGCCTGCTGCCACGCCGGAACGTGGGCGGCGGCCTTGCCGGCCCGGAGTTTCTTTGCCTCGGGGTGCTTGGAATAGTCGTATTTATCTACCTCCAGTACATTTTTGCCGCGGATGATCACCAACGCACGATCCACGTCCATGCGCAGCACCTCATCCATGGTCATCAGCTTGCGCTTGCCCACGCCGCTGGTCTCCCGGTACATGGGCGTGTAATCCGTCACCCGCCAGCTGTCCAGCTGCTTGCCCCGGCTGGTGACGGTGATGCTGGTTTCCCCGGTGCGGTCTGAGATGAACTGGGCCGTCAGGGCATCGGTGCAGCCCAGGAACAGGGTGACGTCGCAGTTGCCCAAAATCTCCTGCCACTGGTTCTGTGGATAACGGTTCTGCAAGCCCGCCAAATTTTGAAACACGCAGGACATGGAGATGTTCCGGGAGCGGATGACGCTGATCTTCCGGGACAAATCAGGGATGACACCGCAGGCGCACAGCTCCTCCCCCAGTACATGGACGGGAACGGGCAGCGCCCCGCCGGGGCACTCCTGGTCGGCGTAGCGCACCAGCTTGATGAAGATGAAGGACAAAAACAGCGAGGACAGGAAATCGAAGGTGCTGTCCTGGTCGCTGGTGATGCAGAAGTAGGCGCAGGGCTGTTTCCCCGGCAGCGTCAGGTCGATCTCATCGTAGCCGGTGATATTGCGGATGTCCCGGTTCTGGAACACCTGGAGCCGGGAGCCCAGGCCGATGATGACGCCGCCCCGGACGCTCTCGCCGGACTGCTTGAAAATGCTGTAGGGGGCCTTGGCCGGGTGGCTCACGGGGAGGTCGTCAAACAGGCTGTTCAGCGCCTTCTCGGAACTGGTAGTGAGCAGCTGATAGACCTCGCCGATATTGCGCTTCTCCTTGGGATAGCCCTGTTCCACATAGAGCACCAGGGCTTTCAGCAAATTCATTTCGGCGCTGTCCCAGAAATGGTCGCCCCGGTCGCTGCCCGTGTTGCGGATGATGACATCGCAGAACAGCTGGGCCATCAGCTCCTGCCCGCCGATCTCGGACAGGCAGTTCCACGAATCAGACGCCGAAGGGGTAACCAGGTTGAACACCTTCACAGTGTAACCCTGATCCCGCAGGTACTCGCCGGTCTTTTCGTAGAGCTCACTTTTGGGATCACAGATGACCAGCGAGGACTTCCGGGCCACGCTCTGCAAGATCATGTTCACACAGAACGCCCGGGTCTTTTTGGAGCCGCTGGCCCCGTACACAGCCAGGTTGCCGTTGAACCGGGTCTTTTCCGGCACACACACCACCCGGCCGTCCAGCTCGCCCAGGATGATGCCGTGGTGCTTGCGGATATCGGGCACCAAGTCCAGCACCTCCTTGAGCTCCTTTTTGCCCATGAAGCCCGCCGTGCCATAGGTACCCTTGTCTGAGTACACCAGGTTGCGGTTTTTATCCAGCACACCGCCCTCGCCGCGCCCCATGTGGAGCACCCCAAAGATCAGTACGGCCAGCCCGCCGACACACAGCCCCAGGCCCTGCGGCCCGGAGGGCCAGCGGAACGCGGCGGCAATACAGGCGAAAAAATTGGCGTCCGGGAGCTGGGGGGCTGTCCCAAACTGCCCGCCCGCCGTCTGCCACTGGCCGTAGTTGTAAATGAATTGGGCGAGAAAACCGCCGCCGTAGAGCAGGGCGGCCAGGGCGACGGGGATGATGATACACAGCTCAATCAGTTTCTTTTTGGAAATTGAAATCCCTCCCCAAAAAATAGCTTGCTATTGTATGGACAACAGCGTATAATATCCGTGAAAGGATGTGGTTTGAATGGCGAAGGACGCCAATGTTTTTGCCCGGGTGGACGCCTCGTTGAAGGAGCAGGCGGAAGGGATCTTAAACCAGCTCGGTATGCCCATGTCTAACGCGATCAACATATTCCTGAATCAGGTGGTGCTCCGGCGGGGACTGCCCTTTGAGGTGACGTTGCCGGAGAGAACGCCTCTCGCGGCAGGGAACCTGACCAAAGATGAATTTTACGCTGAGATAAAACGTGGCTATGACGATTGCGTCGCGGGACGTACCACCCCGGCAGAGGAAGTCTTTCAAGCAATTGAGGCGGAGTTTGGGCTATGACAACGTATCAAGTTGAAATCGGCGCGGACGCATGGGCGGATTTAGCTGCCATTGTGCGATATATCAGCCAGACGCTGAAAGAACCACGAACGGCGGGAAAGCTGTACCGACTTTTGAAAGAGGAGATCCTGAGTCTTGGCCAAATGCCTGAACGCTATCCATTTGAGGAGGACGAAAGACTTTGCGCATTGGGTGTCCGAAAACTGCTGGTGAAGAATTATAAGGTACTCTATATTGTTGACCACGAACGGCACCAGGTGCAAATTGCCAGAGTCGTTTATGCAGGGAGAGATATCACCAAAATTTTGGACGAACCCGTTTGAAGCGTAACTCTGGCCGTAGCCGGTAAAGGCCGCACTGTTTATGCCTATTTTCATAATTGGACGGTGCGGCGTGTTGACACCGTTGACCCCTAAACGGCGGCCCCTTCCACTTGGAAGCGGGCCGCCGCTATTGTCTGGATTCATATGCGTCAAAGTCGATGCAGCGGAACTCAATGTCCGCCTCACACATCTGCCGGAGCGCGTCCTCCTGGAAGTCAAAGCAGTACAGCGTCCCCGTCATCCCATGCAGCATCAAACCACCGTCGAAGCGTTTGATCCGGGGCAGGTCGCAGGTGTACGCGAACAGCGCCGGGGAGCCGTCCTCCATGGCGTCGTTCTCCACGATAAAATTGGGCAGGGCCGGGGCCAGGTCTTCCGACAGGATGCCGTCCAACGCCGCCCGCCTGTCCGGGTCGCAGAGCAGCCGGAGGATGACGTCGCCGTGGCGGTCGTTTGTCAGATAGTAGAAGTCGTTAAAGGTCTCCCCGGAGAGGACATAGCTTTGGCGGTTGTCACTGTCCACACCAACCATGGACGGCAGCAGGGACATATCCGCCGCGAACAGGATGGCGTGCTGCCTGGCGTCCATAAACTGGGTCGGAAGCAGGCGGTAGCACAACTCGGTTTGCAGCAGCGACTGCAAACGAACCTCGGCCTTGTACTCCCACTCCATTTCCGACGCGCCGGTGCTGTAGGCCACAAAAACGTCCCCATCGGCCAGCAGGATGCCGGCACAACGGGAACCGCGTATCTTGTTGGCCATCAGGCCCAGGTTTTTCAGCTCACGGGAGCTGTAATAGGTGGGGCGCTCAATGTGCGGTTCAGCGGGGAGCGGCGTGGGGCTGAACACTATAGGCTTTTCCCAGGGGTACACGGACACGCCCGCGTTGAACATCGCCACCAGCACCTCGGCCATCCGGTGCAGACGCAGGCGGTGGACAATGGTGTACTTTGGTGTGCTGGTCATGGTGCTGCCGGTAAAGAGGGGCATGAACTTGTCCGGCTGGTCGGCGGCCAGCAGCCTTTTTGCCTGGGACGTGAGCCGCAGACCACGCGGGCCATTGCGGTAATAGGTGCGGATGAGGTTTTCCGATTTGAGCCGCTTTAGAATTTTTTCGTGATATGCGTCCGTACTCGGCAAGCGCCTGATCTGGGCCATAGGAAACTCACCAGACAGAGCAATGAGCGTCAAGATCAGTGCAGCCAATCTATTTGTGCGATAAACTTTTTCCGGCTTTTCCTTCATTGCGCGTCCTTCCCCCCTTATTGCTCAAATTACGCCCAGGGTCGCTTAGACTTGGGCGTAATTTTTGAATGTCCATCGTGTTGTATCCATTGAAATGCAAGGGATTGCGGGCCATGTGATGAGGTCCGATTTTCAAGTCCTCAAAAATGCCGAAAATCGGACCTCAAATTTGCATGGTTCCCGGCTATAAATCTGTGATGGAATCCAGCACTTTTTCCCGCTCTTTGATCCAGCTGGGGAAACGGGCGCTGTCCATGATGAAGATGCGGGTACAGTCCGTCTCGCCCAGCTCGGTGGTGATGTAGGCGTCGCACAAAAGGCCGCTGTCGTCCACCAGCAGATACGACGCGGCCACGTCCAAAAGCTGTTTCATCTCCAGGTTGTCGTAGTCCCGCACCCGGCGCTCCGGCACCTCATGGTGGTAGATGCTGGAGAAGCACACCACACAGTGCTCGTACCGGGGCATGGTATGCTCCCTGGCGTATTGGCTCAGGGCGGCGTTGAAGGGGTCCAGCAGGAACTCCGTGCTGGGCCGCCGCTTCCGCTTGGGCAGCAGACCGGGCAGGGTGATCTCCATCACGTCCCCGTTCTGCTCGATCAAAATGCCCATCATAGCGGCGGCAGAGGGGAGGTACTCATCTTTCCGGGTGCGGGTGGTGGCGTAGATCAGGTGCCGCAGACGGCAGGCGATCTGTTCCGCCCGCAGGGCCGCGTCGGTGGACAGTGTTTCATAGTTGTCCGGGTAGCGCTGGATGTCGGTGGTGTTCATGGCATACAGCGCGCTGTTCAACCGCTGAATATCGTCCAGGATGGATGATATCCGTTGGGATAAAATCGCTCGGTTCAAAATTTTCCTCCTTATTCTTTTTGGTAGTATTGGACTTCCCCGTTGGGGGCCACGGTACAGTAGCCGCAGGTGTTGGGCAGGTCGAGCCCGGTGATCTGCTCCGGGCTGTCCACCAGCACGATGTAGTGGGACGGTTCCTCGCCGCCCCGGCCCATCACATAGGCCAGCAAAGCCTCCCGGCCCTCCTCGGCGCGGACGATTTCATAGATCTCGCCGTTCGCAATGAAGATGATTTTCACCGGGAAATCCCCCACCGAATGGAATTCTACCTGGTCTGAAAAATCGGCCAGCACCCACAGGGCGGCCAGCAGCCCCTTGTCCACATGGTTCACCGCACCGGGAGACGCAAAGTAAAGCTCCCCCCTTTGGACAATGCGCCCCTGTTCAGTGAGGTAGGAGAGCAGGCCCTTTATTTTGCTCTCCTTCTTCGGGTACAGCCGGAGAAGCTGCCCCTCCGCCATAGCCCGGTACATGGAGATGTCCCGGAGCAGGCGGGTGACCTCCTGGCTGTAGAGTTGTCCTCTTGTTTTCATGGTTTAATGCCTCCGTGCGTATTGGCGCAGTATAAACTGGGCCTTACAGTGGTCTTAAATGGTACTTTTATACGTCCAAAACCGGCTTGACGCATAAAAGCGGTCTTGGCGATGTAATAGGATGGTCATAGACGGGTCTAAATTCGCGGACGCATTCGAGCGGTCTTAACGCGGTATAAACGCCGCCCGTATACGTCTAATCTGCCCGCTTGACTTCGGTGCGGTTCAGCAGCGCCTGAAGCTCCCGGCGGTCGGTGGTGATAAGCTCCTTTTCCAACTGGCTGCACTTGATTTCCACCGTCACGTTGTTGTTATTGGTGCTGATCAGCCCGCTGCCCCGCTCAAAGTGGGTGATTTCCATGACCTCCGCCTCGGACAGATGGAGCAGGGACTGGACGCGTCGGGCTTCCTCGTCCTCCAGATTCAGAAGGATCTTGGTCTTGGCGTTGTTGATGATGCCCTTGCCGTACTTGCCGTCCTCCAGGGCAAAGAAGTCGTTGATGTCCTGGGTGGCGCAGATGGCCGAGCCGCCGTAGCCCCGGATGATCTTGAAAATTTCCAGCACGAACTCCGCCGCCAGACGGTTGCTGTTGGCGCCGATGAGCTGCCAGCACTCGTCGATAAAAATGGCCTTCTCCTCGGTGCGGTTCTCCTTGGCCTTGTCCCAAACGTAGTCCAGGGCCACGAACATCCCCACCGTCAGCAGGTCGCCCGTCAACTCGGAGATGTCCAGCACCGTGTACTTGTTATCCAGCGACACATTGGTTTGCTGATTGAATGTCCGGGCGGAGCCGTGGACCAGCCGGTTGATGATGTTCGCCAGCCGTTTGGTGTCCGGCACCTCCTTCAGCACGTCATACAGATCGCCCAGCACCGGCATCGTGCGGTAGCGGCTGGGGTCGTCGGGATCGTCCAACGTGCTGTTCTCATGGGTAATGCCCAGGTTGGCATAGGTGCGGATGAGGGCGTCGTCCAAAAGCTGCCGTTCCTCGTGGGTCATGTCGGGGATCAGCAGGGAAAAGAAAATGTGGAGCCGCTGGATTTTCGCCGCCAGCAGGGACTTCTCCACGCCGGGGCCGTCCAGCAGCTCGTCCACGGACTTGTCCACCTTGCGGATCTCCATGACGTTGATGCAGTTTTTGGAGGCCGGGGAGATCTGAATGAACTCCCCACCGATGTTGGAGCAGGCCCGGTGGAACTCGTGGCCCTTCAACGGGGCCACGATAAATACCTGGATGCCTTTCCGCCGCATCCGGGTGGCCATCAGCTGCATGGTGAAGCTCTTGCCCGCGCCGCTGGTGCCCAGGATGGCGATATTGGCGTTTTTGTAGACGTTGGAATCGAAAATGTCCACAATGATGAGGGAGTTATTGTGCTTGTTCACCCCCAGCAGGATGCCGTTGTCGTCGCACATCTCATAGCTGGTGTAAGGGTAGCAGCTGGCCGCGCCCAGGGTCAGGACGTTGCGCTTGGAGCGCTCAAAGAGGTGTTTCTCCAGCGAAACCAGGGGCAGCGAGGACAAAAATGCCTGCTCCTCGCAGAAGGAACAGGGCTGTACGCTCATATCTTGGCTCAGCAGCAGCTTCTTCATCTCAGCGCACTTCCACTCCAGCTCCTCTACGCTGCCCGCCGTCACCGTCACCAGCAGATCGAGGTAGTAGAAGTCCTCGTTGTTCCCCAGACCGTCTTTGAGAAAGTAGCCGCTGCGGATGGCCCCGTCCAAATCATCAAAGTCGGTGTTGGTGTCGCTGGTCTCCCGGATCTTGCTCCGGTTGATGCGAAGCTGTTGGCCCAGCTTGCGGACCATGCGGTCTTTGGGCTGGCGGGTGAGGAACACGTCCAGGTCGATGCCGTCCCCGGCGTTGACCAGCAGGGACAGCCACCCGGCGGGCACCTGGGTCTTGAATCCATCGGAGGGCACCAGCAGATAAGAGTAGTACACGCCGTCAATGCAGATGTACCGCCCGTGGGTGAAGTCGATCTCGCTGGGGGCGTAGAACTCGTTGGCGGGGATAGCGCCCACGTCCCGGCCCGCGCCCAGGTACTCCGCCACCACCCGCTTGGCTTTATCGGCAAAGGGGTGCTCGTTGCTCTCCCTGCGGCAGAGAATGTGGTACAGTATCTCCGCCGCGGCTTCGTCCTGTTCCTCGGGCATGAGTACGGTATTGCCGCACTGGCGCAGATAGTTGGCGGCGGTGCGGGCGGCGGTCTGCAAGGAGGCGATGGCCTCCTCCTCTTCCTGGCCCCGCTTGGCGCCGGGGAGGGGATCATGCTCAAAGATCAGGAAAAACCGCCGGGTGATGGCCTCCCGGGAGCCTAAATCCCGGATGAGCCGCAGATAGTCCTCCTGGAGCATCCGGCAGTGGGGATCGGTTTCCCGCTCCAGCTCCTGGCGGACACCGTCCACATGGCGGTCGATGTCCGCCCGCTTGGTCAGCACCTTGAACTGCACCTTGGTGGGGGCGATTTTCAGGTAGCTGATGAAGGAGTAGATGATGCTGCGCTGCTCCTGGGCGCTGCGCAGGAGGAAATTCACCGGGGCTACCTCCACAATTTTGACGTAGCGGTGATCCCGGGTCTTGATGACCCCGTGGACGATCTTTTCGATGGGCACATAGTCCGCAATGGGGTTGAGGGGCTTCTCCGCCTGTTCCAGGAACGTCTTGTGCTGGGAGACCTCCCGTTTTTTCACGTCCACTTGAAAACGGCGGTGGCTGCGGGGCAGCTCCTCCAAATCCGGGTCCGCAGCGGATTCCTTCCTGGCCCAGCTGGGGAGCAGCCCCTTTTTGCCCGTGCCATCCTGATTCAGCACCCGGCGGTTGCGCAGGTAGCTGATGAACTGGAGGACGAACTGGGACAGGCTTTCCCCGCCGATGCCGATGAGGGCCGCCAGCACCAGGGGCAGGGTGGTGAGGCACAGGATGATGACGCAGGCGGTGAGGGACAAATCAAGCCGGAACACCGGCAGGGCGGTGAGTGCGCCCAGTATTCCGGCTTCTACGGCATTGCGGGTCTTGAGCATCCCGCCCATCAGTGTGCCGCCCTCGATGAAATTGGGTGGGATGACATAGACATCCCGTTCTTCTTGTCGCATGGGTTCCTCCTTAAATGCGGTCTTTCCGTTTGGGCGGGTCGGGCAGCTTCTTGACGATGCTTTCCTCATAGGCCACCTTGCCGTCCTGGGCTTTGTAGGGCTTGCGCTCCACGGTGTCCTGGGCCAGCTGGGTGTACCAAAGGGAGCCGTCCACCGTCTTTACCTTTGTGAATGGGCCCTTGGGCTCGGCGTACACGGAGGCGCTATACATACCAAAGGCAATGGGCTTCGGATGATCCGGGGTGGACACCGAGCCGGTGATCCGCCCACGCCCGATTTCCGGGTTGGAGAAGATAGGCGGGGTTTTCCCGGACACGGTATAACCCAGGTAGGAGTGGAGGGATTGGGCCGCCATGGCCCCAGTAATGCTTCCGGGCACCTCGCCCCGGGCCACGCTGCCGATCACGTCATTGGCGAACCTGCCGCCGGAGGCCAGGGAGCGGGCAAACACCGCGCCGCCGATGCTGGTCTGGTGGGCGACATGGGTGCTGGTGTGGCTGGGCTGGCCCGCACCGCTCTGGCTGTGGACAGCGTCCGTCCCGCCACTCTGGGTGTGGATCTGCTCGCCGGAATCGGCGGTCTGAGTGCTGCTGTCCGTGTGGACGGCGGACTGGGTCTCCTGCCCGGTAAAGACAACACCCTCCTGTTGGGTGATGGCGTCCGAGAACGCCGCGCTGTCCGTCTGCACCTCGCTGCCGGTGTGCTCGGCGGAGTGGATGGTGTGATCCCCGCCGCCCGCGTTCACTGAACTGGCGGTGTGGCTGCTGGTATTGGTCCCGCCGCTGGAGGTGTGGGAACCGCCGGAGCGGATGGTGCTGGCAGTGCTGGTGGCAGAAGCGGTGGACTGTTTCTGCGCCGTATGGACGGCGGAGGTCTGGGTGGTAGCCGTTTTTACAGCGCTGTTTGTGATGTGCCGTCCCGCCATGCCGATGAGGCCGCCCTTGAAAAAGCCGCCTGTGGAACCACTGGACGCTGTGCCGGAAGAACTTCCGCCCTTGTGTCCGCCGGCCATGGCCCCGATGGCCCCGCCGCCCGCCTTAGCCAGCATGGACACGCCCCGGACGGCGACCAGGGCCTCCGCCATCAGGGAGCCGCCGGTGCGGCCCGCGTTGATGCCCAGGCTGGACAGGAAGCTGTCTATCTTCTGGGACACCTTCAAAAAGGCCACGGCGCACAGGAACCAGATCAGCACGTTGCCCGTGACCGCCGCTTTGCCGGACGCAGCCACTTCCGCTTCCACCTCGGCTTCCGTCAGGGCAAAGGCCGGGGTACAGAGCATGGCCGCCAGGAGTAAAATCAGCGGCAGGAGGGATAAAATGCGTTTTTTCATGGTCTGCCTCCCTTCACAGTGACAGCGGGTTGGCGATGAACGCGCCCACCATGCTGGTGAACAGCCGCAGGCACCAGGCGTTCATCAGCAGCAGGAAAATCTGCCCCGCGAACATCCGGCACCAGCGCTTGAAAATATCCGCTGTGGCCTGGGACGCGCCCATGGCGAAGGCAACGGGAGCCGTAAAGACCAGTACGCCCAGCAGCACATACCGCTCCGCCGCCTCGCACAGCAGCTTCAGGTAGTTCCAGGCCAAAATCAGCACCAGGATGAGGACGATGAGGGCCACCGCCCCGTTGGCGCACACGCCGATGATGGTGAGCAGCACCGAGCTGAAATCGGCGAAGCTCAGGCTGGGGAGGGTGGAGGTCAGAATCCAGCTGTACGGGGTGCCGCCCATGGATAGGGCCATGTCCACGATGTCGTCGGCGTACCACGCCAGCACCAGGAACAGCACCGCCCGGAAGGTGAGCTTGATGGGGTCCTCCGCCTCCGAGCCGATACCTAGGCCGAAGTTTTTGAACAGGTTCCACACCCAGATCAGCAGGATGAGGCCCACAGCCAGGGCAACAAACACCTCGTACATGGTTTCCGCGGCGGGGAAATACCGCAGGAACACGGTCATGTCGCAGCCCAGCGCGCCCAAAACTGAGGTGTTGATCAGATCCAGGCCGTGCATGACTTGTTCCGCGATCCACTCGACTATGCCGTCTAAGATGCCCATTTACGGCGCCGTCCACTGGCCCCCGGAGAAGAAGGGGGTGATGTAGGCCATGATGAAGCCCAGGGAGTTGAGGATGGCCCAGGTGATGATGATGCGTTTCAGCCACGACCGGGCCTCCTGGGTGGAACGGTCCGTGTGGCCGAAGTTGATCATCAGCAGGGCCACCGCCGCTGTGACCACGGCGGCGATGGTGGAGATGCCGAGGATCTGGGTGTAGACGTCCTTCATGATCTCACTGGCCTTGGTCCAGATGGTGGTGGCCGCGAAGGCGGGCCGGCACAGCAGCGGGGTGACGCTGACGGCGGCGAATCCCGCAAACAGCCAGCGGCCCAGGTCCGGCCCGCGGTTAGGGCCGTTTTGGGATGGGGTGAGGTGTTTGGTCAAGCTGATTCCTCCTTTTCATTGTGGCGAAAACGAAAGCCAGCACCCGGCTGAAGGTGCTGGCTCTGCTTGTCCGCGGAGCATGAAAAAAGACGCCCTCCGGCGTCTGTCCCGCGGCCGTTTTCACTTGTGGTTGCAGTTTTGAGCATGACCATCTTAACACATATGGAATATCATGTCAATCTCAAAGCGGTCTCAATCCAGTCTCAAAACGGTCTCAATTTAGCTGTTGGGCGGGATAAATTTTGCCAAAAGTTCCACGCTGTCCTGGGAGGTGTAGCCCCAGAGGATGGAGCTGAGCGCTTCCACAGCCTTTTCCTGCTTGCGAAAATAGGTGGCCCTGCTGATATCTCGGATATGTGGCTGAAGCTGTTCAATGATTTCCTCTGCATTTTGGTACTGCTGGGGGGACAAGTAGGCATAATATAACAGCCAATAGTATGCCTCCCCGTTCTTGTGCTTGGTGCGGAGCAACTCTACCGCACTGTCCAGCATTTGGAGCATTTTGTGGCTGCGCTCAATGCACTGGGCCTGGTGCTCCAGCTCAGTGCCACCCAGGTCTGCTCCGGCCAGATACACCGTGTCCAGAAAATCCTCGATGCTTGTCCCGTACTCCACGTTGAACTGGCTCCGCAGTTTCTGCACCGACAACTCCAGGCTCCAAGTCACATCCCGGTACTTCTTCAGCAGCTTTCGGGTATCGTGATAGCGGGGATCGTCCCGCACGTCCCTCTCAGCCTTCTTCTTGGCCATGGCAAATACCTCCCTCATGTTCCACGGGCCTTGTGGAAATCTCGAATGTGTAGACCGGCGAACCGCTGGAGCAAAGAACCTCCATGCAAAAACGCCTTACCACCGTGTCCCTTTCATACATACCCTCTCTGTCGCGGGACAATGGATATAACTTATAGCGCTGCCGGGGGCAGCTGGCACAGTCAACCCCTTGCAGCGCAAGGAGTTCCAGCACTTTCTCGGCGGCCTCGTCCATGTTCGGTTTTGAAACGATAATTTCTTCTTTTGGAACGTTGTCTTCTAAGTAGAAAAGCTCGCTGGTAGGTAGGGGCAATACGATGTTGAGGGACATGGCCACCTCATCTTTATCCACCATGACATCGGAGATTTGGAACATGGTGGACAAATAGTTTTGTAAGTAGATGGCCGTCCCATGCCTACCAGGGAACGTAAGAATAGAGATGTGTCCGGCCTTTTCCAGCTTCCGCAGCACCCGGCCTACCGTAGCCTTGGACAGCCCCCACCGTTGGGCAAGCTCCGAGTAGGACACCAACGGGCACCCGGTGCCGTTGCGGAGGTAAACCACCGGGCCGTCAAAGGAACCCTGCACCTGTTCGTCCCGGTACACCGCCGAAATCCACAAGTCCAGGAGAATGTCCATCTCGGAGCACTTCTCCATGCTGACCAGCTCTGTGGCGGTAGTGACTGGCAGGAAGAAGAAGCCGGTCTCCTTTTGGCAGGGGCAGTTATAGTCCAGCACGGTGTTGTGCCGGTGCCAGTTGGTGATTTTGTACTTCACCAGATTGCCCCGGCCCAACAGGGAGTATTGGATGAGGTGCCGGTCTTGCAGGGCTGCCAGCACGTCCAGCGTCTGCCGGCGGAAGCGGAGCCGCAGTGCCTGAGTCAGCTCGCTCACCCGGCAAATCCACTCGCCAGGGTAGATGGTGTAGCTGATTCCGTCCAGCCGCAGATATGAGGTGCGGAAGTTGGCGTAGGAGCAGAGGACGGTATAACAAAAAAGACCGGGGCGCCCGCTTGTGCGGACGCCCCGGTCGGCGATTAAGGTCTGGACCAATTCTCGGTAGATGCGGCAACGTGGGTAGGACACCAGCTGCTTGACTTCAAGTTGATATTCGGGCATAGTGACCTCCTCAAAATGACAAATGAGCCTTGCAGAAAGATTTGCAAAGCATATTGGGTTTGTTGTACAGTTATATGCAATTTTTGTTGTTGTTGCTTATTGACACACAGCAGGATATGAGTTATCATAATTAACAGAAAGAACAACGAGCCATTAGGCGGTTGCCTTTCGACAAAACTCAGTCAATCATTGGAGCCTCAAGGCTCCGCCAACCAGTGAGTCGCCTACTGGCATAGGCGGCTCACTTTCCATTTTCACCATTGCTCTTACGGACGAGCGTAATGATGGCGCATACCGCGCAAACCACAGTTGCGACGCAACTGATAAAGCTCAAAATGTCCAGTGTGTATCACCTGCCTTCCGGGAAACATCTCTATGCCCGGTAGGCGAGCTAACATTTTCACCTCCATTCCGCCCGATACCGGGCACAGGAGGCAACCGCCTGATTTTTCCACCGTAAGAGCGTGGCTCGTTGTTCTAAAATGATATTATCATGTGTGTCGAAGATTGTCAACAATTCCCGCGATGAGCGAGATTTTTCTATTTGGTGCCTGTGAAACGGCATAATACGTGTAAGCGTAAAATAGCGGAGTACCTATCCCCCTATGGTAAGATAGAAGAAAAAC
>X363_Desmarests_Spiny_Pocket_Mouse__coassemble_877_pt1 | contig 13908 bp, 18 predicted proteins | sample X363_Desmarests_Spiny_Pocket_Mouse__metabat2_low_PE_031 | metagenome-assembled genome bin X363_Desmarests_Spiny_Pocket_Mouse | reverse complement strand
GACTCGCTGGCCACAATTTTGCTTGCAAAAGAGCATGGGGAGCCGCTGGACGAAGCGGTGTACTGCGAGGTGATGTTTGACGAGAATATCTCCGGCGAGGTGCCGGAGCATCGGGACTTCATCTACAATACCGCCATCCCCGCCCTGGAACGCATGGGCGTGAAAATTGTTGTCCTTCGCTCTCGGCAGACCTATGTGGGGCTGTTCACCGGGCGGGTCACCCGCGGCCCGAAAAAGGGCATGGTGCGCTCGTTCCCGCTGTGTGGAAAGTGCGCTGTCCAGCGGGACTGCAAAATCAGGCCCATTGAGCGGTACCGGAAAACCTTGCCTGCCGGGACGGTTCAGTATGTGGGCATCGCCCAGGACGAGCAGGAACGACTGCTCCGGCTGGAGGGCGGCAGACAGGTGTCTTTGCTGGCAAAGTACAACTTCACAGAACAGGACGCTTGGCAGCTCTGCGAGAAAGCAGGGCTGCTTTCGCCTGTTTATGCCTTCACTGACCGGGGCGGCTGCTGGTTCTGTCCAAACGCCAAGCGGGAGGAGCTGCGCCACCTCTACGATTACCACCCCGACCTGTGGGCCAGGATGCTGGAGCTGCAGGCCATCCCAGGCAAGGTAACCGAGAAATTCAACCGCACCCAGAAATTCTCCGACATCGACGCCATGTTCCGGCAGGAGGACGCTGCGGCTTCACAGCAGGCGGCATAGCCGGTCATTGTTGGTATCGCCCGGTTTTGGGGCCTCATGTTTGTTGGGTATCGTGATAGCTTTGTTCCGGGCGTTCGGGTATTGTGGGTGACGGAAATCCCTTAAAACAGCATGGAAAGGAGGCGTTCAAAGTGGATAAATATCAGGAGTTTGACAAGAAAATCTTTGACATCACAAGGATCATGTTGGATTTTTCTCTGACAGAGGGACAGAAAAGCGAGCTGCGGACGGTCATGGAGGAGATGGAGGCGGCGCACCAGGAGGGGCTTCTGACCGATGCCCAGCACGGCAGGCTTTTGTGTACGATGGCGGACTGCGGCATGGAACTGCCCCCGGTCGCTGTGGATCAGGCGGAGCTGGAAAAGCGTCTGGCAGCTTACATGAAGTTGGAACTGTTTCAAATGGATATCGGGGACCTGATCCGTGACTATCAGGCTCAGGGACTTCCCGTGCCTCCGATGGAACAGCTCTGGGAGGAGGCCGTGGACGGGGCCAGAAAGTGCTTGGAAGCGGTAATGGCCTGCGAGGCCAAGGGGCATCTCTGGAAGGAAAGGGCCGACCCGGAGAACGGGACCAGCGAGCTGACCTGCCGCCGCTGCGGGGCATCGGAACATCTGCAATGGTAAAGGAGGCAGCGATATGAGCAATCAGAAATATGAGATCACGGACATCGCCCACGAAAAATATCCCTTTCTCCACCGTATCCGCGCCCTGCGGGACATTGGCGACAGGGTCAAGGCCGGAGATTTGGGCGGCTTTGTGGAGCGTGAGGAAAACCTGTCCTTTGAGCCGGGGGATGACGCCTGGATCTTCGATGACGCCATCGCCGCCGGGGAGGGCTGTGTGGACAAGGGTTCCCGCCTGTTCGGGGACGCCACCGTGTGCGGCAACGCCTATCTCACCCAGAACGGCAGCATGAGCGCCCACGCCCGCGCCGAGGGCGACGCCTACATCCGGGGGGCCGCCCTGTGCGGCCACGCCAGAGCCTGCGGGGCCAGCACGATCTTAAACCCGGCTGGTGAAACCGACCTCCCCATATTATCCGACCACTGCACTGTATATGGCACGGTACAGGGAAACGTCCATGTCATGGGGACCACGGTGATCCTCGCCGGAGAGGTCATCCGCCATAATGACCCGGACGCCCTGGTCATCAAGGATACGGCGCGCTCCATTGTCCGGGACCCTGCCAGAGACGAGCTGAAGCCCTACCAGCCACAGGAAAAGGCGAAAAAGAAATCCAGGGACAGGGGGCGGGACAGATAATGTCATACCGGATGGTATACTTCCGCATCCGCACCGAGGGCTACGCCTCTGGCTGGGAGAGCGAGAGCGCCAAGGCGCTGTTTCGGGCGGAGAGCCGCCGCCTGTTTCAAGAATCGGGATGGACTGTTCAAGCCGGAGGAAATGGTTCCAGCGATACGGTCACCAGGGACCGGCAGGATCTCTATCTGCACCCGGACAGCTTCAGCGGCGTGATGGAGGAGAGCGGCATCCAGCCTCTGCGGGAGCGGTTGGCGGAAGCGCGGGTCTTCCGCTGTTACGCCGTTGACCGCTATGAGGAGTACATGGACATGAGCGATGAGGATTACCGGGCCGCGCTGGAGGCGAAGCGTGATGAGATCACAGTGTTTGTGCTGGAGCAGTGCAAGACGAAAAGAACAAACCTGTACATCACCGATTCGGTCGCGCTTCATATCGCGGAACACTTTGAGATCCCCCGCCTTTGTGACAGAGGCAGGCACAATGCGGTTGGAATCCGGTTTATGACCGAGCTGATTGAGGGCCTGCTCCGGCAGGGGCGGCTTCGCTCCGCTGAAACGACCCACGGCAGAGGTATACGGACTGCCACGGCAAAAGAGCTGAAGGAGCGGCGGCCTGCGGAACAAGTCGATGGCCAGATTGACATGATATCCGATGGCGAGGCACAAAACAGCGGTTCAGTTAAAAAGAAGAAGGGCAAAAATTTGGACAAATCCAGATAAACCACTACATCATCTATGAGGAAGGAAGTGGAAAATGAGTAATTTCTTTGAGCAGGAGCTGCGGAAGCTGTTCGGAGATGGGCGGCTCATAGGTAGCCCTGTCTACTCCGGGTGTTCCTGCTTCGGAACGCTGGGCAAGGACCTGCGGGTACGGGCGCAGTTCGTCACCTCCGGCTATGCGGACCACTACGATACGCTGAAAATCACAATTTTGAACCGCACAGACGGGCCGGTGGATTCCATGGCGCTGAAACTGAAGGATGTGTGGGGGAAGAAATCCGTCAGCAATCCCAACTTCCGTGACGGCATATATCCTCATATTTGGGATGATCATGGCAAGGCGGATTGGTATGTCTACCGCCCCACCGAGGCTGACTATCAGGTGATCCGGCAGGCCGCAGGCGAGTATCTGGACGTGTTCCGGGACCGGCAACAGGAGCGTACCCAGGACAGCCCCAGGCTGGTGTACATCTGCGCCCCTCTCCGGGGGGATGTGGAGAAAAATATTGAATTTGCCAGACAAAAGGCCCAGGAGGTGTTTCAGTCGGGGGACATCCCCGTCTGCCCCCACCTTATGTTCCCGCCCATCGCCGACCCAGAGCATCCCGCGCAGGATCAGGCGGCGCGGGAGATGGGCCTGCGGCTGGTGGAGTCCTGCCAGCAGGTCAATGTCTACGGCCCGGAGTGGACAGAGGGGATGTGGGCGGAGATCCGCCATGCCATGGATCTGGGCATTGAGGTCAAGACCGACCAGAAAACCATTGGGCGTAGCCCTCCCGGCAAACAGGCCAAGCGGAAAGGTGCGCGATGAGCAGTGATCTGAAAGCTGTTCTGAAAGAACGTCTGGATAAAAACTATGATGATTTTCTGGCGCAGCTTCAAGAGAAAACAGTCTCCGAGCTGATTGTCATGGCCCCGGAGATCGTTGCCGCCCAGCAGTGCCATGAGGAGTTGCTGGACGCCTGCGATGACGATGACGTGGCCTTTCTGCTCCAGTTTGACGATCCCCTGGAACTGGTGCGGGGATATTGGGAGGCCGAGATCACCGGCTACAGCCACAGTGATGAGATGGGCCATATGCTATGGGAAATTCGGGACAGGGAGATGTACTCCAAGGAGCAGCTTGCCCAGCCGTCTCCTCCCGCTGTTCAAGGCAAAAAATCCAAGAAAAAGGAGCATCATACGCATGAGCGATAACCTTATCAAGCAAATCAACACAGATGATCTGCGGCGCATGGGGGATCGGGAGGGCCTGATCCTCCAAGGCTGCGGAGGCGACCTCCAGGAGTGGGTGGACGGCATCAACGAGATGCTTACCGAGGCGGGCATCCTGCTGGACGGCAGCGCCTTCCGGGCGGAGAATGTGTCCGTGTTCCACAACGGCGACCTCACCAATCTGCTGTTCCCCTTCGAGGATGTGAAACTGAACATGGGCGGACTGGCCATGTGGAGGCTGGCCACCCACGACCAATTCGGCGGCACATGGCTGTCCGACTACGTCCCCAACCGCCTGGGCGGCTTTAAAAAAGAACAGGCCCCGCCGCAAAAGCCCAAAATGGAGCTGCTGGGCCGTGACGGCAATATCTTTTCCCTGATGGGTGATGCCTCCCAACTCCTTCAACGGGCCGGGATGGCGGAGCAGAATAAGGAGATGATCGAGCGCGTCACCGCCTGCGGAGACTATTACAAGGCCCTCCATATCATCAGCGAGTATGTGGAGACAGAGCTGTCTCCCAAAACTGAACCCCAAAAATCAACCAAAAAGAAAGGAAGGAATGCACATGAACGATAACCCCAGATGGGAGATCATCCAGGGCGATGCCCTGAAGCTGCTGGGAGGGTTCTCCCCCGGCTCCTTTGACGCTATCATCACCGACCCGCCCTACGCCTCCGGGGGCCGCACCCAGGCGGAGAAAAACAAGTCCACCGCCAAGAAATACTCCAGCATGGGGGACGCCGCGCCCCCGCCCTTTGACGGCGACTCCAAGGATCAGCGTTCCTGGACCCGCTGGGCGGCGGAGTGGCTGGCGGACGCCCGGAAGCTGTGCAAGCCCGGCGCGCCGGTGTGTATGTTCATCGACTGGCGGCAGCTCCCCGCCGCCTCGGACGCCCTCCAGTGGGCCGGGTGGATCTGGCGCGGCACCGCTGTGTGGGACAAGGGCAACTCCCGCCCCCAGAAGGGCCGGTTCCGTCAGCAGGCGGAGTACATCGTCTGGGGCTCCAACGGCGATATGCCCATCAGCCGCCCCGTCCCCTGCCTGCCGGGGGTGTTCAAGTACGGCAACCCCCAGAACCGCATCCACCTAACGGAGAAACCCCTCCAGCTTATGCGGGACATCGTGAAGATCACCGAGCCGGGTGGCCGTATCCTGGACCCCTTCGCCGGTTCCGGCACCACTGTCCTGGCCGCTGTGCTGGAGGGCTACACCGCCACCGGCATCGAGGTCACGGAGGAGTACGCCCACCGGGCCAGGGAGCGGATCATGCGGGAGCTGGAGCAGGCGGCATGACAGCAGACTGTCTGCCGATTCATGTGGATATTGCCGGAATTTGCTGGTATGATATGGGCTACCAAACAAAAAGGAGGGCGCAAAATGAAAGTGAAATTTTCCTTTGACCAAGCAGCCGTAGAGCGGCGGGGCCACGCACTGGAGGATGTGCATCGGACAGTAAAGAGCCTGTTCGCCGCCTATGATCTCCCCTGCGTTTCCCATGGCGACATCCTGGCGTTCGAGGACAAGGGCCACGGCGATGACTTCGCCTGTATGTGGGACATCATCCTGTCCCTGCTCCGGGCCGAGTGGTTCCTGGACTGCGCCGCCTCCTGCGTCTGGCAGGACGAGGACGGCGAGGAGGACATACTCGCCCAGGCCGGGAAAGTGCGGGGAGCCGTGTAGCATGGGAGTAAGCAGAAAGCAGATCACCTTTGATCTGAGCCAAGACGCGCTGAAACAGCACTATCCCCGCAGGGAAAATGTCCAAGATCCGCAGTTTTTCAAACGGGCCTACAAGGACATCCGGCAGTTCATGGAATCCAATGGCTTTGAGCGGCGGCAGTATTCTGTATATGTCTCCGCGGCGGAGCTGACCGCCCTGGATGTGGCTGTCCTGGCCCAGAAGATGGCGGAACAGCTTCCCTGGCTGCGGCAGTGCGTCAAGGAGATCACGGCAACGAACATCGGGGCGCGGCACAGCCTTCTGGGGCTGCTGCGCTCCGATGCGCCGCCCGCTGAACTCCTGCCCCCGCCTGTGCCGAGAGAACGGCATCAAAAAAGAAAAATACCGGAGCGATAGCTGGGAAACGTGTTTATGTGGACACGTTTCCCAGCTTTTTATACCCTGGAGGTGAAGATCATGCAATATTATCCCATTGATGAGGAGCTGGCCCGCAGGGCCAAGCAAATGACCAGCTACTCCGACTATGTGCCGGGAAGCGCCACAGTGGAGTACCGCCGCTCTGTGGATGAGGCCGCCGCCCTTGCGGAGCGGCAGAAGCGGAAGGTGGACCCCATCCACCATGAGCGGATCGACCAACTGCTGGACGCCTACGCCCGGAAACTGGCGGAGAACATCAACAAGGGCAACGCCATCACCGCCCGTGTCCCCTCCATCCTGATCGCAGGCGGCGGCAACTTTCCTGTCCGTAAAAAAGAAAAGCAGAACCGGGCGGCAGAGGCTAACATGGCGGAGTGGCGGCAGATCCAGGGCCTGCTGGACAAGATCCGTGGCACCGGCAGGGGCGGCATCAGCGCCGATGACCCGGAGGCTGTGCAGAAGCTGAAACTGAAGCTGGCGGGGCTGGAACGGGATCAGGAGAAAATGAAAGCGGTCAACGCCTACTACCGGAAGAACAAGACGCTGGACGGCTGTCCTCAACTGTCCGCCGATGAGGTCGAGAAGCTGAAAGCGGCCATGGCCCGCAGCTACCGGGCCGCCCCCAAGCCATACGAGAGTTTTGCCCTGACCAACAATAACGCTGTCATCCGCCAGACCAAGGCCCGTATTGAGGAGCTGTCCAGGAAAGCGGAGACGGAGTACGAGGGCTGGGTCTTTGACGGCGGCGAGGTGAAGATGGACCGGGCCGCCAACCGGCTCCAGGTGTTCTTCGCTGAGAAACCGGATCGGGACACCTGCTCCGCCATGCGGCACAGCGGTTTCAAGTGGGCTCCCAGCGTGGGGGCGTGGCAGAGGCAGCTCACCGACAACGCCATCTACGCCGCCAAGCACTTAGACTGTCTGCGGCCGCTGGAGCCGCCCTCGCAGGCGGAGCCTGTGCAGGAACCACAGGTGGCCGACAGCGGCTGGCGATTTTACATCATCCCTGATTTGAAAACCTGGGCAGAGAATGCCGAAAACCGCAGTCCCTTGGAGCATTATTCCTCTTTGGAAGAAGCCTGCGCCCGGTTTGCGGAGTTACGAAGCGAACCCTACAACAGCGAGGCCGCAGAACCCGGCCCGGATGGACAGCCACCCGCCCGCCTGACTCTGGGCCTGGAGAGCGCGGACGGCATGAGCGCCGCCGACATCCTCCATGTGCGCCAGGGCGAGAACTACCTCGTCACCGACTTTGTTCGGATGGAGTGTCTGCGGGATGATCCTGCGGCGATGGACATTTTGGCCCGTGTCTCCCGTGAGATAGGCTTTGACCGGGTGCGGGTGTGGGAGCAGGCAGATGGCGGACGGCAGATGCTGTCCATCGTCCCCTTTGCGGAGTGGGATAATCCCTACTTCGCCGCTGACACACCGGGCAGGATCGCCACCCAATGCCTGGGGCCGATTTCGGGAAAGCAGCCGAAGCGGCAGAAGAAAATCTCGCGGGAGCGGTAAAGGCGAGGGCAGGGTGCTATGTATTGACACCTTGCCCACCCGGCTGTTACCAGACAAGGGTGTCTACGTTGACACCCACTGCCAGAAAGGAGGCGGACAAATCGGCGCTGGATCTCCGGGATGTGCCGGTGGACCACTACGACTTGAAGCTCCGCCAGCCGCATGAGCGGCAGGAGCAGCGGTGACGGCGGTTTTCTCTGAGGAGCCGCAGGCTCTGCCCGCGCCTATTCCAATCACCCTACCGCTGAAGAAAGAAGCCCCGCCAGCGGCGGGGCCGGAGGCCCTCACCGCCTCTGGCGGTGAGGCCGCAAGCATAGCGCAAAGATATCTTTTGCGCGCTTGCAGGGGATACCCCTGTCCCCAATGCCGCCCACGGGCGGAAGGTTTGCGGCCCACAGGCCGGGAAAGGAGCGTTGATGCAAAAGAAATACGAAATATGCCTGCGGCTCTCCCAAGAGGAAAAAGAGAGACTGGAAAGTGATGCCCGCCGCTGTGGTCTCTCCAAGACGGCCTATCTGCGCCGCCTTATCCTCGGAACGCAGGTCAAAGCCCGCCCCTCCCAGGAGATCAAGGAGTTACGGACGGAGATCCACCACATCGGCAATAACATCAACCAGATCGCCCGCAGCGTCAACGCCGGGATCGCCAGAGCCGAGGATGCCAAGCGGGGGCTGTTCTTACTGGATCAGGTTTACGAGCTAATGTATCAGATTGCGAAAAAATAGAGTCACAATACCATCAGTAATGTTCCAACCCCGATCAGGATACAGCCCAGAATGGATTTTGGCGTGAACTGCTCATGCAGGATCACAGCGGCCAGCACCAACGTGATCACAACGCTCAGTTTATCGATAGGGACAACTTTAGATGCCTCTCCGATTTGCAGAGCCTTGTAATAACAGAGCCAGGAGGCCCCTGTAGCGATGCCGGAGAGGATCAGAAAAATCCAGCTCCGCCTGCTGATTTCCGCCACGCCGCCTTGGGTGTTCGTAATAAAGACCATACCCCAGGACATCAGCAGCACAACGAATGTGCGGATCGCTGTCGCAAGAGTCGAGTTTACACCTTCAATGCCGATTTTTGCCAAGATGGAAGTCAGTGCGGCGAATATGGATGAACCGACAGCAAATACAAGCCACATGATTGACTCCCCCGTAAGCGGATTTTGATAGTGACATTATATATCACATCAGTCCAGAGGTAAATATGGCCATCACAAAAATCCTCGCCCGGAAGGGCCGCCAGACGCTGAACAGGTGCCGCCCCTGCGAATCAGGCCCATAAACAGGAAAAGCATTCAACTCGATTTTCTATACCGATGTTGCATCTGCTTGCCGTTTCTGTATAATAGGTTTAAGAAAATGAACAGATGGACGGAGGATAGCCATGACGGAACCGCACAAAGATATTGACCGGCTGGCAGCGGAGTTTGCGGCCTGCCAAAAAATCCTGTTGGCGCTGGGGGACGAAAACCGTCAGCACCTCATCGTGGAGATGATGGGCATGGACCATTGCGGCGGCTCCCGTGTGGGAGACATCACGGAACACACCCATCTTTCACGGCCTGCGGTCTCCCATCACCTTCAGATTTTGAAAAATGCGGGAATCCTGAAGGTCCGTAAAGAGGGGACAAAGAATTACTACTACTTTGACGCCGATTTGGAGGCCATGGACCGGCTCATTGAAATGCTCCGGCACGCCCGGAACATCATGGCTCAACTTCCCGACAGGAGCGGAACGAAATGCTGAAATTCATGATCTGTTTGATTGCCGGACTGGGGGCCGGGTTTGGTACCGGACTGGCCGGGCTGTCCGCAGCGGCGGTGATCTCTCCCATGCTCATCACCTTTCTGAACGTCCGGCCCTATGAGGCGGTGGGCATCGCCTTGGCCTCCGATGTACTGGCTTCGGCGGTGTCGGCCTGGACCTACCACAAGAACGGCAATCTGGATATAAAAAATGGCCTTGTGATGATGGCGTCCGTCCTCTGCTTTACCTTGGCGGGGAGCTGGGCGGCCTCCTTTCTGCCCCAGACTACTATGGGCGGCTTTTCTATGTTCATGACCCTGTTTGTGGGCATCAAGTTTATTGTCCGGCCTGTCATGGAGGCTAGGGAGAGCAACAGGACCCGCACCAGAAAACAGGCTGTCATCCAGTCCGTCCTCTGCGGGATGGCGGTGGGCCTGATCTGCGGCATCGTGGGCGCGGGCGGAGGCATGATGATGCTCCTTGTTCTGACCAGCGTATTGGGCTACGAGTTAAAAACCGCCGTAGGCACCAGCGTGTTCATCATGGCGTTTACCGCCCTCACCGGGGCGCTGTCGCACTTCGCCATCGGCGGAGGGATCACCGACTGGTCTATTCTGCTGATGTGTATTCTCTCCACGCTGGTGTTCGCCCAGCTCACTGCCCGGTTCGCAAATAAAGCCAGCGCCAAAGTCATGAACCGGGCCTTGGGCTTCGGGCTCACCGTTATGAGTCTTGCCATGATCCTGATCAACTTTCTGTGAAATAGAATGGGGAGGTCAACAAAATGGATATGCTTGAAATTATGAAGGCCCGCCACAGTGTGCGGCAGTACCTCGACAAACCCCTGACGGCGGAGACCGTCTCCAGGCTGACGGACGAGATCGCCGCCTGCAACCGGGAGGGCGATCTGCATATTCAGCTCGTCACTAATGAGCCGAAAGCCTTTGACGGTTTCATGGCCCGGTATGGGAAATTCAGCGGCGTGAAAAACTATATCGCTCTGATTGGGAAAAAGGGGCCAGACCTGGACGAGCGGTGCGGCTACTATGGGGAGCGGCTGGTGTTGCTGGCCCAGGAAATGGGGCTGAACACCTGCTGGGTGGGCCTGACCTACAGCAAGGTCAAGACGGCGTATACCGTAGACAGCGGCGAAAAGGTGTGCGCGGTGATTGCCCTCGGATATGGCGAGACTCAGGGTGTTTCCCGCAAATCCAAGGCAATCAGCGATGTGACCAAGTTGTCCGGGCCGATGCCGGGATGGTTCAGAAAAGGGATGGAAGCGGTGCTTCTGGCCCCCACCGCCATGAATCAGCAGAAATTTGTGTTCACGCTGGCAGATGGCAAAGTCCAGGCCCAGGCAGGCGGCGGTTTCTACACAAAAATGGATCTGGGGATCGCAAAATATCACTTTGAGATTGGCGCTGGAAAAGAAAATTTTCAGTGGGCCTGATACCGGACATCAATAATATCAACTTTTTGGACTGCTTCACAGTGTGGGGCAGTCCAAATTTATTGGGAGAAAACCATGGCTGTCACAAAGATACTCGCGCGGAAAGGCCGCCTGGACGTGAGCATCAACTACATCCTCAACGGGGACAAGACCGAGGAGCGCGTCCTCACCGCCCACCTGAACTGCGACCCAGGCCGGGAGTGCCGCCAGATGCTGGACACCAAGCGGGCCGTGGGCAAGATGGACGGGGTACAATACTACCATGTGATCCAGTCCTTCAAGCCGGGAGAGATCACCCCGGAGCTGGCATTGGAGATTGCCAAGGAGTTTGCGGAAGAACATCTTCCGGGGTACGAGGTGGTCATCGGTGTTCACGTAGACAAGGAACATATCCACGCCCACCTGATTTTCAACTCCGTGAACGCCGACACCGGGGAGAAGTACCACAGCAACGCCCAGAGCTACTACCAGCAGATCCGGGCCATTTCAGATAAGCTGTGCCGGGAGCATGGACTGTCGGTCATCATGCAGGGTGAGTCCGCCAGGGCGGTCAGCTACATCGAATGGCTCCGCCAGTCCAGGGGCCAGCCCACCTTCCGCTCCATGCTGGAGGCCGACCTGCGGAGCGCCATCCAGGACGCCAATGACCTGGGCCACTTCTTCCTGCTCATGGAGCATAAGGGTTGGGAGATCAGCCACGGTAACCGGCTGGGGTTTCGGCTGCGGGGCCAGGAGCGATTCATGATTCCGGGGCGAAAGAATCCGCTGTTCACCGAGGACGGCATCCGAGCCGCCATCCAGGGCAACCTGGAGGACATTGAGGCCGGACGCAGACCGGCGATGTTCTCCCGTCCCAGCTACCGGCCATACAAAAAACACCCGAAATATACCGGCTTTATGGCACTCTATGTGCATTACCTGTACGTTCTCGGCAAGATTGAGAAACGGCAGTACCCGCCCCGTATGACACCCCGGCTCCGGCAGGAGGTCATGCGCTTTGAACGCTGCCGGGAGCAATTTGCGTTCCTCCGGGACAACAACATCGCCACCCAATCGGACATGACGGCATTCCAGACCCGCACAGAGGATGCGCTGGCCAACCTAATGAAGCAGCGGACGATCCTCAACGTGCGGAAAAAGAAACGCCGCTGGATGTACGCCGCTTTGGCGGACGTGGAGGCTCTGGCCCCCGCCAAGCAGTGCTATGAGGAGGGGCTGTCCGGCATGGAGGCGGAGTACACCCGCTACCTGGAGGCGGTGGCCGCATTGGAAAAGTGCGGCATTCCCAAGGATAGGCTTACGATAGAAAAAGCTGAGATTTATGAGCAGCTCGCGGAGATCAACCGTCAGATCCGGGCGGAGCGGAAAAAGCTGGCCCTGTGCCGGGAGATTCAGAGCAGGCTGCCCCAAATGGAACACGATATTAACAAAATTGAAGAACACACCAAGGAGGTGGAGCAAGATGAACGTAGGAGGCGGTGAGGCCGCTGACCAGATGGTACGCATGATGCTGTCCGGCTCGGAGGTCATGATTCGGCTGTCCGGCTCGGCCCTGAAAAACCTGCTGGCCCTGACCATGGCCCTGGCCCAGAACCGAAAGACCCTCTCCGGCAAGGTGAACATGGGCAAGATGCTGCGGGAGACGCGGGATCTGCGCCGGTTCCCCATGACGCCCCAGCAGTACAAGCAGTTCAAGAAGCTGGCGAAAAAATATCAACTGGTATTTTCCGTCATCAAGGATAAAGATGACAAAAACAAGCTGATGGATGTGATCCTGCCCGTGACCGAGCTGGATCGTGCCAATGCTATCTTCGAGCGCATCCTGTACACAACGCCCCCGGAGCCGGAGCGGAAACCGGCGCGGGAGCTGCAGCAGGGGCGGGAGGTGTTCCAGCCGGAGCGTCCGGCCCCGGAGAGGGAGCGTCCACCCCAGGAGAAGGGCAGGCAGGCCCAGCCCAGGGAACAGGAGCCTCAAAAAAAGGCCAGACAGCCGCAGGAGCGGCAGACGCCCCCGAAGGAAAAGGCCGTGTCCGCCCCTGTGAGGGGCCGTCAGGGGCAGGTGAAGCTCCAGCCAGAGGTGTCCCAGCGGTCGGATGCCCAGGGCCACCAGGAGGCCCCTGTGACCCGGAGTCAGGAGAACACGTCAAAAAAAGATTCTCGGTCGGAACGAGACTCGCCCGTTATAAAAATCAACTCCTCTATACTCAAAGAGAGCGGTACTACGAGGGGGACGAGTGAGCGCTCCTCCGTGGAGGCACGGCTCCAGGCGTATCGGGCGCAGAGCAGGAGACCGTCCGCTCCGGCCAAGGACAGAGGTCATAAGGTAACTAAGAAGCAAATAAACAGATAGGGTATGGCGATTATTTTGCCATACCCTTTTTTTCATCATTTTTCTTTGAAACGCTCTATTAAACTGAGCAAAGACAAAATGTCCTTGTCCGGCAGTGTACGGGCCTCGTCCAACATTTTTTGAAGCAGCGCCGGATTCTCAGCCCGTTCATCAAAGAATGCGCTTGGCGTAACTCCTAAATACTCGCACATATAAAGAAATTCAGCCATGGATGGCAACGCCTTCCCAGAAGTAATGCTCTGGATATAGCTGCGGCTGTGTCCCATGTCCAAACTCATTTGGTATTCAGATACACCCTTTTCAAGTCTCAACTGCGTGATTCTTGTTCGAATGAAATCGACATCCATGATATCACCTCCGCAACCTAAAATATTGTATAACGGCAATGAACACAATACTCCCGCTATAATCGGTAGTTTTCTGTTGATACTACCGATTATTATTGTATAATAAAGAAAATTTACAACAAGGAGCGTGCTATCAATGGATGAGAGCGAGCTGAGAAAACACCGCTGCTGCTTCACCGGACATCGTCCGGAGAAGTTAAGTATCCCGGAAAACAAGCTGGCAGAACTGTTGGAGACTGAAATCAGGAGGGCCATTGGTAAAGGCTTCACCACCTATATCACAGGCATGGCAAAGGGGACGGATCTCATTGCCGGGGAGATCGTTCTACGGCTGCGGGAACAAGATAACCGCCTGAAGCTCATTTGCGCCTTTCCACACCCAGGCTTCGGCCTGCACTGGAGCGGCGGCTGGACGGAGCGGTTTCAGCGTGTCCTGGCGGCGGCGGATCTGGCAAGATGCATCTGCCCCAGTTTTTCCTACGCCTCCTACCA
>X363_Desmarests_Spiny_Pocket_Mouse__coassemble_869_pt1 | contig 14011 bp, 14 predicted proteins | sample X363_Desmarests_Spiny_Pocket_Mouse__metabat2_low_PE_031 | metagenome-assembled genome bin X363_Desmarests_Spiny_Pocket_Mouse | reverse complement strand
GGCACAGCACCCCCATCATAGACAGGCACAGCTCCACCCCGGCGGCGGCGCCGTCCAGCGCGCCGCGGGCCACCGCGGGGCCGTTCCCCGTGGCCAGGCCGCACAGGATCGCCGCCCCCACCATCGCCGTCCAAATCAACGACATCGCCATATCTTGGGCCCCCTCTCCGTCCTCCCCCTATTTATACGGCCGGCCCGAGAAAATCATGTCCCACAAAATAGGCCCTATGGTACAATTCGACAGTAATCCCAATCATTGTGGTTTTTTCCCAAATTTTTGATTGACAAAATTATACGGTGTGTTATAATAAGAGAGTGTTATGAGATGTATTAAAATAATTCTCAAAAAGGTGCAAGGAGGACACCGCAATGAAAGCTACCGGAATTGTTCGTAAGGTCGATGAGCTGGGACGTATTGTACTGCCGATCGAGCTGCGCCGCACCTTGGACATCGCGGAGCGCGACCCCCTGGAAATCTACGTGGACGGTGCTTCCATTATTTTGAACAAGTACCAACCCGCGTGTATTTTTTGTGGGGATTCCAGAGAGATTACTTTGTTTAAGGGGAAAAATATCTGCACCAGCTGCCTGAGCGCTCTGGGCGGCAAATAAATTCCCCTCCAATCCGCTGTGAGAAAAGCCGCCGAAGAGGCGGCTTTTTTTGTCGAAAAAAATTTTTACATTTTATTACTTTTTCGACATTTTTTGCAAGAGATTCTCGCCCCAGTATTTTCCATTTCTGTTATACATTTTGTTATCGCTTCCAGCCGCTGGCAACACAGGAAAGTCTTACCAGCCGTTTATGCCCCAGCTATCCCGCGCCGCCGGAACGGCTTCAGGGATCGGACGCCCCTCCGCATGGGTCCGGCGGACAGGCAAAGTGGATGGAAACCGCGCCTTTGGCGGCTTCCATCCACTTTGCAGCGCTATTTTTCCCTTTCCAGCAGCCGGTTGTACAGCAGCCGTTTTTTGATCCCAAACTCCTCCGCCGCCCTGGCCGCGGCGTCCTTCAGGGACAGCCCTTCCCGGCGCAGCTCCTCCGCCCTGCCCAGGGCGGCGTCCCCATCTCCCTCCCGGGCCCGGGGCGGTCGGCCGGCCACTACCAGTACAAACTCCCCCCGGGGCTCCTGGGCGGCAAAACGCTCCGCCGCCTCCCCAATGGTGAGGCGCAGCACCTCCTCGTGGAGCTTGGTCAGCTCCCGGCACACCGCCAGGGGCCGGTCCGGGCCGAAGGCGTCCGCCAGATCGTCCAGGGTGGCCCGCAGCTTGTGGGGGGCCTCGTAGAAGATCATGGTGCGCTCCTCCTCCGCGAGGCCGTCCAGTCGGGCCTTACGGTTCTTTTTGTTCAGGGGTGGAAAGCCCTCGAAGGTAAACCGCCCGGTGGGCAGGCCGGACACGGACAGGGCCACCGTCAGGGCGCAGGGGCCGGGGATGGCCTCCACCGCCACCCCCGCCGCCGCGCACAGGGCCACCAGATCCTCGCCGGGGTCGGAGATGGCGGGGGTGCCCGCGTCGGTGACCAGGGCGCAGCTCTCCCCCGCCTCCAGCCGCCGCAGGATGGCGGGGCCAGCGGTATCACAATTGTGGCGGTGATAGGCCGTCATGGGCTTTTTCAGCCCAAGATGATTGAGCAGCTTCACCGTCACCCTGGTGTCCTCGGCGGCGATGAAGTCCACGGACTCCAGCGTCTGCGCCGCCCTGCGGCTGATGTCCCCCAGGTTGCCGATGGGGGTGGGCACCAGATAGAGCTTTCCGGCCATGCTTCACAACTCCTTTTTGTCTCCGCGCCCTCTCCCAGGGGGAGCAGGCGTGGGCCGCCATGCCGTGGCGGAACAGGTTCAGTCCGCGGGTGCGCCGTCCAGCCACTGGACCGGCGGGGCGCCGGTCTCCGGCGCGGTGCCGGCGTAGCACTGGTCTTTCCAGAACGACAGGCGCACCGTCCCGTCGTAGGTCTTTTCAATCGTGCCGTCGGCGCGGAACTCCGCCTGATCGTAGAAGCCGAAGCAATAGGCGTATACCGTGCCCCCCTGCTCGCTGAGCACCACGGCGAGCGTGTTCTGCTCCTCGTTCTCCGTCATCAGCAGGAGGACGCACTCCTCCTGCCCGTCGCCGTTCATGTCCTGCCAGACGTGTGCCTGGACGGCAAAGGGCGCGTCGTTGTAGGGGTAAACCCCGCCCGGCTGGATGTACTCCGCCCAGGCCATCCGGCCCACGTCGCCGTAGAAGTGGTCGCCGGACACACCGTACACCTCTGTCTCGCCGCCGAGGGCCGCCAGGATGGCTGTCCGCGCCCGCTCGGAGCTGTCACCTGTAGCGGCGGGGCCAACCTGCCAGTCACAGATGGGAAGCAGCAGCGCCTTACCCAGGGAGTACGGGGCCCTTCCTGTGAAATAGGAGTTGTCCTGTGTGCCCCGCCAGGTATAGAAATATTCGATGTACTCCGCGCCGGGGACGACCTCCTCCGTGGGGGTGTAGTCCCGCACGTCCTCCTCGCCGAAAATCTCCCGCTCCTCCGTCAGCACGCCCCCTTTCATGGGGTACTCATAGACTTCCTTGTAGCCCATGTGGCCCGCCGAGCGCAGCACGGCGCACTTGTCCGGGTGGGTGTACAGGGAGCTGTGGCCTCCGGCAAACTCGCCGATGCACAGGACCTGCTCGTCCCGGAAGGTGTAGCACTTGTAGACGTAGGCCGCCTCGCAGTCGCCGTACTTCACGAACAGCTCGGGCACACCGTCCTTGTCCACGTCGTACAGGGAATAGCTCTCGCTGCCCACCAGCTCGCCCCATCCCCCCGGCTCCCAGGTGGTTTTGTCGCTCTGAAGCATAGTCAGAAACTCCATATACCCCTGCTGCCAGGGGCGGTAGTCCCGCCGGGGCAGGTCGTCTCCAAAGTCCCCCGGGGTGGAAGGCTCTATGGACGAAAGCGGCGTATCCGTCTCCAACCCCGGACTGGGCTCAGGCTCGGGGGTGGACAGCGCCGGTTCCGACTCCTCCAAAGGCGGGGCGGAAGGGGGCAGGGCCGGCTCCGGGCCCTCCTCTCCGGAGGCGCAGGCGCCCAGGGACAGGCTCAGCGCCCCCGACAGCAGCAGGGCCAACCATTTTTCTCTCATCTCGATCACTCCTTTCCCCCATTTTACACGGCGGGGCGGGGAAAAGTCGTTAACGTTCGCTTACGATATGGCTTCAAAACCGTTACAATGTGGATACGCCCGGTTACAGCCTGTCCCGGCGCATGGTCAAAGAGATGCGCTTCTTCTTCTCGTCCACCTCTTTGACCCACACCGTCACCACGTCCCCCACGCTGAGCACCTCGGAGGGGTGCTTGATGAAGCGGTCACAGATCTGGCTGATGTGCACCAGCCCGTCCTGGTGGACGCCGATGTCCACAAAGGCCCCGAAGTCGATGACGTTGCGCACGGTTCCCCTGAGCTCCATCCCCGGCTTCAGATCCTTCACGTCCAGCACGTCGGTGCGCAGCACAGGGGCGGGCAGCTCGTCCCGGGGATCCCGTCCCGGCTTGGTCAGCTCCGCCGCCACATCCAGCAGGGTGGGCACCCCCACGCCGCACTCAGACGCCGCCTTTTCCGTGCCGTAGGCGGCCAGCTGTCCCTTCAGGTCCCCCAGCTTCCCCGCCCGCACGTCCGCCATCCGGCGGCCGCACAGCTCCAGCAGCTTTTCCGCCGCGGCATAGCTCTCCGGGTGTACGGCGGTATTGTCCAGAGGGGAGCGGCTCTCCGGCACCCGCAGGAAGCCCGCGCACTGCTCGAAGGCCTTGGGCCCCAGCTTGGGCACCTTCAAAATCTGCCTCCGGGTGGTAAAGGGGCCGTTTTCCTCCCGGTACTTGACGATATTTTTTGCCGTGGTGCCGTTCAGCCCCGCCACACGGGTGAGCAGAGGCGCGGAGGCGGTGTTCACGTCTACCCCCACGGCGTTGACGCAGTCCTCCACCACCCCGTCCAGGGCCTCCCCCAGCCTCGCCTGGGGCATATCGTGCTGGTACTGCCCCACCCCGATGGACTTGGGATCGATCTTCACCAGCTCCGCCAGCGGGTCCTGCAAACGTCGGGCGATGGACACCGCCGAGCGCAGGTTCACGTCGAACTCGGGGAACTCCTCCGCCGCCAGCTTGGATGCGGAATACACCGACGCCCCCGCCTCGTTGACGATGGCGTAGCTGACGCCGCCCCCCACCTTGCGGATCAGCTCCACCGCCATCTGCTCCGTCTCCCGGCTGGCAGTGCCGTTTCCGATGGCGATGTGGGCCACCTTGTGCTTCTTGATGAGGGCGGCCAGCTTGTCGATGGCCTCGTGTTTTCCCCGCTCCCCGTGGGTGGGGTAGACCACCGCAGTATCCAGCACCTTGCCGGTGGGGTCAACCACCGCCACTTTACATCCCATGCGGTAGCCGGGGTCAAGCCCCATGGTGACGAAGCCCTTCACCGGGGGCTGCATGAGCAAGGGCTTCAAATTCAGGGCGAACTGGCCGATGGCCCCCTCGCTGGCCTTTTCGGTCAATTCCGAGCGCACCTCCCGCTCCAGAGAGGGGGCGATGAGCCGGTCGTAGGCGTCCTCCGCGGCGGTTTTGACGAACTCCATGGCGGCGCGGCCCGGAACCACCCTCCTCCGCAGGGCCACCAGAGCGGTCTCCCGGTCCATCTCCACGCCGACCTTGAGAATTTCCTCCCGTTCCCCCCGATTCATGGCGAGAATCTGATGCCCTTGGGTTTTGGACAGCGGGCTTGAAAACTTATAGTATAGTCTGTATACGCTGTCCTCCGGATCCTTGGCCGCCGCCTTGGAGGTGATGAGCCCCCGCCGCCAGGTCAGCTCCCGCAGCAGCTTGCGCAGGTCCGCGTCGTCGGAGATCCACTCCGCGATGATGTCGGAGGCCCCCTGGAGAGCGTCCTGGGCGGTCTCCAGCCCCTTCTCCTGGTCGATGTAGTCCAGCGCCGCCTTCTCCAGATCCACCGCCGGGCCCATATCAAAGGCCAGCGCCGCCAGCGGCTCTAAACCCTTTTCCCTTGCCACGGTGGCCCGTGTGCGGCGCTTTTGTTTATAAGGCCTGTAAAGGTCTTCCACTTCCGCCAGGGTGGCCGCCCCGTCGATGGCGGCGCACAGCTCGTCCGTCAACTTGCCCTGGTTTTCGATGGACTGCTTGACCTCATCCCGGCGGGCCTGCAAATTGCGCAGGTATTGCAGGCGGTCGGCAAGCTGCCGGATGAGCTGGTCGTCCATGGCCCCATGGAGCTCCTTGCGGTAGCGGGCAATGAAGGGGACGGTGTTCCCCTCGTCCAACAGGGTAATGATATTTTCAATGTGCTGCTCCGGGCGATCCAGCTCCCGGGCCAAAATTTTTGTAATCGTTTCCAAAAAAATTCCTCCCAGTTATTCCAGCCCCGTCTCCTGGCAAACAAAATCAACACACTGCCGCACCATGCGGTCGCAGTGTGGCTTCTTCTCCTCGCCGCGCTGGAAGGCCGCCTTCAGCAGGGCCGCGCAGTCGATGGTCCCGTTCTCCGCGCGGAACCGGCGGATAAGCTCCAGCCGCTTCTCCTGGGGCAGCCCCAGTCCGCCCAGAACAGTGAGCGCCCCGATGAGCGCCCCGCAGGTGACCCCGCAGCCCATGCCGCCGCCAAAATTCAGCGCCAGGTTGTAGGCCTGCTCCCGGGTGATGCCCATGTCCTGGGCGAAGGGGACGGTCACCGCCTGGGCGCAGTTGTAGTGTACCTGGGTATCCGCCCGCAGGGCGGCCATATCCTCTTTTCTGGTCACTTCAAACACTCCTCGCCGTATTTCCCTGGCGGCGCGCCGCCGAGAACATTATTATACCACATCTCTTCCCTCTTGAAAAGGTCTTGCTTCTCCCATGAACCGTTTTACACCGGAACAGCGCCCCTTTGGCAAGGCCAAAGGGGCGCTGTTCAATCGGATAGGAGGATTCGGTCGTTGTCCAAATCCTTCCCCGTCCCCGCCTTGAAGCGGCGCAGCAGGTCGTCCACCGTCATGCCGGAGCGCTCCTGGCCGGACACGTCCAGCACAATATTCCCGTCCGCCATCATCAGGGTGCGGTTGCCCAGCTCCAGGGCCTGCTTCATGTTATGGGTGATCATCATGGTGGTGATGCGGTGCTCCGCCACAATGTCCCGGGTGAGCCCCAGCACCTTTTCCGCCGTACCGGGGTCCAGGGCGGCGGTGTGCTCGTCCAGCAGCAGCAGCCAGGGCGGGTTCATGGTGGCCATCAGCAGGGTGAGGGCCTGACGCTGCCCGCCGGACAGCAGACCCACGGGCTGGCGCATCCGATCCTCCAAGCCCATGTCCAGCAGGGCCAGCCGGTCCCGGAAGCGCTTTTTGTCCCTCTGGCTCATGTGGGAGAACCAGCCGCCGCTGCCCGCGGCCAAGGCCAGGTTTTCCTCAATGGTCATCCCCGGCGCGCTGCCCCGCATGGGGTCCTGGAACAGCCGGCCGATGTGCTTGGCCCGCAGATAAGCCGGCATAAACGTCACGTCCTGCCCATTGAGTACGATGGAGCCCCGGTCGGTGAGAAAGTCCCCGCAGATGGCGTTGAACAGGGTGGACTTGCCCGCCCCGTTGGAGCCGATGATGGTGACAAAATCGCCGGGGGCCAGATGGAGGGACAGGTCGGTGACGGCCTTTTTCTCGTTCACCGTGCCGGGGTTGAAGGTCTTGGAGATGTTATCAATCCGAAGCATATCAATCCCCTCCCCGAACCGCTGCGGCCTTTTTGTAGGACAGCCTGCGGGAGATGGTGGGCCACTGCTCCTTGAGGTAGGGCAGGGCGATGGCCAGTGCCACGATGACAGAGGAGACCAGCTTGAGCATAAAGGCGGGCAGCACATCCAGCCGCAGGGCCACGGCGTACACCAGCCGGAAGATGAACGCGCCCACCACCATGCCCACGGCACGGGTGAAAATCCCGCCCCGGCCCAGCAGGGTGGAGCCGATGAGCAGGGAGGCCAGGGCGATGGTGACCATGCCCTGCCCGATGTTGATCTCCGCCATCTTTTGGGACTGGGCCATGAGGCATCCGGACAGGCCGGTGAAGGCGTTGGCCACGCACAGGCCCACAATCGTGGTGAACACCGGGTTGATGGAGGAGGAGCGCACCATGTCCGGGTTGTTGCCCGTGGCCCGGATGGCCAGTCCCAGCCGGGTGTTGAGAAACAAAGTGAGGAAGACCACTGTCAAAACTACCGCCGCGGCGGCTACCACGGTGGTGGACTGCCCCGCCAGGGGCGTCCCGGCCAGTAGGCCCTTCACCATGGTGAACAGGGTGTCCGCGCGGTTCAGGTTGACCTGGGCGGAGCCGGACATGACGGCCACATTCACCGAGTACAGCGCCGTGTTGACAATGATGCCGGACAGCAGGCTGTCAATGCCGAATTTTGTCTGGAGCAGAGCGGTGACCAGCCCGGAGCACACCCCCGCCAGCATGGCGGCGGGGATGGACAGCAGCGGGTGGCCCGCGGCGGCCACCACCGCCCCCACCGCCGCCCCCAGGGTGAAGCAGCCGTCGGTGGACAGATCGCAGACGTTGAGCATGGAATAGCTCAAAAACAGGGCCAGTACCGTGAGGGAGCAGATCAGCCCCAGCTCCAGGGCGGTCTGACCTACGGTTAGCAGCGCTGACAGGTCCATGGGTGGTTCCTCCTTAGCCATTCACGCCGCCGAATTCCTCGGCGGTGGTAATGGCCTGCACCTTGGTGCACAGGGGGGCAAACAGCACTTCAATCTCCGTGTAGTCCAGCCCCAGGGCGGCGCAGGTCTCGGTGTTGACGGTGGCGGTGCCGTTGTCGAAGGTCTTGACCGCCAGGGAGGCGGGGTCTTTACCGTCGATGAGGATGGCGGCAATCATGTCGGCGGTCTCCCGGCCCAGGTTGGCATAGTCCACGCCGTAGCCCAGGAACGCGCCGTTGAGGGCGAAGGAGTCGGCCCCGGTGTAGTGGGGGATTTTGGCGGCGCTGAAGGTCTCGTAGATGGCCAGCTCGGCGGTCATGATGGTGTTGTCGGTGGGGGTAAACACCGCGTCCACCCCGTCGGCCACCAAGGCCTGGGCGGCCTGCTGGACCTCGGCGGCGTTGGTGCCGGTGCGCTCCACGTAGGCGATGCCCTTGGCGTCCAGATACTCCTTGGCATGGGCGATGGGGGCGGCGGAGGAATCCTGGCCCACGTCATACAGCAGGCCGATTTTGGCGGCGTCCGGGTTCTGGGCGAAAATCAGCTCCATGATGGAGTTGGTGTCCAGGAAGTCGGAGGTGCCGGTGAGGTTACCCCCCGGGGCATCCAGGGAGGCCACCAGCTCCGCGCCCACCGGGTCGGACACGGCGGAGAATACCACGGGGATCTTGCTGTCCTCGGTGGCGGCCTGCATGGCCATGGCCACGGGGGTGGCGATGCCCACCATCAGATCCACCTTGTCGGCCTGGAAGTTGGAAATGATCTGGCTCATGACGGTGGCGTCGCCGTTGGGGTTCTCGTAGTCAATTTTAAACGTGACCCCCTTCTCCTCGCCGATCTCTTTCAGCCGGGCCTGGATATTCTCGTTGATCTGGTTCAGGGAGGCGTCGTCCACATAGTTGCAGATGCCGATTTTGTAGGTGGCGCCGCTGGCGGGCTGGGTGGGTTCCGCGCTCTGGGAGCCATCCACCGTCACGGTGGGGCCGTCCGAGCTGGAAATCGTCCCGCTGGAGCAGGCGCCCAGGGAGAGGGCCAGGGCCGCCGCGGCGGCAATGGCGAAGAATTTCTTACATACGTTGCGGTTTTTCATGGTGATTTCCTCCATATTATGTGATTTTGAGTGGCAGATGACCCGGATTGTGCCGGAATCCGGGGAGGAAAGGCAAACAAAAAAGCCCTTGCCCCACACATGGGACAAAAGCCATTGCTTCTGCGATACCACCCAAATTGACGTTATAAACGCCCGCTCGCTTACGCGTACCATCATACGCGCCCCGATGGATAACGGGTGGGATACCCGTCGGTCCCTACTTGGCGTTTTTCTTCCGCCGTTCGGTCCGCCCTCCGAAGTCCATTCGCCGGCCGCTCGCCGCCCCGTTCCCACCGTCGGGGGCTCTCTGAAGGTCTGCCGCGCCGGGTACTTCTCTCCGTCACTGGTTTGTGCTGTTCGATTGTTATGTCGTATTATACGCAGGAGCCGCCCGTTTGTCAACCCCTTTTTGCAAGAAATTTTTACCGCCTTAACGTGGGAAAGCAGAGCCGCCGAGAAGCGGCGGCCCTGCCTGGGGCGCGGTTACCACTTATTCTCCACCTTTTCCGCAAAACCCATCAACTCCCGCACCTGGAGAACCGTGCCGTCGTCCAGCACCGCCCTACCGCTGAACCGGCCGAATACCTGGTGCTGGTCGCTCTTGATGAGCTTCACGTCTGTGCAGGACGCCCGGTCCAGCACCGGAACAAAATCCATCTCAAACCGCCCGTCGTCGCTGGTGAACCGCCAGGGGGACAGGTAGTCCTCCCTGCCGTCCTTCATGGGGATGCCAAACCCTACCTGGGACAGCTTGTGGGCCCTCCCCTTGTAGAACAGCATATTTTCCGTGGCGGCGGAGGTGTCACCGAAGCCGTACCCGATGTTGAAGCCGAAATCCGCCCCGTCCACCAGCCCGGAGGCAGAGCCCCAGTACCAGGTGTTGTGATAGGTCCACACGCCCCTTCCCCAGTCCAGCACGGCAAAGGAGCTGTCCGGCTCGAAGCGGTACTCCTCCTCCCCGATGCGCACCGTGCCCTGGGCGCGCATACAGTTGATCTTCTGGTTGTAGTAGAAATGGCCGGACTTGTCAAAGGGGGTGCAGATCACCATGGACTCCTCCGGCTCCCCGGTGAGGGTGAGCTGGACGTCGATGGGCCGGCCATCCTTGAACTGCTCCATATGGGCGGTGAGCTGCCGTTTCCCCTCCCCAACCTGGAAGAGAATGGCGTGCCGCTTGCCGGAGCTGGCGGTGATCCCCGCCGCTGAGGTGGCGGGCAGGGCGGTGCGCCCCATGGGGAAGGGGGCCATGGGGCTTTTTGTGGCCTCCCAGGGCTCCCCCTCAAAGGACAAAAATGAGATGGAGTCCAGCCCCATATAGCTGTTGTCGGCGATGGTGAGGGCCACGCCGAAGCGGTCGTTCCCCACGTAGTAATAGTCCCACTCCTTCAACCGTGTCAGGCCGCCCTTCACCTTCTTCCGGTCATAAACCGGCAGCAGCCGCTTGGCGTAGCCCGCCCGGGTGAGGTTGCCCTGCCCATCCAGCAGGGGGATCTGCTCGGTGATCTCGTACTGCATACGGATACCTCCCACAAATTTCTGGCCCTCTTGCTCGCCGGTTTTATGGAACGATAGTTGACGCGGTTGAAAAGAAGTAAATACTTCTTTTCAACCTGTTCGGCGATCATTCGCCGAACAGGCCGCTATGCGGCCTCGCGTCAGACTTCATAGTCAGCGCACAGGCTTTGCCGGACAGCGGCGAGCCGCTGTCTGAAAATCGGCAGTTGCCGATTTTCAACTGCGCTGACTATACTATACCACACCCTCCGTCAAAATCCAAGCACGACCGTCCGCCCGCTGAAAAAACGCCGGGACAGGCAAGTTTGCCCCCTTCCGCCGCATAGTCTCTCCCCACGGGGGTGATGGCGGTGCTGCGGCTGTTCAGGGAAAAGAGGGTGCGGGACGCCCTGGCGGGGCTGGCCCTGCTGCTGGCTACGGCGGGGCTGGTGGCCGCGCCCAGTCAGGCCATGGCCGGGGCCAGGGACGGGCTGACCCTGTGCTTCAATGTCATTGTCCCCTCCCTGTTCCCCTTTTTTGTGCTGTCCTCCCTGGTGGTGGATCTGGGGCTGGCCGCCTACCTGGGCCGCGCGTTGGAGGGCCTGATGCGCCCCCTGTTCCGGGTGAGCGGCAGCTGCGCCGCGGCGGTGGCCCTGGGCTTTATCGGCGGATACCCCGTGGGGGCCCGCACCGCCCTCCAGCTCTACCAGCAGGGGCTGTGCTCCAAGACGGAGGCGGAGCGTCTGCTGGCCTTCTGCAACAACTCCGGCCCTGCCTTCATCCTGGGTGTGGTGGGGGCCGGGGTCTTTGGGGACAGCCGGGTGGGCCTGCTGCTCTACCTCACCCACGCCCTGGCCTCGCTTCTGGTGGGGCTGCTGTTCAGGTTTTACGGCGGCGCGGAGCGGGGGCGCGCGCCCCAGGCCCGCCCCAAGCCCATCCAGACCGTCACCGTCCCCGCCGCCTTTACCGGCGCGGTGGCCCGCTCCCTCCAGAGCACACTGAACATCTGCGCCTTTGTGGTATTCTTCTCCGTCGTGCTTCAGCTTTTATCCGCATACGGCGTCTTTACCGCGCTGGCCCATCTGCTGGCCCTCGCCGGCTTCCAGCCGGAGTGGGCCCGGCGGCTGGTGGCGGGGCTGCTGGAGCTGTCCTCCGGGGTGTCCTCCCTGCGGGGGAGCGCCCAACTGGCGGGGCGGGTGTCCATGGCGGCGTTCATGCTGGGGTGGGCGGGACTGTCCGTCCACTGTCAGGTTCTGTCCTTCCTGGTGGACAGCGGCCTGTCGGCCAAAACCTATCTGGCGGGCAAGCTGTGCCACGGCCTGATCGCCGCGGCCCTCACCTGGTTTCTCACCCGGCTGTTTCCCCTGTCCGCCCCGGTGGCGGACTATCTGGTGGAGCAGGCGGAGTCCATCGCCGCGCTGGACTTCTCTACGGCCCTGGCGGCCTCCTCCCTGGCGGCGCTGGGGGGCTGGCTGATTTTGGCGGCGCTGTGCCGCTCCCTGTGGCGAAATAAGTGTGGCAATTCCCCGCGCCATCGTGTATAATAAAAAGCGAAACAGGCGAATGCGGACTGGCCGCGATCGTTCGCCGTCTCCCGGGGAGGAAGAGCCGTGCTGTTTGACAAAAATATGGAGCCCCGCTGCGGCTACTGCCAGTGGGGCAGCCCTCTGGACGGGGAGCAGATGATGTGCGTGAAAAAAGGGATCGTGGCCTGCGCCGGCTCCTGCGGCCGGTTCCGCTACGACCCCCTGAAGCGTACGCCCCCCAGGCCTCTGGCGGCCAGCTTTGCCCACCTGAAGGACGAGGATTTTACTCTGTAGGCCTCCCGCGCCCGAGCGGGCCTTTGCAAAAGGGGATTTCACCGAAACGGTGAAATCCCCCGATCAATAGAACCTCTGATCCACAGCTGTATGCGGTCAGGGGCTCAGTTTGTGGCTCGGCCTACTTACAGACCATATAAATATCCATACTCTCCCCTTCGGTTTCAAAGCAGGGAATCGCGTCCTTTCCCGTGTATTCCGCCAAGCCGTTCACCCGCATATACTCCATAAGCGTTTTATAGGCGTTGGGGATGACCACAAACGGGTTTTCAAACGGCTTTTCAATGTGTATCGCCGCATATCTGTGGGCTGTCTGCTCGTATACCTCAACGCCGGGGGGGACAACCCCGTCAGGCAGTATCCACGCCGCCTCGTAGCCATGCATATTGAAAACATTGATCTGTTCCTGCGACACATTTGGAAAATCCCAGCCAATGACGCGGGGGTTGTCCACTCCGCAGCTCCGGGCAAGGGAGAATACCCTGTCAATGGCGTCCCCCTCTGGGTTGGAACTGATAACGGCGTGCTTTATATAGCGGAAAGCCGGGACGGTTTCTATGCGCAAATTTGTATACGCCTCGCCGCAGGAGGCCATGTCGTCGCAGAACAGGCTGTCCAGCGAGCAGTTGAACAGCCTGCAAAGCTCAATCGCCTTGTCCATCTCCGGCTGCGCCGCATCCAGCTCCCATTTTGATACGGTCTGGCGGCTGACCTTCATTTTTTCCGCCAAGTCCTCCTGCGTCATGTTCCCCCTCAGGTGCCTTAGAAACTGCAAATTTTTCCCAAAACTCATCGTGTAGCCTCCGATCATTTTTTTGCGCCGCGCCGCATTGTCAGTATAGCAGTTTCTCCATCAAGCGGCAACCAATTGATATGCGCCCTTTTTTTGAATCGCGCAACTTCAGGGTGCGGGGAGCCTCTTTGGTCCCGACGCGCCGCATGATAAACGAGAGCTCACAGGGGGTTGGCATATGTTCGCGCAAATTGAGTGGTTGTTCTTTGATGTTGGCTCCACCTTGGCCGACGAGAGCAAGGCGAACGAGCATAGAATTTGGGACGCGATCGGGGACCGGCTGGACAACGATATCGCTCCCGCAAAATGGCTGGGCTTCAAAACCATATGGATCCGCCAGGGGTTTGGCGGGATGGGAACCCCGTCATCGGAGCAGAACATCCCTGATTACTGTGTCAATGGCCTTGGAGAACTGGCCGTATTGCTCGGCTGACAAACGCTGTACAGCTCAGCGCAATTATGCTATTATATGGTGTGCGGAGATAAAAACACAGCCCCCGTCGGGTAGTCGGGGCGCGGGAGCCCTCCCTCCCGCCAGTAACCTGCCTCCTTGGTCGTCCCTTCTCCGCGGAGAAACCATAAGGGGGACAATTAAATATGCGCGTTTCCAAAACAAGCCTCACTGTTTACTTTGACCCGCCCTTCTGGGTGGGTCTGTTCCAACGGGAGGAGGAGGACGGCTGCCGGGTATGTAAGGTCACCTTCGGCGGCGAGCCCCGGGACCAGGAGGTTCTGGATTTTATCCTGCGCCGCTGGCGGGAGCTTCGGTTCAGCCCTCCGGTCCCGGCAGACCGGGCCGCGGCCCGTCTCCTCAATCCCAAGCGGATGCGGCGGGAGGCCCGAAAGGCCACCCAGTCCATTGGGACCGGCACCAAGGCCCAGCAGGCCCTCCAGCTCCAGCGGGAACAGAGTAAAGTACAGCGCAGGACCGATTTCAAAGAGCGCCAGGAGGAGGAACGGGAGCGGAAGTTTGCCCTTCGGCAGGAAAAACGCAGGCAAAAGCATCGGGGGCACTGACCTCCGGCAACACAAAGAAAGCGGACAGCCCTTCAGCTGTCCGCTTCTTTGTGTCGGCACTACCTATTTTTCCGGGCCGTCGCCAGCCAAGTATTTTCGGCG
>X363_Desmarests_Spiny_Pocket_Mouse__coassemble_863_pt1 | contig 14111 bp, 13 predicted proteins | sample X363_Desmarests_Spiny_Pocket_Mouse__metabat2_low_PE_031 | metagenome-assembled genome bin X363_Desmarests_Spiny_Pocket_Mouse | reverse complement strand
GATATATCCGCTGCGGGGGCGGGCGAGGACGTACCCCTCCGCCGCCAGCAGGGAATAGGCGGTTTCCACCGTGCTCATGCTCACCCCCGCTAAGGCGCACATACGCCGCTTGGAGGGCAGCCTGCTCCCCGGGGAAAGCGCCCCCGATTGGATGGCGGCGGCAAGGTGGCGGTAGAGCTGGTCGTACAGGGGGCCCTCTCCGGTGAACACTGGGAGGGGGAAGGAATCGGCCATAAGTGCGCCTCCAATCTGGTAAGCCGCCTGCCCCCGCATAGGCGGCGTGGGGACGGGGCCTTTCTAAGGTCTTCTGCCGCGCACACCCCCGCGCCTTGGGCGCAGGGGTGTGGCTTTCCAAAACTGACCATATAAAAAAGATGAAAACTGGGCATGGAAACCGTGTCAGTTTTCCTTATAATAGCACCATAGCAAGAGGCCGTCAAGGGAAAGCGGGCGGCTCACGGAAGGAGTGCTGTAAAATGAACGAATCCAAACATAGGAATGTGGCGCTGAAGCTCTGCGTGGTGGCCATGATGGCGGCGCTGGTGGCGGTGGGCTCTAAAATCCCCGATATCCAGATCCCCTCCCCCTTGGGTACCAACCGCTTCCACCTAGGCAACGTGATGTGCGCCCTGTCGGGGCTGCTGCTGGGGCCGTGGTGGGGGGCGCTGGCCTCGGGGCTGGGCTCCGCCATCTTTGACCTGTTCGATCCCCTGCGGATTATGGAGGCCCCCATCACCTTTGTTACCAAGGGTGTGTACGGCTTGGTGGCGGGGCTGGTATTCTTTAAGGTGTTCAAGGGAAAGAGCAATTACCGGAATGAGGCGGTGGCCAGCGCCTTGGCCGCGGTGAGCTACATCGCCATTTATATGGTGAAGGTCTTCCTCTACAACGGCCTGCTGGTCAAGGGGCTGGCCCCGGACGCGGCTTGGGTCGCCACCCTGGGCAAGCTGCCCTCCTCCCTGTTCAACGGAATTGTGGCAGTGATCTTTGCCCCCATCTTGGGGGTGGCGCTGCACAAGGCGCTGAAGGCGGCGCATCTGGAGGAAAAGCTGGCGTCGCGAAGCCGTGACGGATGAGGGTGAGCGCGCAGCCATGCCGCTTTCGCACGGCGTATTCACGCTCGCGTTTGGCGCGCAGCGCTTCAAATGGGATCCCCGCAAAGCCGTCCTCTGGCTTTGTGGGGAGAGGAGCCGCAGCGAAGTGAACTCCCCCTGCCGCTTGCGGCAGGGGGAGCGATACGGAGCTTGCGGCGACGAAATGAAAGGCCCCCCGGCTCACGCCGGAGGGCTTTCATTTTTGAGAAAAGAGAGAGGGAGGAGATTGTCTGGTTTTGTACCTGACGTGATTATAATACCAGAGCCTCCCGGGAAAATGTTGGACGATTTGAGAACCTTTTGTGAAGATTCCATGAACGCTGTGAAGAAACGGTGAACAAATGTCGAAGCTATGTCAAATCCCGCCGGAATCAGCGCCGGCCGCGATAGTTGGAGCCGGACCGCCGTCCTCCGCCGGCGCGGCTGTACCGCCGCCTGGCCTTCCGCCGGGGCAGCACCACCGTCACCAGCACCGCCAGGACCAGGACCGCCCCGGCGGCCAGCCCCACCAGAGCTTTGATCCACCACTGGTCCCAGTAGTGCTTGACCTGCTGGACGGTATACAGGAATTCGGAGCGCTCCACGCTGTCGGCGGCCACCATATCCAGGGTGCCGTACTCCACGCCGTCGTATTTGATGGTAATGGTGCCCAGCTTATCCCCGGCGGCGACGGGGGCCTCCACGGACTCGGGCAGGCTGGGGATCAGCTCCGCCCGCTTGGGGTCGTAGTCCGAGGGCATGGTGGCCTCGATGCTGCCCACCGGCTGGACCAGCACATAGTCCGCCTCGTCGGACAGGGTGACGGGCACCTCCCGCTTCACGTTCTCCGTGTCCTGATCCAGCAGGGTGACCCGGAGAAAGCTGTCGAAGGCCCACTCCAGCAGCCGCTTGCTCTCGGAGAAGGACCACTTGTGCCAGGAGCCGTCCTCGTTTTGGGTGTCCTCGGTGCCAAGCACCACGCAGTAGAAGGTGCGCCCAAGCTCGTCCACCGCGGCGGAGGCCAGACAGCGCCCCGCCTCGCCGGTATAGCCGGTCTTGATGCCGATGGCCTTGGAGTATGTATAGCCCGCGCCGGCGTAGTAGCCGGTGAGCAGGCCGTTGGAGCTGAAAATCGTGCGGGCCTGCTGAAGGTTGGTGTCCGGCAGGTCGTGGGAGGGGGAGCGGACGATGGTGCGGAAAACCTCGTTCTGCATGGCGGCGCGGGCCATGAGGTAGATGTCGTAGGCGGTGGTGTAGTGCTCCGGGTCGTGGAGGCCGTGGGGGTTGGCGAAGTGGGTGTCTTCCATGCCCAGCTCCTGGGCCTTGGCGTTCATCCGGGCCACAAACTCCGCCGACGTGCCCGCCACCGCCTCGGACAGGATGTTGCACGCTTCGTTGCCCGAGGGCAGCAGGTCGCAGTACAGCAGATCCAGGATGGTCAGCTGCTCCCCCGCCTTAATGCCGGCGGTGGAGCTGTCCCAGGGCAGATCCACCGCCTGAGGGGAGGCGGTGACCAGGGTGTCCAAACCGATCTCGCCCGCCGCCACCGCGTCCAGCACCACCAGGGAGGTCATAATCTTGGTGATGGAGGCGGGGTACATCCGTTGGCGGGCGTTGAGCTCGTAGAGGAGCTCCTGGTTGTCCCCGTCCACGATGAGGACGGCCCGGGCCTGGGGCTGGGGATCGTCCAGGGCGGAGGCGGGGCAGGCCAGGGACAGGGCCATGAGCGCCGCCAGGAGCAGGAAAAGAATTCGATATTTTTTCATAGGAATCTCCCGTCAGTTATGCTATAATAGAAGCTGGTTCCGGGGGAACGCCCCGGAATGGGCGGAAATGGCAGGCGTGACGGCTGCTCCGCCGGGGCGGGAGGCATGGCCGCCTGAGGATATTATATCAGAAACTTTTCCCCGGCGCAACTGGGGAAAGCAGGGTTTAGACCGGATTTGGAGGGGTAGGATGAAGCTGACCAGGGCGGACCGCTGGCTGGCGGCGATTGTCATGACGGCCTCAGCCGTCATGCTCCTGTTCTTTGCCCTGCGAAGAACAGGAATGGGCCCTGTCCCACCGCTGCCCCGGGAAGCGCCCGCGGCGGTCCAGGCCATCGGCACGGACCTGGTGGACATCAATACCGCGGGGCTGGAGGAGCTGACGGCCCTGCCCGGAATTGGCGAAGCCCGCGCCCAGGCCATTCTGGACGACCGGGCCGCCAACGGTCCCTATCGCTATCCCGAGGACCTGATCCGGGTGCGGGGGATCGGCGAGGGGATTTTGGAGGATATTTTGAACCGGATTACGACAGGAGGATACGCAGATGCCCAGAATACTGGTGGTTGACGACGAGCGCGTGATGGTGAAGGGGATTAAATTCAATTTGGAAAACGAGGGCTATCAGGTGGACACCGGCTCCGACGGGGAGGAGGCGGTGGACAAGGCCCGCACAGGCCAGTTCGACCTCATCATATTGGACCTGATGATGCCCAAGATCGACGGGCTCCAGGCGTGCATGAAGATTCGGGAGTTTTCCAACGTGCCCGTCATCATGCTCACCGCCAAGGGGGAGGACGCGGACAAGATCATCGGGTTTGAGTGCGGGGCGGACGACTACATCACCAAGCCCTTCAACATCCTGGAGCTGAAAGCCCGCATACGGGCCCTGCTGCGCCGGGCCGCGTCCTCTGCCCAGCAGCAGCGCCAGGCCGACCGCCTCACCCAGGGCTCCATCACCCTGGACCTTAGCGAGCGGGCGGCCTGGCGGGACGGGGCGCTGGTGGAGCTCACCGCCAAGGAGTTCGACCTGATGACCCTGCTCATGCAGAACCCGGGGCGGGTGTACAGCCGGGAGAACCTGCTCAATCTGGTGTGGGGCTACGAATACATCGGCGAGATCCGCACGGTGGACGTGCACATCCGCCGCCTGCGGGAGAAGCTGGAGCCGGACCCAGCCAATCCGGAGCACATCCTCACCAAGTGGGGCGTGGGGTATTATCTGGCAAACAACCCGTAAAAAGACAGAAGGGGGGCGGAAGCCATGGCCGAGGCAAAAGAGCGGCGCCGGGAGAACGGCGTGCCCTTCTATCACAGCATCCAGAGCAAATACGCGCTCACCTATCTGCTGGTGGTGGCGGCCATCCTCATCGTGATGAACACCTATCCCCTGCTCATGGCGGAAAACATGGTGTTCACCTCCAAGGAGAACACGCTCAAGCGTCAGGCCCTGGTCATCGGCTCCACCCTGGCGGTGTCGGAAACGCTGACCCGGGAGGGCGTGGAGCAGACCATGGCCCTGCTGGAGGAGGCCCAGGGCACCCGGGTGCTGGTCACCGATGCCTCCGCCCGCATCCTGTACGACAGCTCCACCCTGGACAACCGCCTGGGGGACTACGCCCTCATGGGGGAGGTGGCCGCCGCCCTCCGGGGGCAGGACGCCGCCCGCTCCGAGTACCGGGACGGGGCCATCCGCACCAAGGCGGCGGTGCCGGTGATGTACCACGGCACCACCCTGGGGGCGGTATACCTCTATGAATACGACACGGAGCAGGCGGACGTACTGCTGTCCATCCTGTCCAACCTGCGCTATATCTCCATCGTCATCTGTGTGGTGGCCATGGTGCTGGTGGTGCTGCTGTCCAAAACCCTGACCCGCAACACCGTGCGCCTGCTGTCCGCCATCCGCCATGTGCGGGAGGGGGAGTACAGCCACCGGGTGGAGTCCCAGGGCCGGGACGAGATGGCCCAGCTGGCCGACGAGTTCAACCAGCTCACCGACCGCATCCAGACCACCGAGGAGGCCCGGCGGCGGTTTGTGTCCGACGCCTCCCACGAGCTCAAGACCCCCCTGGCCTCCATCCGCCTGCTCACCGACTCCATTTTGCAGAACGAGTCGGTGGACATGGACACCGTGCGGGAGTTTGTGTCCGACATTGGGGAGGAGGCGGAGCGGCTGACCCGCATCAGCGAGCATCTGCTGGCCCTCACCCGGCTGGACGCCGGGGCGGAGCGGCTTTCGGAGCCGGTGGAGCTGGGGAAGGTGGCGGAGAAGGTGGCCCATCTGCTCTCGCCAGTGGCCGGGCGGGCCCAGGTGGAGCTCAAAACCAGCCTGGAGCCCGCCTGCGCCCTGCTGGCCAACGAGGACGATATTTACCAGGTGGTGTTCAACCTGATGGAGAACGCCATCAAATACAATCTGCCGGGTGGACGGGTGGACGTGATGGTGCTGCGCCGGGGGGATCGGGTGGTCCTCACCGTCACCGACACCGGCCTGGGCATCCCCGAGGACGACCTGCCCAAGATCTTCGAGCGCTTCTACCGGGTGGACAAGGCCCGATCCCGGGCGGCGGGAGGGACGGGGCTGGGGCTGTCCATCGCCCGGGACACCGCCCGCCTCCACGGCGGCGACATCACCGCGGGGCCCAACCCCAACCGCCGGGGCACCCGGTTTGAGGCGGAGTTCCCCGCCCTGGAAGAGGAGGGAGAGCTATGACAAGGACATGGGCCCGGCTGCTGGTGCTGGCGCTGCTGCTGGCCCTGGCCCTGGGCTGCGCCCCGGCGGGGCAGGAGGAGGAGCCGGGGCTGAAGCTGTGGTTTCCCACCGGTCCGGCCCGGGAGCGGCTGTCTTCCGCCCTGGACACCTGCCCCTACCAGGGGGAGGAGCGGAGCATCCCCGCCCTGCTGTCCGCCCTTCTGGCGGGGCCGCCGTCGGAGGAGGCGGAGCTGGTCCCCGCCGTCCACGCCGGGACGCGGGTGCTGAGTTGGTCGCTGGACAGCCGGGTGGTCTATGTGGAGCTGTCCTCCGCCTACGCAGAGCTGGTGGGGGTGGAGCTGACTCTGGCGGACTGCTGCATCACCCTCACCCTCACCCAGCTGCCCGGGGTGGACGGGGTGCGGGTCACCGCCAGCGGCGGGGGGCAGTCCTACCGGGAGCGGCAGGTGCTTTACCCGGAGGACGTGCTGTTCACCGGGGCGGAGGAGGTGCCGGTGGAGGTCACCGCCGCCCTCTATTTTCGCCGGGAGGGCGGGGATTCCCTGGGCTATGAGCTGCGGAAGTTCCGGCTGACGGAGGACAAGCTGCCGGTGAAGGCGGTGCTGGCCGCCCTCATCGCCGGGCCGGAGGACAAAGGCCTGTCGCCCCTGATCCCCCAGGAGGTGACGGTGCGCGCCGCCTGGGTGGACGAGGGCGTCTGCTGCGCTGATTTCTCCGCCCAGCTGCTGGAGGTGCCCGAGCAGGAGCGGGCGCTGGCGGCGCAGTCCATTGTGGGGACGCTGTGCAGCATGGACACCGTGAATCAGGTGCAGATTCTGGTGGAGGGGGAGCCCGCCCCGGAGTTTGGCGGGGCGGACCTGTCCAGGGCGGCGCCCTTTGGGGATGAATGATACCGCTTCGTACGCGGGGGCAGAGGGCATATCCTCCCCTGAGCGTGGACGGCTCAAGCCGGGACTGGCGGAGCAGAAAAGGGTTTCCGACAGCGGCGGTATGAACTGTCCCCGCGTGGGGAGGGTGCGCCCCTGTCCAAAACAATAAAATATTGCGAAACCATAAAATATAAGGAGAGACGAACCATGAATTTTGACACCAACTGCCTCCACGCGGGCTACCGCCCCGGCAGCGGGGAGCCCCGGAACATCCCCATCATCCAGTCCACCACCTTCCGCTACGAGACCAGCGAGGAGATGGGCAGGCTGTTCGACCTGGAGGCGTCGGGCTACTTCTATACCCGGCTGCAAAACCCCACCAGCGACGCGGTGGCCGCCCGCCTGTGCGCCCTGGAGGGGGGCACGGCGGCCATGCTGCTCTCCTCCGGGCAGGCGGCCAACTTCTTCGCCGTGTTCAACATCGCCTCGGCGGGGGACCATGTGGTGGCCTCCTCGTCCATCTACGGCGGGACCTATAACCTGTTCGCCGTCACCATGAAGCGGATGGGCATCGACTTCACCTTTGTGGCTCCGGACTGCTCCGAGGACGAGCTGAACGCCGCTTTCCGGCCTGAGACAAAGGCCCTGTTCGGCGAGACCATCGCCAACCCAGCCCTGACGGTGCTGGACATTGAGAAGTTCGCCCGGGCCGCCCACGCCCATGGGGTGCCCCTCATCGTGGACAACACCTTCGCCACCCCGGCGCTGTGCCGGCCCTTTGAATGGGGGGCGGATATCGTCACCCACTCCACCACCAAGTACCTGGACGGCCACGCCGCCGCCGTGGGCGGGGCCATCGTGGACGCGGGCAGCTTCGACTGGGACGCCCATGCCGACAAATACCCCGGCCTCACCACCCCCGACGACAGCTACCACGGGGTCACCTACACCAGGAAATTCGGCCGGGGGGGCGCCTATATCACCAAGGCCACCGCCCAGCTCATGCGGGACTTTGGCTCCACCCCCGCGCCCATGAATTCCTGGCTGCTGGGCATGGGCATGGAGACCCTCCCCCTGCGCATGGCGAAGCACTGCGCCAACGCCCAGGCTGTGGCGGAATACCTCCAGAAGCACGAAAAGGTGGCCTGGGTGCGGTACGCGGGCCTGCCGGGGGACAAATATTACGCGATGGCCCAAAAGTACCTGCCACGGGGCTGCTGCGGGGTGGTGTCCTTCGGGGTGAAGGGAGGCCGCGCCGCCGCCGAGCGGTTCATGGCGGGGCTGAAGCTGGCCTCCATCGCCACCCACGTGGCCGACGCCAAGACCTGCGTGCTCCACCCCGCCTCCGCCACCCACCGGCAGATGAACGACGCCGAGCTGGCCGCCGCCGGGGTGTCCCCCGACCTGGTGCGCCTGTCCGTGGGCATTGAGGATCCGGACGACCTGATTCAGGATCTGAGTCAGGCGTTGAACCAGGCGTAACCTTTGAGGCCGGAAAAGGGGGCGGCGGAGCTGCTCCCTTTTTTTCTTAAGAATTCATAAAAGGGCTTGACATTGCACCTGATAGAAGGTGTACCATGGCCCCAGCGAGGGAGGGAAGACGATGAAAATCAATCAGGTGGAGCAGCTGGTGGGCATCACCAAGGGCAACATCCGCTTCTATGAAAAGGAGGGGCTGCTCACCCCCGGGCGCAATACCGACAACGGCTACCGGGATTACAGCGACGCCGACGTGGCGTGGCTGAAAAAAATCAAGCTGCTGCGGATGCTGGACGTGCCCATTGAGGAGATCCGCCTTTTGAAGTCAGGCGCGCTCACCCTGGAGGACGCCATGGGGCGGCACATCATCCAGCTGGAGCGCAGGCAGTCCAACCTGGAGGCGGCCCGGGGCGTGTGCGCCCAGATCCGGGACAGCCGCAGCCAGCTGGACGGGCTGGACGCCGACGGGGTGCTGGAAAGCATGGAGCGGCAGGAACAGGAGGGGACAAAATTCATGAACGTGGGGAAACAGGACAAGTTGACCCGGTACGTCAGCCCCGTGGGGGCGGCGGTGGTGGTGCTGGCCATGATGGCGGCGTTCATCGCCCTCATCGTGTGGGGCTTCACCGTCTCGCCGGAGGACGCGCCCCCCATCGGGGTGATTATCGGGCTGGCGGCCATCCCGGTGGTCATCATCATCGGGGTGCTGGCGGCGCTGTACCAGCGCATCAAGCAGATTAAGGGAGGCGAGGAAGATGCTGCTGCTCAATATTGACCACATCCCCGGCCGGGAGATCGAGGCGCTGTCCCTGGTGAAGGGCTCGGTGGTCCAGTGTAAGAGCTTCGGAAAGGACTTCATGGCCGGGATGAAGACCTTCGTGGGCGGCGAGATCGAGAGCTACACCGCCATGCTCACCGAGGCGAGGCAGCTGGCCACCAAGCGGATGGTGGACGAGGCGGAGGCCCTGGGGGCGGACGCGGTGGTGAACGTCCGCTATGCCTCCGCGTCCATCATGCAGGGGGCGGCGGAGATCACCGTGTACGGCACGGCGGTCAGATATAAGGGGTGATTTTTGTGGATAAAAAACGGTTTTGGCCCTTTCTGCTTGTAATTCCTCTGGCTATTGCGGCTGTGGCGGGCTGGTTTGTATTGCCGGAGGACCTGGTGATGCAGATTGGCGTGGACGGCCGGCCCAGCAACGTGATGCCCAAGCTGTTCGGCTTGCTCATCCCCCCGGCGGTGGGAGCCGTCGGGGCAGGTATCGCCTCGCAGGAAGGGAAGGAAAAGAAAACGGCGGGCTTTCTCACCCTGGCGGTGGCCGTCATTATCACCGGATTTATCTTTGTGATGAACCTTTGACCCGCTGTAACCTTGGAAAGGGAGGAAAACCATGGGGCTTTTGAGGGAATTGGGCATCGGCAGTGAGAAGATCATCGCGCAGAACAACAGGGTGCCCGGGATTGTAACGTCGGCGGAGACCTGCTGGATGATTAAGGTAAATAAAAGCGCGTTCCGGACGCACCCGCTGGATGGGGCCGCGTTTCCCCATTTCATCCGGTTCCGCTACACCGCAGGCGGGACGGAATACACCGGCGGGCGGTTCTTTGACGCGTTTTCCCGCTGTCCCCAGGTCAACGAGGTGATCGCTGTATATGTGGATGGGCAGGATCCTTCCAAATACGCGGTTCAAGTGCAGTAAAAGGAGAGAACACTATGCTTCGCATCGAACACTATTCCAAGACCTACCCGGGCGGCAAGAAGGCGGTGGACGACCTGACCCTCCATGTCCGCCCCGGCGAGATCTACGGCTTCATCGGCCACAACGGGGCGGGCAAGACCACCACCCTCCGGGCCTGCGCCGGGGTGATGGACTTCACCCAGGGCACCATCACCATCGACGGCCACGACGTGAAAAAGGACCCGGTGGGGGCCAAGCGGGTCACCGCCTTCCTGCCCGACAACCCGGACCTGTACGAGTTCATGAAGGGCATCGACTACCTGAACTTCATCGCCGACCTCTATGATATCCCGGGGTCGCAGCGGACGGCGGATATCGGCAAGTATGGGGACGCCTTTGAACTCACCGGCAACCTGGGTTCCCCCATCGGCAGCTATTCCCACGGGATGCGGCAGAAGCTGGCCCTCATCTCCGCCTTTATCCGCCGGCCCCGGCTGCTGATTCTGGACGAGCCCTTCGTAGGGCTGGACCCCTCCGCCTCCCACCTGATGAAGGGCTATCTGGCCGACCTGTGCCGGGGCGGCTCGGCGGTGTTCTTCTCCACCCACGTGCTGGAGGTGGCGGAGAAGCTGTGCCACCAGATCGCCATCATCAAGGATGGGCGGCTGGTGAAGTGCGGCCCCACCGAACAGCTGGTGGGCGACTCCTCCCTGGAGGACGTGTTCCTGGAGCTGGAGGGAGAGAAATGAAAAAGTTCTTCGCCCTGCTGAAGGTCAGCGTCAAGTCCATGCTGCTCTCCTCCACCAATTCCCGGGGAAAGAGCCGCAAAAAGGCGGCCACCGGCCTGGGGGCCATGGCGCTCATCGCTTTTCTGGGGCTCTATATGTCCGGACTGTACAGCGCCATGCTCATGCAGGTGCTCTCACCCGTCCACATGGAGGTGCTGGTGTTCATCTTCATGGGTATGGGGGCGCTGGTGGGCGGCCTGCTGTTTACCGCCTTTGCGGTGAAGGGCGTGGTGTTCGGCGGCAAGGACAACGACCTGCTGCTGTCCATGCCTGTCAGCTCCACCATGCTGATGGCCAGCCGGGTGACGGCCATCTACCTGGAAAACCTGATCTTCTCCCTGTTTGTGCTGGCCCCCGCCGGAGCGGTGTGCGCCTTCATGACCCAGAGCGGCGTGGGCCACAGCCTGCTGTTCTGGGTGCGGCTCATCGTGGCGGTGCTGGCCCTGCCCCTGCTGGACACGGCGCTGTCCGTGCTGCTGGGGGCGCTGGTGGCGTTTTTGTCCGCCCGGGTGTCCAAGGGGGCGCTGGGCCAGAATATCATCATGGCCCTCTACATGGCGGCGGTATTTTATTTTGCGTTTAACCTGAACGGCATGATCGAGGGGCTGGCCGCCAACGCCGCCGGAGTGAAGGAGTCTTTGAGCTGGGCCGCCCCCATGCTGTGGATGGGGGACGGCATCCTGGGGGACTGGGGGAAGCTGCTGGCCTTTGCCGCCTGCTGCGTCATCCCCTTCGCCCTGGTGGTGTTCGGCCTGGGGAAGGTGTACCGTCAGGCGGTCACCGCCTTCGCCGCCCGGTCGGCCCGGAACGACTACAAGCTGTCCGCCCAGGCCGCGTCGGGGCAGAAAAAGGCCCTGCTGATGAAGGAGGCCAGACGGTTCTTCGGCACCCCCATGTACTTCTGGAATTCCGGCATCGGCCTCATTATGCTGCTGGCGGCGGGGGTCGCGGCCCTGGTGATGCGGGATACGCTTCGGACGTACTTGGATATGCTGGGGGGGATGCTGCCCGTCATGCCGCTGGCGGCGCTGACCATGATCTTCTGCCTGTCCATGGCCGTCATTGCCGCGCCCTCCGTCAGCCTGGAGGGGAAATACCTGTGGATCCTCCGGGAGGCCCCGGTGGGGGAAAACACCCTGCTGTGGATCAAGACCGGGTTCCAGCTTCTGATCACCGTACCCTGCACGGTCATTGCCGGGGTGTGCCTGACCCTGGCCCTGGAGCTGTCCCCGGCAGATGGGGCTCTGCTGCTGGTGGTCACCCTGCTGTTCGACCTGGCTCACGCTGCCTTCGGGATGCTCATGGGCCTGACCTTCCCCAAGCTGGACGCGGTGAACGAGACGGTGGTGGTGAAGCAGTCCATGGCCGTCATGCTGGGTATGTTCGTGCCCATGGCGGCAGCGGGGGTGTGCTGTCTGCTGTACTGGCTGGGCGGCAAGCTGGCGGAGCCGCTGGCGCTGGTGCTTCCCGTCGCCCTGCTGACGGCGCTGGCGGCAGCGTGTACGCTGATTCTGGCCAAGAAGGGCCCGGGGATGCTGCGGGCGCTGTGAGCGCGCGGCGCTGCGGCCTGCCGGCTTAAAAAATCTCAAAAAAACGAAAGCGGCGCGCTCCCCCAAAGGGGGAAGCGCCGCTTTTTTGTGCCAAAAAACGGAGAAAAGTGAAAAAACCAGGGCAAAAGCCGGCGGTTTCATGGGATGGACAGCCGAGGTAAAAAATTCTTATGAAACCACTTAATTATTTGAAATTCGGGACGATATAGTCTGTGAAGGCAGTCGGCCAACGGCTGACGCCTGTGATTCCACCCGGTCCTAGGCGGGTTGAAATCAGGCCCCAGCGCCGGATGAACCGAAACGCCCCGGCCAGGCCGTTTCGGGAAAATCGGAGGTTCTATGTGCGGAAGCAATGGATGGCTGAAGCACACAAAATAATTTTAAAAAGGAGTTTTAGATCATGCGCATTCAGCACAATATTATGGCAATGAACGCCTATCGCAACTACACCAACAACGTGTCTGCGATGAAGTCCAACCTGGAGAAGCTCTCCTCCGGCTACAAGATCAACCGCGCCGGTGACGACGCCGCCGGTCTGGCCATTTCCGAGAAGATGCGCGCCCAGATCACCGGCTTGAAGACCGCCCAGAAGAACGCCAAGGACGGCATCAGCCTGGTGCAGACCGCCGAGGGCGCCCTGACTGAGGTGCACGATATGCTCAACCGTATGGTGGAGCTGGCCACCCAGTCCGCCAACGGCACCTATGACAACGAGACTGACCGCCTCCAGCTGCAGAAGGAAGTCGACCAGCTGAAGAGCGAGATCAACCGCATCGCCGACAGCGCCAACTTCAACGGCATCCAGCTGCTGGACGGCTCCATGGCCGTCACCGACGCCGTCGAGGCCAGCAGTACCACCAGCACCGACAACATCACCGGCATGGACCGCATCATCAAGACCGTGGCCGGCGCCGGCGAGAAGGCCTATGAGGTCGCCGGCAACAAGACCGTGCTGGACGGCATGGGCGGCGATCCCACCAAGGCCGTTTTCAAGGTGGATCTGAGCACCATGAACTTCAGCTCCACTGCCAGCGCATCGGCGGTTGGCGGCACTGTCACCATTGATGTTGCGGGCACCAAGCTGGTCACCGGCACCGGCTCCCTGGCCGTCTCTGCGGGCAGCAAGGGCTCCATCGACGTCGAGGATATCCTTGACTCTATCCTGGCCAATAAGGACAACTTTGTCAACGCGGACGCCACCGCCGCCAAGGTGACCATCAACGGCGTTGACTGGAAGGTGGAGAAGGACGGCACCTCCGGGCTGACCTTCACCCAGGTGGAGGATCCCAAGACCGCCGACGAGGCCCGGGCCAACTTTGACGTGAACATCTCCATCCAGGGCCCCGAGAGCTCCAAGTATCAGATCAGCCTGAAGGACAGCGCCGACGACGAGGCCGTGTTCAACGGCACCTACTCCGTCAAGGTGGGCACCGTTGTCACCACCGCGGGCGTGGCCAAGGAAGACGCTAACAAGGCCAACACCGTGTTCGAGATCAAGCAGAGCGACATCAAGGACGGCACCAAGATCGCCATCGGCACCCGCTCCCTGATCCTGTCCATGGGCCCCAACAGCTCCGTCAAGCAGCAGGGAACCACCGGGAAGTCTCTCAACGGTGAAGAGATCGTGTATCTGAAGGAGGGCGACAGCCTGAACACCGCCCTGTCCAAGATCAGCAACAAGCTGAAAGGCACCATTAACATGAAGTATCTGGACGACGATGGCAACGAGAAGAAGGCCGCGTTCCAGATCGGCGTCAGCGACAGCAGCAAGGGCTTCCCCTCCGGTCTGGCCATTCAGCGTGTCAACGCCTATGACGAGACCGAGAACAATACCACCAGCTCCCTGGGCTTCGCCTTCAGCAAGCTGGAGGATCTGGCCAACAACTTCAAGATGCAGGTGACCACCACCACCACCACCGAGGCCAAGGAAGCCGGCAAGGGCCTGACCCTGCAGATCGGCGACACTGCCGACGACTTCAACCAGCTGAAGGTCTCCATCGGCGATATGCACGTTGACTCCCTGGGTCTGGGCAGCGTTTCCATCGCCGACCAGGAGAGCGCCGCCGCCGCGGTGGATGCCATCAAGGCCGCTATCAACATGGTGTCCGACGTGCGTGGTACTCTGGGCGCCACCCAGAACCGTCTGGATCACACCATCAACAACCTGTCCGTCATGACCGAGAACATCCAGGA
>X363_Desmarests_Spiny_Pocket_Mouse__coassemble_862_pt1 | contig 14168 bp, 12 predicted proteins | sample X363_Desmarests_Spiny_Pocket_Mouse__metabat2_low_PE_031 | metagenome-assembled genome bin X363_Desmarests_Spiny_Pocket_Mouse | reverse complement strand
TTAAATCCAAGCCGTACTGTTCCCGCAGCTCCCGGACCAAGCGGATAGGCTCCGTCAGGTCCACCGAGGCACCGCCCCCCTCTCGAACACCGAACCCCCAGGGATAGGGATAGCCGTCATAAATGCCCACTCGGGCAGTGACCATAAAGTTTTTGCCCTCCCAAGCTTTGGCTGCCTGGATACCGTTGCGCAGCAGCCGGGTGCGGTTCTCAAAGCTGCCGCCATAGGGTCCGGGCCGGGTGTAGGCCGAGGACAGCTCTGTCAGCAGGTAGCCGTGGCAGGATTTAATGTCTACTGCGTCAAACCCTGCCTCTTTGGCCAACCGGGCGGCTTCGCCGAAGGCATCCTCCAGACCCTTGAGGTAGTCATCACTGGCGATGCAACTGTCGTCCGCCGCCCGATACTGCTCCAGCTCCGGGTGACGGTAGGCAATTATGGGTGCCGGGGTGTTGTCTGGGTTGGAATAGCGGCCGCTGTGGTTGGCCTGCATGATGAGATAGGGCGCAAAACCGTTGGCCCTCAGTCCGGCCTCCCTCACCTGGGCTGTGAGGATCTTGTAGGCGTCCAGATTCTCCCGGGTCAGCAGTAGCTGGGTCCGGGAGGAGCGCCCCTCCTCCACAATGGAAATGGCCTCAAACCAGATGATGGCGCTGCCGCCGATGGCCTCGTTGACATAGCGCCGGGAGGTATACTCCGAGGGGGAACCGTCAGGCAAAGAGTCGGCCCCCTCCATAGGAGCGATACCCATGCGGTTGGGGAAGATGATATTTCTCACCGCCAGGGGTGTTGTCAGGACACTGGTGTCGGCGGCAAAGGGCAGATTCAGCCCCAGTTCCGCCGCCTTGGCTTGAACCTCGTCCAGGCTTTTATAGCGGAATGTTTCGTGTGCCATCATTTGCTCCTTTCGATTCAGATCAGGGCAGGCGTTCAGTCGATGTTCCCTGTCTCCCGGTAGCTGCGCCAGACGTTCTCAAAGAAGTCGTCGTCCTCCGGGATGGCGCGCACCGGGCGCCACTGGAATTGGCAGCTTCCGTTTTGATACAAGACCTCCTGCACCAGCGCCCCCCGGCTTCCGTCATCCAGCGTGAAGCGGAAGGCGTCTGGAAGCTGTTCATAGGGTTTGCGGCCCGCAGGATCGGTGTACAGCGCGCTGCCCCGGCTTGCCCCACCGTGGGCCATATAGTCCAGCATGGCGGACAGGTACACCTGCTGGCTGATGAGGGTGTCCCGCAGACGGTAGACCCACTGCAGCTCCCCCTCGGACCCGGCTTTGACCGTCCGGGGCAGCTCGGCCAGCTGACGGCGGGTCTCGGCCAGACAGTCCTCCAGTTGCGCCCCATTGCGGATGGCCGCGCCGCACCGGCTCATGCGGCGGCCCGCCTCCCGCCAAGCCTGACGGACGTTACCCGTCTCGCCTATAGTCTGCCGGGCCAGCGTGCCCATCTGCTGGAGGGCCAGGACGGCCAGAGCCTCGAAAACGTCGTCCCCCTCCAGGTTTCCTTGACGGCGGGCGGCGATGTACTGTGCCGCTCGGGTGCTTCCCACTTGCCCGGCGTTGAGGGCAGAACCGCCGGGCCGGTACACCCCATGGCTGGCCGCAGCCTCGCCCGCTGCGAAAAACCCCTGGAGGTTTGTCTGCCACCAGCAGTTGATACCCAGCCCCCCGTTATTGTGCTGAGCACACAAGGCAATCTCCAGCGGCTGGGCCGCCAGATCCACCCCCTTGTCCCGATAGAATTCCACGGCAGGGGTGTTCATGTGGTTCAGGCGCTCCAACGGGGTTCCGAAGCAAGCCCCGGCCCGCCGCAGATACTCATAGGCTTCCGGCTCCAGCGACTCATAAGGGATACTGCCCCCCACCGGGTTTTTCCGATAGTCCAGAAACACCCGGCGGCCTTTACAGCCCTCCAAATAGACCAAAATGTCGATGATGGAGCTGCCTCCATCCACCTTGCGCACATCGAAGGGCCACTGGTAGCCCTTGAGGAACAGCTTGGACAGCATATCGGCGGGGGACTGAAAGAAATCCATCAAAAACTCCCGCTCGTCTCCGCCGTCCGCATCGGTAGAGATCACCCGGGGAAGCACCTGCATATAGGTGCCGGACACATTCCACCGGGGCGACACCGAGGCCAGACCATACTGCCACTCCGTCAGGTTCCTGCCCAGGGCCCCGGCCTCAAACGCCAAGCCCGCAGCCCCGTAATGGCTCACAGGGTAGACGCTGTTGGCATACATTCCTGCCGGACCCCCGGTGGCGTAGATTACGTTTTTGCAGCGCACGATTACAAACCGCTCGTCCTCGCCAGCGGCTAGGGTGTTCAGGCACAGCAGACCATAGACAGCGTGACCGTCGCTCAAAATCCGGATCACTTGGGTATGGTCCAGCAGAGGCACTCCCTTGTCCCGAACGGCGGCCTCCAGCTTTTCGGTCATCTGCTTGCTGGTATAGGGTCCCACGCTGGTGGCCCGGCGGCGGGGATCATGGTCGGTCTTATAGCCGATGTACTCCCCGTAGCGGCTGCGGGGGAACGGCACACCCAGATCCGCCAGCTTGAGGAATCCCTGAACCGACAGCGCCGCCTCGCACAGGGCAATGTCGCCGTCCACACACTGGCCGTTGTAGAGGGTCTCGGCCATCTCACGCACACTGTCCGGGTCGGAACCGGACAGTGTCAGTTTATAATAAGTCTGCTTGTCACTGCCGGTGTTGCGGCTGGTGCCGCCGACGCGGTTCTCTGTCACGATAACCACATCCTGCACTCCCAGCTGCCACAGCCGGTCGGCGGCATTGTATCCCGCCGCGCCAGTACCCACTACGGCGGTGTTGCAGGTGACGAGTCGGGCGGTAAAATCCCCGGCTGAAAAAACTGTTTTCATCATGGCTTCCCGCCCCTTACAATCGTTGGATGTGGAACCCGCCGTCCACATCAATGTAGTTGCCCGTGGTGTACAGGAACTTGTCGCTGCACAGTGCGCTGACGGCGTTGGCGATGTCCTGGGGGGTACCCCAGCGGGCGATGGGGAAAGCTCCCTGCTCAATGAGTTTGTCGTACTTCTCCTGTACGCCGCTGGTCATGTCAGTGGCGATGACGCCAGGGCGTACTTCGTGGACCAGAATGCCCTCCTGAGCCAGCCGGTCGGCGTAAAGGGAGGTCAGCATAGACACGCCCGCCTTGGACACACAGTATTCCCCGCGGCTGATGCTGGACACCACCGCGCTACAGCTGGACACATTGACGATCACGCCTTTGCGGCCTTCCAGCGGTTCTTGGCGGATCATCTGATTGGCCGCCGCCTGAGTCAGAAACATGGTGCCCTTGGTGTTAATGCCGATGACCCGGTCGAAGCTCTCCTCCGTCATCTCCAGCAGGTCGGTCCGGACAGTGGGGGCCACACCGGCGTTGTTAACCAGGATATCGATGCGGCCGAAGGTTTCCAACGCAGTGTTAATGATCTTAAAGCGGTCATCATGACAGCCTATATCGGCCTGCGCATAGGCGCAGCTGATACCCAAACTCTGCAGCTCCTCCAGCGCGGCCTGGTTCCTCTCCTGGGGGCCTGTGGCCACAATAAGCACATTGCACCCGTCCAACCCCAGCTGTCTGGCAATGGCAAAGCCGATACCCCGGCTGGAACCGGTCACAATTGCGGTTTTTTTCATAGAGCGGCACTCCTTTTCTCGTGAAATCTTGGTGTCAGGTGGAGGTTCATGGCTTGACGACCACCTTGACGCTGCCGCTTTGGGGGTCCAAGGCACAGTCCAGCGCCTGCTGGAGCCCGCTCAGCGGGAACCTATGGGTGATAAATTTCTCCAGCGGCAGGTCCCGTGCGGTAGCGATGGCAATGGGGAAGTCCCAGCAATAGCTCTGCGCGCCCTGAATGTGGATCTCGTGGGTGACCAGCCGGCTGGCAGTGAACTGGACCTGGGGCTTCTCATAGATGCCGATGATGGTAGCGGTGCCATTGCGCTTGAGAGTCATGATGGCCTGATTGAAGCAGCTTTCCCGGCCCACACACTCAAAGCTCTTGTCCACACCCTTGCCCCCGGTCAGGCGGGACACCTCCTGCTCCAAGTCCACCTTGCCGCTGTTGACGGCAGCGGTGGCCCCCACCTGCAAAGCAAGCTCCAGCCGGTTATCTGAAAAATCGGCAATGATGATGGAGGCGGCCCCAGCCCGGCGGCACATGGCGGCCACCATCATGCCGATGGCCCCGGCGCCGATGATGAGCACTGCCTCACCCAGGCGGATATCCGCACGGCGCACAGCGTGGGTGGCCACCGCCAGCGGCTCCACCAAGGCCCCCGTCTCATAGGTCAGGTAATCGGGCAGCTCGTAGACATAGGGTTCCTTGACCACCACATAGTCCGCCATAGCGCCGTCGCCGTTGCGGTAGGTGAAAGAGATATGCTCACAGTAGCTGTACTCCCCATGACGGCAGGCGTCACATTTGCCGCACACAATGCTGGGCTCTACGGTGACCCGCTGTCCTACCTTCGCCTTGGTGACGCCGCTGCCCACAGCAGCCACGTCGCCAGCGAACTCGTGCCCAATGGTGACGGGCAAGGGGGCCGACGGGTGCAGCCCCCTTGCGATGTGCAGATCGCTTCCGCAAATGGCGCTGGCCTGCACCTTCACCAGCACCTCATCCGGCCCCAGGCCGGTGATCTGTCGTTCCAGAAAGCGGACCTTGAACGGCTCATAAACCTCTCCAATATGATTTTGCAGTGGAAACACTGCAATTCACTTCCTTTCTAACGTTCAAAGATAGAACTGCCTTCAGCACATGCCGCGGGCAGCAAAATAATTTTTCAGGTAGCGCAGTCCGCTGGCGGCCAGCTGATCCGGCTCCTCGTGAACCCGGACCCAGCTGCTGTCCAGCCCGCCAAAGGCAAACGTCTCCATTGTGATGTGATAAGGATACTTGTAACGCACCAGCAGCTCCATCACCTGATCCCAGGGCACAATGCCCTGACCGGGTGCCCCCCGGTTGTTGGCGCAGGCGTGAAAATGATAGATCCTGCCGCTCCGCAGGGAGGACTCCAGCGCAGCCAACAGGTCCTGCTCCTCCAGGCAGGCGTGGTAGGTGTCAAAATGCAGGCCCACATTCTCACAGCCCACGTCATCCACCATTTGCAAAATTTGTTCGCTGGTGTTGGCGATGCTGGTGCGGTAGCGGTTCAAAGGTTCCAGGGCCAGGCGTACGCCGCAGTCGGCGGCCCGCTGGGCCAGTTTCTGGAGGCCGGTGACGGCCAAGTCCCACTCCCGTTTCCTGTCATCCTCGCTCAGCCAGTGCCGCTTGCCGCCGCCAGTGTACAGCGGGCCGCACAGTACTTCAGCCCCCAGCGTCTTGCCTGTGCGCAGGCATTGCGTCAGGTAATCCATAGCGGCCTGACGGTACTCTGAATCAAAATTGGAAAGGTCTTTCCCCGCGCCCAGCGAAGCGCACAGGGTAACGGCCAGCCCGCTTCCACAGATCTCCTCCGCCAGGGTGGAATCCACCTGAGGGGCGGTCATAGGCAGCTCAATGGCGGTAAAGCCCATCTCCGCGATTTTGGCGGGCAGGCCATGACAGCCTGGACCCAAGCCTGTCTGCCAGTTCCAAAGATTAATGCCCAGTTTATTCATCGTATTATCCTTCTCTATGGAAAGGGGGCAGGTTCAATTGGTCGAACGGCGAACGATCAGGTCCACCTCCAGCACGTTGTGGGCGGGCGGAGGCAGGACACCATTTTTGTCCTTGTAGAAGATCTGCCGCAGCAGACTTCTGGCCGCCGCGCAGCCCATGGAATAAAAAGGCTGCGCGATGGTGGACAGCGGCGGTTCCACCATACTGGCCATGGGCACGTTGTCAAACCCCAGCACCGCCACGTCCCGGGGGATGTTCAGTCCCAGGTCATGCAGGGCATGCATGATAATAAACGCCTTTGGGTCACTGGAGGCAAAGATGGCGTCCGGAGGCTGAGGCAGGGCCATGGCATCCCGCGTGAGCTGATAAAAACTATCTGTTCCGTCCAGTTCCCGCAAAACCAGGTCTTCGTCATACTCCAGACCAACATCTTTCAGCGCGGCGCAATAGCCGCGGTAGCGCTCCTGGTACAGATACAACTCCTCCCGGCCGTGGGCCAGCGCGATGCGCCGGTGTCCGGTGCGGGCCAGATAACAGGTGGCATCGTAAGCGGCGCGGAAGTTGTCCACCGAAATGATGTCGAAATTTCCCACATCCCCCGCTTGGTAACGGTTGACCAGCACCAGGGGAAACCCTTCATCCCGCAGGGCATGGATATGGGCCTCGCTGCCGTAAGCGGAACAGACCACAAAGCCGTCGATCCAGTGGGTCTTCATCTTCTCTATGTAGGCTTTTTCCACAGCCTCGTCCTCATCAGTGTTGCACAGCACCACTGTGAAGCCGCTTTTCCGCGCCGTGTCTTCCACTCCGCGCACAATAGGCGGGAACATCAGGTTCTCAATGGCGGGTACCATCAGGCAGATGGTATTCGTGCGGCCCATTTTCAGGCTTTGAGCCAGAGCATTCGGGCGGTAATTGGTTTCCTCAATGGCCTCCTGCACCCGGCGGCGGGTGTCCTCGTTGACATAGCTCTTGCCGTTGAGCACGCGGGAGACGGTGCTGACCGACACTCCCGCCCGCTCAGCAACAGCCTTTAGGTTCGCCGTATTCGACATATTGTTCCTACATCCCTTCGGTGTCAATATTGATCTCTCACGCCGAAGGTCCCGTTGAGTTCAGTCCCAATACACCGTGGCGCCTTGATGAGCGGAGGTGCAGTGGTCACGGAACAGGCGCAGCCAGCCGGCCGCCGGCTTGCGCACCGGTTCCCAGCCGGCCCTGCGGCGTGCGAATTCCTCTTCAGACACGTCGGCCTGGAGTGTCCGGGCCTTGATGTCGATGCGGATAATATCCCCGTCCCGGATAAGCGCCAAGTTGCCCCCCTCATAGGCCTCCGGGCTGACATGTCCAATGGCCAGGCCGCCGGTAGCGCCGCTGAACCGCCCGTCGGATACCAGGGCCAGCTTTGTGCCCAGGCCCTTGCCCAGAACGGCAGCCATAAATGTCTCCATATGGGGCATCCCTGGACTGCCCTTAGGCCCCTCATAGCGGATTATGACCACATCGCCCTCTACGATCTCGTCCCGCAAAATGGCGTTCCAGGCATCGTCCTGGCTGTCGTAGCACTTGGCGGGGCCGGTGAACTTCCAGGCGGCGGGGTCCACGGCGCTGAACTTGACGATGGCACTGTCGGTGCCGATGTTGCCGTGGAGGACGGCCAGGCCGCCCTGTTCATGGATGGGGTCGACGACGGGGTGGATTACGTCTGGGTTTTTGTTCTCCGCCTGCCGGGCCTTGTCGCTGATGGTGCCGAACATGCCCTTGGCAGAGGTATCAATCTTCCCGGCTTCGGCCAGCTCCTTGACCACGGCAGGCAGGCCGCCTGCGGCGTCAAACTCCTCCATGGTATAGGTAGGATGATTCGGGTAGATGGTGCTGATGACCGGCACCTCTCTGCTGATGCGGTCGAAGGTTTCCGGCGTGATGTCGCAGCCCATCTGCCGCGCAATGGCCGGGATGTGGAGCACGCTGTTGGTGCTGCCGCCGGTAGCCATCATGTAGCGCACCACGTTTTCGAAGCTGTTCTGGCCGATAATGTCCTGGGGGCGAATGCCGCGTTTCCAGCCGTCCATGATCTGCCGGGCGGCCTGACGGGCCAGCTCGTGCCACTTCTTGCTCTGACTGCGGCAGCTGCCGTTGCCGTGGGGGCTCAGTCCCAAAATCTCCGCCATGGAGCTCATGGTGTTGGCAGTACCCATAAAGGGACAGGCGCCGGGGGTGGGGCAGGCGTTGCGCACCACGCCCTTGTAGTCTTCCCGGCTCATGTCACCGGCCACATAGGCGGCGTAAGCCTGCTTGGTGTGGGTCAGGGTGAGCATCCGCCCCTGGTAATGCCCCGCCGCCATGTAGCCGCCGGTGAACATAACAGTGGGAATATTGACCCGCAGCGCGCCCATGACCATACCGGGCACCACCTTGTCGCAGGTGGCCATCATAATCATGCCCTCCAGGCCGTTGAGCTCAGCTACGGTTTCCACCTCGCTGGACACCAGATCCCGGGCGGGCAGGGTATAGCGGTCGCCGGGAGTGTTGCTGCACATGCCGTCGCAGATACCGGTAATGGGCAGCTCCAGGGCCAGACCGCCGGCGGCGTAGACTTCCTCTTTCATCTCGGCGATCAGCTGCTTGTCGAAGGGGAAATGACCGGGATTCATTTCATTCCAGGCGTTGATTAAGCCGATAATGGGACGCTTCGCGTCCTCCTCGCTGACGCCCATGGCATACAGCAATGCGTTGCGGTGGTCGAGGGATTCCTCATTCCACTCGCGGATTTTCTCGCCTTTCATTGTAAAAACCTCCTAGATTATAGCTTCTCTGACAATAAAATGCAAGGAAACTGCAAAAAATACATCAATAAAAACACTATCTCTGCATCAAATGGATGGCGAATCCGCCAATTTCCTGGACGGCATAGATCACCATGAGCCGCCTGTCCTGGAAGCATTTGACCGACCCGTCGTCGAAGGTGAAGCCCTTCCTCTCCAGATAGGCACGGGCGGCAGGCAGATCCGCTGTGGAAAGGGCGATATGCCCATGAGTCCCCCGCCCCGGTCCCTTCAGCCACTCCAGTTGGGTGCCAGTGAAGCAGGCGTCGGCGCTCTCCTTAGCCGGATTGCGCTCCAGGGCAAACAGCTCCCGGAACCGCTCGGCGCAGCTGCCGGCCTGCTCCGTGTCCCCGCAGTTGACACCCACGTGGGCAATTTCAAAATCCGGTACAAAGTCCATAGAGATCAGCCTCCCAAATACGCCTTGCGCACGGCGTCAGACTGGAGCAGCTCCTGACCAGGTCCGGCCAGGCTGATCTTCCCGTTTTCCAGCACGTAGGCGTGGTCGCATATGCCCAGCGCCTTACGGGCATTCTGCTCCACCAGCAGAACGGTGATGCCCGAGTCCCGAATCTCCCGGATCAGGTCGTAAATTTGGTTGACAATGATGGGGGCCAGACCCATGGAGGGCTCGTCCAGCAGAATGAGCTTGGGGTTGACCATCAGGCCCCGTGCCACGGCCAGCATCTGCTGTTCGCCGCCGGACAGGGTGCCGGCAAACTGGTCACGGCGCTCCTCCAGGATGGGAAAGCGTTTGTACTGGGCCTGCAGACGCTCTTCCATCTGACTGCTTTTGAGCAGGTAGCCGCCTACCAACAGGTTGTCCCGGATGGTCAGGCCGGAAAAACACTTGCGGCCCTCCGGTACATGGACCACGCCCTCGGCCACCACTTTGTGAGGTTTTTTGGGCAGGGGCCTTCCCTCGAACTCCACAGTGCCGTTCAAGGGCTTGACCATACCTGAGATGGTGCGCAGCAGAGTGGTTTTGCCCGCTCCGTTGGCGCCGATGATGGAGACAATCTGGCCCTGGTCCACCTCCACACTGACATTGCGCAGCGCTTCCACATGTCCGTAGCTGACGGAGAGGTCCGTTACTTTCAGCATAGCTGCCATCGTTATTCCTCCTTGCCCAGGTAGGCTTCGATCACTTCGGGGTTGTGCCGGACCTCATCCGGCGTCCCCATGGCGATGGTCTGCCCAAAGTTCTGCACATGGATGATATGGGAGATGCCCATCACCAGCTCCAGCCGGTGCTCAATGAGCAGAATGCCGAAACCAATCTCCTTGGAGATGCGCTGGATCAGCTCCGTCAGCTCGGACACCTCGGTGGGGTTCAGTCCTGCTGCGGGTTCATCCAGCAGCAGAATTTTGGGTTCGCACATCAGCGCCCGGGCAATTTCGATGCGGCGCTGCATTCCGTAGGACAAGTTTTCCGGCCGCTCCCTCAGGTAGTCCTGCATCCCCACCACTTCAAGGTATTTGGCGCACAGCTCCCGCCCCCGCTTCTCCTCCCTGCGGCGGGGTGGGGTGGGCAGCAGGCCGCCCAGCACAGTGTATTTGCTCTGGGGGTCGAAGGCGCACATGACGTTCTCCTCCACCGTCAGCCCCTTGAACAGACGGATGTTCTGAAAGGTACGGCCCATGCCCAGCCGGGTGATCCTGTACTGCTCAAGTTTGGTAATATCCTTGCCGTCCAGGAACACTTGGCCCTGGTCGGCGGCATACACACCGGAGATGGTATTGAAAATCGTGGTCTTGCCCGCGCCGTTAGGCCCGATAATGCCGTGGATTTCCCCGGCATTGGCCTCAATGGAAAAATCCTGGATGGCCTTGACGCCGCCAAAGCTTTTGTAAATGTGTTTTACTTCCAACAGTGCCACAGATCACGCCTCCTTTTTATCCGCGGGCCTGCCGCGAAAGCGTTTGGTCAGCTTGCTGATACTGTCCCGGACGTTACGGGGGGTCAACTCCCATTCGCCCAGCAGTCCGGAGGGCTTGAAGTTCAGGATAAGCAGCACCAGCACCGCATAGATGACATAGCGGAAGTTCTGCAGGCCGCGCAGGGCCTGGGGGAGGGCGTTGAGAATAAACGCGCCCACCGTGGAGCCGGTGAGGCTGTTCACGCCGCCAAAGAACACCATGATGACCCAGTCGGCGCTCTTTTTCCAGCCGAAGCCGGTGGGGTCCACATAGGACATGTAGAAAGCGTACAGGCAGCCGGAGTAGGAGGTCAGCGCCACGCTGAGCAGGAAGGCAATCATCTTGACCCGGGTGACGTTGATGCCCATGGCCTTGGCGGCCAGCTCATCGCCGCGCAGGGCGATGCACTGGCGGCCGTATTTGCTTGTTTTAAAAAAGGCCACCAGCACGATGGCGACAATGGCGGAGATGGCGGTAATACCCAAACCGACCTTGCGGGGGATGCCCGTTAGACCGGATGCGCCGCCGGTGAGGCTGGTCATCCGGTTGAGCAGGGCGGCGATGGCCTCGCCAAAGCCCAGGGTCACCAGGGAGATATAGTCCCGGCGCAGCCGCACCACCGGGTAGCCGATCAGGTAGCCTACTACGGTGGCCAGCGCCACGGCGATGAGGACCGCCACGGCGAAGGGGAGTTTCAGCTTGATGACCAGCAGGCCGGAGGCGTAAGCGCCAATGGCCATAAACGCCGCCTGACCCAAGCTGAACATACCCGTCAGGCCGGTGAGCACATAGACGCCCGCCACGGCGATGAGGGTGATAAACACCTGGATTAAAATGTTGGATACCAGTGCACTCATTTTGCCGCCCCCCTACGCTTTTTCCTGCACATTGCTGCCGGCAATGCCCTGGGGACGCACCAGCAGGAATACCAGCATAATGGCAAAGGTCGCGATGGTCGAATAGCCGGACCCCAGCAGGCTGAGCAGCAGCGTCTCCACCACGCCCAGCAGGACGGCGCCGGCTACGGCGCCGGTCAAGCTGCCCAGGCCGCCGATCACCGAGGCGATGAAGCCCTTGACCACCAGGCTTCCCAGAGTGGGGTACAATGTATATTTCACGCCCAGGAACACCCCGGCGATGCCGGCCAGAATGCCCGAAAGGACGAAGGTGAGCTGAATAATCCGGGTGGAGTTGATGCCCATGAGCTGGGCGGTGTCACGGTCGAAGGAGACGGCGCGCAGCGCCCGGCCCAGCCGGGTCTTTTGGATGACGAAAGCCAGCACTATCAGCGCCACCGCGCTGATGCCAAACATCATTGCGTCGCTGGTGGAAATGACAAGCCCGCCTAGGTTGATCGTGGGAGGGCTGAAAAAAGAGGGGAAATTGAAGAAGTTAGAACCCGCTTTGATGGTGACAAGTCCCTCATACAGCGTGCCCAGCGTGATGGAGGACACAAAGAAGTAGGTGGCGGACGAGCGATTCAGCAGGATGCGGCGGAAACCGACAAACTCGCCAAACAGAGCAATCAAAGCGCCGGCCGCCCCCGCCGCCAGCAGGGTGGGCACCAGCCCGCCGCCCTTGCTGGACACCAGGTAGTACGCCACAAAGGCGCAGGCGGTCATGGTCGCGCCGTGAGAGAAGTTGGAAAACTTCAGAACATTGAAAATCAGGGCAAAGCCTGTGGCGATCAACGCGTAAATTGAGCCAACCGCTATGCCGTTGATAAGAATTTGTAACGACATTTCTGACCTCCGTTCTGCAGATGACCTGGGCAAAAACCAGGATTTTTATAAAAAATGGGTCCCCACAAACCGCAGGAGTGGGGACCCATGGCACCTACTGAAAGCAAACCAGCGGCAGACGTGCCGTCGATCCTCAGCCGCCGAACTGCTCCAGCATGACAGGATCCTGGTTGTCGTAGGTGTACATATACATGCTCATGCCGGTGGGCATATGAGTGGCGGGGTCGATGGTGATGGTGCCGGTCTTGCCGGTGTACGCCAGATTCTCCAGCTCACTGTGGAGGGCGTCGTAGTCGGTGCCCACCCTGCCGATGCAGTCGGCGGCGGCCATCACGATGTCATAGCCCAGGAAGTACTTATTGGGGGCGCTGACACTGTCGGCGATCTTGGCGATCTCGGCGGCAATGGTGTCGTCCTCGGTGTTGATGTTGTTAATGTAGTAGACGTTGGAGCAGTCGCCTCCATAGGTGGTGTTGAAGGCGGGGGCAGCGTCCAGGCCGGCGATAATCTTGCCGTCATAGCCCAGTTCCACCGCGGCGGTATAGATGGCTACCAGATCCTGCGTATAGTTGGGGCAGTAGATGGCGTCCACACCGGCGGAGACGATGGGCTGCAGCAGGGTCTTATAGTCCTTGTCGGCGGCGCCGTAGGCCACGGTCAGACTGTCGTCCACGGTGATGCCGTTTTTGCCCAGCTCATCCTTGAAGGGGGCCAGCAGGGAAACAGAGTAGCTGTTCTCCTGGTTGTACAGGATGCCAAAGGTTTTGTAGCCGTTCTTCACGGCGAAAGCCGCCATAATCGTGCCCTGAGAGGTGGCGTTGGGCTGGAGGGCGAACATGTTTTTATAGGCGGTGCCGTCATCCCTGGTCTGGCAGGCAGGGTCCATGGCCAAACCCAAAACGGGCACGTCATAGCCCTCGGATGTCTCTTTGATAGCATTGGCAATGTTAGCCACCGGGGGACCCACCAGCAGGCTGACGTTGTCTACGGTAACAGCAGTGATGTAGGCGTTGACGGCCTCAGTCACGTCGCCTTTGGTGTCATAGGTCTTCATGACGAGCTTTTTGCCGTCGATGCCGCCATTAGCGTTGATTTCATCCACCGCAGCCTGGGCACCAGTCTGGACGGAAATGCCCAGCGCAGAGGTGGGACCGGTTACGTCCTGGAGGCAGCCGATCAGGATCTCGCCACCATCTTCCCCGCCGCCGGTGGGGGTTCCGGTAGGTTCGCTGCTGGCGGGTGCGCTGGGGGCAGTAGAACTGGTGGGATTTGTGTCTGCATTGCAGGCCACCAGGCCAAAAGCCATTACAACTGCCAGTGTGAGTGCAAGGAACTTCTTCATGATTCATTACTCCTTCTCCAGATTTTTGGCTTGGCTATCCCATTTTTTGATTCCACATAATGATACTTGGTCTTTTTAACTACATTTTGCAAACGTTTGCAGACTTTGGGTTAAAAAAATTCGGGCATGCTATTCGATCTGCCTCAAAAAAAGCATTGCCAAGCTTGTTTAGAATGTTATCATATTCGTCTACAATTGTCAATACGCCAAAGATAAAATCGTCATTATGCCATAAAGCATGTATGAAAACCTTTGCACAATAACGAAAATCGAAGGAATATTCAAAATATCATGGACGGAAATTGCGTCGAAAGACTGTCATAAAAGTACTCTCAATGAAAAGCTCCTCTCTGGGGCCACATCCCGTTCTCCAACCATTATGAGCAGGAAGCCATAGCTGAGGATCTTTCTTTTTGTTTATTGCGTAGTAATTTTTTCCTTGTCAAATTATTTTTGGGAGATACAGCAAATATTTTTTGACCACATAACTGACCACAGACATATTCGGAACAAGTGGAAACTGAAAAGCAAAACGGCGTTATAAAGCAAATGAAAGCGAGTAGAAACAGCTGAAAAGCACCAAAAATAACGAGAAAAAGTTTTATATGTGTGTTCGGGACCAAGAGGCCGCGGGTTCAAGTCCCGCCACTCCGACCAAGCTGCATTGATAAAAGAGATGCAGGCAAAAAATCCGCACTTTAGTGCGGA
>X363_Desmarests_Spiny_Pocket_Mouse__coassemble_855_pt1 | contig 14250 bp, 10 predicted proteins | sample X363_Desmarests_Spiny_Pocket_Mouse__metabat2_low_PE_031 | metagenome-assembled genome bin X363_Desmarests_Spiny_Pocket_Mouse | reverse complement strand
GGCAGCATATTCCGGGGTTTTGCGCAGCTTCCGCGCCCCCAGCACCCACATCGCCACGCACACCAGCAGGAAGAACGCCGCCGCGCAGTTGAGGATCATCACCTGGGTGATGATGTTTGGCTGGGTGAGCTTGACGGTGGTATCCGCCCCCACCCCGTTCATGCCGCAGGAGTTGGCGATGGCGTACAGGTTGTAGTGGCAGGCCTCCCGCATAGCGGCCACGATCACCGGGTCGTCCTTGTACTTGGGCAGGCCCTGGGTGACGTAGGGCATCATGGCGTCGTAGATGGAGGTGCCCGCCAGCACCCCGTCGGGGCCGTTGACGTAGGTGGTCAGCACGTTGTCGGTGATGTTCATCCCCTGGCAGCCCCACTCCTCCCGGAGGATGTCCCCCAGGCCCTGATTGCCGCCGGACCACCGGGTGCCCCAGCGGGTGTAGGCCATCATGACCCCGTTGCCGTTCCCCTCCTCGATGGGGGTCTGGAAAGCCTTGAGGTAGATTTCCCGCGCAGCCTGCTCATTGAGCCACACCCCCAGGCCGATGCGGTCCTGCTCGCAGTCGTTGAGGGCGAAGTGCTTCATCACCACGTGGACTCCCTTGGCCTGGATGGCGGCCACCTCGGGAGCGGAGATGGCCCCGGACAGGAAGCCGTCCTCGGAGTAGTACTCGAAATTCCGCCCGCCGTAGGGGGTGCGGTGGATGTTGTTGCCGGGGCCGTAGAGACAGGCGATGCCCGCCTCCAGGCAGTTGTTGCCGATGACCTTGCCCACCTCGGCCATGAGCTCCACGTTGAAGGTGGCGGCCATCACGTCCTCGGAGGTAAAGGCGGTGGCCTTGAGCTGGGTGGCCCCGGAGCCGATCAGGGAGGCGGTGAGGCCCTGGGGGCCGTTCTCGTCCCGGGTGCCGGGGGCCTCCACAGACTTCACCGGCATGGTCCAGTGGAAAGCGTCGCCGATGAGCTTCACCATCTCGTCAAAGGTGAGCTGATCCAGCAGGGGCTCCCACTGGGGGTCGGTGAAGTCCCTGCCGATCATGTCGTAGAGCTTCACGCCGTTCTGCGCCCCCATGACGGGCATATCCACCGCGGCGTAGTCCGCCGGGTCGTAGCGCACGTCCTGAAGCTCCCGCTTGAGGGTGTCGGTGAGGGTGAGCTTCACGATTTCCGTGGGCAGGGTGCCCTGCCAGTCGGAGCGGCTCACCCACTTGACCTCCTCGTTCACCCCGCCGTGGAGGTTGGGGTCGGCGGAGGACAGCCGGTTGACGATGGGGGTTCCGTTGGCGGAGGCGGAGAAGGTATCGGTGTCCAGGGCGCTCTCCTCCCAGTAACAGACGAGGGACGTGTCGCCGTCCGCGTCCATGCCATTGGCCCGGGTGTAACTCTTGGCGGCCAGGATGTTGTTTACCGCGTTGTGGGCGTCGGTGGCGGCGGTGAGGAAGTAGACCCCCCAGTCCAGGATATAGGTGCCCGCGCCGTAGGCGTCATAGGCGGCCAGGTCGCGTTTGTCCACCGTGATCTCCAGGGTCTCGGACTGGCCGGGCTCCAAAACGCCGGTCTTGCCGAAGCCCACCAGCTGGACGGAGGCCTTCTCCACGCCGTGCTCCTTATCGTAGTCGGTGTAGGGCGTCTGGGCGTAAATCTGCACCGTCTCCTTGCCGGCCGTGTCCCCGGTGTTGGTCACGGTGACGGTCACGCCCATCAGATTGCCCACGGTCTCCAGTATGCTGAAATCGCTGTAGGCGAAAGTGGTGTAACTCAGACCATAGCCGAAGGGGAAGGCCACAGCGGCGGAATAGTCATAGTTTCCGGCATTTCCGGTGCCCATGACCATGTCCTCGTACCGGGTCTCGTAGTATTTGTAGCCGACGTAGATGCCCTCCTGATAGATCATATAGGTCTTGGCATTGTCGGGAATGTCCCCCTTGACGTAGCCCTCATACACCGTGGGCACGAAGTTGGCCATAGCGGGGGAGGAAAAATTGTCGTAGCAGTAGGTGTCCGCCAGACTGCCGGAGGGGTTCACCTTGCCCGCCAGGATGTCAGCCACTGCGTTCACGCCGGTGGCCCCCACGTCGCCGATCCACAGGCAGGCATCCACATCGTACTCGTTATTTTTCAGGAAATCCACCTGGAGGGTGTTGGCGGTGTTGAGCAGCACCACGATCTTCTGGATGGTCCCCGCCGCCTTCAGCTCAGCCAGGTTTTTCATCAGATCCTTTTCGTTCTCATCCAGGGCCAGGTAGTTGGTGTTCCGGAAGGACAGGTCCACCCCCTCGCCCCCCACACGGGAGAGCACCACGATGGCCGCGTCCCCATACTGGGCCACGGAGCTCTTCGCCTCGTCGGTGTAGGCGCTCCAGGGGGCCTCGCCCACGGCGGCGGCGGAGGTGAAGCCGCCGCTGTCCCGGACATAATCCCTGCCGGGGCCCTGGGTATAGAAGTCCCACAGGGCGGGGTTGACGGACAGGCCGGACTTCTCCAAAGCGGTTTTCAGGTTGTCGGCGGAGGAGGCGTCGATATTGCCCGAGCCGGTGCCGCCGTACACCAGGTTGACGGAGGAGGTGGAGAAGCAACTCACCTTAGCGCCCTCCCCCAGAGGGAGGGCGTTCTTCTCATTCATGAGAAGGGCCGCGCCCTCGGCCTCCACCCGGCGGCACACGTCCAGGCCGTAGTCGATCATCTCCTCCACGGTGGCAAAGTCGCCGCGGAAGTATTCCGCGTGGGGGTCGGGGTTTTCCAGCTCCCAGAACGTGCCGCCCACAAAGGCGGCGATGGTGTTGTCGAACATATGCAGGACAATGTTCACCGGGGTGACAAGGACGGTGACCACCGCCAGCACGATGGCCAGCACCTTCCACAGCAGGACGTGCTTCCGTTTCGCTTTTTTATAGGCCCGTTTCAGTTCCTTCCGTTTCGCCCTCTGTTCATCCATGACAATGCTCCTCCCTTTTCCTTCGCATCTGTATCTGTTAACGTCCCGCCCGGTCGCGCGCCGCGGCCCGAAGCGCCGCCGACGTCCCCATTATAACACGGAGCTGACCTTACAGCAAGAAAAAAACCAAAAAACCTGGCTTTCTTTCCCCAATTTTTTGTCAATATCTCTCATTTTTCCCGACTTTCACATCTTCTGTTGACAAAAATCAATTCGTCAATTAGACTAAAGAATTACGTGATTGCTCGATTGAAACAGGAGGCGGCGGGCCGCCGCCGGCGCAAAGGAGGAGCTCAACTGTGAAACCGCCCGAAGGCGAAAACAAAATGGGCGTCATGCCGGAGAACCGGCTGCTGCTCAATATGTCCATCCCCATCATGATTTCCATGCTGGTTCAGGCCTTTTACAACGTGGTGGACAGCTACTTCGTGTCCAAAATCAGCCAGGACGCGCTGAACGCGGTGTCCCTGGCCTTCCCCGTCCAGAACCTGATGATCGCCGTCAGCGTGGGCACCGCCGTGGGCGTCAACGCTCTGCTGGCCCGGAGCCTGGGGCAGCAGGATCAGGAAAAGGTCAACCGCTCCGCCATGAACGGCATTTTCCTCATGGCGGCCAGCTGTCTGGTGTTCGTGGTGCTGGGGCTGGCCTGCTCCCGGCTGTTCTATTCCGTGCAGACCGACATCCCGGGCATCGTGGACTATGGCGGAGATTACCTGACCATCGTGTGCTCCCTCAGCTTCGGCCTGTTCGGCGCGGTTCTGATGGAGCGGCTGCTCCAAGCCACCGGCCGCACCTTCTACACCATGATCTCCCAGGCGGTGGGGGCCATCGCCAACATCATCCTGGACCCCATCCTGATCTTCGGCCTGGGCCCCTTCCCCCGGATGGAGGTGGCGGGGGCCGCCCTGGCCACCGTCATCGGCCAGATGCTGAGCTGCGCCATAGGCATTTTCTTCAACGCCACCCGGAATCCGGAGGTAGCCCTGACCTTCCGGGGCTTCCGGCCCCACGGCCCCACCATCCGGGAGATTTACTCCGTGGGCCTGCCCTCCATCGTCATGCAGTCCATCGGCTCGGTGATGGTGTTCGGCATGAACCAGATTCTCATCGCCTTCACCGACACCGCCACCGCGGTTTTCGGAGTGTACTTCAAGCTCCAGTCCTTCTTCTTCATGCCGGTGTTCGGCCTGTGCAACGGCATGGTGCCCATCGTGGCCTACAACTTCGGGGCCCGCAAGCCCGATCGCATGGTCAAAACCATCAAGCTGGCCGTTATCTACGCCACCGTCCTCATGGTGGTGGGCTTCGCCGTGTTCCAGCTGCTCCCCGGCCCGCTGCTGGAGCTGTTTCGGTCGGAGGAGGACGCGGCAGGCGGCCTTTTGTCCATCGGCATTCCCGCTTTGCGCATCATCTCCTACAGCTGGCTGCTGGCGGGCTTCGGCATCGTGTGCGGGTCGGTGTTCCAGGCCCTGGACCACGGGGTACTCAGCCTGACCACCTCCCTGGTGCGCCAGCTCATCGTCCTGCTGCCCGTGGCCTTTCTCCTGGCCCGCCTGTTCCAGAACCTGGACGTGGTGTGGCTGGCCTTCCCCATCGCGGAGCTGTTCTCCTGCACCCTGTGCGCCGTCTTCATGCGCCGGGTGTACCGGCGGGACATTCTGCCCCTCCGGGCCCAGGGGGCGCAGTGAGCGCAGAATTTACACTTTTCCTCCTTTGCCCATTGACATGGGGGCCCGCTGTGGTATAATAATCCCGACAACCAAATAACCCTTATCAAGAGTGGCGGAGGGACCGGCCCGATGAAGCCACGGCAACCTGCGATGCAAGGTGCCAAGTCCGGCGGAAACGCGAGATGAGGAAAGACCTGGCCCATCCAAGCCCCGCCGATCATTCCGGCGGGGCTTTTTCAGCCTCTTTCCCACACAAAGAAAGGAGAAAATTACCATGGCAAAACGTCTATTTACCTCTGAATCCGTCACCGAGGGCCACCCCGACAAGGTGTGCGACCAGATCTCCGATGCCATTCTGGACGCCATCATCGAAAAGGACCCCATGGCCCGGGTGGCCTGCGAGGCCACCGTCTCCACCGGCATGGTGCACATCATGGGGGAGATCACCACCTCCTGCTATGTGGATATCCCGAAGATTGCCCGCCAGGTGGTGCGGGACATCGGCTATGTCAACGGCCAGGGCGGCTTCGACGCCGACAGCTGCGCCGTCATCACCAACATCGACGAGCAGTCCCCCGACATCGCCCTGGGGGTGGACAAGGCCCTGGAGGCCAAGCAGGGCGCCCTGGACGACGGCCTGGACAACGGCGCGGGCGACCAGGGTATGATGTTCGGCTACGCCTGCACCGAGACCGAGGAGCTGATGCCTCTGACCATCTCCCTGTCCCACAAGCTGGCCCAGCGGCTGGCCCAGGTGCGCCGCGAGGGCAAGGTGGACTACCTCCGGCCCGACGGCAAGAGCCAGGTCACCGTGGAGTATGACGGGAACGGCAGGCCCGTCCGGGTGGACACGGTGGTGCTCTCCACCCAGCACGCCCCGGAGGCCAGCCTGGAGCAGATCCGGGCCGACATGATCGAGCTGGTGGTCAAGCCCACCATCCCCGCCGCCCTGCTGGACGAGAACACCCGCATCCTGGTCAACCCCACCGGCCGCTTTGTGGTGGGCGGGCCCCAGGGGGACTCCGGCCTCACCGGTCGGAAGATCATCGTGGATACATACGGCGGCTCCGCCCCCCACGGAGGCGGCGCCTTCTCCGGCAAGGACCCCACCAAGGTGGACCGCTCCGCCGCCTATGCCGCCCGCTGGGCCGCCAAGAACATCGTGGCCGCGGGGCTGGCGGACAGATGCCAGGTGCAGTTGGCTTACGCCATCGGCGTGGCCCGGCCCGTGTCCGTCCGGGTGGACACCTTCGGCACCGGCTCTGTCAGCGACGAGGCGCTGGAGAACGCCGTGGACAAGGTTTTTGACCTGCGCCCCACCGCCATCATCAACCGGCTCAGCCTGCGCCGCCCCATTTACCGCCAGACCGCCGCTTACGGCCATTTCGGCCGCCCCGAGCTGGACCTGCCCTGGGAGAAGACCGACATGGTGGAGGCAATCAAAGCCGCTCTGTAATTGTAGATATGTAACCGGCGGGCACCCCTTCCCCGCGCCTCCTCCGTGCCTCGGGCGCGGGGGAGGTTTTCCATCTTCGCAAATTGTTAACATTCTCCTAAGAGTTTTTTTATTGCAAAATCCGCCATGCTATACTATACTGGAAAGGCTGTTGGAAATTTGACGCGGGCGGCCTTTTCGGCAGTCCGATTTGAAATAGGATGTGTTATTTATGAATCAGCTTCGCGCCCGAATCCAGGCGGCGTCCAAGGACAGGCTGCCCATGCTCCTGGCCGTCTATATCCTCTGCCAGCCCCTGCTGGACGTGCTCACCGGCTTGGGCGCGGAGTGGAACCACCCCATCACCGCGGGCGTCATTGTCCGCTCCCTTGTGGTGGTTTTCGCCTTCCTCTACGCGGTGTTTGTCAGCGACTTTCCCGGAAAAAAGCGGGCCATGCTCTTCACCGGGGCGCTGGTGGGCTATCTGGTTCTGTTCATGGCCTATATGTTCACCGTGGGCGGCCTCTCCCTGTGCGTGGCCAACGTGAAGGACGTGGTCAAAACCTTCTTCGCCCCCTTTGTGCTCATCTTCCTCTGGTCGGTGTACCGGCAGTACGGCTATCTGGTCACCTCCAAAACCATCGCCTGGGCCGGGGGTCTGTACGCCAGCGTCATCCCCATCGCCGTGTTCACCCTCACCAGCTACTACTCCTACGGCAGCTCCGGCTACGGCGCTCGGGGCTGGTTCTACGCCGCCAACGAGGTGGGCTGCGTCATGGCCCTCACCACCCCCTTCACCATCTGGTACTGCCTGGAGGTTCTGCCCACCGTCACCAGAAAGACCTGGTGGAAGGGCGCCCTGGCGGCGTGGGCGCTGTTCGCCATCGCCTACAGCGCCAACTTCCTGGGCACCAAAATCATCTTTGCCGCCATCGCCCTGTACTGTGTGGCCGCCTTTATCTGGCTGCTGGTCCGGCTGGTCCGGGAACGCACCCGGGCGCGGAAAATTCAGAGTGCGGTCATGGGCGGGATGCTGGTGGTCACCCTGGGCCTTTTCCTGCTCAATTCCCCCCTCCTGAGCTATCTGATGAACATCTATTTCCCCCTGCTGGACAACGAGCCGGAGATCACCCTGGCCTCCTGGGGGGAGGCGATCCAGCGGGCCGCCAAGGGCACCTGGCTGAAGGACCTGCTCAACTCCAGCGAGGCCCTGGAGCGGGTGGATCAGATTCTCAGCCGCCGCCTGCTCTCCTCCGCCCCCGCGGTGCAGGTGTATACCGAGGGCGGCATCGCCGCCAAGCTGCTGGGCATCGGCTACGCCAACGCCGACGCCTACAGCAGGGAGATCTATTTCATGGTGGAGATGGATCCCCTGTCCATGCTCATCCGCCACGGGATCATCGGCTTCCTGCTGTACTATATCCCCTACCTGGGCTTTTTGGGCCGGGCCGTCGGGCAGTTTTTCAAGCGGCCCGCCCAGCGTATGTCCAGCCTGCCCTACTGCACCGCCCTGTACTGCACCGTCGTCGGCTTCGGCATCTCCACCGTCGCGGGCCACGCCCTGGTGGCCCCGGCGGTAGCCACCTTCATCCTGGTGGTGGGTCTCCAGCTCTGGGACCAGACGCAGGAACAGAACAAACTGCCCAAGGGCAGGTAACCCGCTTCTAAGCATCCAATCAAAACCACTCGTGAACCGGTGCTCTGCACAGCCTCCGGAGGGGTCAATACTTGCTGATCCCTCTGAGGGGGTATTGGAATATGCCATCGCATCACAGCAGGAACCCCCCCGGCTTTCGGCGCGGGATTTTTGCACATAAATTCATAAAATACAGATAAATCAAGAACGATTATCTTCCATTTGGAAAATCAGGGGGGCGTAAAATAACGCATCCGAGATGCAAATCCGCTGAATTTGGGAGGGGGCGGGAAATACGAAAAACTTCATTCCATTTTCTCCGCGTCCCAGCGAAGTAGCTGTTCCTGCCGGAGAGCATAACAGCCCAGTCCCACGGTATCCGCCAGCAGCCAGCCAATGGGCACCGACCACCAGATGCCCACCACGCCGATAGCGGGGATCGCGGACAGGATGTGGGCCAGCGCCACCCGGGTACCCAGTGAGACCACCGTCAGCACCACCGACATCCCCGGCCTGCCAAGGGCCCGGTACAGGCCGTACAGCAGGAACAGGCAACCGATGCCACAGTAGAACACGCCCTCGATTCGCAGATAGCGGACGCCCTCCAGGATGGTATCCCGGTCCCCCGCCTCCACAAACAGCCCCATCAGCGGATAGGCAAATATCCATACCAGCGCGGAGATGACCACGCAGAACGCGGCGGACGCCAGCACCGCCCCCTTTAATCCGCGGCGGATGCGCCCCTCCTGCCTGGCCCCGAAGTTCTGGGCAATGAACGTGGAAAAGGCGTTGCCGAAGTCCTGCACAGGCATATACGCAAAAGCGTCAATTTTCACCGCCGCCGCAAAGGCGGCCATGACCGTGGAGCCGAAGCTGTTGACCAGTCCCTGCACCATGAGGATGCCCAGGTTCATCACGGACTGCTGCACGCAGGTGAGAACGGAAAAGCCGGCAATTTCCCGGACACAGACCAGGCGGACCCGGAACTGCCCGCGGGGCCTCAGTTGGGGATGCTTTGCCAGGGAATAGGCCATAATGCCCAGCCCGGAGACGTACTGGGCGATGACGGTGGCCTCCGCCGCCCCAGCCGCGCCCCGTTCCAGGCCCAGCACAAACCACAGGTCCAGCGCAATGTTCAGCGCGGAGGAGACGGCCAGGAACGCCAGGGGCGCCACGGAATTGCCCACCGCCCGCAGGAATGACGCGAAATAATTGTAGAGGAAGGTGGCGGCGATACCGCAGAAAATGACGGCCAGATATTGCCGCATCATTCCCCATACCTCGTCCGGCACCCGGAGGAACGCCTGGATGTAGTCCAGGCAGGCAAAGGACAGCACATTCAGCACAAGCGTCAGCGCCGCGATGAGGACAAAGGAAGCGTGTACCCCTTCCCGCAAACCGTCCTCATCCCGCTGCCCGAACCGGATGGAAAACACCGCGCCGCTGCCCATACACAGGCCCAGCAGGATGGAGGTCAGGAAGGTCATCAGTGTGAAGGACGACCCCACGGCGGCCAAAGCGTTTTTGCCCAAATACCGGCCCACGATCAGGGTGTCCGCCACGTTGTAGCACTGCTGAAGCAGGTCGCCCAAGATCATGGGGACGGCGAAGCGCAGCATGGAGCCCATCACCGGCCCTTTTGTCAGATCCTGATTCATGCCCAAGCCTCCAAACTGAACTCCCGCTTTTCAACCATTTTAGTCGGATGGCGGATATTTGTCAACGCGCTTCCCTGCAGCCATAGGGAACGCCTTTGGCCCGGGGACAATATTGATTCTTCGTACCGCATATGTTACAATAGGAACAGGATAACGGAGCGGCGCATTGCCAAAATCAATGGGATGCCCCTGGGGGAGAAGCCAGCGAGGCTGTAAAAATGGGGGAACGGACATGGACAAGCTACGCAGGATATTGTTAAGCCTCCTGGCGCTTTCGCTGGCCCTGCTGTGCGGATGCACCGGGAGCGGCGGCGGGCTGCCGGTGGGGCCCGCACCCAAACCGGATACAACCGGCGCGGCCCCCGCCTCGGAAGAACCCCCCTCAGAGGAGGGGTCCGCCCCCATCTTCATCACCTTTGAGGGGACGGATCTGGAAGGGAATGCGGTTTCCCAGGATATTTTCACCCACTCCAAGCTCACCATGGTCAACGTGTGGGCCACCTACTGCAATCCCTGCCTGCGGGAGATGCCGGGGCTGGGCGAGCTGGCAGCGGAATATGACGGGTCGGAATTCCAGATCATCGGCGTTGTCAGCGACGTGCGAGAGGGGGAGGATCAGGCGCTTGTGGAGCGCCTGGTCCAGGAGACGGGGGCGGATTACCCCCACTTGCTCGCCAACGACTCCATCAGCCAGGCGATCCTGTCCGGCGTGAACGCCGTGCCCACCACCTTCTTTTTTGACGGGGAAGGGGCGTATCTGGGCGGGGTCGTGGGCTCCGCGGAGAAATCGGATTGGGAGGGACTCATCCATGAACTTCTGGAAGAGCAATAGCCGCGCCTGGGCTTTGGGCGCGCTGGCCGGAGCCCTCTTTCTCGGGCTCGGGGCCGCCCAGGGGCAGCTGGATGTGATCTGGAAAAAGGCGGTCATGATCTGCCTGGAGTGCATCGGGATCGGGTAAGCCATGAGGAATCGACTTCGACTGACGGTGCAGCTGCTGTTCACCATCGTGACAAACGGCTATCTGTACGGTTTTCTCAGCGGGAAAATCTACCGCGGCAATTTAAAATATGTCTGCGTCCCCGGCCTGAACTGCTACTCCTGCCCAGGGGCCGTCGCCTCGTGCCCCATTGGGGCGCTCCAGGCCCTGTTGAACCAGCATGGCTTTCAGGTCCCCTTCGCTGCGCTGGGCTTTCTCTTCCTGTTCGGCAGCCTGCTGGGCCGCTTCGTCTGCGGCTGGCTGTGTCCCTTCGGGCTGGCACAGGACCTTCTGCACAAGCTCCCCATTTTTAAAAAGCGGAAGCGCCTGCCCGGTCACCGCGTCCTGAAATACGGCAAATACGCGGTTCTGATCCTGCTGGTATGCGCGGGTTCCCTGTTTTTGTGGGGGGGCTTCGCCAAGGTTCCGGCGTTCTGCAAGTACCTGTGCCCCTCCGGCACCCTGCTGGGCGCGCTCCCTTTGATGGGCGCCAACGAGGCCCTGCGCGGTCAGGCCGGCGGTCTGTTTTTCTGGAAGTTAGGGGTTTTGCTGGCCATCGTCCTGCTCTCCGTGAAGGTCTACCGGCCCTTCTGCCAATACCTGTGCCCGCTGGGGGCTGTCTACGGCTGGTTCAACCGCTTCAGCCTGGTGCAGATCCAATGGGAAGCGGAGGGGTGCACCCGCTGCGGAGCCTGTGAAAGGGCCTGCCCGGTGGCGCTTTCCGTGCAGGAGATCTCCCGCTCCCCGGAGTGCATCCGCTGTGGAAAGTGCGTGGACGCCTGCCCGGAAAATTGCCTGCGTTTTTCCGGAAAAGAGTAACATATCCCCTGGATGCCGGACGGGTAGGGCCCGTCTGGCATTTTTTCTTCACCAAAATTTCATTTGGCCTGGTCGATGAAGAGAAAACGGAGGGCTCCGCCGCCTCTCATGACAAATAAGCAGAAATGGGTCAATAACTCGAATGCGCGGTATGTTTCACCTTATTCTTCATTTTGTTTAAAGCCTCCCCGGCGCGGTGCGCCGGGGAGGCTTTTGTTTATTTGCCGGATAGGCCGCCCGCGCGGCCAATTCGCGGCGCGGTCAGCCAAGCCCCGTCAGCGTCAGAAGGCCCGATCATTACTTCGCCAAGCAGCTCGCGGTTTTGGCCGCCAAACGGGCATTGTTGAACACCAGCTGGATGTTGGAGTCCAGGCTGTCCCCGCCGGTGAGCTCCTTCACCTTGGCCAGCAGGAAGGGGGTGGTCTCCTTTCCGTGGATGCCGTTTTCCCCGGCCTGCCGCAGGGCCTCGTCGATGGCGGCGTTGATCACCGCCGGATCCATGGAATATTCCTCCGGGATGGGGTTGGTCACCAGCATCCCGCCCTGGAAGCCCAGCTCCAGGCTGGCCCGGAAGGCCGCCGCCAGCTCCTCGGGGCTGTCCACCCGGTAGTCCACGGAAAAGCCGCTGTGCCGGGTGTAGAAGGCGGGCAGCTCCGCCGTGCCGTAGCCCAGCACGGGCACGCCGTGGGTCTCCAGGTACTCCAGGGTCAGCCCCAGATCCAAAATGGACTTGGCCCCGGCGCACACCACCATCACAGGGGTATGGGCCAGCTCCTCCAGGTCGGCGGAGATGTCCATGGTGGTCTCCGCCCCCCGGTGCACCCCGCCGATGCCGCCGGTGGCGAATACCTTGATGCCCGCCATGTGGGCGATGATCATGGTGGTGGTGACGGTGGTGGCCCCGTCCTGGCCCCGGGCGCACAGCACGGCCAGATCCCGGCGGCTGGCTTTGGTCACCTTGGTACCCGCGCGGCCCAGGTACTCGATCTCCTCCTTGGTACAGCCTGCCTTCAGCCGCCCGCCGATAATGGCGATGGTGGCGGGCACCGCCCCGTTCTCCCGGATGATGCTCTCCACCGCCAGGGCGGTCTCTACGTTCTGCGGGTAGGGCATCCCGTGGGAGATGATGGTGGACTCCAGGGCCACCACGGGCTTTCCGGCTGCCAGGGCCTGGGCCACCTCGGGGGATACGTCCAGATACTTGTTCAGAGCCATGATGATTACCTCCAAATTATTTTGTGCGTAGGGCGCGACGACCCGGCGCGCCAGGTTCCTGTAATTTTTCCCATAGGCGGCGGGCCGGGGCCGCCCCGCCCTGCATTACCTATCCCACCGCCATCCGCGCCGCCAGCGCTTCGGCGCTCATGGCACCGTTGATGGTCTCACCGCTCTCCATGGCGATGGCTGCGGCGGCAAGCCCTGCCCGGGCGGTGCCCTCCAGATCCGTGCCCTCCAGGTAGGCCCAGGCCAGCGCCGCCATAAAGGCGTCCCCGCAGCCGGTGGTGTTCACCATCTCCCCCTCCATGCAGGGCAGGCGCGTCCGGCCGCTGTGATCCGCCGCCAACACCCCGTCCCCGCCCAGGGAGATGAACACCCGGCGCAGGCCGGTGTCCAGCAGGGCGTCCGCCGCCCGGTTCAGGCTGTCCTCGTCGGTGATGGCCACCCCGGACAGCAGCTCGGCCTCCATGCGGTTGGGCTTGAGGGTATGGAGCTTGCCTAAAATGGGCCGCAGGCGTTCCGCCTTGGCGGTGGACACCGGATCGGCGAAGATGGGGGGCTTCACATTCTGGGCCAGCCACGCGATGGCATCGGCGGGGATATTGGCGTCCACCACCACCAGCTGGGCGTTTTGCAGCAGCGGGGCCCGTGAGGCCAGAAAGGCGGGAGTGATATGGCGGTAGATGTCCATGTCGGACAGGGCCAGCGCCATCTCCCCCGTTTCATCGGCGATGAACAGGTAGGTGGAGGTGCGCTCCCCGGGGATTTGCAGGGCGCGGCTGATGTCGATGCCCAGCTCCCCGCAGGAGGCGGCAATGCGCTGGGCGTGGCCATCGTCGCCAAAGGCGGTGAGCAGCCGCGTGTCCACCCCTAGAAGGGCCATATTGTGGGCAATGTTCCGCCCCACGCCCCCCAGGCTCACGCGCACCACGCCGGGGTTGGAGTCGGCGGGCACCAGCGGGCGGTTGGACACGCCGCCGATGTCCATGTTCACCCCGCCCACCACCACGGCATAGGGCACGGTGGACACAATATAGCCCTTCCCGGCGATGTGGCCCTTTTTCATCAGGTTGGAGATGTGCACCGCCACCGACGACCGGGCGATGCCCGCCTTGTCCGCCAGCTCCTGCTGGGAGATCAGGGGGTTCTCCTCAATCCACCGGAGGATCTGGCGCTCCCGCTGGGTCATAGGCCTCACTCCTAAACTTTTCTTTCTTCTATAAGCATATGCTTATAATTCCGGTTTGTCAAGGGGTTTTGCAAAAAATACCCGCCGGTTTCCCGGCGGGTATCGGCATCAGCCCAGCAGCAGCTTGTCATCCGCCTCGTCGGACCCCGTGGCCTGACCAAATTTGGCCAGCAGCTGCTCCACGGTGAGCTTCTTCTTGTCCTCTCCCGCAATATCCAGCACGATTCGGCCCTCATACATCATGATGAGCCGGTTGCCGTGGACGATGGCGTCTTTCATGTTGTGGGTGATCATCAGGGTGGTGAGATGATCCTTCTGGACGATGCGCTCGGTGGCGTCCAGCACCTTGGCCGCCGTCTTGGGGTCCAGGGCGGCGGTGTGTTCGTCCAGCAGCAGCAGCTGGGGCTTTTGCAGGGTGGCCATCAGCAGGGTGAGGGCCTGCCGCTGGCCGCCGGACAGCAGCCCCACCTTGGAGGTGAGCCGGTCTTCCAGCCCCAGATCCAGGATTTTCAGCGTCTCCCGGTACTGCTCCCGCTCGTCCCGGGTGATGCCGGGGCGCAGGGTGCGGCCCTTTCCCCGGCGGGCGGCCAAGGCCAGGTTCTCCTCAATCTGCATGGTGGCGGCGGTGCCCATCATGGGATCTTGGAACACCCGGCCGATATACTTGGCCCGCTTGTGCTCGGGGAGCTTGGTCACATCGGTGCCGCCGACGGAGAT
>X363_Desmarests_Spiny_Pocket_Mouse__coassemble_851_pt1 | contig 14295 bp, 18 predicted proteins | sample X363_Desmarests_Spiny_Pocket_Mouse__metabat2_low_PE_031 | metagenome-assembled genome bin X363_Desmarests_Spiny_Pocket_Mouse | reverse complement strand
ACGGGCATTTCTTCAAGGGGCTGGGCCGGGTCATCGGCGGCTTCTTCCGCTCGGGGAAGAAGCGCAAGGCGGCCGCGGCCATTCATTAAAAAGGGAGGAATTCTGAAATGCTCCAGAAAATTAAGAATTGGTGGGGCCGCACATGGGGCGGTTTCGCGGAGAAGCACCCGAAAGCAGCCAAGTGGATCCGGGAGGGTGGGCTGTTCGTCATCGTCAGCAACCTAATCACCGTGATGAAATACTTCATCCTCCAGGGCCTGCCCTACGCCTTTGAGAGCCTGAAAGCCGTGGAATTCGGCTGGCCGGGCATCCCGGTGAGCCTGTTCGGGGTAAACTTCGACTGGAACATCTTCGGCTACGCGGTCAAATATAACGACGCCGGGCAGGTGATTGTGGGCGGCGGCCTGGGCTACTTCATCGCCTATATGATTGCTATGGGCATCGGCGAAATCATCAACTTCCCCATCCAGAAAAATTTTGTCTTCCGCAGCAAGGGCAACCTGGGCAAGCAGATCGTATGGTATGTGCTGGCATTCATCGTGATCAACTGCATCGTCAACTCCATCAACTGTGTGTGGGTAGCGGTGGCCGGCCTGTTCGTCCCCGACTTTGTGTACAACATCGGCACCACGGTGCTCAACGGCGGCATCTCCATGATCATTTTCTTCTTTGTCAACAAGATCATCTTCCCCGAAGGGGAGGCCAATAAAACCATGTGAGTCATATAGCAGAACATCAAAAACAATGCGGTGGGGAAGGTTCAAATCCTGCCCCCGCAACCACCTATGGACAATGAAATCGCTATTTGGGCTTCAAAGCCAGTGTTTTCAACGTCCTCACGGCCCTCGGACGAAAAATTCCGAGGGCCGTGTAATTTTGCTATTTGGAAGCGGTTTTCCCAAACCGCCCCGACTCGCACCCACACGCCCACACTTTGCCTTTCGACCTTCGCAAAGACCGTCAGCCCAGACAACAAAATATTTCACAGCATTCTGCGCCGTCCATTTGCCCATCATTAGGGCCGAGGGACGGCGCTTTTTTTGTGCGGCGACTCCTGGTGCCGGACGCTGCGCCCCAAAATGATAACAAACTGATAATTCACCGCAGGGCCCATAGCTTTTCCCGATAAGGTGTGGTATGGTTTGGCGCTGCAAAGGAGGCGGCAGCAATGCGAAAAATTTTGAGAGATTTCTACTTCGGGAACCTCACACCCTCAGAAAGACAGATGACTCACAACTCGGATCTGATGCGGGCGGCGGCCAAGGCCACCCGCTATGAACAGCAGCTCACAGAGCAGCTTGATGAGACTGGGCAGGCCATCCTCGGTGAACTGGTCAAAGCCCAGAACGACATCGACAGCATCACTGCGTGTGAAAACTTCATCCTGGGTTTCCGGCTGGGGGTCAGGATGATGGCGGAGTGTATGGATGATAACGACGGCGACATCCAAGGGATGGTCGACCTCGGCTGATAGGGGGCGAACACCATGCACACCATTGACTGCTGCAGCCCCGCAGGGAACGCCCGTGAACCTACCCAGCACCGTGCCCCACTTCGTCAGAAGTGGGGCATTTTTGTCCCCACCACAAGCTAACACGAAGAAAGGACGTGACCCAAATGATTTTCAAAGCGGTACTCAGCAACAAGGCCCACCCGGAATACGGCGCGGCCACCATCCCCTTCCCCATCCCGAACGATCAGTACGATTCCACCATCGACCTGCTCCACGGCATCGGCATCGGTGACGCCGCCGCCCAGGACTGCCGGGTGGAGGAAATTCCCATCGGTATGCCTATCCTCAACCGGCTGGTGGCCCAGAACGTCAACGTGGACGAGCTGGACTACCTGGCCAAACGGCTGGACGGCTTCGCCAATGGCGAGGGCCTCCAGTTTGAAGCCATGGCGTCCGTGCTGGGCCTGTCGGACGTCAAAGACCTCATCAACCTCACGTTCTGCTGCCAGCAGGCAACGGTGATCGACGACTTCTCTGACCTGGAGCAGATCGGCAAAGACCACAGCATGAACATCAACGGCGGCTCGATACCCATGGAGGAGTACCGGGCGCTGGACGGCCAGAGCATCGCCCTCGACCTCATCCAGAGCGGCGCCGGGGTGGTCACCCCCTATGGCGTGGCCTACGACAACGGTATGAAGCTGAAGCAGGTCTATGATGGCCGCTCGTTCCCACAGTATCTGTACAATACCCCCCTGCTCACCCTGGGCGTACCCAGTGGGCAGGCTGCGGAGACAGCTTGGCTGTACCTGCCCGCTTCCAGGCAGCAGATCGACAGGACGCTGCGGCGCGCCGGGATCACTGACGGCGATGCGGCGTACTTCGTGGAGGATGACACGCTGCCGTCCGAGGTGTCCAGGATGCTGGAACGCCCAGACGATCCCATCCCCGTGCTGAACCGGATGTGTCACGCTATCAGCAGCCTGAGCGCCGAGGAAGTGAACAAGCTGGAGGCGGTGGTGCTGATGGCCCAGCCCCAGGATGCCGAGGGCATCTGCCAGCTGGCGGAAAACCTGGGGCAGTTTGACTTCGTACCGATCCCGGAGGGGCAGAAGCAGAAACAGGAGATCACCGAGCTTGGCTATGTGGCCTACCATGGCACGCTGACACTGGACGAGCTGATGCGGGAGGATCCCGCAGAGACGTATCAGCGCGAGCAGGAGATGGGAGGGCTGGCCTGATGTACCTCTACCTATCGCATGATGTGAACAGCGCGGCATTCCGCGTCCATTTTCCGTCCACTTTGGAACAAGTCCAGCATGAAATCGCGCAGATGGGTGGAGCCAGCCCAGTGCAGATCGTGGGCACCAGCTCCTATGCCGACAGGCTGGCAAACCCCATCAGGTTCATCGACCTGAGCAAAGAGGCCAACATCGAGAAACTCAACCGGCTGGCAGAGCAGGTCGACAACATGGATGAGCGGAGTGAGCGTATATTTTCCGGGGCGCTGGACGCGGAGAGTATCAACGAGCTGGATGACGTGCTGCGGGTGGCCTCCAGCCTGGGCCAGTATGAATTTATCGAGGGCGTCACCTCAGACAAGGAGCTGGGCGGCTGGCTGGTGGAGCACGGGCTGGCCGGGGTGGATTTTCCCCAGCAGGTGCGGCCCTATCTGGACTACGCCGGGATCGGCGCGGCGTATTATGCAGACCACGGCGGGGCGTATACCGTGGAGGGCTACGTGAAGCGCCGGGAAAATGCCCAGACCCAAGCTGTGGACGACAGGCCGATGTTTGCCCTCACACTGGCCTCATCCCGCTGCGAGGCATACCGCCTCGAACTGCCCGCCACAGGCGGCGAATTGGAACAGGCAAAGGCAGCGCTCAAGCTGGACAATTTGGACGCCGCTATGATCGATGAGATCGACATCGGATACTCCTGGGCGCACCTGCTCCCCAGGGAGGGCTTTGCCGTGGACAATGCCAACACCTTGGCACAATACGTCCAGGCCATGTCCGAAACGGAGCTGCGGACGCTCGGCGCGGCCCTGGAGGCGGAGGAACCGGCCACCTTCACCGATGCCGTCTGCATTGCCGAGGACATCGACTGCTATGAGTTGGTGGACGTGACTGAGGGCGAGTACGCCCAGGACGGCCTGCGCATGGCGGGCGCGGGCGATGAGATTTTTGACCTGCTGGACGGCTACACCGACTATGAGCGGATGGGGCGGGCGATGATGGAGGAGGACGGGGTGCGGGAAACGGCGTTTGGCCAGATCAAGCGTCTCAGCGGGCCGTTTCCCAGCCAAGAAGAAATTGGCCCCACGATGTGCTGAAAAAACTCTGGATATTTGCGTGGAAGTGTGGTATGTGTGTTGTCCACCAAGAAAAAGGGGTAACATTCCATGCGGAAAACCTTCAAGCGGTTCCCACAAAGCTGCGACGGCTGTGACGGGGTCTACACCCATTGGAACAGCGCAAAGCTCTGCTCCGGGAACTGCATGAAATCCTTCCGGAACACGTACTGCACCAAGGGGAAAAAGCACTTCAAGCTGCTGAAGCGCAATTTGTATGAGCTGCGGCCAACCAAATGCCCCATCCAGAAAGAACACCCTATCATCTATGAAGAATAAACACAGTTCAAACAGCAGGAGGGATATGATTTGAGCGTCAATATTTTTACGGATCAGATGCAGCGCGCCCAGTTATTTGGAAAACCCGTGCTGACCACCAACCAGCCCATCCCCCGGGAAACGGTGCCGGACGGCTGGCACTGCTATGACCTTCAAGGCACGGACAGCGACCCCGGCAGCCCCGCCAAGCTGGTGGACTGCGCCAGCTATCTCCACAGCGGCGCCGTCCTCTCCCCTGCGCTGCTGAAGCGCCCCGCCACCGCCGCCAGACGGATCGGCAAGGGGGATTACTTCCTCCACGGCGAGGAGATGGATCTGGAGGGCTTCTGCGAGAAATATGGTCTGGACTTCCCCGAAAACCCCATCAAGTTCACTGTGCGGCCCGCTTCACCCGATGAGGCGGGTATTTTTTATGCCCTGCCGCCCGAGCAGGACGAGGAGTTGGGTACGATTGGCCACGTCCGCATCGACTTCGGGCGCAGCGGCGGGGAGTTCTGGCACACTTGGTGGTCCCGCGGCCCCGAGGAGCTGAACTCGCCGGAGTTCCGGGACGAGCTGGGACAGGTGATGGATCAACTGCGGCGGGGCGTACTGAAGGATCTTGACAACATGGGCCGATGGTGCCGCAGCCACGGCGGCAAAATCGATGGTGGCTGGGAGCAGAACTACGGCTACGTGGTGGAAACGGGGCGGTACCGCTACTGCCTGCGTTGCAACCCGGTGCGAGGGGACTACCAAGCCTATCTCACCTGCTTTGACCTCCAGGCCCAGCAGATGGCTCAGGGGCAGACACAGAAGGAAGAACTGGGGCAGGGCAAACAGGACAGCTCCGCCGAGCCCCAGCAGGGCATGGGCGGCATGAGCCTGTGAGCCATATACATTAAAATATACGAGGAGAGATCAATATGAACGAGAAATTTTTGCCCGAATTGTCCCGCCGCCTGCGGGCGAAAGGTATCACCGCTGACGAAGGGGACAACGGCCTGTCGGTGGAGGTGGAGGGCAGGACTGCCCTTCGTGTAGCCTTGGACGGCACGGTTCTGCTGAAGCCCGACACAGCGGATGAGCCGGAAACGGTCCGCGCCTATGGCATTGTGGCCAGGGTCGTGAACGAGGTGTGGGAGTACACCACCGCCATGGCGGGGGCGCCCATGCTGAAAGCGGAGGGGCTCCATGAGGGCTTCCGGCTGCTGGCCGAGTTCAACGGTGTGGTATTTGCCGGACAGGAGCTGGCACGGGGCCAAGGCTACCAGTTCGTCACCTGGCGGCGGGACGGAACCGGAACCGGCGTCTGCCATGGCAACTACTACATGGACAGCTATACCGGGGCCAGACTGGACTTCGCCTGCCGCTCCGGGCTGGTAGACAGGCGCCGCCAGTTCACGGACGAGCAGCTCACCGAGGTCTACCGTTGTATCCGCGAAACGCTGGACAGCGGCTATCCCATCACCGGGGAACGGCAGGGCGCGCTGATGACGGCGCTGACGCAAATTGAACTTGCCGTGGACGATCTGGAGGAGCGGGTCGAGCTGTCCAACCAGCAGGAGTTGGAGGCGGAGCAGCAGGCGGGCAGCGGGCCGGGGATGGAGATGGTGCCGTGAGAGTCCGATATAAGAAGAACCGCGAGGTGCAGTTTTATGAGTCCGAGTGCCTGACCACCATCCCCCACGAGCCGCCCCCCGTCCTCACCGGCCCATTCGAGCGGTGTGAGGGCTGCCCCTACCCCGGCCACGGGTTCGTCTGCTGGAACCAGGACGGGGAAACCTGCATCCGCACGGAGATGGCCCGCATCATGGCGCGGGCCAAATCTGTTGCTTCTGCCGGGTAGCTTTCGGCGGGAGGTTGTGGTAGTTTTGTCGTTGATACTGCCGGGGGAGGTGAGAAAATGACTGTGGCAGACCGCAAAATTCAGAAAAACGCGTTTAGGCGCAACCAGCGTCCGGCCCTGCCTCATTTGACAAAGATGGGGCGGGGCTTTTTCATGCCCAGCCGGGGGCGGTTCCGGCACAAAATCCAAAAAAGGAAGTGTTGATCGCATGAAAATGCAAAAGGAATGGCTGGACTTCCTGCGGGAGCAATATCCCGTGGGCAGCCGGATCAAGCTCCGGGAGATGGGGGCGGACGAGCCGTACCCCATCCAGCCGGGGTCAATGGGCACGCTCCAAAGCATTGAGGACACGGGCACGTTCCACGTGGCCTGGGACGATGGGCGCGGCTTGGGCCTGGTGATCGGGCAGGACTCCTTCACCGTCCTGCCGCCGCCCCTCCAGACGCTGAAGCTCTATATGCCGCTGACGGCGGATTTTTATGAACGGGACGGCTACGGGTACGAATCTGGGGAGGAGTTCCAGACGCTGGACGGGCGGGAGCTTCTGAAATATGAGGATCAGATCGCGGCGGCGCTGCGGCGGGAGCGGGCGCCCGAGGAGGAGGAACGGGGCATCATGCACTGGTACCACGACGGCGGCTCTGTGGACGACAAGGTCCACTCGGTGGTGTTTGAGCTGGAGCGGCGGGACGGCCGGCTCTGGGGCGTGGCGGACTGCCGGGTGCAGGGCCAGCTCACTGCTGGGGAACTGGCCACGCTGAAGGAGTACGTGGCAGGACAAGCCAGTGACGGTGTGGGGGAAGGGTTCGAGCAGCGGGAGATTTCCGTGGGCTATGGTTCCGAGCTGTACGTCCACCTCTGGCAGCCGGACGGCTGGAGCATCCAGACAGAGCAGGAGCGGTTCGGGCCGGAGCAGGAGCAGACCGAAGTCCCCACCGAATCCCAGCAAGGGGGGATGAATTTTGCGTAAGATATTCAAAACGGAGCTGTCCGTGGAAAGCGGCGGAACTGCCGAGCTGACCCTCCCCGCCGCCCCCTACGCCGTGCTGGACGCGCTGGAAAAGCTGCAAATGGAGGATGGCGAGAAGCCCCGGTGGGAGATCCTCCAGATCTATGACTGCAACAGCATCGTCCCGTTCTTGGATCATGGCGGCCCGGTGCAGGAGCTGAACGCCCTGTGCCAGCGGCTGGCCCAGCTCAACGAGCAGGAGGTGGCCGTGGTGGAGGGGCTGGCGGGAATTGAGTGCTCAGACTACGCGGCACCCCATCCCATCCCCCTGCCCAGGCTCATCAATATGGCGTACAGCACGGGTTGCTGCCACTTCGTGGAGGGGGTCGTTACCGACGCCCAGCTGGGCCGGTTTGCTGCGGAAAACGGCTTTGTGCCCGAAGCCGATGATCTCCCCGATGAGGCGTTCCGGCTGCTGGACTTTGAAAGGATCGGGCGGGAGTTCCGGCAAAGCGAGGGCGGCGTGTTCACCCGCGGCGGCTATGTACAGAAATACCGCGAGCTGCGGCAGATGTATGAAACCCTGGACTTCGCCCCCAAATCGCCGGACTATGCCGTCTTGGTGCAAACCGCTGACGGCGCCCGGATCAAGCTGCCCCTCCCGCTGGGGGAAGCTGTGGTGGATGAACCCGTCCAATGCCTGGACTGCGCCGCCCCCGCCCTCACCGGCCTGACCGGGATGCTGGGCACCTGGGACGTCCTGGCCCAGCGGCTGGCCCGTCTGACGGTGGACGGGGAGCTGACCAAGTACAAGGCGGTGCTGGATACCGTCCGCTGTGACGATCCCGGCCATGCGCTGGCCTTGGCGGACGGGCTGGAGCAGTATGCCTTCTCGCCGGATGTGTGCGGCCCGGAGGAAGCGGCCTTCGCCCACCTGGAGCAGCTCCTGCCCGAGCAGGAAGTCCGGCGTCTGCTCCCCCATGTGGATCTGTGGAAGTATGGACAGGCAGTGATCCAGGGGATGGGCGGCACGATCACCGGCTATGGGCTGATACAGCCCAATGGCTGTGAGCAGGAACAGCAGCCCGCACAGGGCGGAATGGAGATGACACAGTGAGCAATTTTGACTACCTGCTCACCCTCCCCGGCGGGGAACAGGAGCGAAACTGGCTGCAACAGCGGCTGGAAACCCTGAGCGCCCGGGAGGGCTGTGTACTGGCCGCCGCCACCCAACGTGATCCGCCCGCTGACATGGCCCAGGCCATCAACCAGCTCCAGTCCCTGGATGATTACACTGTGTTGCCGGACGCGGGCAGCTATGAGGCGCTGGGCGAAATGTACCTACGCGGCAACGCCGTCATACCACAGGACGCGCTCCCCTTTGTGGATCTCACGGCGCTGGGCCAGCGGTATGAGGACGCCCACCCCGGCCTGTTTGTGGGGAGCTGCTACGTGGCGTACCCGGAAAAGGTCCCGGCCCAGGTCTACCGCCAGGGCGGGCTTCTGCCGGACGACAGCGCATGGGCCGTCAAGCTGAAGCTGGCCTCCCCCGCTGTGCCGGAGGGCGTATGGCTGCGCCTGCCGGGGGGCACGCCCTGGGGCGATGAGAGCACCACAGAGGAAACGCTGGCGCTCCAGGAACTCCAAGCCCAACGCTGGGACGAATGCACCCTGCTGGACGCCCGGTGCATCCTGCCCCAAGCGGGGACCCTTATGGAGCAGTATGACAGCGTGGCGGACCTGATCTATGACGGCGCCAACCTGGGATATGTCCTGGAAGAACGCGGCCAAGGTTCGCCCGACTTTATGGAGAGGTACATTGCCGCGCTGGAACTGGAGGGTTGCCGTGACCTGCGGCTGGCGCTGGACATCTCTCAAAACCTGGTCTGCTACGATTGGGTGCCCAGCAATGGACCGGAGGAGCTTGCGGTGACGAAGCTGAAGGGGGCCGGGGTTCCCGATGAGCTGATCCGCTCCGGCGCCATCGACCTGACCGGCTATGGCGTGGAGCTTTTGGAAAATATGGGCTATACGCCGTCTTCGGACGGCAGCGGGTACATCCGCAGAAACAAGGAGGAGTTCTGCTGCCAATTCAGCACCCCCGCCCCGGAGCAGTCCGGGATGACCATGCAGTAACATTATAATATTACAAAGGGCCGTTTTCCCGATGGGGACAGCGGCCCCTTTCGTTGCCGCAAGCTTCGCATCCATCGCCTCCGGCTTACGCCGAAGGCTCACTCGCTGCGCTGCGGCTCCTCTCCCCACAAAAGCTGAAAACCGCTTTTGTGGGGTTCCCCGTTTTGCGCTTTCATGCCCCTTTTCCGGGAAAACGCCCCCGAAAAAGGAGGACGTCATGAAAGAAGATCTGCTGCTTGAATACCTCAAGGCCGTGTGCCCCGGACGGGGCCGCATCCAGAAAAGCGCCCAGTTGGAGCGGGCGCTCCACGTCAGCGGCAACGAGCTGCGCCGCCTGATCCACCGTCTGCGCAAGCGGGGCGTGCCCATCGCCAGCAGCCGGGACGGTTATTTTTACGCCGTCACCGCTGGGGAGGTCTACTCCACCATCCGCCAGCTCAAGCGGATGGCCAGCGGCCTGGAGGCCGCCATCTGTGGATTGGAGGGCGCGCTGGAAAAGTTCGGCGGGGTTCCCATCGAAGCCCAGCGAAGCGGGTTCGATGGGGAGAGGAGGAGCGATGGAGCGGGCGAGCTTTTCGCCGACAGGCGGAAACGAGCAAGCGGAGTCCGCGACGACGATGGGGGTGATACTCCCTGAGAAGCTTCATCCCCTGGGTGGGCGGCAAGGGCAAGCTGCTGTGGCTCATCAACAAACTGGCGCCGAACCGTTACGCCCGGTTCGTAGACGTGTTCGGCGGCAGCGGCACCGTCACCCTTGACCGCCCCCTGCGCCGGGGCTGCATTGAGGTCTACAACGATTTCAACAGCAACCTCACCAACCTGTTCTGCTGCGTGAAGGAGCGCCCCATGGCCCTGCTCCGGGAGCTGGGCTTCCTGCCCCTTAACTCTCGGGACGACTTCAACGTGCTGTACAAATTCTTCTCCCGGCAGGAGTTCACCGACGACTACCTCAGCGAAGAACTGGAGTTGACGCAGGTCTATTTCGAGCCGCCGCAGGCGGAAACGATCCAAAAGCTGATGCTGGAGTGCTCCCCACGGGGCTGTGTACGCCGCGCGGCGGACTACTTTAAGCTGGTACGGTACAGCTTCAGCGGCGGGGCCAAAGCCTTCGCTGGCCGCCCCTGCGATATCCGCCGCTTCTTCCATCTGATCTGGGAATGTTCGCGGCGGCTCAAGGACGTGGTGATTGAAAACAAGGATTTCGAGGAGCTGATCGGCCAGTACGACCGGGAAAATACCTTCTTCTACTGCGACCCGCCCTACTTTGAGGCGGAGTGCTATGAGGTGGAGTTCCCCAGGGAGGATCACGTCCGGCTCCATGACGCGCTGGCCCGTTGCAAGGGGCTGGTCATGGTGTCCTACAACTACTGTCCCTTCATCTGTGAGCTGTACCAGGACTTTTACATTTTCTACACCACAAGGCCCAACAGTATGTCCCAGACTGCCGGGAGCGAGTATGAGGAGGTGGTCATGACCAACTACGACCCTCGCGTCCTGGGCGCCGACCGGGGCTGGCAGATCGACCTGTTCCAGCGGGCGGAGGACGGCGGGGGCAAATATCGACTCATCCATGAACCGATCAAAAAACAGGAGGAAAATCAACATGAAAAAGAAAAATGACCTCATTATTGACGCCAGCGCGGTGGAGCTGAGCCACCTCGATCCCGGCAAGCCCGTCTGCGTCCACATCGGGGAGAACACCCTGGTGGCGGTGCCCGGGCGCATGACCGCCATGGAGGCGGTCAACGTCATCAACGCCCTCACCGGCATCGTGACGCCCCTGCTGGACGCCATCAAGGAAGCCTGCGGCACCTGCGGGGAGCAGATGGAGGACGAGGGCGGGTGCTGCCCCTTCGGGGATACCTGCGATCCGGACGAGTGCCCCTACGCGGACGTGGACGGGCCGGACGTGATCCTATCCGACCGCGCTCGGAAGCAGATGGGGATCCCTCTGGACGCCAAGGTGGAACTGCTCCCGGACGAGGGCGAGGGACTGGTGGCCGCGGCGGACTATGACCACGACATCACCGATGTGCCGGAGCAGATGCGGACGCTGTTGGCCATATCCGGGGTGTGCCCCGGCAGGCTGGACGAGCTGCTGATGGACGAGGCGGAGGTCTGGCATGGCTGACATCTTTTACCCTTTTTCCCGGGAGGAAGCCAAGCGGGAGAACCGGCTGGAGGACTGGGGACAGAGCCACCGGCTCAACGTCAAGTGCGCCCGGGACATCGAAAACCTCATCACCGCCCATGCCCAGGAGGGCCAGCTGGAATCGGACTGCGCCAGGGCCGCACTGGACTGGTGGGGCTTCCACCGGGTGAAGTTCGTGCTGGCAAACACGCTGGTCGGCACTGGGGGTCTGGGTTTCGAGCCGGACAGCCTGCGCTGGGCGCGTTCCGTCTTTGTGCCGCCCGACCAGGGCAATGCGGAATTCCGTGTTCAGGCGGATCGGGCGCTGCTGGCGGCGTTTGTCCAGCAGGCCCACGCCGAGTACCAGAAGCTGGGGATGTTCGGCCCGGAGCACTGTGAGGCGGGCGACCTGGACTACACCGGCAGAGTCCTCCTCCTTCGCCCGGACAGGATGAAGGAGGAGTGCTTATCTCCCCAGAACCTGGTCTGGTACGGGGAAACGGGCTTTGGGTGCTCCCCCACCGCCAGCGGACGGGCGGTTTTTGCCACCTGTTTGGGTGACGGCGAGAGGGCCCGGTGGAACCGTTCGGACTTTATCGGCGTGCTGGACGAACAGCACCTGCCGGACTGGGCCATGGAGCGGCTGGCCGAACTGCGGGCACCTGCCCAGGAGCAGACGGACAGCCCCACCCAGATGGGGTCCCCGCAAAAGCGTCCCTCAGCTTTTGTGGGGGGAGGAGAGGCAAGGGAGCATAGTGGGGAATGCCCGGAGGGCGTTTCCCACGAAGCGGACTTTGCCTCGACGATGGAAATGGGGTGACCATCATGCTCCAATTCTATGTCGTGGACAATTTGTGGCGGGAGCGGCTGAACATCGCCCACTTCAACCGGGTTTCGGACGCTGTGGCGGCGTACAAAACGCTCCCTGCCGCCAACCGAAAGGCCCTGGGCGTCCAGCACGGGGCGGACGCCATCGACCTGGTGCAGTGCCTTCCCCTGTTTCCCAAGGACCGGGAGGGCGAGGACGTGATGGTGCTGCGGTTCCTGGATTTCCCCATCTGGAAGTCCGACCCCAGCGTCATGCCCATTGCCCAGGAGCTGGCCTCCCGGCTGCACATCCGCTACTGCCTGTTCCAGCGGTGCCTCATCCCCGCGCCGGACAAGGACAAGCTGCCCCGCAATCTGCGGAACAAATTCCTCTGGCCCGACGTCCCCGGCGACTTCCGCACCGCCGCCCAGTGGATCTACGTGGCCGGGGTGGGGCGGCTGTCTCCCGCCGAGTTCAAAAGGCGTTACGATGCAGGTGACGCTTTCATGTATCCGCTGGTGGTGCATATCAGCGCCTTTGGGGTGGACAAGCGGGGCAACTACCACTCCCTCCAGGTCTCACCCTGGGAATTTCATCTGTTGGTGCGCCGTTCGCAGGAGCGGCTTGACCAAAATAAAAACAATGAGGAGGAACCCAAAAATGAAACGTAAGATCATCCCCTGTCTGCTGGCGCTGGCCATGACGGCCTCGCTGGCCCCTTCTGTGCTGGCGGCGGTTCCGCCCAGCACCTGCTACCCGACTTCTGTCACCCGCAGCGAGGACGGCGTCCAGATCCGCAAGGTGTACGACCTGGGCCCGGACGAGGATCCCGCGGGCATCCCCCGCTCCGACTTCGAGCAAGAGGGCTACCACTACACCCTCACCGACCTGCTCAAGCAGGAGGCCCCCGAGCGTGAGGAGCGCTTCCACACCGAGACTGTCACCCTGGACAGCAAGTCCAAGGACATGGAGTCCGTGCTGTCCCTGCTCCCCGCCCAGCGGGAGTTCACCACCGAGGACGGGCTCACCGGGATGCTGTCCCTGAAGCTGGACACGGTGAACGTGGAGGTGTCCGGCTACGGCAGCTCCACCCGGCAGGTGTCCGCCACCCGCAGCTATCCCAACCTGTCCGGCCAGGACACGTCCTACATCCCCAAGGAAATCACCTACAATTGCAGGACCCTGGAGCTGGCCTCCATCAACTGGCAGACCGACAACACCGCCAACGAGGACGGCTATGCCGTGGCCGACCGCTACACCGCTATCGCCACCTATACCGGCAGCGCCACCAGCTCCTACATCAAGGGTTACGTGGTCACCGCCGACTACAGCGGCACCGTCAGCAGGATCGCGCTGAACAAGGTGCGCTATGTGGCCATCTTCGAGGGCACGCCCCTGACCCCGGCGGAGCCCGAGCCCAGCCCCGAGCCCAGTGACGAAGTGCAGGAGCCTGCCGCCCCCATCCAGTTCCACTGGGCCTACGTGCTGGCGCCGTTGGGCGTGGTGGCCCTGGTGGGCGCTGGCGTGGGCGCGGCCCTGTTCATCAAGAAACGCCGCGAGGGCGGCTATGAGACTGAGGAGGGCAGCGGCGAGTGATTCTGCCGTTCACGCTGCAATAGAAAGGATAAGTGATGCGAATGAAGAAGCTGAAAACCCTGATCTCCACCATGCTGTGCCTGTGCGCCGTCTGTGCCATGGCGCTCCCCGCCCACGCGCTGGAGGTGAACATCAGCGCCCCCGGCGACCCCGAGTACGGCAAGCCCACCTCCTTCGAGCCGGTGGTCACCGCCGATGGCGGGGCTATGAAGAATGAGGATCTGAGCAAGTCCGCCGCCCTGATCCCGCCCGGTTTCGGCACCCCCACCAGCTATGTACTGAACACCGGGGAGTACCTCACCCCAAACCTGGTGCCCTCCCAGATGGCGGGGGCCGGGACGGTGGATGGCAATATGGCCGTTGTGCTGCCCTCTGGGACGGTCTCCGGCCCCAGTATGACCCCCGGCAGCACCGGGAACACCAATATTTCCAGCGGGATCGACGGCTATCCCATCGTGGACACCAGTACCACCAGCCCGTCCACTGCGGCGGGCTTCACTGAGGTTACCAGCGGGATGTACTACAGCGACGGCAGCTTGGGCACGCTGAAGATCCCCTCCATCGGCCTGACAGTGAAGGTGTTTGAGGGCACGGGCAGCGCCCCTCTGCTGAAGGGCGCGGGACACTTTGAGGGTACCAGCATCTGGTTAGGAAATATCGCGGTGGCGGGCCACAACCGGGGCGTGCGCAACGACTTCGGCAAGATCCACACCCTGAACCCCGGCGACACCATCACCTTCACCACCAAGCTGGGCACCCGCA
>X363_Desmarests_Spiny_Pocket_Mouse__coassemble_824_pt1 | contig 14937 bp, 13 predicted proteins | sample X363_Desmarests_Spiny_Pocket_Mouse__metabat2_low_PE_031 | metagenome-assembled genome bin X363_Desmarests_Spiny_Pocket_Mouse | reverse complement strand
GCACCAGGCTTTCCGTATCTACCAGCTCTATCACGCCGCGATCCAGTTTCCCTCGCTCCAGCATTTCTCATCACCCTCTTTTATTCTACACCATTTATGTGAAAAAGTCTGCCCCCAGGGCAGACTTTTTCGACAGGCTGAGGGCCCCAAGCCGCAGGCTTGGGGCCCTTTCACATTCTCTCACAGGGTGATCTGGATTTTCTGCTCCTCCGTAAAGAGAATTTTGTGGGTGTCGTTGAGATAGGTTCGCTCAGGCAGGCAGATCAACACCGTGCCGTTGTGGTGGACGGGGAAGGGCGCGCTGTGCCACGCCCCGGCCCGGAACACCACCATGGTGCCCGCCGGGACGATGAACGCCTCCTGCCTGTCGAACTCCACCCCGCCGCCGTTGGCGGGGGCGGCGGCCATGACCATGTCGTCGTCCAGCGGCATCATCACCTCCATGGCGTAGCTGTGATACTCCGCGTCGGCGATGACCATGTCCCGTCTGCCCACCTTCAAGCTCCCAAAAGCGGTGATGGCGGGGCTTGCGTTGGGCACCAGCACCATATCCCGGTGGAACACACTGGGGTACTCCCCCATGCCGTAGGCCGAGCCGGGGTCGGTGATGTTGGCGATGGAGCCGTAGGGGGCGAAATTCTCCGCCGTGATGGGGACAGCCTTGATGGTTTTCATACGGAAGCCCCCCTCAGTACACCGGATTGTCCACGTTTACCTTGTCCACCTCCTGGAAGGGGGCCAGGGTGGACACCATTTTCACCGGCTGGTCGTAGGCGTTTTTGACATAGTGGACCTCGCCTGGCTCAATGTGGATCAGGTCGCCTGCGCCCAGCACGTGCCTGATGCCGTCCACCACGATATCCACCCTGCCCTCCAGGATGAAGAAATCCTCCTCCATCACGTTGTGGTAGTGGGCCTGGAAATCCTCGCCGGGGCGGAAGCGCACCAGGGCGAAATTCATCCGGGGGCCCTTCATCAGGTACTTGGGGCCGCTCTCCCCAAAGCGGTACTCCCGCTCGTTCTCATTGATGATAAACATAATATTTTCCTCCAATCCAATGGCCGGCCAAGGGTTATAGGCCGGGGGCAATCCACATATTCCGAGTCAGGCCCTGATCGCACAGCGCCAGCTGGGCGGGATAGATCCGCTTCCAATTGGCGTACAGCCCGTCATAGGCTGCCTTCACCGCGGGGTCGGGTTGGAACCGCCGGTCCCATTTCACCGTGCGCTCCACGGCCTGCTCCACGCTGCTGTACAGCCCCACGCCCACGCCCGCCAGGATGGCGGCCCCCAGGGCGGTGGCCTCCTTCACCACGGGCACCTTCACCGGCTTGCCGGTAACGTCCGCCACGATCTGGCTCCACAGGGGGCTCTTGGCCGCGCCGCCAGCGAAGATCAGCTCGTCGGGCTCGTGGCCGGTGGCCTCTTTCACCAGCTCGATGTGGCTGCGCACCAGCAGGGCGGTGTTTTCCAGAATAGCCCGGTAGAAGGTGTATTTGTTGAACTTCTCCGGCTCCAGCAGAAAGTTGGTGAAGGTGGGGCTGGCGTGCTTCCAGTCGATGAAGTTCATGGTGTCGCTGAAGCAGCACTGCATCCCGTAGGACCCCGCCGGGATATCCCCGGCCTTTTCGTTCATCAGGTCGTAGGGGTCCCGGCCGGTGCGGCGGGCCTCCTCCACCTCGGTCTGGCAGAAGCCGTCCCGGAACCAGCGCATGACCAGCCCGGGCTTGAAAGCCAGGGCCTCGTACTGCCACAGGCCGGGCAGGGCGGCGCAGTTCACCCGCACCCGGCAGCCCGGGTCGGTCCTGCCCGAGTCGGTGTTGAATTCATACTGCCAGAAGCTGCCGCCGAACACGGCGGCCTGGTTGGCCTTGTACGCGCCCACGCCCAGGGTGCCCAGCTGGCAGTCGCCGCCGCCCACCACCACGGGGGTACCCTCCAGCAGTCCAGTATCCGCGGCGCCCCTGGCGCTCACTTGGGCGAAGTTGGTGCCGCACTCCACCACGGGGGGGAAGATATCGGCCCGCAGGCCGCACTTCCGGGCGATTTCCGGCAGCCAGTCCCGGCTCTGCAGGTCCATGATGCCGGTGGTGCTGCCGTTGCTGGGCTCCACCGCCAGCCTGCCCGTGAGCTTGTAGATGAGCCAGTCGTTGAACATACCCACCGCGGCGGTCTTTTCGTAGACCTCGGGCAGGTTGTCCCGCACCCACAAAATCCGGGGCAGGGCCCCCAGAGCGTAGGTCTGGCCGGACTTTAAGTACACTTCCTTCTCCAGCGCCGGGTCCAGGGCCTTGAGCTGGCCTACCTGGGCGTCACTGCGGGCGTCCACGTTGGCGCAGGCCCAGATCTCATTGCCCTGCCTGTCGTAGAGCAGGATGCCCTCCCGCATACAGGTGGTGGACACGGCGGCGATATCCGCCGGGGCGATGCCCGTTTCCTCCAGCACGCCCCGGACGCAGCCCCGGGCCAGGTCCCAGTTGTGGACCCAGTCGAAATCCATGCTGCCCGGCCAGCGCGGGTCCTCCCGGTGGGACCACTCCCGCTGGACGCAGCCCACCTGCTCCCCGTCCAGGGAAAAAACCACGGCCCGGACGCTGCCGGTGCCCGCGTCCACCGCCATCAGATATTTAGCCATGGGGATACCTCCTAAAAATATAATGAATTTGGTGTGTATCTCACTGCCTCAGGGGTCGGGCGCGTCCAGCAGCAGCTGGGCGGTGTCCTCGTCGGTGATGAGCACGTCCAGATACCCGCCCCGCAGGACGGCCAGGATGGCCTCCGCCTTGTCCGGCCCACCCGCCGCGCCGATGACGTTTTCCAGCGTTTTGAGCCGGTCCATGGGGGTGCTCATCAGCCGGCCCTCCAGATCGTGGGAGATCACCTGCCCGTTTTTGTCCAGGAAGTGGCTGAGCACATCCCCCACCGCCCCCTGCATTTTAAGGAAGGTGAAGTCGTTGTTGTTCAGCACGCCGTTTTTCACGATGGTGGCCCGGTCGTTCATGCAGCCGATGCCCACCACGCTCATGCTGGACAGGGGGATCATGCGGAAGATCTCCTCCACATCCGGCTCACGCCGCAGGGAGTCGCGCAGTCCGGCGCTGGACAGCAGCAGGGGGGAGGGGATGAGGTACAGCCGGGCGTTGAACACGTTGGAGTTAGTGTTGGGCAAATAGTAATTCACCCCTCCCGCGAGGCTGACCACGTTCAAAGGGACCTGGGCCGCTGTGGCCAAGTGGTTGAGGATGCGGCTGGTGGTGTCGCCGTAGCCCATGTTGATGAAGGCGTTGTCCGCGGAGCGGTGCAGTATGTACATGGCGGCGGCCTGGGCGATGCTCTCGTTGGGGCTGGGCAGGGTGGACGCGCCGGGGACGATGAAGACGTCCCGCAGGCCGTATCGGACCAGCAGCCTTTGCTCCATCTCCATCCGGCGGCCGCTGTCCTGCTGGACGTTGAACTGGATGACCCCGGCCTGGCGTGCGCGCTCCAGCAGGGCGATGACCTTGGAACGGCTTACGCCCAGCAGGTGGGAGATGTTCTGCTGGGTGTAGTTTTCAATGTAGTAGTACCACACCGCCTTGATCATCAGCCGGTGTTCGTATTCGGCCCGGTTGAGCCGGTCCAGTTTCTCATCCATGTTGTCCGCTCCAAAATCCGACAAAAGTTTTTTTGTCCGGCAAATGTTTCATGCCAATAGTATAGCACCGGCCTGGGATCGCTGTCAAATGAAAGCGGCGGAATTCAGCCAATTTTCGTAAAATCGTGATTAGCGCCAAATTTTGATGGGGAATTTCGTGCAAAAGAGACAAAAATAGCGAGTTAAAGCTGGTAAAAAGCGGACTTTTCACCAAAAAGACCTGAAAAATTTCCGGCGGAACTGCGCCGCTACTGTTGACAAACGCCGAAAAATTCTCTATGATAGGGCCAAGAGCAAAAGCTGTATTTTGAAGACATTTGTGCACCGGGACAAGAAGAATGGGGGAGTTAAAATGGAGGCCAACCAAAACGCAGGGAAAAACGTTCCCCTGCTTTCGGTGCGGGGCATCTATAAGTCCTTCGGCCTGAATGCCGTGCTCAAGGGCATTGATCTGGACGTAATGCCCGGAGAGGTGCTGGCCCTCATCGGCGGCAACGGCGCGGGTAAATCCACGCTGATGAAGATTATCATGGGCATCTACAGCCACGACAGAGGCCAGCTGTCCATGAACGGCGGGGTGGTAGCCCTCAACCGGCCCGCCGACGCCCTTTCAAAGGGTATTTATATGGTGCCCCAGGAGCCGCTGCTGTTCCCCAATATGAACGTGGAGGAGAACATCACAATCGGTTTTGACCGGAGCAAGGCGGAGCTGCACAAGGAGCTGGTGGACACCATGGCGGGCATCGGCTGGAATCTGGACCTGACCCGCAAGGCCAGCAGCTTGTCCATTGCCGAGCAGCAGCTGGTGGAGATCCTCCGGGGCATCCTGCGCCACGCAAGGCTGCTCATTTTGGACGAGCCCACCTCCGCTCTCACCTTCGACGAGGTGAAGAGCTTGTTCAAGGTGGTCCGCGACCTGCGGGAGAAGGGCATCGGCATCATCTACATCACCCACCGCTTGGCGGAGGTGTTCGACATCGCCACCCACGTGGCCATCATGCGTGACGGGACCATCACCATCCAGGGGCCGGTGGAGGGCTTCACCCGGGAGGATTTAGTGAAGGGCCTGCTCCCCCCCGACGCGCAGGGAGGCACCCAGGCCCATGCGGCCGGGGAGACTTCGGTGAACTACGCCGCAGACCCCGTGCTGGAGCTGGACAGCTTCAGCGGCTACGGCTTTTCGGACGTGAGCCTGAAGGTGTGGCCCGGGGAGATCCTGGGCGTGGCCGGCGTGGTGGGCGCGGGGCGCACCGAGATGGCCACCACCATTTTCGGCATGGACAGGGCGCTGGGGGGCCGGGTGCTGCTCAACGGGAAGGATATCACCGGCAAAAGGACCCGGCAGGTGATCGCGGCGGGGCTCAACTACGTGCCGGAGGACCGGCACCTCAACGGCCTGTTTAAAATCTGCGACGTGTCCGCCAACACCACCAGCGCCAGCCTGTTTGGGCGCGCGCTGGGCAAGGTGCTGCTCAACCGCAGGGCGGAATACGACATCACGGAGAAATACGTCAAGAACTTCCGGACGAAAATCACCGGCCACGACCAGCTGGCGGGCAGCCTGTCCGGCGGCAACCAGCAGAAGATCGTCATAGGCCGCTCGCTGGCCACTGACCCGGGCATCGTCATTCTGGATGAGCCCACCCGCGGCATCGACGCAGCCGCACGCGGCGACGTGTATCGCATTATCCACCAGCTGCGGGAGCAGGGGCTGTCTATCCTGCTGATCTCCAGCGATATGGAGGAGCTGGTGGAGCTGGCCGACCGGGTGGTGACCATGTACCAGGGCCGCATCAACGCGCAGTTCCAAAAAGAGGACATCAATCAGGACAATCTCACGGCCGCCGCCTTTGGCATCGTGGAACAGGAGGCGAAAGAGGCATGAACGCGGTAAAGAAAGCGCTGAAGGCCCGGGAGATGACCGCCCTTCTCTTCCTGGCGGCCCTCTTCGTGGTGGTGGGAATCATCAAGCCCGCCTTTCTGGCCGACGGCAGGAACGTGGCCAACTGCTTCAACGACTCGGTGGTCTACATACTCATCGCCGTGGCCATGGCTTTCGCCATCTTCATCGGGGAGATCGACGTGTCGGTGGGCTCTAACCTGGGGCTGGTGGCGGCGGTGGTGGGCACCATGCTGCAAAACGATCAGAACTGGTTCCTGGCCTTCCTCACCGGCATCCTCATGGGTACCGTGGTGGGGCTCATCAACGGCTGGGGGGTGGCGGTGATGAAGATCCCGTCCCTCATCTTCACCCTGGGTACCAACGGCATCCTCCGGGGCCTGATGTACCTCCAGGTGGGGACCAAACAGGTCACCGACCTGCCCATTGAGTTCAAAAGCGCCTCGTCCTTCGCCCTGTTCGGAATGCCCTTGACGGTGTGCTTCTTCTGTGTGCTGCTGGTGACGGCGGCCATCCACTGGGCGCTGACCCGAACCAAACGGGGGCGCTACTTCATCGCCGTGGGCGACAACGCCGGCGGGGCGGAGCTGGTGGGCATACCCGCCATCCGCACAAAGGTGCTGGCCTATGTGATCTGCGGGGTGCTGTGCGCCGCGGCGGGCATCCTGTTCGCCAGCCGCGCCGGACAGGTCACCTCCCAGTCGGGCAACGGCTATGAGATGAAGGCGGTGGCGGCCTGCGTGCTGGGCGGCATCAGCCTGTCCGGCGGCGTGGGCAGCGTGGTGGGCGCGGGCATTGGCGCGGTGATCATGGCCTCCATCAGCGCGCTGCTGGTGTTCATGGGCTTCTCGTCCAACTTCGACAGCGTCATCACTGGCGTTATCCTGATCACCATTGTGGTGGTGGACGCCCTGGTGCAGCGCCGGGCCGCCGTGCGCAACCGCCACGCCCGCCTGGCAGCCCGGACGACCATCCACACCGGCAGAAAGGAGGGGGCTGGACAATGAGCGCACCCAATACCTCCCTGAAAGGGCGGCCTGGCGCGCTGTCCCGGCTGGCCAAGGGCCCCAATTTGAAGTGGAACCTGGTGCTGGCGGGCCTGCTGCTGGCCGAGTGCCTGGTCTTCGGCATAGCCAACCCCAAGTTCTTCTCCCTCAACCGAATCTTTATCGCCGCGGCGGGGGACCTGCCCATCTGGTGCATCTCGATTTTCGTCACCTTTGTCATGATCACCGGAGGCATTGATATCCAGTCCTGCGCCATCGTGGGCTTCACATCCATCGTCATCGGGGTGGGCTGGCAGGGCTTTGGAATGAACATCTGGGCCGCCAGCGTCCTGGGCATAGTGGTGGCTACCCTGTGCGGCGCGCTGTCCGGCTTCTTCGTGGCCTACTGCGGCGTGCAGGCCATGGTGGTCACCCTGGGCGGCTCGTTCCTCTACGGCGGGCTGGCGCTGCTGGTGTCCACCCTGTCAGGCACCGCGGCCTATAACGGCATCAGCGGCTTCCCGGACAGTTTTAAGGGCCTGGCCAAAACCACCCTGTTCGGCGTGCTTCCCCTGCCCATTGTCATCTTCCTGCTCATGCTCCTGTGCGCCTATCTCCTGCTTCACAGGAGCAAATACGGCCGCAAGGTGTTCCTGGTGGGGGTCAACCCCCAGGCGGCGGAGTACTCCGGCATCAACGCCCGGGCGGTGGTCATGAGCACCTATGTCCTGTCCGGGCTGGCCGCGGGGATCACCGGCGTGGTGATGACCTCTCAGCTGGGCATCGCCAAGTCCGACCTGGGCGGCAATTTCACCATGATGATCATTACCGCCTGCGTGCTGGGCGGCACCCTGTCCACGGGCGGCAGGGGTTCCGTTATCGGCACCGCCCTGGCGGCCGTTGCCATCACCCTGCTGCGCTTTGGTATGCCGCTGTGCTTCGGCGTCAACAAGCAGTACCTGGATATCCCCATCGGCGTTTTGCTGGTGGTGGTGGTGGTAGGCCGGGCCATTGCCGGCACCCCCGCGGTGGCTGCGCGGCTGGGCAGGCTGCGCCTGAAAAAGGGCGGCAAAGCGGTTGCGTAAGATTTTTATTTTGGGGCTTCACCCCTGAAAATAATAAGTACGGTATATTCCGGGGCTTTGCCCCTGAATATAAAATATCTATGGAGGTAAGAAAACATGAAAGTGAAAAGACTCGTAGCACTGCTTCTGGCCCTGTGCATGGTCTTCGCCCTGGCCGCCTGCGGCGACAAGGGCGGCGAAGCGTCCAAAGCCCCTGAGAACTCCACTCCCTCTGAGCCCAGCAAGGCCCCCGAGGAGAGCAAGGATCCCGCCCCTGCGGGCGGCTCCGTCGAGGGCAAGACCGTGGCCTTCATCCCCAAAGTCAGCGGCAACGCCTTCTTTGAGGTGGCCAACCAGGGCGCCCAGGAGTTCGCCAAGGACTGGGGCATCACCGTGGACTACATCGGCTCCCCCAACGCCACCGTGGCCGACCAGGTGCAGTGCATCAATGACGCCATCTCCAAGGGCGTGGATGCCATCTGCATCTCCACCGTGGACGCCGCCGGTGTGGCCGATGCCCTCCAGGATGCCAAAGCCGCGGGCATCGCCGTGTCCACCTGGGACTCCGACTCCAAGCCCGGCGACCGCGCCCTGATGGTCTCCCAGGGCACCCCCGAGGTGCTGGGCCAGATGCTGGTGGACCTGTCGGTCGAGGGTCTGAAGGCCCGCGGCGTGGATCCCGACAAGGACCCCGTGAAGTACTGCTGGCACTACTCCCAGGCCACCGTCACCGACCAGAACTCCTGGCAGGTGGAGGGCGAGAAGATCATTAAGGAGAAGTATCCCAACTGGGAGAACGTCCAGCCCGACAACTACTACTCCGAGCAGGACGCCGAGAAGTCCGTCACCATCGGCAAGGCCGTGCTGGCCGCCCACGCCGATATCGACCTGATCATCTGCAATGACTCTACCGCCCTTCCCGGCCAGCTGGAGGCCGCGCAGCAGGCCGGCCTGACCAAGGATGACGTAACCATCACCGGTTTCGCCACCCCCAACGCTATCAAGCCCTACTGCACCGCCAACATCCTCCACAACTGGGGCCTGTGGGACTGCAAGGTCCAAGGCGCTCTGGGCTGCTATGTGGCCGCTTACATCGCCGCCGGCAACGACGTCAAGGTGGGCGACAAGATTGATGTTCCCAACATCGGCTCCGTTGAGGTCATGCCCAACAACTGCCTGAATCCCGACGACACCACCGCCGACACCAACAACGGCGTGGTGCTGCTGCCCGAGCGCGCCATCTTCAACGCCGAGACCATGAACAACTACGACTTCTAAGGGGCCGCAGGCTGTTCTGAAACTCGAGAGACAAGGCGGAGCGGGGCCCATGCCCCGCTCCGCTCCCAAAAGGGCGCCGGCCTTCGCGGCGCTCTTTTGGGAGCGGTGAACGGTTTTCCCGCCGCTGACAATCTACCAATACAAGGAGGATATATTTTATGGCTGATTTGGAAGGTCTGAAGGTGTCCAAGGACTACCACGTGGACGTTCCCTTTGCCAATCAGAAGGGCTTTTTCCTCAAGGGCATCAACAGCCTGGACTGGGGCATGAAGAAGCACATGGCCAACATCTTCAACCCCGAGAGCGGCAACACCGTCATGTTTGCCTTTGACCACGGCTATTTTATGGGCTCCACCGCCGGTTTGGAGCGGCTGGATCTGCTGCTGCCCCAGCTGGCCCCCTACGTGGACTGCTTTATGGGCACCCGGGGCGCCCTGCGCGCCTGCGTCCCCCCCGAGATTGTGAAGAGCGTGGCCCTGCGGGTCACCTCCGGCTCCTCCATGCTCCAGGACGATCTGAGCCACGAGGTGGTGGCGGTGGATGTCGAGGATGCCATCCGCATGAACGCCGACTGCATGGCGGTGCAGACCTTTATTGGGGCGGACGGCCAGCTGTCCAGCCTGGACAACCTGAATAAGGTGATCAGCGCTGGTATGCGCTACTCCATCCCCACCATGGGCGTGTGCGCCGTGGGCAAGGACATGGCCCGCACCGACCGGTTTTTCAAGCTGGCCACCCGCATCATCGCCGAGATGGGCGTGCAGGTGGTCAAGACCTACGACTGCGAAAACTTTGAGGAGGTGGTGGCCGCCTGCCCGGTGCCCATCGTGGTGGCCGGGGGCAAGAAACTGTCCGAGCCAGACGCGCTCAAGCTGGCCTACGGGGTCATCCAGAAGGGCGCCCACGGCGTGGACATGGGCCGGAACATTTTCCAGAGCACCCATCCCGCGGCCATGGCCCAGGCGGTGTCTATGATCGTCCACAAGGGAGCCACCGACAAGGAGGCCCTGGAGTTCTACGAGGACGAGATCCATAAATAAGAATGACGAAAAGAGGGGGAGGGGAAAGACGGCTGCCTTTCCCTTCCCCCTTGCGGCTGCCGATTATATGGAGAGACGGGGGATGTTTATGGCATTACAGGTGCTTCAAATGGTGCTGCCCATCGTGGTGCTGCTGACGCTGGGCATGGTGTGCCGCCGGAAGAACATCTTTGGCTTGGCGGGGCTGGCGGGGCTCAAGGCGGTGGTGGGGGATATCTGCCTTCCGGTGGTGCTGTTCAACGCCTTTTTCACCGCCAATTACACCCCGGCTATCGCCATCATTTTCGTGCTGGTGTACGTCGGGTTCGGTCTGGCGCTGGCGGCCGGCTTCGGTCTGCGGAAGTTGGCGGAGCCCCACGGCAAGTTTTTCCCCTTCCTGCTGGCCAGTGCGGAGGGCGGTATGCTGGGATACGCCCTGTACGGCGTGCTCATGGGGGAGCAGTCCGGCTTTGCCGCCGTGGACCTGGGGCAGACGGTGTTTGCTTACACGGCCTTTCTGGGGTTCCTCTCCCTCACCGACGGGCGCAGGCCCACGGTGGGCGGGCTGGTGAAAAATATGGTGACCAACAAGTGCTGCATTGGCATGGCCCTGGGCATCCTGCTGGGGGTGCTGGGAGTGGGCCGGTGGGTGCTGGCCGGCCCCGCCGCTGGCGTGGTGACGGGGACCATCTCCATGATCACCGCGCCCACCAGCGCGCTGGTGCTGCTGGTGGTGGGCTATGAGCTGGATCTGGACAAGTCCCTGCTGCGCCCGGTGGCGGTGACGGTGGCGTGCCGCCTGGTCATCATGGGCGGGCTGCTGGCACTGGTGAGCTTTGTGCTGTTCCACATCGTGCCCTATGACGAGGGCCTGCAGATCGCGCTGATGATCCTCTATGCCCTGCCCGCCCCCTTCATCATCCCCCTGTTCGCTGACGTGGAGGAGGAGGGAAAGTATATCTCCACCAGCCTGTCGGTGCACACCATCTGTACCATTTTGCTGTTTGCGGCCATTGCGGCATACAGCCTGCGGTAGCGGGAATGCCGAAAAATATGTCCGGAAAAAGCCAAGCGGGCCGCCGGATATCCGGCGGCCCGCTTGGCTTTGGGTGTGCTTCAATTTCCGGCCTGGCGGCTTTAGGGCCTATCCCGAAATGAAAAGATGTGTGGTATGTGTTAGTGTAAAATTTTCGTTGGCCAAATAAAAGGGGGAAAGCAGTTACCCATTTTCCCCGGAACTCCAGAATCGGTAAAATGTGAGTTGGCAAAACCACAGACCGAATGGAGTTCTGGGAACATGGTAACAAGATTAGAGGCTCAAGGCAAGCAAATTTTTCAGTGGGGAGAAAAATTCGTGGATATCACCACATTGGAGAACATGGTGTACCGGTTTGTACTCTCCCTGGGCCGGGATATCATGGCGCGGTGCATTGAACAGGCAGACCAGACCCTTTCCATACAGCGGGACAGGAGCATACGCTGGGCCGTCCTTCCTCCTCGCTGTACAACGGCTCCACGATGTCATACAGCTTCCCGAAGTTCACCGCCGCGTCTACTTTCCGCAGCAGGTGCCCCTGCGGCACCAGGCTTTCCGTGTCCACCAGCTCTATCACACCACGATCCATTTTCCCTCGCTCCAGCATTCCGCATCACCCTCTTTTATTCTACACCATTTCCGTCAAAAAGTCTGCCCTAAGGCAGACTTTTTCGACAGGCTGAGGCACCGGGTTCTCTTGGACCCGGTGCCTGCAATTTTTAGCTGTAATACACCGTTCATATTGTTATAGCTAAAAGGTCATCGGAGGAAAACCGATCCCCTCCCTGATAGTCACTCATTTTCTGAGCTCCTATCCGCTGGCTCACTCAGGCCGCCGAAAATGGGAACGAGTACGCTGCCTATCGTCTGGGCAAAGAACTTCTGAAGGATGGGAGGCCGGCAGAGGCTCTGCCTTGGCTCACATCATCGGCAAAAGCGGACAACCCCTATGCGGAGTATATGCTGGGCAAACTGTACTGGGCGGGCGAGGATGTTCCCCAAGACAAGGAGCTGGCGGTATACTGGCTGACCCAGGCGGCAAGCCAGGGTCACACCTACGCCCAGATTCTGCTGGAGCGGCAGGCTGGCACCTCTCTGCCCTCCGTGATTTTGGCTGTCAGCAGTCTGCTCCACCAGATGGGGCGCATTTTCGAAAAGAATGCATGGCCCAGGGATGGCACACATGGCCAACACACAGACCGCAAGCTCCGGCGGCGCATTCAGGAAAAGAAGATCGCCATGGGGCATAAGCCGGACGATCATGAGGAGCAGAGTTACATCGGCCCAGCCCTGTGACGCCGATGGATTGCACCAGCGCATACAAAAATAGAGCGGCCCGGAGGCCGCTCAGAAAATCGGGTCTATCTGTATTCGATGGGACACAGGCTACATCGTCATCTTAGGGCCGTAGTCCTCCGCGATATTTTTTTCCACGTCATCCTCCACGCTGTCGGTCAAGTCAGCGGGGCGCTGAGCCAAAGCCATGTCTTGAAGATGGCGCACACGTTTCTCTGCCGTCTCCACGATGGCGTCCACCCTGTCCGCGCCAACGAAATCCACGGCCTGTTCGCCGGACATCGTCTCCCGGATCAGGGTTCCAATGTCCAAAAGGGCTCCGAAGTCCACCCAGTCAAAAGAGGACACCAGCTTGAGCTGTTCGGCGTGGCTTTTTTTGAAGGGCTTGCAAACCACATCCCGCTCAACGCGAATCCGCGAAGCCGTCCTGTCGTAGCCCAGCGAACTGCCGCTGTCGAAGATAGGGGCCATGCCGATCCACTCCAGCGTCTCCGGGTCGCGGAGCAAGCCAAAATTGTTGAGGTGACGATCCTCGTTGGCGATTAGATAGTCCAACACAATCATTCGGTCTAAAGCCGGGACGATATCCTCCACGCCAAGGCCCTTGCAGCAGTTCACGAAATGCTGGTACACAGAGGTGCTGTTGTCTTTCCGCTGTGTCCGCATCACCCGCCACGCGCTAACCAACTCCGTGCTGACAGAGACAAAATCTTCGCACACACTGTAAGGCTTCCCCTCGCTCCAGATGAGGGTATAGGGTACATGGGGGATGTGGAGCCGCTCCATGATGCCGGTGGCGATGACCTCGTTGAAGGGCTGCTGCTGGAAGGGGTCACTGCCGCCCTTGACGAGACAGCGTTTGCCGCCGATGATTTTCCAGCGCTTTTTCAGAAACCCATCCGAGGTGTTATCCGGGGAGCTGAAATCAAAACCGTCCTCTTTCCGGGGCTGCCCGAACAGGACGTCGCCCATATCGGCGGAGAAGGGGTTGTCGAAGAAGTTGACCTGATCCCATGTGAGGCGTGAGCCTTGCGGACAGAACCAGTAATGATCGGACAGGCTGAGCCCGTAACAGCGGAGCAGGAGCAGCTTCGGGCTGACGATATCCAGTGCCTCCAGCGCCTCCCGGACGCCGGAACGGCTGGCAGGGATGGAACGATCCGTCCACCACTCATTCAGAGCGGCGCGGTCAATGCCGCCGTTGTGCCCACACGTACCTACAGGCAGATGCGCTGGCGCATCTACGCTGTACACTTTTTGGATCGAGCCGGTGGCTTCGTCCAGCTCCAGCTCCGCGACAGCCAGCCGCTTGTGCATCAGGGTGCAGACCAAGGGATCCCCTCCCATCAAAATGAATTTCTATAGTGCATTTTAACATGGGGCAAGGCAAAAAACAACGGTTAGTTTCCAGGGGATGGATTGCACCAGTGTCTTCAAACCTCACACGAGCCGGCCGCGCACCACGAAAGATGAAAAGGGAGGGGCGGCGTGGTAGAATGAAGGTACACGGCACCAGACCGATTTTCTTTGCTGCTGAGAGCGCGATCTTCAAACTGGTACCATGCCCTCCCGTTGAACCACAAATTGTTCCAGCCCGGCTTGGGCGGAGGACGCATAGCAAAGTAAAAGCTCTGGAGGGCACGCCGTGAAGACAGGAAAAGGAGCGGAATAAAATGAAAGCTGTCTACCGGTGTTGTTGTGGGATCGATGTGCACAAGAAACTGATCGTGGCCTGCCTGAAAAAAGGCGGCAGACAGGAGCTGCGGGAGTTTGGCACGATGACAGGTGAGATCAGGGAACTTGCGGCATGGCTGAAGGGAGAGGGCTGCGAGATGGCGGCGATGGAGAGTACCGGGGTGTACTGGAAGCCGCTGTACAACCTGTTTGAGCTGATGGGACTGGAGGTTATGGTGGTGAACGCGGCGCACATGAAAGCGGTACCTGGGCGGAAGACGGACGTAAAGGACGCGGAATGGATCGCGGAGCTGCTGCAGCACGGACTTTTGAAGGCCAGTTTCATTCCCAGCCGGGAACAGAGGGAGCTGCGGGAGTTGACACGGTACCGCAAGAGCCTGATAGAGGAGTGTAACCGGGAGCTGAATCGGCTGCAGAAGGTGCTGGAAGGGGCGAATGTGAAGCTGACATCGGTGGTGAGCAATGTCCACGGCAAGAGTGCCCGAAAACTGCTGGACCGTCTGGCGGCCGGGGATCGGCTGGGCCAGGAGGAGGTGTCTGCACTGCTCCACAAGAGCCTGCTGCCCAAGCTGGAGGAGATCACCTCGTCCATGGAGAGCATCACCACGCCCCTTCAGCGGGCGCTGCTGCGGCAGATCTTGGATCATATCGATGATCTGAACCGGCGCGTGGCAGTGCTGGACGAGATGGTGGAGCAGTATATGGCGGACTATGCCCAAGCCCTGGATGCCATCGATGAAATCCCCGGTATCGCCCGGCGCAGCGCCCAGGTGATCTTGGCAGAAATCGGTCTGGATATGGGCCGGTTCCCCAGCCCCGCCCACCTGTGCTCTTGGGCGGGAGTGTCCCCGGGAAACCACCAGAGCGCCGGGAAGCGGAAACATGGCCGAACGAACAAAGGCAACAAGGCTCTCAAGTCTATGCTGGCCCAGTGTGCAAAGGCAGCCAGGAACGTGAAAAGTTCCTACTTCTCGGCATGGGGTAAAAATCTGTGTAAGCGAAATTCGACAAAGCCAAGGATGGCGCTG
>X363_Desmarests_Spiny_Pocket_Mouse__coassemble_812_pt1 | contig 15156 bp, 14 predicted proteins | sample X363_Desmarests_Spiny_Pocket_Mouse__metabat2_low_PE_031 | metagenome-assembled genome bin X363_Desmarests_Spiny_Pocket_Mouse | reverse complement strand
GCACAAACCGGCCCACAGGGGCCAACACGGGGAAAACGAGGCGGCGCTCCGCAGACACGGAGCGCCGTCTGCTTGAGCTTGGATCTCTATTCCGGGTATCGCGTGTTCAGGGTGTATCCCGGCTGCTGCTCCAGCCACCAGCGGGGATATTGCCCACCCCAGAGGGCTTTGTTGTTTCCTCCGCTTTCGGTGACCTTGACGTACTCGCCCGTCTTTTCCAGTACCACGATGGCATGGCCGGAAATTTCATTCCGATAGTCGATCACATCGCCCACCCCGATCTGTTCCCAGCGCGGGTCATCAATTTCCCTCCATGGAAGGCTGCCGAAGGCGGCATCGGAGCACAGCATGGCCCAGCCGGAGCAGTAGGTGCCACGTCTGTAAGGCCCGTTGCTGACGGAGCGGTACGGCGTGGGATAGGTGCTGCCGTGGGGATATTGCTCCCGCAGTTCAGCAAGGACAGCTTGGACGCTTTCCTCACTGACGCTGCCAGGTGTTGTTGGCGTAGCTTCCTCCTGGTAGGGCTTGGCGCTGTCGATGTAGACGCTGTTGGTGGCAGCGTCGTAAATCACGCCGAAATCTACGGCCCTGCCGATGTCCCGGAGGCGGACATAGTTGTTGCCGTCGATGTGGTAGGCGGTCATGGTTACTGACTGTCCGTCCACGTAGATGGGCTGGCTGCTCAGCGTAGCAGTGATGCTGGTGGCGGCCTGTGCCGCTGGGCCACTCAGTGCAAGGCCCGCCAGCACACCGATCCCGGCAAAGATTGCTTCCCGTTTTCTGTTCATAATGATTCTCCCTTCTTTTTGGTGGTGCTTTTGGCAAGCAACACCATATCGAAAGACTTGGGGGAAGTCGAGAACTTTCAAGGCAGCCCTACGGAGAAAAATCAGGGCAGAAACGAAGCAGATTGCACAGCTGGCGGCATTGGTGATTGTGGGAGGACCCTTTTATTGTTTACTGTGGCCCAGATTTTGAGGGGGCTTAGTAGGACGGGCCAGTGTAGTTTTGATCTTCATGGTCGTCTGGCTTGTGGCCCATGGCAATTTTCTTCTCCATGAGTTGCCGGAACCGTTTGCGGTCGATGACCAAACCTGTGGGTGGCGCAGGCGGCGGGGTGTCCCGGATGATTTGGGCCATGCTGAAAAGAAGCCGGGTGGCGCAGAGCAGTGCGGAGGGATCACGATCTTGCCTTGCATAGTTGAGGAAAAACTGTGCGTACTCATGACCCTGGTTTGCCGCGGCTGTTAACCAATACGTTGCCAGGTCTTTGCCTTCCTCAACGTCGTTCCCCAGCAGATACAGCTTGCCCAGGACGTACTGTGCCTGTGCGCTGCCCTGCTCGGCGGCGTGGGTGAGGTGTTCCACTGCTTTGGCGGTATCCTTGGGGATACCATCGCCGGAGAGATAGAGCTTGCCCAGCTGATAGTCCGCAAACTGGTTTCCGTTTGTGGCGGCCTGCTCATACCATGATATTGCTTCACTGATCCGCTTCTGCTCATGGAGGAGCTTGACCAGTGCATACTGTGCACCGCTGTGACCACCCTCGGCGGCACGCTGAAACCACAGCTCCGCTTTTTTATCATCCGGCAGAACACCCAGGCCGTCCCTCCACACACGGCCCAGCTGGTATGCTACGGAAGCAGAACCCTCATCGTGCCAGTGTCGCTCCAGCACATCCATGGCAGAACGTTTTTCCTCGTTCGAGATTTCCGGGTCGCTGAACCGGGTGTTGTCCGATGGCTCATCCCGCAAATGTTCATCTTCAAAGGTAAATACACCCAGCCGCAGATTCTCTGCTTCCCGGATGACCATGTTTTTGATGGCCTTGAACTCTTTCTGCTGCGAGAGCGGCAGACGCTGGCGGGGCTTGTCTTTGTAGTAGCCCTCCAGCTCGTCGCGCAATCCATTCCACACCTCATAACATTCAGCCACCGCAGGAATTTTTGCCAGCTCATCCACGATGGCGTCCACTTGCTCCTTGAGTGGTTTCTTCAAATAGCCATATACTTTTTTGCCAGAGACATTTTTCAAATCATGTGCCAGCTGAACCATCTGCATCTCAATGACTGGATTATCGCAGAGCGAGGACTCCATCTGCACCACAAGCTCACGCATGGACGCACGGGCCTGGGCGGTGAGTTCCTTGTAGGAAACATCCTTCTGCTGATACAAGGAGTACAAGTCATCTTGAAAAATACTATTTGTCATGACCGAGCGCATGGCTTTGATCCCATCCGGTGTAAGGAACCCCAGCTTGGGATCGTCAGACCACACCGTCATGTGGATGTGGGGATGTGTGTCTGCGTCATGATACGCGGCGTACCATCGGAATTGCTCAGGCGGAATTTTCATGGCAGTGGCCAACTCTACTTGGTGCGCCTTGATGAGTTTTCGCCAACTCTCAGCGTTGTCGTAACCCAGGCGTGCGGCGTCCTCCCGGTGCAGGGAGTAGATGAGCGTCCAGACATAACCGGTGTGCTGTTCCGCTTCTTTCATCACAGCATCCAGGTCTACCACGGGCTGGCTGCTGAACAGCCCATGACTGCCGGGGCGTGTTGCCATGTATTCCACATAACCATCCGCACCAATTTTTTCTACACCGTCACGAGTGGCAATGTACTCAATGTACCCTGCCGCCTTTCCCTGCTTGATGAAACCGCTCTTTTGAATCAGCCCGACCATGTCAGTCTAACCTCTGCTGTGCGCGGAGCGTATCTTCCAATTTGATCTCTCCGTTGACCTTCTTCACCTGCTGGACACATTGACCTCGGGTGTGCTCCACAGCGTCCAGGTTGATCTCCGCCATGGCCGCGAGGACGTTGGCGGTCAGTTCCTGCTCCACTGCCAGCTTGAACAGGAGTCGCCCGATCCGGCTGCCCAGCGCACCCAGTTTGCCTTCCAGCACATCAGAGAGGATACGGGGGAGATACTCATCCGCGTCCGTTGCGTCCAAGTAGCCGGTGTAGAAGCGGACGGCCTTTTCGATGTACTCATTTTTGGTGGAGCAGTTGTCTGCATGGTAGTGGCTCTCCACCATATCCCATGCCGCAGGTTTCAACCAGACCGTGTGACGATCTTTTTTATCATTCATGTCAGAAATTCCTCCATTTTTTAAATTAGCGTTAGGACAAAGCCGCAAACTGCGGCCTTCTTTGCCCTTCTGCCCTGAAACAGTGTCAATTGCATTTTTGGGCGGTCACAAAAGCGCCAGAGGCTGACCGTGGAAACTGCCCGCACTGCGGGCAGAAGTGGGTGCCCCGGCGCAAGAAAAGCGCCGGGGCTTTCTCCTGCTTGTCCTTAAATCGGGACCTCTGCCATCCTCACACACCGCACATTGCGCCCGCACGGGCCACACGGGGGGCCACACCGCGATTCATTCTTTTGATGGGGGACAAATGCCACCTCAGTCTTGAGATGGGCACAAAGCGGTTTACAACGCGACACGGGGGCATTCATGGCTCTGGGCTTTCCAGTTGGATTGGGCTGTGTCCAATGCTGCCCGATCCAACTGCCGCTGGTAGTGGGCGTCCACAACAGCTTGGAAGGGTTGGATGGTGTAGAGCAGATTCCCGTTGCGCTTGATCCCGGCCTTGGTCAACACCGTGGTGTTCTCAGTTCGGATCAGCCCTTTGCGTTCGAGGGATGCAACGTGTTTTGCCACAGTGTTTTCGCTCATGCCCACCGCTTTGCCAATGGTCTTGTAGCTGGGCCAGCACTGATGGGTCTTGCGGTTTTCACAGTGGAGCAGGAAGGCGTAGACCGCCAGCTCACCAGGGCAGAGGCCGAGGATAAAAATCTCGTTGGGGACAGGAAAGGTGCTTTGCGGGGAACCAAATTTGTACCGCTTACTCAACCACTCTCACCGCCCTTCGTGTGCAGTTCCACCCACTGGATAAATTTTTCCTTGGGTACCACGATCCGGCTACCGACTTTGAGAACGGGAAAATCCGCCTCATGCATTAACTCGTAGCTGCTGGACGGGGCGATGCCCAGCACCTTTGCCACCGTCGCCGCGTTGAGGAACAGCGGCAGGTCATCGTAGCTTTTGTATTCAGATATTTTCATTTTGGCATTCTCCTTTCAAATTTACCGCACACCAGAAATTTTACCTACTCATTATTCAATTGCATCGGGCCATCGGGTAAACGAAACAGTTGGCAAAAATTTTTGGTGGAGTAAATATTTGTGTGCGCAAAAAATTATTCTGCAGGTTGTGAAATTTTTTTGTTGGCCACACACTGTACACTTTCCTGCCCCAGAATTTCACTGCGGCGTTGTCACCCTGTTGGTACGCTCACCCCATTTTTAGATGGAGGTCTTGGCGGTACTTTGCCCAGGGAGTATGCACTTCGGTGGTGGGTATTCGGTTTTCAATGTACACTGACCCTTCCCCTCAGGCTGTTCCCATGGTAGAATAAATCCAGTGGAGTTTACATCAGGAAGTGATCTTTTTGAAAAATAAATTGCGTGAGATATCCAACGGGCCGCGGTTGCTGGTGGTAGAGAAGGGGGCGGGTCTGTTTTCCACAGTGCTTCGTCATAGGGACGGGACACACAGGCAGCTTCCCGCCACCACGCCCGCGAAGGATTTGATTGCCGCCACCGAGATCGACTACCGCGCATACCGCAGGGAGATCAAACGTCTGTGGGAAGGGCATCCCCTGCTTGAGCCGAGGGTTCTTATTTCAGAGGATGACTTCGAGGATCTCATTACGGAGGTGCTGTTGTTGCCGTCCATGCTCCAGAAGATTGACCCGGTTAGTTACTTCGTGCTGGTGGAACTTTTAGATCAGAGTCTGCGGGGGGAGGACGATGGCAGCGCATCGTTCCTGCTGGACGCCAGTGAGAAACTGCTCTATGTTCTGGAGGGACCCATTCGGACGCAGACCTGCCTACGGAATGTTTTTGAGGTGACCTTTGACGGCATGGAGCGGGCAACGCAGCAGGAGCGGTTTGAGAAGCTGTGCCGGGTCTATCCTGATATTGGGAGACTGTGTGATCCAGCGCTCCTGCCTGATGCGGAACCGGGGCAGAGAATTTTCCGGGTCAACTCCCTTTTCGGTCTGCGCCTGTTGGAGCTGGCGCTCTACTTCCAGCAGGACGAGAAGCGCATTGCGCGGTGCGACTACTGCTGGGGCTGGTTTATTCCGAAGACGAAAAAAGTCACCCGATACTGTGACCGGGTGACGGACGGGTTCCCCTGCAAGCAGAGGGGTTCGAGGTTCAAGCGGAATTTGATTGAGGAACAGGACGGCGCGCTTCGAATCTGCAACCAACTGCGGGATCGGATGTATGCCCGCCTCCTGCGCTGGCAGGACGCGGCACCGGGGGAGCGCGCCAATCTGATCCCGATGGACTATGACGAATATACCGAATGGAGCGAGAACGCCCGGTTGGCACGGATAGAATACCTGAACGGAAAACTCACCGCAGAACAGTTTCTACGGCGGATCGACACGACCCATGAGCTGACGAGCTATGAGGCAGACAAAGCGGAGTTGGTGGGCGAAACGGCATGGCAGAGAAAGGTGGCGGGGGATGTCGGCTTTGACCCGGTGACGCACTACCCGGAGATGTTTCAGGTGCTTGATCTTGGAACGGAAAATCCAGAATGGGAGCTACTCACGAGGGAGGATCTGCGGCGGCGGGATCAGGAGGGGCACCAGAGTCTGCGTGAGAAGTATGGACAGAATATGGGCAGCGGCAAAATCGAATGAGCACCAAAAGTACGGATAGAAAACTTTCCACGAAATTTATGCTGTCCCTGCTGTCGTAGTGAGCCCAAGAAAGAACAGCCGCAGAAATATTGCCAGAACTCGCCGCGCGTGTTATTATTATAATAAAGCGAGTACGTAAACATAAGCTTATTGATAATAATCTGCCTTGGGAATAAAATCCGGCTTGCTGGATGGTGGGGGGATGGGAATGATCCAAGTCGCCATTGTTGATGATGAACGGACAGCGGCAAAGGAGTTGGAAAAATGCCTGCGCCGGTATGGGGAGGAAACCGGGACAGAATTTGAAACAACGCACTATTCCTCCGGGGATAAATTTTTAGCCCAATACTACGCGGGCAAGTTCCAGATCATATTCATGGACGTGTCCATGCCAGGGACGGACGGATTCAGGACGAGTTACCGTCTCCGGGAAGTGGATCATGACGTCGTGCTTGTATTTGTGACCAATCTGGCGCAGTTTGCCATCAAAGGGTATGAGGTCGATGCCTTGGACTATATCCTCAAGCCCGTTGCGTACAGTTCGTTCAAGCTGAAAATCAAGCGGGCGGTAATGGCAGTCCACAGCAAAGTATCCTTCCAGTTCACCGTGGTAAATGAGGATGGCCTGTGGTCGATCCGGGCCAGCGATCTCTGTTATATTGAGGTGACCGATCATAATTTGATTTATCACACAAAAAGCGCGGATATCAAGGCCGGCGGTTCCTTGAAAAATGAGGAAAAGCGTCTGGCGGGGGAGCCGTTTTTCCGCTGCAATTACTGCTATTTGGTCAATCTCCGCTGGGTGACCGGGGTGCAGGGCAGCGTTGTGACAGTAGATGGCGCCGGGCTGCAAATCAGCCGCAGCCGCAAAAAGGAATTTATGCAAAAGCTGACAGAGTTCTATATGCAAGGGGGCCAGTGAAACCATGGTTGGCTTTTTGTTTGGAAGGATGTTTTTCTGGGATTTATTTGTTATCGGTTTGATCGCAACGGCCAGACTGCCTAAAAAAGACAGGTATTGGCTTCGGGTTCTGGCGGCTTTCGCGGCCTGCACCATGGTGTCTGTTATATGGAGCGGGGTCTTTTCCCAATTTACAAATTCAGAATGGTTTTGGATGGTGGCGAACTACGCCGGGGCATTTGCCGCCGTCGTGGCCGCGCTGGCTTTCTGTGTGCGGATGGAGGGGTGGAAGCTCCTGTACATGGGGACTACGGTCTGGTTTATCCAGCACAGCGCAAACTGCATTGATTTTATATGCTTTCCCGCTGCGGAGATGGGCCTGCTTGCGTTTCTGCGGCATGGGATCTTGGTGCTTGCCATGGCGGCGGCGGTTTATGGCCTGTTCCTGCGCAGGCTGGATTATTATACGCTGAACCAAATCAGCTTTGGGATGACTGTGCCGATTTGGCTGGCCATGTGCATGATGTGCCTGCTGCTGAACAGCTACGCATCCGTTCATGGGGAGACATCCGTCTCATTTTATCTTGCGGATCTGATCTGCAATCTGGTGGGGCTGCTGTACCAGGGGAGCATTTACCATCTCTTGGGCATCCAGCGGGAGCGGTCGGAGATGGAGCGCCTGCTTTTGGAAAGCGAACGGCAATACCAACAGGCAAAAGAGAACATGGAGTTGGTCAATATCAAAAGCCATGACCTCCGCTATCTTCTCCGTGGCTGTCGGAAGGAGGGGGGGATGGATGAAACGGCCCTGATCCAGATTGAGCAGGCCGTGGACGGTTATGACAGCGCCATATCAACGGGAAATCCCGCGCTGGACGTAATCCTGACGGAAAAAAGCCAGCAGTGCCAGGCGCAGGGGATCGGATTTACCTGCATGGCGGACGGCAGAGGGTTATCCGCCATGAATCCGGCGGATCTGTACGCGCTGTTTGGCAACGCATTCGACAACGCCATCGAAGCGGTGTCCGCCTTGCCGGAGGCGCAGAAGAAGCAGATATCCCTGACCATGCGGCAGGTGGGGACGCTCACCACTGTGCTGCTGCAAAACTATACGCAGGGGACGCTGTCCTTTGTGGACGGGCTGCCCCTCACCAGCAAGGAGGACAGGCAGAACCACGGCTTTGGCGTAAAAAGTATGCGTCTGCTGGTGGAAAAATACAAGGGCGAACTTCAATTCGGGCAGGATGAAGATATCGTTACGCTGTCTATTGTGCTTCCCTGCCAAGGCTGACAACTTACGTCGTTCAAACTGACAGGTTACGCAAGGGTCATTGACCCTTGCGTTTCTTTTTTTGTAAAATGTGCACACACAAAGCTGGCGGCGAAAGTGTTTGGAGAAGAGAAAAAGCAGTTAACCTGTCCGGCTTTGGAAACAGAGTGAGGAAAGGGGAAGATTCATTTGAAATCCATCTGTAAGGGCCTGTCTGCGGTGCTGTCCTTGGTGTTGGCAATTTTAATTGCCGGCTCCACCCTGCTCTTTGATAACGCGGGCAAAATCAACCAATACCTGAATGTCAGTACCAGCCAAGTGATTGAAACGGGCGGGGGTGAGGAAAACACCCTCTACTATGCGGGCGCCCTCAATGTGTACGGGGCGGACACCAGCAATAAGGCCAACGCCCTGAAGGTAGAACTGGCCGCCGCTGCGGAGTCTGTCCGTCAGGCGGAGGAAGGAACTGTGGTGCTGGCCAACGGCTCCGGCATCCTGCCCCTGGAGGCTGGGGCAAAGGTGACTGTATTCGGCAACGGCTCCACCAACTCCCGCTATAACAAGAGCAAGAGCCAGTCCACAGAGGAGGCCATCCCCATGAGGACCTTCAACGATTCCCTGGTGAAGGTCTACGGCGCGGAAAACGTAAACCTGACCCTGGCCGAAAAGGTGTACGGAAGCCTAAGCACCACCAGCAATTCCGAAGTGGTGGAGGCCCCCATTTCTGATGTAAAGGCCCAGGAAAGCTCCTGGAGCAATACAAATTCCACTGCCGTTGTGATGCTGATCCGCTGGGGCAGCGAAGATTCCGAATCCTCCATGCTGGTGGAGGATAACGGCACGGAGAAGCACTACATGGGCCTGATGAAGAACGAGGAGGATCTTCTGCAATACCTCAAGGACGGCAAGGCGTCTGGGATGTTCAGCGGGATCGTGGTGGTGATCAACGCCGACCAGATGATGGAGCTGGGCTGGCTGGCCGATTACGATGTGGACGCCTGCATTTTGGCGGGCATCCCCGGCACCCAGGGCTTCGAGGGTGTTGTGAACGTTATGAGCGGCGCTGTCAACGCTTCCGGCCACACTGTGGACACCTATGCGTCCAATTCCCTGTCCTCCCCGGCGGCCGCCTATGCCGGATATGAGCACTGCCAGCAGTGGGTCAACGTGGACGAGGTCATTGAAAACGCCCCCACGGCTTCCAGCAAGCACGTTGACGACTACATCATCTATGCCGAGGGGATTTACGTGGGCTACAAATACTATGAAACCCGTTACGAGGACGCGGTCATGAACCGCTACGGGGCCGCGGACGCGGCTGGCTCCACCAGCGGGAATGCTTGGAACTATGCCGATGAGATGGCATTCCCCTTCGGCTTTGGCCTAAGCTACACCACTTTTGAGCAAAAGCTGAAAAGTGTGAGCTATGACGCGGCGGAGGATACCTACACAGTCACGGTGGATGTGACCAACACAGGGGACCGGGCCGGCAAGAGCGTGGTGCAGGTATACGCCCAAACCCCCTATGGCGATTATGAGATCCAAAACAAGGTGGAGAAGGCCGCCGTCCAGCTGGCCGGTTTTGAAAAGACGGACGACATCGCGCCCGGCGAAACCGTCACGGTGAACGTGCCCGTTGAGCGCTATCTGCTGGCCAGCTACGACGCCTACAATGCCCGTGGGTACATTCTCAGCGCGGGGGACTACTATTTTGCCATCGGGGACAACGTCCATGACGCGCTGAACAACATCCTGGCGGCCAAAGGTTATACCTCTGCGGACGGTATGACCGACGAGCGGGGGAACGCTGTGGACGGTGACGCCGCCAAGACCTACACTTGGAACCAGGCGGAGCTGGATCAGGATGCCTACCGCTATTCCAGGTACGCGGAGGATGTGGAGGTCACCAACCAGTTTGACGACGACCAGCTCTCCGCATATGGGATCGGCTTTACCTACCTGACCCGCAGCGACTGGGCGGGCACCTTCCCTGTGGTGGCCCTCCAGATCACCGCTACCCCGGAGATGATGAAGGACATTGAGGGGGCCTGGTACGAGGAATACAAGGCCAGCCTGTCCAATGTGCCATCGGTGAGTGACTTTACCCAGGGCGCTGATGTGACCATGAACTTCGTCATGCTGAAGGATGTGGAGTGGGACGATGATGAACTCTGGGAGAAATTTATCGACCAGCTCACGGTGGAGGAAATGCTCAGCCTAAAGGCCGATAACAATGGGTGCCCTGCCATTGAGCGTATCGCTATGCCTGCCCAGGCCCGGGGCGATGACGGCGTGTGCATCCAGCAGGGCAGTCTCACCGCCACCGGCCAGAGCGCCCTGTCCTGGGTGTCCGAGGTCATGACCTCCCGCACCTGGAGCAAGGAGCGTTTCACCGCACGCGGCCATATGCTGGGGGTCGAGGCCACCTACTGCGACCTGAACGAGCTGTGGTACGGCGGCGGAAACCTCCACCGCACCCCCTTTGGCGGGCGCAATATGCAGTATTATTCCGAGGACGGCGTTATGGGCTACTACGTGGGCTGGTACGAGGCCGAGGCCATGCAGAAGCTGGGTATCATGTACGGCATCAAGCACTTCGCACTGAATGACCAGGAGGCTAACCGGGAAAGCCTGGCCACTTTTGCCAACGAGCAGTCCATCCGGGAGATTTACCTGCGTGCCTTTGAGGGGCCCATGTGTAAGGGCGGTTCTAACGGCATTATGACCGGGTTCAACCGCATCGGCTGCCAGTATGTGGCCACCCATACCAATCTGCTGACGGGTATTTTGAAGGGCGAGTGGGCCTTCCACGGACACCTGACCACCGATGCCGGCGATGCCGGGTACAAGAGCCATATGCTGGAGCAGCTTGCCGCCGGGATCGACTACACCTGCTGGAACAGCAAGACCGAGGATATCGCCAACGCCATCGACGGCGGCGATGGGCTGGCCCTGCAGCTCCTGCGCCAGAGCGCCAAGCACAACCTCTACGCCGCCAGCCGCTCCACCTCCATCAACGGCCTCTCCAGCGGGACAAAGGTGATCACCATCATCCCCACGTGGCAGACCGCGCTGGCCGTGGCCGCAATTATTCTGTTGGTGCTGGATGTGGCCGCGATTGCCGGGTGGGCAGTCTTGGGCGTGCGTAAAAAGTCCGCCGGTGCGGCGAAATAAGGGAGGAGGTATCGTGCAGATGAAAGAAAAATTGAGCCGCTGTGGGGCATCCCGCAAAATCAGCGGCATCATCTCTGTAGTTGGCCTGGTGGCCTTGGCTGCCTATATCGTATATGGCGTGGTATTTGATTATTTAGACTCTGTCGTGTGCCTGTTCATGGGGGCAGGTATCGTCCTGAATGCCCTTCACTTCTGGTTGGACGCCAGGATGGCGGGGACCTGCAACCTGCTGGGCGTGATGTGCTGTTCCGGCGCGATTGCCCTGTTCTTCCTGAACAGCTACCCCGTCTGGGCCGATGAGCTCAACGGCATCACCATGTACGCCTCCCGCGGCGGGCTGCCCCCCATGATCGCGATTCTGGTGCTGCTGTTTGCCATTGCGGTTGCCGGGATCGTGTCCTGCTTTATCCCCGTCAAAAAGGAGGACAATTGAGATGAAGAAATATGTTGAAAAACTTGCGGCCCTGCTGCTGGCCGCTGCCCTGCTGGGGCTGCTCACCGGATGCGCGACCAGCGCGGGAAGCAACGCGAAGATCTATATGGATAATATGAAACGCATTCTGTTCAGCGGAAACAACAGCAGCTCCAATGACCCGGCCACCCCCAGCCAGAACAGCAGTGCGCCTACTATTGACGCGCCCGCCAATTTCACGGTCGAAGGGGACACCTACCGTTTCGATGCCGTGGAAGGGGCGGCCCAATACCTGATGTACCTGTGCGAGCCGGGCTCCACCAGCGATGATGACACCTATATCTATTCCGGGGTGGTTGCCGAAACCGGTGCTGGCAGCTATACAGGTACCATATCGGATGTAGTCGCCCATGCCTATGGGGAGTATACAGCGAAGGTTTTCGCCATGACAGAGGGGTTTGCCATGTCCCCCGGCGCGACCGCCGCCTACTCCGTCAGCGGCGAGCTGCCCACCCCGGAGCTGGCCTGGTCCTGGGACGGCCAGGGGACGCTGAGCCTCCAGATTGCCAACACTGATGCCTATGATGCGTCCGCCGCTCCAGACGAGGTCAACGTGACCCTCACTGGCCCGGAAGGGGATCAAACAGCATCCTTTGACAGCGGGATGGGTGATATCACCGTGGAAAACCTGGCACCCGGCGAGTACACCGTAAAAGCGTACGCTTCCAGCTCCAGCGCCTTTGTTACCGCGCCCAGTTCCGCTGAAAGCAGTTGTGCCATCACGTTGGGGGAGGAGGAAACGGCCTCCGACAATTATGTGAAGCAGCAGATGGGCGGCCCTGGCGGCGGTATGGGCGGCTGGGAGGTCAAGCCCAGTCCGGCCACCTTTGAGGAGGGGGCGGAGTCCTTCAAGCTTAACATTGGTGAGCCGGACTTCCTAAAGACAACGGCTAAGCTCCAGGCTGCGGCGGATGAAGGCTCTGCGTATACCTATGTATTAGAAAATGGTGACCCCAACGCGCCATTTGGGGCGGAATGTGTGATGAAGCTCCAGATCAAGGCGGACGGCACCACGACACTGACCACAACAGCGGCGGGCCCCTTGAGCGCCACCACGAAAAACGGCACTTGGACATCTGCAGACGGCAGTATCTCCCTTGCTTGGTAAGGGTTACGATACATCCTCATTCACTGGCCACCCGGTTTCGCCCAAACGGCGGAATCGGGTGGCCAATTTATATGGAAACGGAGTGTCTGGCTATGCGGGAGTCCTGCTTTTTGTTTACAGCGGCGCAAATTTTGAGGGGGGCATCGCTTGTATTTCGCGGCCCGCTATGGTAAACTATCTGTGAAAAGAGGGGGAGCGGATGCTGAACTTATTTGTGCGGGATGCGGAATCTGGCGACAAAATTTCCGTTGTGGTCGAGGCAGCGATAGAACAGGATTTGGCCGCGACCAAGGATTGGCAGACAAGTTAGACAACGCCCTTTGCGCTTAAGCTGCCCAATAAGGTGGCACTGCGGCGGATAGATGATGGTGAACTGCTGGGGCTGATGTCCTATGAGCTGGATAAGAGAGGACTGGCAGTGGAAATCCTTTATGTGGAAAGCGCCCGTCACAGCAATGCGAATCTCCTTCACGCTGAGGGTGGGCACAAGCGGTACTATGGAATTGCCAGAGTGTTGTTTGCGTATGCGGTGCAGGTGTCACTGGATGCGGGATTTGATGGTGTTTTGGTGTTCAAAGCGAAAACCAGCGATTTGCTGGATTATTATGCGCGGGCGTTTGGGGCCCGGCGGGCCGCTGCATACGACCCGTTTCGGATGATTATTTGGGAGGACGCGGCAGAGCGGATCATTGCGGAGTTCAGGAGGGATTCCAATGGCTGAGATGAGCAGAGAAGAATTATTGCGTGCCGAGGAAATCGGCAGTGAGCAGGGCTGGGTCGCACCATTGACCCAAGAGGATAAGGAGTATTTTGCGTATCTGCGGACAGTGTTCAATCGGTACAACATCGTGCCCTCCAAGGCGACCCGACTGGAGTACGATTTTGTGATCCGGGTTGCGGAGAGCGAGTTTTATCTCCAGCAGGCGAACGCGTAAGGCTTGACCCACACCGTGACCCACACGGGGAAACGAGCGGATGGATTCAACGGACGGGAAAGCGCCAAAGACCACACCCACATGGAACAAAAAGGCCCCCAAAGCACCGAAAAGTGGCACTTGGAGGGTCGGCAATCAGTTGGTAAGGATGAGGTCTCCAGTTCAAATCTGGATAGCAGCTCCAAGAAACTCCTGAAATCACTGGATTTCGGGAGTTTTTGTTTTGTTTTCCCTTATTTTTGTGTGGGTCAAAATGTGGGTCAAGTGGACTGACCCACACCGTGACCCACACGGCGAAATGTGCGGAAAGGGTTAAAGAGCACCGGGCAGGAAAATTGGCTTTCCTGCCCGGCGCTTTTGGGTTTCTTTGTTGTCACATTACATCATCTGCGACATGAAGCTGCCCATGGTTTCCGCTGCCTGATCCTGCATCTGGCGGGTGGCGTGGGTGTAGGTGCGGAGGGTAAATCCTGCGTCGTAGTGGCCCAGCATACTGGAGACCGTCTTGATGTCCACTCCGTTCTGCAAAGCCAAGGTAGCAAAAGTATGCCTCAGCGCGTGGAAGGAAATATGCTCCAACCCAGCATCTTTGAGGATCTTCTCGTGAATTTTCACCACCGAATCAGGGTAGTACATCTCGTCGGTGACGGGGGAGGGGAACATATAGGGGCTGTCTGGGTGCTTCTCATGCTCTTGGATCAGCAGATCCACCGCCTCTTGCGGGATGGATACCCTGCGTACCGAGGTTTCGGTTTTGGGGCGGGAGAGGGTGAGCGTTCCGCTGGGATTTTTGATGTACTGCTTGCTGACGGAGATCGTCTTGTCCCGAAGGTCAAGGTCATCCCAGAGAAGGGCAACCAGCTCGCCCTTCCGCAGGCCGCTCACCAGCTCCAGGTAAAACATGGGGAGCACGCCGCGGGCATCGGCGGCTTCGAGGTAGGATTTCAAATATTCGGGACGGAGGGTTTTCATCTCTACCTTCTGCACCTTGGGGGCAATGCAGTCATCGGTGGGGTTGCGGGGGATGAGCCGCTCCTTCACCGCACGTTCAAACGCGCTGTGGAGCATGAGGTGGACACTCCGCACCGTGGTGCTGCTGAGGCCGGGGTTGCCATGGCCACTCCGCTGGTTCACCCGGCCATGCTCCATCAAATTTTTGTAGAGCTTCTGCAAATCTCGGGAGGTCAGCTTTTTCAGCTTGATTTTCCCAATCCTGGGAATGGTGTAGGTCTCGATCATCAGGCGGTAGCGGTCTGCTGTGGCCGTTCGGATGTTGGGCAGGGCATAAAGTTCGTACCAGCTTCTCAGCCAAGTGGCCACGGTGTATTCTTCAGTCCGGGCCACATCTAAGCCCTGGTACTCCTGCTGGGCGGTGGCCAGCTTCTCTTTAGCCTCAGCCTGGGTCTTGCCCAGGACGTTTTTGATGATGCGCTTGCCGGTTTCCGGGTCGTAGCCCGCCGTGTAGCGGCCCTCCCAGCGGCCGTCCTTCCGCTTGCGAATGCTGCCTTCACCGTTGGCTCTTTTCTTTGCCGTAATTATCAGCTCCCTTCTTTGTTTACAGCGCCCCAATTTTTGA
>X363_Desmarests_Spiny_Pocket_Mouse__coassemble_804_pt1 | contig 15209 bp, 9 predicted proteins | sample X363_Desmarests_Spiny_Pocket_Mouse__metabat2_low_PE_031 | metagenome-assembled genome bin X363_Desmarests_Spiny_Pocket_Mouse | reverse complement strand
CCTCCACACTGTCCAGCTCGTCCTGGGCATCGTCCAGCTTGCGTTGGGCGTCGGCGATCTCCTCGTCCGCCTCTTTTTTGCCGTCCTCGTACTCCACAAGGCCGTCGGCATATTCCCGCTCCCCGTCGTTGAGCTCCTGGAGCGCGTCGGCCAGCTCCTGCCGGCCGTCCCGCTCCGCGTCGGCCAGTTCCCGCTCACCGTCGTAGTATTCGGCCCAGCCGTCCCGCAGGTCGATCTCCCCCTGGTCCAGCTCCGCCCTGGCATCCGCCAGCTCCCGCTCCGCGTCGTCCAGCTCGGCTTTCGCGTCGTCCAGCTCTTTTTTGGCGTCATCCAGCTCGGTCTGGGCGTCGTCCAGCTCCTTTTTGGCCTCGTCCAGCTCCTTCTGTCCGTCGGCCAGCTCCCGCTCCGCCTCTTCCAGCTCCTCCCGCGCCTCCCGCAGCTGGGCGGAGGCGCTGCTGATCTGGTCCGCCGCGCTGTCCAGCTGGGCCTTGCCCGCCTCCAGCTGGGCCTTGCCGCCGTTCAGCAGGGCCTGGTTTCTGTCCAGCTCGGCCTTTTGGCCCGCCAAAGCCGCCTCGGCTTCCTCCAGGGTCACCCCTCCCGCCACCATCTGATCCAGGGCGCCCTGGTACGCCTGCCAGCCCGCGTCCAGCTGGGCCTGCTGGCCATCCAGGATCTTCTTGTTCTCCCGGTACTCCCTCAGTCCGTTGTCATACTGGGCCGCGGCGCTGGCGAGGCTGGACTCTCCCCGGCGGTATTCCGCCAGCCCGTCCTCATACTTCTTTTTGCCCTCCTCGTACTCCTTCAGGGCGTCTTCGTATTTCTGTCTGCCGTCCTCGTACTCGGCCAGCCCGTCCTGGTATTCTGCCCAGCCGTCCTCATATTTCTGTTTACCGTCCTCATATTCGGCCAGCCCGTCCTCGTACTCCTTTTTGCCCTCCTCCAGGTCCAGCTCCCCCTGCCGCAGGTCGGCCAGGGCGTCGCTCAGCTCCCGCCGGGCATCGGCCAGCTCCCGCTCCAGGGTGTCCTCCCCGTCGCGGTAGTCTGCCCAACCGTCGTCCAGCTCTTTGCGGGCATCGTCCAGCTCCTGTCTGGCGTCGGCCAGCTCCCGCTCCGCCTCCGCCCGGGCCTCCTCAAACTCCTCCCGGGCGTCGTCCAGCTCGGCCTGGGCGTCCCCGATGAGGGAGTCGTACCGGGCCTGGGCCCGCCGGTCCGCCAGGGGGTCCAGGCTGTCCACCAGGGCGTCGATTTTGTCCTCATATTCGTCCCCGTAGGTGTCCAGCGCCGCCAGCCCTTTGCCGGTGAAATAGGCGCAGGTGTAGTGGTCAAAGGTGAAGTTCTCCCCCGGCACATAGACGAAGGCGTCCACCGAGCCGTTGCCCAGGGAGGAGCTGCCCCGGTCCAGCCCCACATACAGCGGGGAGCTGACCACGCCCACGATGGTGTAGGCCGTGTGCTCCAGATCCCCCTCGTTATCCTCGGTGAGGGTCATATCCAGCTTATCCCCCACCTGGAGCCCCAGCTTCACCAGCAGCAGGTCCTCGGTGACGCATTCGTCCGGGGCCTGGGGCAGGCGGCCCTCCTTTACCTCCAGCAGGTTGAGCTTCTCCGGCAGGGAGCGCACGTTAACAATGCGGTCGACGGCCACGGCATCCAGATCCCGGCCCCCCTCCACCGCCTCGATGCCCTCCGCCCCGGCCAGGGCCTCCAGGTCCTCCTCCGTCAGCCCCAGGGTGGACAGCACATAGCCGTCCATCAGATGGGTGCGGTCATAGTAGCTGTCGGCGGTGTGCTGCATATCCGGCGCGGTGGTGCGCAGGCCGGAAAGGAACGCCACCGCCAGCGCCGACAGCACCAGGATGGACAGATACCGGCTGAAGGTGTTTTTGACCTCCCGGAGCGCGTCGGTGCGCAGGCGGTTTTTCCGCTTTGCCGTTACCATTCAATCTCCTCCACCGGGGTGGGATGTCCGTTGCGCTCCACGCCGGCCACCCGGCCGCTCTTGATGTGGATGACCTTGTCCGCCATGGGGATGAGGGCGGTGTTGTGGGTGATGACGATGACCGTCATGCCCTCCTGGCGGCAGGTGTCCTGGAGGAGCTTCAAAATGGCCTTGCCGGTGACATAGTCCAGGGCCCCGGTGGGCTCGTCACACAGCAGCAGCTTGGGATTCTTGGCCAGGGCCCGGGCGATGGCCACCCGCTGCTGCTCGCCGCCGGACAGCTGGGCGGGGAAGTTGTCCACCCGGTGGCCCAGGCCCACGTGCTCCAGCACCTCCCGGGCGTCCAGGGGGTCCCGGCAGATCTGGGCGGCCAGCTCTACGTTCTCCAGGGCGGTGAGGTTCTGCACCAGGTTGTAGAACTGGAACACGAAGCCGATGTCGTGCCGCCGGTAGGCGGTGAGCTGCCTGGCGTTATAATCGCTCACCCGCGCGCCGTCCACGGTGATGGTGCCGCCGGAGCAGGCGTCCATGCCGCCCAGCATATTGAGCACCGTGGTTTTCCCCGCGCCGGAGGGGCCCACGATGACAGTGAACTCCCCTTTTTCAATGGTGAAGTCCACGCCGTCCACCGCCTTGATGGTGACCTCGCCCATTTGATACTCTTTTTTTACATTTTCAAAGGATATGTAGCTCATAAGGGCCCCCTGTCCGCCCCGCCGGGGCAGCCATATGTATTGAATTATATCTTACTACGTTTCCTCCCTGAAACGCAACCGCTTCCGGGGAAAATTCAAGGATTGTTCAAAGTTCCTTTGTCATTTCCTCCCATCTGCACCAAAATGCCCCATCTCCCAGGCGTTGCCATTGACTAACCGCCGGGAACGGCCCTAAAATCATGGAATCAGATTTTACTCTTTGGCATACCCTCAAACAACAAGAAGGGATGATGTAATATGGGATTTGCGGAGCTGTTTATTCTGGCCGTGGGCCTTTCCATGGACGCGTTCGCGGTGGCGGTGTGCAAGGGGCTGTCCATCCGGACGCTGCTGCCCCGGCACGCGGTCATTGTGGGGCTGTGGTTCGGGGCCTTTCAGGCGCTGATGCCCCTGGCGGGCTGGCTGCTGGGGGCGGCCTTCGCCGACCGGATCGCCGCTGTGGACCACTGGATCGCCTTTGTGCTGCTCTCCCTCATCGGCGGCAACATGATCCGGGAGTCCCTGCAAAAGGACGAGGAGGCGTGCGACCCCTCCCTGGCCCCCCTCACCATGCTGCTGCTGGCGGTGGCCACCTCCATCGACGCCCTGGCGGTGGGGGTCACCTTCGCCTTTCTCCGGGTGGATATCCTCCCCGCCGTCGCCCTCATCGGGGTGTGCACCTTCCTCATCTCCGCCGCAGGGGTGAAGGTGGGCAACGTGTTTGGCGCGCGGTACAAGGCCAGGGCGGAGCTGGCCGGCGGGGCGGTGCTGGTGCTCATCGGGCTGAAAATCCTGCTGGAGCATTTGGGGCTGCTCCCCTTCTGAACTCCGGCACACTTTAAGAAAGGCGGGCAGTCCGCTTGGACAATGTCATCAAGTTGAGTATTAACTCCTGCCGTGGCCTTCCTGTCTTGCAACTTGACAAAAACACAGGTCCATGTTAACATTTGATTTGATAATTTCCCGCTTATACTGAAACCAGATCCGGAGGTGGGCCGATATGGCTTTCGTAAGATTAGAGTTTTCCTATGACGATGACTATGGCCATGCGCTTACGGGTGCAAGTGTTCAAACCGGTGACCACTCGACACCCCCATCGCCCAACGTAAAAATTGGCAACATCAACGGCAGGTTATTTCTAAACAAGTTTTATGCGGGGAAACCGATAACTTTAAGAACCAAAAGTGGAGAAGAATTTCAGCTCGACATCGAAGAAATTATAAATAACTTTTTTGATGGCGAAGATGAGTTACTTTATTTGATTTTCGATGGATATGATGACGATGACCTCTGTGCGGTTTGGGAATACTATGATGAAGAGGAGATCTATCGCAATTATAAGGTCGTTGATATCTGCTCAATTCATAAATTTGAAATGATGATCGCCGCAGAAGAGGATCTATTTGACATTGATGCACCGTCCATCAAATCTAAATTTGACACAAGAAGTGTTCGTGGCAGCTTGGTTTTGGAGTACTACAAAAGTATCGATGACGATAATGCGGACGATAAAAGCGAATTATGATGGATCCGATCTACTATAGAATCGCCCCGCAAAGATACCGATATCATTTGAAACATAGCAAAAGTACCCGCCGCATTTCGATGGGGCGGGTACTTTTTGTAAATCGGTCAAATGCTAAACTCAATGACGATCGTCCACTTGGACCGCCTGCCTTTTTCCCTGTTGAAATAGGGTGGGAAATTTGATATAATAGGTTGTTATACTGGAAACAATACCCTGGGGACTGCCCGGGAGCGCTTTGACGGGAGGGGCGTATCATGAAATATCAGCAATGGAACCTGCGCCGCCCCGGTCCGGCGGCCGCGCGGCGGGCCCTGGAGGAGGCGGGCCTGTCCCCGCTGTGTGCCAGCCTGCTGTGCGCCCGGGGGCTGGACACCCCCGACCGGGCCGCCCGGTTCCTCTCCAGCGGCCGGTCGCGCTTCCACGACCCCTTCCTGCTCAAGGATATGGACAAAGCCGTGGGGCGCATCCGCCGCGCCGTCGACGGCGGCGAGCTCATCTGCATCTACGGCGACTACGACGTGGACGGCATCACCGCCACCTGCCTGCTCACCGAGGCCCTGACCGGGCTGGGGGGCCAAGTGGTCAGCTACATCCCCGACCGCTCCGAGGAGGGCTACGGCCTCAATCCGGGGGCCGTTACCCGGCTGGCGGACCAGGGCGTGACCCTCATCGTCACCGTGGACTGTGGCATCACCGCCGCCCCGGAGGTGGACTTCGCCCGCTCGCTGGGGGTGGACGTGGTGGTCACCGACCACCACCACTGCAAGCAACGCATCCCCGACGCCGCCGCGGTGGTGGACCCCCGTCGGCCCGACTGCCCCTATCCCTTCCCCGAGCTGGCGGGGGTGGGGGTGGCCCTCAAGACCGCCCAGGCCCTGATCCCGCCAGAGGAGCGGGAGGGGGTGTTCCTCCGCTTCGGGGAGCTGGCCGCCATCGGCACTGTGGCGGACGTGATGCACCTCACCGACGAGAACCGCTCTCTGGTCCGCGCGGGGCTGGAGCTGCTGGGGCGGACCCGGCGCCCCGGCCTGCGCGCCCTGCTGCGGGAGGCGGGGCTGGAGCCGGGGGACATCCCCACCGCTGTCACCATCGGCTATGGCCTGGCCCCCCGGATCAACGCCGCCGGACGGATGGAGCAGGCCATGGTGGCCCTGGAAATGCTGCTCACCCGGGACGAGGGCCGGGGGGAGCAGCTGGCCCACGCCCTTTGCCAGCTCAACCGGGAGCGGCAGGCCATCGAGTCGGACATCTATGACCAATGCGCCGCCCTGCTGGAGGCCCGGCCGGAGCTGGCCGACCCCTGCATCGTGCTGGCGGGAGAGGGCTGGCACCAGGGGGTGGTGGGCATCGTGGCCTCCCGCCTGTCGGAAAAATACGCCTGCCCCACCTTTATGATTTGCTTGGAGCGCGGCATGGGCAAGGGCTCTTGCCGGTCCTTCGGCGGGTTCCACCTGTTCGCCGCCCTGGAGAAGTGCGCCCCCCTGCTGGACCAGTACGGCGGTCACGAAATGGCGGCGGGCTTCACCATCCGGGAGGAAAACATCCCCGCCTTCCGGCAGATCATCCGGGAGCTGGTGTCCGCCCACACCGGGGGCGCGCCCATGGAGGCCGCCGTGGATGTGGACGTGGAGATCGAGCATTGCTCCCAGCTCGCCGCCGCCCAGGTGGAGTCGCTGGCCGCGCTGGAGCCCTTCGGCGCCGGCAATCCCAAACCGGTGTTCCTGCTGCGAGAGGCCTGCGTGGTCTCCTGCTGCGACGTGGGGGGCGGGCGGCACCTGAAAATGAAGCTGCGCCGGGACGGGGTGGTGCTGGACGCCATCTTTTTCTCCGCCAACGCCGCCGCCTGCGGCGTATCCCCCGGGGAGCGGCTGGACGTGATTTTCACCCCCCAGATCAACGAATTCCGGGGAACCCGCAGCGTGCAGCTCCAGCTGTGCGACCTGCGCCCCGCCCCCACCCGGGCCCAGCTGGAGCGGGAGCTGTTCCAGCGCCTGCGGGAGGGGGAGGACCTGTCCCGGTGGGAGGCGGGCCTGCTGCTCCCCTCCCGGCAGGACTTCACCCGGCTGTGGCGCTTTTTGGAGCACAGCTGCGCCGGAGACGGGGCGGATGCGGGCCCGGCCCTGCTCAAGCAGGCGGCCAGACGGCCGGACGGCCGCTACGCCTATGGCCGCACCCTGGTCTGCCTCCACGTGATGGGGGACCGGGGGCTGATCCAGCTGGACAGCCAGCGGCTGCGCCTGTGCCACCCCGCGCAAAAGGTGGATCTGGAGCAGGCCGCCATGATGCGCCGCCTGCGGATATTCCTGGAGGGCGAAAGATAGACCGCCGGGCACAGCACCCGGGAAGGAGGCACCCCTATGGACCTGGCTCATGAGAGATATGAGGAGCTGGAGCGCGCCATCCTGCGCACCAATCCCGCCGCCGACGCGGCGCGCATCCGCGCCGCCTTTGAATACGCCAACGGCCACCACGGGCCCCAACTGCGCAAGAGCGGCGAGCCCTATATCATCCACCCCATCGCCGTGGCCGAGATCATCAACGAGCTGGAGCTGGATCAGGACTCTATCGTGGCCGCCCTGCTCCACGACTGCATCGAGGACACCGACTCCACCCACGACGACATCGCCCGCCTCTTCGGCCCCCAGGTGGCCGAGCTGGTGGAGGGGGTCACCAAGCTCACCCGGATGCAGTACACCTCCCGGGAGGACGAGCAGATGGAAAACCTGCGCAAGATGTTCATGGCTATGGCCAAAGACGTGCGGGTCATCCTCATCAAGCTGTGCGACCGGCTGCACAATATGCGCACGCTCCAGTACCAGTCCGACCTGAAGCAGAAGGAGAAGGCCCTGGAGACCATGGAGGTATACGCCCCCATCGCCCACCGGCTGGGGATGCAGAAGCTGAAGTGGGAGCTGGAGGACCTGTCTCTGGAGTACCTGGACCCGGTGGGCTTCCACGACGTGAAGGCGGAGCTGACTAAAATCACCACCCTCCACGCCGGCTTTCTGGACAATATGCAGGACCACATTGAGGCGCGGCTGGCGGAGGAGGGCGTCCAGTGTAAGGTATACGGGCGGCTGAAGCACATCTATTCCATTTACCGGAAGATGTACGCCCAGAGCAAAACCCTTAACGAGATTTTCGACCTGTACGCCTTCCGGGTCATCGTGGAGGACATCCCCGCCTGCTACAACGTGCTGGGCTGCATCCACGATATGTTCAAGCCGGTGCTGGGCCGGTTCAAGGACTATATTGGCACCCCCAAGCCCAACGGCTACCAGTCCCTGCACACCACCGTGGTGGGTCGGGAGGGCATCCCCTTCGAGGTGCAGATCCGCACCTGGCAGATGCACCAGACCGCCGAGTACGGCGTGGCCGCCCACTGGAAATACAAGCAGGGGCTGGCCAACCAGAAGCTGGGCACCGAGCGGGATTTCGAGTGGGTGCGCAAGCTGCTGGAGAGCCAGCAGGACACCGACCCGGACGAGTTCGTGCGCACCCTCCGGGTGGATATGTTCGCCGACGAGGTGTTCGTATTCACCCCCAGCGGGGACGTGAAGAGCCTGCCCGCCGGGGCCACTCCCATCGACTTCGCCTACGCTATCCACTCCGCCATCGGCAACTCCATGACGGGGGCGCGGGTGAACGGGCGCATCGTCACCTTTGAGACGCCGCTGAAAAACGGCGACATCGTGGAGATCATCACCTCCAAGTCCGCCCGCGGCCCCAGCCGGGACTGGATGAAGATCTGCAAATCCAACGAGGCCCGCAACAAGATCCGTCAGTGGTTCAAGAAGGAGCGCCGGGAGGAGAACATCGCCACCGGCCGGGCCATGTTCGAGTCGGAGCTGAAGCACCTGGGGCTGTCCCTGGCCGCCATCACCGCCAACCCCGAGCTGCTGGACCTTCTGCTCAAGCGAGTGCGGTGCGGCCAGCTGGACGAGCTGTACGCCTCCATCGGCTACGGCGGGCTGTCCGCCCAGAAGGCCGCCGGGCGCATCAAGGAGGAGATGACCCGCCTGGGCCGCGTGGAGCGCCAGCGGGCGGAAGCCGAAGCCCTCCAGGCCGCGGCCTCCGCCGGGGAAACGGTGTATCCCTCCACCCCCAAGGACTCCATTCTCACCCCCAAGAAGTCCAGCGGCGGCATTATCGTGGCGGGACTGGACAACTGCATGGTGAAGTTCTCCAAGTGCTGCACCCCCGTGCCGGGGGACCCGGTGGTGGGCTTCATCACCAAGGGCTACGGCGTGTCCATCCACCGGCAGGACTGCCCCAACGCCGATCCCGCCCGCCGGAAGCCCGAGGAGGAGGGGCGCTGGGTCAAGGTGTCCTGGGCCGGCAGCCCCGACGCCGCCTACCGCACGTCCGTGGAGATCTCCGCCAAGGACCGGGACGGGCTGGCCCTGGACGTGGCCATGGCTCTGTCCGCCGCCAAGGTGAAGGTGAACAACCTGTCCGCCCGGAGCCAGCCCGACGGCTACGCCATGATCTATCTGGAGCTGGCCGTCCGGGGCCAGAAGGAGCTCAACGGCGTCATCAACAAGCTGTCGCAAATATCCGGCGTATTCCTGGTAAAGCGGGCGGGGGGATAGATCAGACGCACGGGGCGGCGCACCCTCATCCGTCATTCGCTTCGCGAACGACGCCTTCCCCCTGGAAGGGGGGAAGGCTTGGCACGATTCATTCCATCGGCAAACCCTTTACTAAGGAGTTGGTTTTACCATGTCTGACTGTTCCTTCCAGCCCCTGCTGTTCGGCGGGGACATCAACGTATACAGCGTGGCCCGGGCCTTTCACGAGGCCTACGGCGTCAAAAGCATCGCTTTCGGCAAATTTATCTCCTTCCCCTGCGCCTACAGCTCCATCATCGACTACCGGCCCTGCCTGGAAAACGAGGACGGCGCCGTGTTCCTCCAGACCGTGAAAAACGTGGCGGCGGAGTGCCCGGATAAGACGGTCATTGTCATCGGCTGCGGGGACAGCTACGTCAAGCTGTGTGCCCACCTGAAGGATCAGTTCCCCGCCAACGTGATCTGCAACTACATCAGCGGGGAGCTGCTGGACAGGCTCACCGACAAAGAGCAGTTCTACGCCCTGTGCGACAAATATGGCATCGACCACCCGGCCACCTTTGTCTATGACGGGTCCATGGGCCACGACTTCACCCTGCCCTGGGGCGCGCCCTACGTGGCCAAGCCCGCCGACGGCGTGGCCTACTGGGCCACGGGGCACAGCGAGCTGAAAAAGGTGTATATCTGCCAGACGTGGGAGGAGCTGCTGTCCGCCCTGGATGAGGTGTACGCCGCGGGCTATCCCGGCAAAATGATTTTGCAGGAGTTCATTCCCGGGGACGACACCTATATGCGGGTGCTCACCAACTACTCCGACCAGCACGGGAGGGTGAAGCTGATGTGCCTGGGCCACGTGCTGCTGGAGGAGCACTCCCCCCACGGCATCGGCAACCACGCCGTCATCATCACCGAGCACGACCGCGGCCTGTGCGACCGAATCCGGGGGATGCTGGAGGATCTGGACTACGTGGGTTTCTCCAACTTTGACATCAAGTTCGACCGCCGGGACGGCAGGTATAAGGCTTTCGAGATCAACACCCGGCAGGGGCGGAGCAACTACTACGTCACCGGCTCGGGCCACAACATCGCCAAATACCTGGTGGGCGACCTCATTGAGGGCCGGGATATGCCCCCCGCCATCACCAACAACCGCTCCATCTGGCGGATGATCCCCCGGAGGCTTGCCTTCCGCTACATTCCCCGGCGCTATCACGACGAGATGAGGGCGCTGTTCCGGGCCGGGGCGGACCACCACTCCATGGAATATAAGCCGGACTATACCTTCAAACGCATCTGGCGCGTCTGGAAAAACCACATCGGCTGCTGGGTGCGCTTCAGCAGGTATTGCGTCAAGCCAAAGGAGAATTCATGAAACAAGAGGCAAAGCTGGGCGTTTTAGGCGGCATGGGGCCCCAGGCCACCCAGGTATTCTACCAGTTCGTGCTGGACCGCACCGACGCGGCAAAGGATCAGGACCATCTCCCCGCCCTGATCCTGTCCGACACCGGCATCCCCGACCGCACCGCCGCCATCCTCTCCCCGGATCCCTTTGACCAGGAAGTGCTGTACCTTCGGCTGCTCCGGGACGCCAAAATGCTGGAAAGCTGCGGCTGCACGGCAATCGCCATCCCCTGCAACACCTCCCACTACTTCGCCGACCGGCTCCAGAAGGAGCTCGGCACTCCCATCATCCACATGATCCGGGAGACGGCAAAGGAGCTGGCCGCCCAGGGAAAAAAGCGCCCCGGCATCCTGGGCACCGACGGCACCATTCAAACGGGCCTCTATCAGAAGGAGTGCGCGGCGGTGGGGCTGGAGGCCGTGGCCCCCGACCCGGACACCCAGAAGCTGGTGATGTCCATTATCTATGACGAGATCAAGCAGGGGGAGAAGGGCAGCCGGGATAAGTTCGCCAAGATCGACCGGGCAGTCCGGCGCTCCGGCTGCGACTGCGCCATCCTGGCCTGCACGGAGCTGTCCGTGTTCGCCACCTATCACCCCCTGCCCCCCTTTTACATCGACGCCATGATGGTCATGGCGGAGCGGGCGGTGGAGCGGTGCGGCTATCCCCTGCGCGCCATCTGAGTTCGGGGAGGTTTTACTCATGAATCTGACGCTGCTCCCTTTGTGGGACTATCTGTCTGGGCAGGAGGAATTTTCCGCCCCCCTGCCCGGCGGCCTGGAGCTGGACAGGACGGTGGAGCTGGTGTCCTGCAGCTCCCAGGAGGTGATCCCCGGCACTCTTTTCATCTGTAAGGGCGCTCATTTCAAGCCTGAATACCTGGCGGACGCCGCCCGCCGGGGGGCCTTCGCCTACGTCAGCGAGGCCGTCTACCCGGAGGTGGACCTGCCCTGCATCCTGGTGCCGGACATCCGCCGGGCCATGGCCCGCATGGCCGCGGAGTACTATAACCACCCCTCCCGGCGGCTGAAGGTCATCGGCATCACCGGCACCAAGGGAAAATCCACCACCACCTACTATATGAAATATATTTTGGACGAGTATCTGGTCCCCAGGGGCCAGACCTGCGGGGTGATTTCCTCCATTGACACCTGGGACGGGGTGGAGCGCTTCGAGTCCCACCTGACCACCCCGGAGCCGTTGGAACTGCAAAAGCACTTTGCCCATGCCCTGGCCTCCGGCATGGAGTATCTGGTGATGGAGGTGTCCTCCCAGGCCCTCAAATACCACCGCACCCTGGGCGTCCAGTTCGCCGCCGCCGCTTTCCTCAACATCGGCGCCGACCACATCTCCCCCATCGAGCACCCGGATTTCGACGACTACTTCCGCTCCAAGCTGAAGCTGTTCGCCCAGAGCGGGCTGTCCTTCGTCAACCTGGACTGCGAACACGCTACCGAGGCCCTGGACGCCGCCCGGGCCGCCTGTCCGGCCGTGTTTACCTTCTCCCGCCACAACCCCGCCGCCAACGTGTATGGACACGACGTGCGCAAGGTGGGCCACGACATCCTGTTCCAGGCGGAGGCCGCCCAGCTCTCCGGGCAGTACCGGCTGACCATGCCGGGGCTGTTCAACGTGGACAACGCCCTGGCCGCCATCGCCCTGTGCCAGGGGCTGGGCATCCCCGCGGAGGCCGTCCGGGCGGGTCTGGAGCGGGCCCGGGTGCCCGGGCGAATGGAGGTCTACTCCAACGCCTCCGGGGACGTCACCGCCATTGTGGACTACGCCCACAACCGCATGAGCTTCGAGACCCTGTTCCGCTCCGTGAAGGAGGAGTACCCAGGCCGGCGGATCGTCATTGTGTTCGGCTGTCCCGGCAAGAAGGCCTTCGACCGCCGCCGCGACCTGGGCGAGATATCCGGCCAATTTTCCGATCTGGTGGTGCTCACCGAGGAGGACTCCGGCGAGGAGAACACCCTGTCCATCTGCCGAGAGATCGCGGGCCACGTCAAGGCCCAGGGCTGCGCCTGCCTCATCCAGCCCAACCGGGGGGAGGCCATCCGGCAGGCGGTGCTGAGCTGCCGCGAGCCATCCGTCATCCTCATCACCGGCAAGGGGGCGGAAACCCGCCAGAAGCGGGGGCTGGAGTATATCGACACCCCGTCGGACGTGGAGTACGCCCAGGCGTTCCTGCGGGAGTGGGACGCCAACCATTAGATCAGCGCTAAAAATGTCCCTTCCGTCCGGCGGGAGGGACATTTTTTTGCCCAAATTCATAGATTAGGGAAAACCGAAAAGGAGTTTTCCCCATGAAGCTGTCTCAGTTGCTGCGCGCCATCGGGGCGCCCTGCCCCCAGGAGACGGACATCACCGCCCTCACCTGCGACTCCCGGGAGGCTGCCCCCGGGGCGCTGTTCGTGGCCCTGGAGGGCGCGAACGCCGACGGCCGCGCCTACATCCCCGACGCTTTGGCCCGGGGCGCCGCCGCCGTGGTGTGCCGCCCGCCCCTGCCCCAGGGCGTCCCCAGCGCGGCGGCGGACGACCCCCGCTCCGCCCTGGCGCGGCTCGCCGCAGAGTTCTACGGCCACCCCGCCGATTCCCTCACCCTGATCGCCGTCACCGGCACCAAGGGCAAAACCACCACCGCCCATATGCTCCGGGAAATCCTCTCCGCCGCCGGATACAAAACCGGCATGACCGGCACCCTGGGGGCCTACATCGGCCGGGAAAAGCTGGAGGACAGCCCCAACACCACCCCGGAGCCCATCGCCCTCCACCGCACCCTGCGGCAGATGGCGGACGCGGGCTGCACCCGCGTGGTGATGGAGGCGTCCTCCCAGGCCATGAAGCTGAAGCGCGTCCACGGCCTCACCTTTGCCGCAGGGGTGTTCCTCAACCTCTCCCCGGACCACATCGGCGGCGCGGAGCACGCCGACTTCGCCGAGTACCGCGCCTGCAAGGCCGCCCTGTTCCGCCAATGCCGCCTGGCCGTGGGCAACGCCGACGACCCCAGCTGGCCCGCCATGGCCGCCCAGCTCCCGCCAGACACCCCCGTTACCACCTTCGGCTTCGGGGCGGGGGCCGGCATCCGCGCCTTGGCCGTGGAGCCTTACCCGGACCGCCCCCTGTCCACCCGGCTCACCGTCGCGGGCAGGCCCCCCTACTACGTCCCCCTGCCAGGGAGGGTCAACGGCCTGGACGCCCTGGCCGCCGCAGCCCTGGCCCGCGCCCTGGGCCTCAATGACGGCGCGGTGCGCGCGGGCCTGGCCCACACCAGCGTCCCCGGCAGGGCCCAGCTCGTCCCCGTCCCCGCGCCCTTCTCGGTGGTCATCGACTACGCCCACAACGGCGCCAGCTTCGACGCCATCCTCTCCGCCCTGGCCTCCCACCGCCCCCGCCGCATTATCGCCGTCTTCGGCGCGGGGGGCGACCGCCCCAAAATGCGCCGCGCCGACATGGCCCGCGCCGCCGCCCGCTGGGCCCACTACGCCGTGCTCACCGAGGACAATCCCCGCTCCGAGTGCGCCCAGGATATCTGCGCCCACATCGCCGAAGCCCTGGGGGACGCCATTCCCTGGGAAATCATCCCCAGCCGCCGCGCCGCCATCTTCCGCGCCCTGGACCTGGCCGGACCGGGGGACGTGGTGGCCCTGCTGGGCAAGGGGCACGAGGAGTACATCGAGGAAAACGGCGTCCGCCGCCCCTTCTCGGAGTGGGCGGCGGTGGAGGCGTATTTCGCGCGGTGTTGACTTTTTACGTCGAACGGTGTAAAATCACCACAGGAGTTCCGTGTGCGGGAACCCAACAGCGGCAGGCGGTCTGACTGTTCTAACCCGAAAGGGGGTGAGCAGATGCCGATTACGATTACGTTTCATCCGTTTGGATTAACGGTTACGATTCGCGTCGTAAAAAGCGACAACCGCCACTCTGCCAAGTGACGGTTGTCTTGTTCTCAGATAACTTTACTTGTTGAGTCAGACCGCTTGCTCGGGTGAACAAAACGCGGAACTCCTTCTGTTTTTATTATACCCGCGCGGCGGCGCTTTGTCAAGCTGAAAAACAGCCCCCCGGATTGCTCCGGGGGGCTTGTTTTAGTGCGTTGGTTTCCCTGTGTCCTGATTAGGGATTCGCGTTCGCGTTGACGTACACGACGGACACGACGTAGTCCGCGCTCAGCACGCAGCTCACGGGAACACCAATGTTATTGGTCAGAGAGCTGGCGCCGTTCAGGCTGGACAGGTTGTTGTTCTCAATGCCAGGATACGCGGCGGTGTTCAGGTTGGTGATCTTGGCATTGCCCACGTTGTACAGGGTGTGAGGACCAGTGGCGGCGGTGTTGATGTAGCCGGCCTGCTGGTTGAAGGTGGTGGCCATGTACAGCAGCGGGGTGGCGTTGGCGATGGTCGCGGCGCCCTGATCGACCGCGGGCGTAGCGCCGTCGATATCGCCCTTGGCCTTCACGGCCTCGGTCCCAGTACCGTCAACATTCCAGTAGCGGCCCAGGAGCTTGGTGCTGTCGGCCACGGAGGCGATCTTGTAGATCACGTTGCCGTCGGCCGCCTTGTCGCTGGTCTCCACCAGGTTGTAGAACACGTTGTCCTTGTTCTGGTTGACCTTGTAGGCGTCGTCACCAACGGTGGCGTAGTGGCCCGCAATCCAAACCTGCTTGCCCTCGCCGTTCTGGTACACGGTGTACAGGGTGGCCCACTTGCCGTTGTTGGCGTTGATGATCTTGGAATCGCTGTTGCCCACGAACACCAGGGTGCTGCTGCTGCTGGCGTTGAACTGGATGCAGTCGGCGGGCAGGAACAGGGTCTTGACCTCGTTGGCGCTGGGATCATAGTTCTGGTCGTAATCGAACCGGCCGGCCTGATAATAGAACATCTCGGCCATGTTGGTGTAATCCCCGCTGGCGAAGTCGATGAAGCCCTTGTCGCTGTACGGGGTCTTGCCGCTGCCGTTGATCTTGACGGAGTCCATGCCCTTCATCAGGTCCTCGATACCGTTCTTGATCACCACGGACTGGTTGGCGGTACCGGCGCCGCTGACGATGACGAACTTGGTGTTGTTGGTCAGG
>X363_Desmarests_Spiny_Pocket_Mouse__coassemble_798_pt1 | contig 15291 bp, 16 predicted proteins | sample X363_Desmarests_Spiny_Pocket_Mouse__metabat2_low_PE_031 | metagenome-assembled genome bin X363_Desmarests_Spiny_Pocket_Mouse | reverse complement strand
ATCATTCCCCACCGCTGCCAGACGGTGATTTTTTTTCTCCTTTGTATCATTCGTGCCTCCTCAATCATGTCGTCCCCCACATTGGTGATGCCGTTGAACAGTTTTATGGCCTTTTCCTCGTTGTTCACAAATAGCCCTCCTTTTCCAATGTGTTCTTCAAGCCCCGCCGCAGGCGGAGCATCTTCTGTGCCAGCCGGTTGGGGGACACCCCCCGCTCCGCCGCCAGCTCCCGCAATTCCACCCCGTACCAGTACCGCCGCAGGAACAGCGTCCGGTCCTCCCGGGAAAGGGAACGCAGCCAGCGGTCGACGGCCGCCGAGAGCTCTTTGTCCTCCAGCTCCCGCTCCACTGTCACCGGGCCGGGGACGCATTCCGCCAGCTCGTCCAGCAGGGCCGTCATGCCGCAGTCCCGCTTCTGAGTGTGCTCCCGCTTCCAGGCGTTCAGCGCCAGATTGCGGGTCACCTTCCCCAGCCACGCCCCCAGCCTGTCGGGCCGCTGGGGCGGGATGGATACCCACGCCTGGTGCAGCGCGTCATTGACGCACTCCTCTGCGTCCTGGTCCGTCCCCAGAATGCGGCCGGCTACGCCCCGGCACAGCGCGCCGTACTTTTGTTCTGTTTCCTCAAGGGCCAGCTCGTCCCGCCGCCAGAACAGCTCCATAATCTCGCTGTCCTCCATCCCCGTCCCTCCTTTCAAACCTGCTTGTGAAGGCCTTCACTCCATAAGACAGTTTTTCCCCAGAGATATTACGCGCCCGCACACAAAAAAACGGCGGCCACCGAAGCGGCCGCCGTTTTTCCTGTATCGTTATCCACAGACGTACCTCACCAGCTCCTGAAAACCGCCGTGGGGATAGGCGTTCAGATCCCGGCCCTCCTTGTTGATCAGGCAGTCCGGGATAAAATACACCCCCATGCCCAGCTCCGCCGCCGCCAGATCCTCCGTCATGTCGTTGCCCACCATGAGGCACTCCTCCGGGCGCACGCCCAGCCGGTCCGCCACCTCCCGGTAGTAGCCGGGGTTGGGCTTGCAGAAGCGGCTGTTCTCATAGGTGGTGAGCAGCTGGAACTCCTCCGGCTCCAGCCCCGCCCAGCGCACCCGGCTCTCGGTGGCCACGGCGGGGAAGATGGGGTTGGTGGCCAGCGCCACCCGGCGGCCCGACGCCCTGATGGCGCGCACTGCCTCCGCCGCCAGCGGATGGTAGCCGCAGAACTGTCTGGCCTGCTGGAATTCACAGGCGTAAAATTCCTCAAACAGCGGGATGTCCGCCAGGGACGCCTCCCCGAAAATCTGGCCGAATTTCTCCCAGAAGGCCGCTTCGTTGAGGCGGCTCCCATCGTTTCGCACCATGGCCCCGGTGCCCGCCCAGATGGCGGAGATCAGCTTGTCCGGGTCGTAGCCCCGGGGCGCCAGCTTCTTGGTGAGCAGGCCGAAATAGCCGCTGGTAAAGGCGTCCATGTCCATGGGCAGCAGGGTGCCGTCCAGGTCGAACAATACGGTGGTAATTTCCATGTGATCATCCTCCAAGGGTTGTGGTGCATCGGCTACGGGAGCTGCTTTCCCGCGGCCAGATACAGCGCATACCATTCCTCCCGGGTCAGGGTGACGCGGGTTGCCTGGGCGATGTCCGCGAGCCGCTGTTTGTTTGTGCTGCCCACGATGGCCTGCATTCCCGCCGGGTGCCGGAGGATCCAGGCCACCGCGATGGCGCTGTTGGTCACCCGGTACTTTTCGGCCAGCTCATCCATCAGCCGGTTCAGCTCCGGGAACCTCTCGCTGCCCAGGAACACCCCCTGGAACATACCGTACTGGAAGGGGGACCAGGCCTGGATGGCAATCCCCTTCAGCCGGCAGTATTCCAGAACGCCGCCGGTCCGGTCGGCGCCCGCGTCATTGTGGATGTTGACGTTCAGTCCGGCGTCGATGATATCGCAGTGGGCGATGCTGAGCTGGAGCTGGTTCACGACGAGCCTGCCGCCGCAATAGTGGTTCAGCAGCTCAATCTGCGCCGGGTTGTGGTTGCTGACCCCGAACAGGCGGACCTTTCCCTGCCGTTCCAGTGTATCGAACGCCTCCGCCACCTCCTCCGGCTCCATTAGGGTATCCGGGCGGTGCAGCAGGAGGATATCGATATGATCCGTATTCAGCCGCTTCAGGCTGCCCTCCACCGATTCCAGAATATGCCGCCTGGAAAAGTCATAGCAGACGCCGGGCCTGATGGCGCATTTCGTCTGGAGGATCATGCGCTCCCGCAGGGCGGGGCCCGCCGCCTCCCCGAAGAGACGCTCGGCCTCCCCACCGGCGTAGATGTCCGCATGGTCAAAAAAGTTGATCCCCAGGTCCATGGCCGTGTCGATCAGCTCTCGGACTGCCTGTTTTGTCCCCAGGCCGGTGATCCTCATGCAGCCCAGGCCGATCCTGGGCGCCTCCAGCGCCCCTTTTCCGAGACTGATTGTGTTCACAGCCGCGCCCCTCCCAGTTGGATCAGGCAGTCCGCCAGCGGCCGGATGTACTTGGGGTCGGAGATGTCGTAGGAGCGGCTGATGGCGTCGGCAAAGGCCGCGTCCTCCGGGGACTTGTCCTTTTTGCGGCCCATGGCCCAGGCGGCCGCCTTCAGCATGGCCCGGTCTCCAAAGCCCAGCTTTTCCAGGCGCAGCCCCGCCTGGAGGTAGAGATGGGGGACGGTTTTCAGCTCTTCCGGGGCCAGGTTCTGGGCCCAGACCTGTTCGATCTGCTCCTCCGCCTCGTTGGGCATGGCTCCGGTGGCGAACAGCACCAGTTTTTTCGCGCCCCGCTGGGCCAGCAGCTTCCGGGCCTTCTTCCAGCCGTCCAGCATTCCGGCGTGGAGGCGGGAGCCGAACGCCACGGCATCATATTGGGACAGGTCGGCGGGGATGTCCTTCAGGGGCAGGGCGGGGCAGTCCAGCTCCGCCGCCAGCAGCTCGGCGTACTGCTTCGTGAAGCCGGTTTTGCTGTTGTAAAGGATCAAAATATTATTCTCCATCAGAGGGTTCCTCCTCAATGTATTCCAGGATATCCTCCACCCGGCAGTGGAGGATTTTACAGAGCGTGTTAATGGTATAGGTGCTGATATTCTGGTTTTTGCGCAGGCGGGAAAGCTGTCCGTTGCTGAACTGGTACTCCCGGATCAAACGGTACTGCGAAACGCCCCGCTCCTTCATGGTGGCCCAAAGCCTGTCGTAGACGATCATTTCGACACCGCCCTTTTCCACAAGTTTCTTCCATCATATAGTATTGCCAAATCAGCGGCAATTGCCTCTATTTAGGCAATCACCCGAAAACAGGTTGCCCCTATATTGACAATTATCCCTATTTAGGCTATATTTAGAAGAAAACGGGGAGGAGTTACAGATGGAAAAGCTAAAAGGCCCAGACCCTGCGCGGAGGGATTTAGTATATCGGTGGCTCAACGGTTATATTGGGGAGCTGAAAGAGGGTCTGACCACAGAACAGATGCAGATCGCCTTTTTAACGGAGCAGATCTATCAGTACCGTGTGAATGTCTGTAACCGTGCGCACCTGGATTTTGAAGATAAGGACATGGAAGCGATCATCAATACATTTGAACGGCTGAACCGTCTTTGTGCCGAACTGATGTATAATCACGGCTGGATTGACGGGGCGCTGACAGTTCAGGAATAAAAAAATCCGGCGGACGCGATGCGTCCGCCGAACCTTTTTTGTTTTGCCCTGAACGGGGGAATTCAGTTTTTCAGCCCTTCCGCCCAGGCGGAATACCGCGCCACCTTGTCGGCGCAGTCCGTCCGGCTCTCGCCCTGGGCCAGAATGTAGACCTTCACCTTGGGCTCGGTGCCGGAGGGACGGACGATCACCGACGTGCCGTCCGTCAGCTCGTAGCGCAGCACGTTGGAGCCGGACAGCTCCATGGCGCTCTTCTCCCCGGTGGCCGCGTCCACCACGGAGCCGTCCTTGTAGTCCTTCCAGGTCTTGACGGTCTCGCCGCCGATCTCCCTGGGAGGATTGGCGCGCAGGTTCGCCATCAGCTCGGCCATCTTCTTCAGCCCGTCCAGGCCGGGCATCACCAGGTTCAGGGTGCGCTCGCCGTAGTTGCCGTACTTCTCGTACAGGGCCATCAGGGCGTCGTAGAGGGTCATGCCCTTACCCGCATAGTAAGCGGCCATCTCGGTGAGGGCCACGGCGGCGGTGACGGCGTCCTTGTCCCGGACGTAGTCGCCCAGCATATAACCGTAGCTCTCCTCATAGGACATGATGACGTTTCCCTGGCCGCTGGCCTCCAGCTGATCCTTCTTCTGGGCCAGGAACTTGAAGCCGGTGAAGGTGTCGAAGCATTGGAGACCGTTGACCTCGGCCACCTTGCGGGCCATCTCGGTGGTGACGATGGTCTTCAGGGCCACGGGGTTCTTGGGCATCTTGCCGGTGCGCTGCTTGGCGCCGATGAGGTAGTCCAGCAGCAGCACGCCGGTCTGGTTGCCGGTGAGCACCTTGAACTCGCCGTGGTCGCTGCGCACCATGATGCCCACCCGGTCGGCGTCCGGGTCGGAGCCCAGGATAAAGTCCGCGCCCTCCTTCTTCGCCAGGTCGACGGCCAGATAAAAGCCCTCCGGGTTTTCCGGGTTGGGGGAGGCCACGGTGGGGAAGTTGCCGTCGATGACCATCTGCTCGGGCACGCAGATCACGTGCTTCATGCCCAGGCGCTTGAGGGCCTCGGGGATGAGCTTGTGGCCGGTGCCGTGGAAGGGGGTGTACACCATCTTGAAGGTGTCCGCCACCGCGTCCACCGCCGCCTGATCGTTGACCTGCTCCATCACGTTTTTCAGGAACTTCTCGTCCGTCTCCCCGCCCATAATGGTGATGAGGCCGTCCGCCACTGCCTTGTCGTAGTCGGCCACGGTCACGTCGAACACGTCGGACTCCCGCATGATCTTGGCCACTTCATCGGCGTGGTTGGGGGGCAGCTGGGCGCCGTCGGACCAGTACACCTTATAGCCGTTATACTCCTTGGGGTTGTGGCTGGCGGTGATGTTGATGCCGGCGATGCAGCCGTACTCCCGGATGGCGAAGGACAGCTCGGGGGTGGGGCGCAGGGACTCGAACAGCCGCACGGGGATGCCTGCGGCGGCCATGATACAGGCGGCCTCCCGGGCGAACAGGTCGGAGTTGTTCCGGCAGTCGAAGCAGACGGCCACGCCCTTGCCCGCCGCCTCGGGCCCCTCACCCAGGATGACCCTGGCAAACGCCTGGGTGGCGTGGCGGATGACGTGGATGTTCATCCGGTACAGGCCCATCCCCATGGTGCCCCGGAGTCCGGCGGTGCCGAATTCCAGCTGGGAGAAGAACCGGGACTCGATCTCCTTCTCGTCCCCGGCGATGGCCTGGAGTTCCGCCTTCTCCGCCTCAGACAGGGCGGGGGAGCTCAGCCACTGTTCGTACGCTTTTTTGTAGTCCATTGGTGATTCCTCCTTATATGATTTGGGTTTTCCTTTTGATCCGATTTATTCCAAAGGGGCGGCAATCCCACGCCCTCGCTCTGCTGGGGCACCCCCTTTCCAAAGGGGGCTTTATATTGTAGCCCTGATCTTGAGGCCCGTTTTTCAAAGGGGCTGTCGCCGCCGCAGGGCGGTGACTGGGGATTGTCTCAAAACGCGAAATTGCCGTCCACGAACACAGGAATTTCCCGCCCGTCGCGGGTGGTGCCCACGATGGACAAATCGGACGTGCCCACCATGAAGTCCACATGGGTCATGGAGCGGTTCAGGCCCACGGCCTTCTGCTCCTCCTCGGACATATCCTCCCCGCCCTTTACGCAGCTGGGATAGGCCTCGCCGAAGGCCAGGTGGCAGGAGGCGTTCTCGTCAAACAGGGTGTTAAAAAACAAGACGCCCGTGTTGCGGATGGGGGAATCGTAGGGTACCAGGGCCACCTCCCCCAGGTAGTGGGCGCCGTCGTCCACCTCGATGCCATGGCGGAGGAACTCCTCCCCCTCCCCGGCGTGTACGTCCACAATGCGGCCGCCCTTGAAGTCCAGGTAAAAGTCCTTCACCAGGTTGCCGTCCACGGCCAGGGGCAGGGCGGCGTATACCCGGCCGTCCACCCCGTCCCACCGGGGGGCGGTGAAGATCTCCTCGGTGGGGATATTGGCCACAAACTCCGTCCCCTGGGGGGTGAAATCGCTGCCTCCCGCCCAGACATGGTGTTCCGGGAGGGTGATGGTCAAATCGGTGCCCAGAGAATTGGTGTACCGCAGGGTTTGAAACTGGCAGTCGTTGAGCGTCTTCGCCCGCCTCGCGGTTGCTGCCACGTGCTCCCGCCAGCGCTCCACGGCCCTGCCGTCCCCGGTGATGCGGCACACGGAGAAAATGGCGTCCCACAGGGCGTCCATGGCGGCCTCTCCCTTCTTGTCCGGGAAGGCCTTCTCCGCCCAAGGCAGGGTGGGGTAGGAGCCCACGCACCACTGGAACTTGTTGGCGGTGAGGGCGTCGAAATAGGGCTTGGTGGGGGGGCCGCTGGCCTTCCGGCGGGCCTGGATGCGGGCGGGGTCCACCCCTTTCAGCAGCTCTGGGTCAGAGCCCACGATGGACAGCCGGGGGGAGCTCTGCTCCAGGAACCAGTCGAACCGGGCCTTCTGATAGCTGGGGTACTCGCTGAACACGGCCCCGTCCGCCCGGAGGTAGGTCTCCCGGGTGACGGCGTCGTCACTATAGTTGACCACCACGTTCCGGGCCCCCCGGTCGTAGCAGGCGGACACGCATTGGCGGGTGAGCTGGGCAAATTCGATATTGCTTTCGATGCTGGGAGTCTGCCCCGGCTGGACGTTCAGCCCCACCTCCACCAGCAGGTGGGCGTATTCCTTGAGCTTGGCGTCAAAATTTTGAAGCATCGGTATCGTCTCCTTCTGGGTAAAATGGTCACATTGCCGGAAATTTCCGGCCCTATCTCATAATATATGGAAAGTATACCATATTCAAGGGGGAAACACAATTCGATTTGCATTTTTTTTGCGGATGATGTATAATGGCGCTAATTTAGTGAAGTAAAGGAGCAAAGCCTATGCTGACCACCGTCATCCCCCAGGGGTACGCCCCCCTGCTGAACCTGTACGACACCCAGAAGGCCATCGGCCTTTTAAAGCGCCTGTTTGAGGACGATCTGGGCGGCGCGCTGAGCCTGCGCCGGGTGTCCGCCCCCCTGTTTGTGGAGGCGTCCACCGGCCTGAACGACGATTTGAACGGCGTGGAGCGCGCCGTGTCCTTCGATGTGCCCGACGCGGGGCGGGACGCCCAGGTGGTCCACTCTCTGGCCAAGTGGAAGCGCATGGCCTTGCACCGTTACCAGTTCTCCGTGGGGGAGGGGCTGTACACCGACATGAACGCCATCCGCCGGGACGAGGAGCTGGACAACCTCCACTCCGTCTACGTGGACCAGTGGGACTGGGAGAAGGTCATCGCCCCCCGGGACCGGAATACGGACTACTTAAAGGGTGTGGTGAACATCATCGTGGGCGCCCTGGCCAACACCCAGGCTACCCTGCGCTCGGTGTACCCCCAGCTCACCCCCCTGCCCCTCATCGACCGGGAGGTGTCCTTCGTCACCGCCCAGGAGCTGGAGGACCGGTGGCCCGAGCTCTCCCCCAAGGAGCGGGAGGACCAGTGGGTGAAGGACCACCCCACCACCTTCCTCATGGGCATTGGCGGGGCGCTGAAATCCGGAAAGCCCCACGACGGCCGGGCCCCGGACTACGACGACTGGGCGCTGAACGGGGACATCCTGCTGTGGAACGCCCTGCTGGGCCGCGCCTTTGAGATCTCCTCCATGGGCATCCGGGTGTCCCCTGAGTCCCTGGACAGGCAGCTGACCGCCTCCGGCCACGACGAGCGCCGGGAGCTGCCCTTCCACCGCGCCCTGCTGGCTGGGGAGCTGCCCCTCACCATCGGCGGCGGCATCGGCCAGAGCCGGGTGTCCATGTTCCTGCTGGGCAAGGCCCATATTGGGGAGGTGCAGGCCAGCATTTGGGATCCCCGGACGCTGGAGGCGTGCCGGGAGGCGGGCGTGATTTTGCTGTAACGGTGAAAGGCTGAAAAGAGAGGGCCCCGCTCGCGCCGAGCGGGGCCCGTTTCCTATGCTTCGTCACACTCCAGATGGTAGCCCAGCCGCCGCACCGCCTCGATGCGCACGTTGGAGCCGATGCTGCGGAGCTTTTTGCGCAGGAAGCCCACATATACCTCCACGTGGTTTTCCACGGCGTTGGAGTCATATCCCCACACCCGTGTCAGGATGGTCTCCTTGGGCAGATTGCGCCCCTTTGCCTGCATGAGGCAGCGCATCACGTCGAACTCCCGGGCGGACAGCCGCACCCATTTCTCTCCACAGGCCAGGGTGGAGGAGTCCAGATCCAGCGCCGTGTCGCCGAAGCGCAGCTCGTCCACCTGTTCCCCCTGGCGGCGGAGCAGGGCACCCACGCAGGCCAGCAGCTCCCGGGTGTCGAAGGGCTTGGCCAGGTAGTAGTCCGCCCCGGCGTTGAGCCCCTCCACCCGGTCCTCCAGCTGGGAGAGGGCGGTGAGCATGAGGATGGGCGCGGCGCAGCGGGACTGCCGCAGCCGCCGGGCAGCCTGCCGGCCGTCCAGCACCGGGAGCATCACGTCCAGGATGATGAGGTCATAGGCCCCCGTCAGGGCGTACTGGAGCCCGGCCTCGCCGTCGTAGGCGGCTTCCGTCTGATAGCCCCGGTCCTCCAGCAGGGCCCGGAGGGAGTCGGACAGGGGCCGGTCATCCTCCACAATGAGAATTTTCATAAAAGGGTCCTCCTGCCTGGATGGGTCATTCCTCTGCTGTCAGGCCCGCGCAGAGCGGATAACAGGGCGGTTATCCCCGCGCCGACGGCCCTGCTCCCTGCCATTTTACCGCCTTTTGCCCCGGCTGGCAAGGCTTTGTTGACAGAAAGCCGGGGGGAATATATAATGGCCTTACACAGGCGGGCCCGACGGGCCCCTTTAGGAGGGAAGGCTTTGAATATCCACGAATCCGCGGAAAACTATCTGGAGGCCATTCTGGCCCTGGGGGAAAAGGGGCCGGTTCGGTCCGTTGACATCGCCCAGCATCTGGGCGTTTCCAAGCCCAGCGTCAGCCGTGCCATGAGCCTGCTGCGGGAGGGGGGCTTTGTGGTCGTGGACCAGGGGGGCTTCCTCACCCTCACCGACGAGGGGCTGGAGATCGCCCAGCGCATCTATGAGCGGCACCTGCTGCTCACCCGGTGGCTCATCCACCTGGGGGTGGACGAAAAGGTGGCCGCGGAGGATGCCTGCCGCATCGAGCACGATGTGAGCGTGGAGTCCTTCGATGCGCTGAGGGCCCGCATCAACAAAGACCTGGGAATTGAATGAACAAAACCGCCGCGGCTCAGCGGCGGTTTTGCATCTCCCCGGCGATACTCCTGGCGAACAGGGCCCGCACCTCATCCAGGCTTTCCGTTTGCCCCAGGGCCCACATCAGCTTGGTGACGGCCCCCTCGGTGGTCATGTCGTACCCCTGGATGACCCCCTCCGCCAGTGCCTTCTGCCCCGCCTGGTAGAGGGAAAAGTTGCTGCTCTCGTACAGGCACTGGGAGCACACCACCACCGCCATGCCCGCCTGGGCGGCGGCGTGGAGCTTTTCAATGAGGTTGCGGCGGATGAAATGGAGCCCGCCCGCGCCGAAGGCCTCGATGACCACCCCCCGGTAGTGCATCCGCAGCAGCATATCGAAAATCTCCGGGTCCAGGCCGGGGGTGAGCTTGATGAGGAACACCTGCTCGCACAGCTTGTCCCGGAGGACGCAGGGGCCGGACACGCTGGGGATGGCGTCCTCCCGGATGGTGAGCCCCGCCCCGTTCACCTGGCCCACCAGGGGCCAGTTCACGCTGTCGAAGGCGCCGAAGGCGGTGGTGTGGGTTTTGACGGCCCGGCAGCCAAGCATCACCCGCCGGTCGAAGGCCAGAAACACCCCCGGATGGCCGGAGGCGGCCATGGCGAAGGCGGTGCGCAGGTTGTCCAGCCCGTCGGTGAGGGGGTGCTCGATGGGCAGCTGGGCCCCGGTGAGCACCACGGGGACGGGAATATTGCGCACCATATAGCTGAGCATTGAGGCGGTGTAGGCCATGGTGTCGGTGCCGTGGGACACCACGATGCCGTCAAATTCCTCCCGCGCCTCAAAGACGTGGCGGGCAATGAGCCGCCATTCCTCCGGCTGGATGTTGGAGGAGTCCAGATGGAGGATGTCCCGGACGGTGAGATCGTAGCTGTCGGGCAGGCCCCCCAGGTAGTGGGACAGGGCCGCGCCGTCCAGGCCGGGGGCCAGCCCCTCGTCGGTGAGCCGGGAGGCGATGGTGCCCCCGGTGGTGAGCAGCAAAATGCGTTTCATGGAACGCCCCCTCCGTAAAAAGGATAAGGCCAGTATACGTTATGATAGATTGCTTTGCAAGTATATTGTCAACTTCGGGGGATACTGTTATACTATAGGGGAACAAAACGGGTTAGGAGGGTGATTCTTATGAAGTACGATCTGCTGGTGGTAGGCGCGGGCCCCGCGGGGCTCACCGCCGCCATTCACGCCAGGGCGCGGGATAAGTCCGTGCTTGTCATCTCCAACGAGCCGACGGCGTCCCCCCTGTGCAAAGCCCCCGCCATGGCCAACTACCCCGGTCTGCCGGGGGTGACCGGGAAAGAGCTGGTGGAGCGGCTGCTGGCCCAGGCCAGGGACCTGGGGGCGGAATTCCGGGAGGGAAGGGCGCTGGCCGTCATGCCCATGGGCAAGTCGGTGATGGTGTCGGTGGGCAGCGACGTGGAGGAGGGTGCCGCCGTCGTGCTGGCCCTTGGGGTATCCCGGGCCGCGCCGCTGAAGGGCGAGACGGAGCTGCTGGGCCGGGGGGTGAGCTACTGCGCCACCTGCGACGGGATGTTCTACCGGGGCAAGTCCGTGGTGTGCGCCGGGGACGCGCCCAACTTTGAGGAGGAGGTGGAGTTTCTGCGCTCCATCGGCTGCCGGGTGGCGGTGAAGCGGCTGGCCGGCCTGTCCATCCTGGGGGAGGACAGGGTCGTCGCCGTGCGGGACGCCAAGGGAGAGGAGACGGCCTGCGACGGGGTGTTCCTGCTGCGCGCCTCCATCGCCCCCGCCCAGCTGGCGCCGGGTCTGGCGCTGGAAAACGGCTATATCAAGGTGGACGGGCGGATGGCCACCAACCTGCCGGGAGTGTACGCCGCCGGGGACTGCACCGGCCAGCCCCTCCAGCTGGCCAAGGCGGCGGGCCAGGGTCAGGCGGCGGCTCACTTTGCGCTGGAGGGGCTGGGGTGATTTCCTAATTTTTCGTGAACTTCGCTTTCCTGTATTGAAATTTTCCGAAGAAGATGGTAATATGGGATTATCATAGGGGGTTCACCCCAATACCAAGTAAGGAGTGATCTAACATGGTCAAGGTTATCATGGGCCTGAAGGGCACCGGAAAGACCAAGCAGATGATCGACCTCATCAACACAGCGGTGGATACGGAGCATGGCAACGTGGTGGCCATCGCCCACAATTCCAAGCTGAATTATAAAATCAACTACAAAATCCGCCTGGTGGACACCTCCGACTACGAGATCCCCAACTATGACACCCTCCGGGGCTTCCTGTACGGCCTGTATGCCAGCAATTACGATATTACCCACGTGTTCATTGAGAGCCTGAACAAGCTGGTGCCCACCGTGGGCAACGAGGATGTGGAGCCCTTCCTGGCGTGGCTGGACGCTTTCTCCCAGAAGACCGGCATCAAGTATACCATCTCCATCAGCGAGGACGCGTCCAAGGCCAGCGACGGCGTGAAGAAATATTTCTGAGACAGAAGGACAGTTTTGTGACCGGGCGGGCTGGGGCCCGCCCGGTTTTTATCCGGCAGACATCATTATGATTTCAGGAGGTTTTGCAAATGGACTGTACCCAGACCATCCGCGCCAGGCGGAGCATCCGCAGATTCAAGCCCGGCGCATCCATCCCCAGAGAGGACGTGGAGACCATGCTGGAGGCGGCCATGATGGCCCCCAGTGCCTGCAACACCCGCCCCTGGGAGTTCTTCGTGGTGAAAAATCCCGACACAAAGGCCAGGCTCAGAGCCGCCCACCCCTTTGCCTCCATGCTGGACACGGCCTCCCTGGCCATCGTGGCGTGCGCCCTGCCGGAGGTGCAGACGGGCAAGGTGGAGGGCTACTGGCCGCTGGACTGCGGCGCGGCGGTGGAGAACCTGCTGCTCCAGGCGGCGGCCCTAGGCTATGGCGCGTGCTGGTGCGGCTGCTGGCCCAGCCCCCGGATTTCTAAAATCCAAGAGATCCTGGACACGCAGTCTGTCCCCGCGGCCCTCATCGCCGTGGGCGTGCCCGACGAGGCGCCCCCGGCCCGGGGCTTTTACCAGGCCGATAAGGTAACCTGGCTCGATTGAGCCGGATCAGGAAGGAAGGTTGTGCTATGAGCGCAAAACGCATCCCCCCTGCCGTCCAGCCGGAGCCGGGCGAGGTCCTGCCCCGGTCCATCCATCTGGTGCCCTTGGACAACGTGGCCGGGTTCGACATCCGGCCCGGGTTCTACGACACCAACGGCGCCACCGCCATCCCCGGCGGCGTCAACTTCACCGTCCACTCCCATGGGGCCACGGGCATCGAGCTGCTGCTGTTTCACCGAGAGCAGGATGAGCCCTTCGCGGTGATCCCCTTCCCGGAGCAATACCGCATCGGCAACGTGTACTCCATGATCGTGTTCAAGCTGAACATCGAGGAGTTTGAGTATGCCTACCGGGTGTACGGCCCCTATGAGCCGGACAAGGGCCTGATTTTTGACCCCTCCCGCTATCTGCTGGACCCCTACGCCAAGGCGGTCACCGGACAGAGCGCCTGGGGCAAGTCCCCGCCCAACGGCCAGCACTACCGGGCGCGGGTGGTGCGGGACGACTTCGACTGGGGAACCATGAGCCAGCCCCTCATCCCCATGGAGGACCTGGTCATCTACGAGCTCCACGTCCGGGGCTTTACCATGGACCCCTCCTCCGGGGTGGCCCACCCCGGCACCTTCGCGGGGCTGATGGAAAAGCTGGACTACCTCCAAGCGCTGGGCGTCAACGCCATCGAGCTGATGCCCATCTTTGAGTTTGACGAGATGCTGGACTACCGGGAGGTGAACGGCGAAAAGCTGTACAACTACTGGGGCTACAGCACCGTGAGCTTCTTCGCCCCCAACACCAGCTACACCGCCAGCACCGAGTACAACCGGGAGGGCAATGAGCTGAAGAACCTGATCCGGGCCTGCAAGGAGCGGGGCATCGAGGTGTATCTGGACGTGGTGTTCAACCACACCGCCGAGGGCAACGAGATGGGCCCCTTCTTCTCCTTCAAGGGGTTCGACAACAACATCTACTACCTGCTGACGCCGGAGGGGTACTACTACAATTTCTCCGGCTGCGGCAACACGCTTAACTGCAACCACCCCATCGTCCACCAGATGATTCTGGACTGCCTGCGCTACTGGGTGACCACCTACCGGGTGGACGGCTTCCGGTTCGACCTGGCCTCCATCCTGGGCCGGGACGAGAAGGGCGCGCCCATGGTGTCCCCTCCCCTGCTCCAGGCCATGGCCTTCGACCCCATCCTGGGGGACGTGAAGCTTATCGCCGAGGCGTGGGACGCGGGCGGGCTGTACCAGGTGGGCACCTTCCCCGCCTGGAACCGCTGGGCGGAGTGGAACGGCCGCTACCGGGACGATATGCGCCGCTACCTCAAGGGCGACGAGGGCATGGCCAACGTCGCCGCCCTGCGCCTGTCCGGCTCCCGGGATATCTACGACACCGCCGCCCGGCGCAACGCCTCGGTGAACTTCCTCACCTGCCACGACGGCTTCCCCCTCCACGACCTGTTCACCTATAACAGCAAGCACAACGAGGCCAACGGCTGGAACAACACCGACGGTGCCAACGACAACAACAGCTGGAATTGCGGCGTGGAGGGGGAGACGGACGACCCGGAGGTGAACGCCCTGCGCCGGCGGATGACCCGCAACGCCTTCGCCCTGCTGATGTGCTCCCGGGGCATCCCCATGTTCCTGGCGGGGGACGAGTTTGGCAACACCCAGTTTGGCAACAATAACGCCTATTGCCAAGACAATATCACCTCTTGGTTGGACTGGTCTTTGCTGGAGAAAAACCGGGGGCTGTTCCGCTTCTTCCAATATATGATCCGCTTCCGCCAGAGCCATCGGGTGATCCGGACGGACATGAGCGGCGGGGCCTGCGGCTTCCCCGACGTGAGCTTCCACGGCGTGTCCCCCTGGCAGGAACAGTTCAGCCCCCAGGACCGCTATGTGGGGGTGATGTTCGCCGGGGCGGAGCGCAACGTGGGCCCCCAGATCGTCTACGTGGCCTCCAACTCCTACTGGGGGGAGCTGAACGCCGCCCTGCCCCAGCTGCCCGCGTCCATGGGCTGGGAGTGCGCGGTGAACACCTGGGAGGAGGAGCAGCACACATGGCGGGTGGACGGCAACTGCTTCACCATCGGCCCCCGGAGCGTCATGGTATTTGTGGCGAAATAGGGCTCGCGCGGGGGTCCCTTTTTTGCAAATTTTAAATTGCACGCCGCCTCGCCAGGGTGTATACTATCCTGGGAGGCGGTGTTTTTTGCCGTCCAAATGCGTGAAGGAGGAGATACCTAATGCGTTACAATATCACAGGGGAGCCCATGCCCGTGGTGATCTGCGATGTGGAGGCGGGCGAGTCCATGATTACCGAGAAGGGGTCCATGGTCTGGATGTCCCCCAACATGGAGATGCAGACCAGCGCCGGCGGCCTGGGCAAGGCCTTCGGCCGGATGTTCTCCGGCGAGTCCATGTTCCAGAACATCTACACCGCCCGGGGCGGCCCGGGCATGATCGCCTTCGCGTCCAGTTTCCCCGGCTCCATCCGGGTGGTGGACATCACCCCGGACCGGCCCGTTGTGGTGCAGAAATCCGGCTTTTTGGCCTCCGAGGCGGGGGTGGAGCTGTCCGTGTTCTTCCAGAAGAAGGGTATGGCGGGCTTTTTCAGCGGCGAGGGCTTCATTTTGCAGAAGCTCAGCGGCCACGGCACCGCCTTCCTGGAGATCGACGGCTCCGCCGTGGAGTACGACCTCCAGCCGGGGCAGCAGATCGTGGTCGACACCGGCAACCTTGCCATGCTGGACGCCACCTGCTCGGTGGACGTGCAGACGGTGAAGGGGGTCAAAAATGTGCTGTTCGGCGGCGAGGGCCTGTTCAACACCGTGGTC
>X363_Desmarests_Spiny_Pocket_Mouse__coassemble_797_pt1 | contig 15303 bp, 14 predicted proteins | sample X363_Desmarests_Spiny_Pocket_Mouse__metabat2_low_PE_031 | metagenome-assembled genome bin X363_Desmarests_Spiny_Pocket_Mouse | reverse complement strand
GGTGGACGGCCTCCAGGGCCTCCGGCTCCAGCACGTTGGCCTTGTAGCCCTCGCAGATCAGACCCTGGGCCTTGCACTCAACCGCCAGCTTCTTCACGGCCTCCTCGTTCAGATCCAGAGCGGCCACCTTGGCCCCCGCCTGGGCGAAGGCTTTGGCCATATCGCCGCACAGTACGCCGCCCGCGCCGGTGACAACCACCACTTTCCCGGTAAAATCAACGTTCAAAGGCAGATCAAGCATTGCTATTCCTCCATTCTTCTTGATTTCCCACTCGGCCCGCCCCCTTTAAGGGGGCGGTGTGTGCCAGTGGCACACGCCCACCACACGACCGAGTCGAAGACGAGACAGGTGCCGGCCGTGGTCGGGGCGGATGTAGCCGTCGAACCTGCAGTCGTGGTACGCCTTGAGGATGTCTATGATGCCGGTGTCGCCACAGCAGTCCCGGTGAGACGCCTCGGAAAAGTCCCCGTTGGGGAAGTGCTTCACGTTGCGGATGTGGGCGAAGGCAATGCGGCCGCAGTGCTTGCGCACGATGTCCGCCACGTTGTTCTCCGGGTTGGCGTCCAGGCTGCCGGAGCACAGGGTCAGGCAGCTATAGGGGTCGTCCACCATGGACAGGAAGCGGTCGATGGACGGGCCGTCCACCAGCAGCCGGGGCAGGCCGATCTTGATGTCGTCGCGGATGTTGACGCCCTCCACCCCGGGGATCTGCTTGATGTCGGACAGTTTGATCTGGTCGTTCCCCTCGCCGTACCAGCGCCAGGTCATTTTCACGGCAGTTTACCTCCAGATAAATTCTCCACAAATTCCCGTTCCAGCCGCTGAGCATGGTTGGACAGGTAGCTCCCATCCAAAAACGCGGGAAGGGCTGTTTGGGTAAAATGCTTCCAACTGCCCCCCTCCTTTCCTGCCAGGATAGGATAAAACAGGACCCCCGCGGTTTGGGCGGCGGACAGATCACCAGGGGCATCCCCCACCATCAGGACATGGGCGGCATCGTAGCCTTTTGCTTTCAGCAGCTCCAGGCAGGCTTCTTTGGTGCCCACATCCTGGGCCATGAAGTCGGATACATAGGATAACAGCCCGCCACGCCGCCATTCCGCCGTCACAGCCTCCCGGTTGGCACTGGACACGACGGCGATATCCGCATACGCACTGGCTTGCGCCAATGCGTCCACGACACCCGGAAACGCCGCTTTCGCATCCTCGGGCAAGGAGTTGATTTCCACATTTGCCATGCGGCTCCAGGTCAACGCCTGCCGCAATATAGCTTGCTCCGGGTGAAGATTGACGGCGTACAAAAGCGCCGCCTCGGAATAGGCCGGTGTGGCGGCGCACCACAGCTCCAGATCCTTTAAGCCCTCAATCGCCGTGTATTGGGCGTTGATCTCCTGAAGCATTTTCAGCAGCCCGCGAAAACGGTTGATGCCGCGGTCCATAGAGTAGAGGTTGATCTCATCCCACCGCCGCAGGATGGGCTCCCGCCACTGTCCCAGCCCCCACACGGTAATGATGCAGGGGCCGAAACACCGCTGATGCTTGACTGTCATGGCATCAATGGCGGTACCGTCGCTGTCCACACAGATCAAATATTCTCTGCGCTCCATACGCTTCCCCCGTTTACAGATGGGTATCCCACAGGCCGCAGAAGGCGTCCACCGGGCTGATCCCCTTAAACTCCGATCTGCCCATCAGCTTTTCCACCAGCTGCCGCATGGCTTCCTTCGACCCATTGTAGGTGTTGATATAAACAGGCACCATCGGCAAATCGAGGAGGTGGAACGGGTGGGCCACCGATACGCCGATGGTGGGGATTTCCGAGGCGTACCAGGGGATCTCCGGCCCCATGGGAATGCTCCAGTGGAGGCTCCGCTCATTGGTCATGGAGAAGGAGGTCACGTTACACAAAACAATAGCGGCATCGTAGGCGGAAATGTAGTCCTCTATGGCAATGTCCGACAGGGCCTTTTTCCCGTTCAGCCCATGGGGGCTTACATATTTCAGGTAGTTGACCTTATAAATGGCGGGTTCAAAGCCTTGGGCTTTCAATGCAGCGGCCAGATTTTCGCCAACGTCACCTGCCTTGCCGCCGTGGGCAATCTCCTTTACCTTTGCCACAAGCCCGCTGCTCTGGACGGTGTAAATGATGATCCTCTTATGCCGCTTGGGGTCAAGGGGCAGCTGGTTCCGGCTGTTCTTCACCAGCGTGATGGACTTGTCGATAATCTCCGCTGCTTTCGCCTTGTGCTCCGGGCAGCCAATGACGGAAAGCCCCTCTTGCTCCGGGATCAGCGTCCCATCCTTCCGCTTCTTATGGAGGCCCAGAGAAGCCTTGAATGCCAGCACCGTCCGCACCGCCTCGTCCAGCCGCTCCCGGGTAAGCCTGCCGTCAGCCAGGGCCTGGCGCAGATAGCCCATGTCCTCGGTGTAGTCCCGGCTGAACAGGATCATATCGCAGCCGGCCATCAGCATCTCCGGAAGGAACTCCCGGCGGGGCTTCTTGGAGGTGATCCCCACCATATGGGTGGCATCGGTGACGATCAGGCCGTTGAAGCCCAGCTTCTCCCGGAGCAGCCCCTTCAGCAGCTCCGGGGCGATGGTGGCGGGCATGATCTCGCTGTCCCGGATGCCGGGACGGAGCTTTCGGGAATAGGCGGGCTGCATGATATGGCCAATCATGACGCTGGGGATCCCCGCGTCGATCATGCCCTGGTAGACCTTGCCAAAGGTGGCGTCCCACTCCTCGCAGGAGAGCGTGTTCACCGTGGTAGCGAGATGCTGGTCACGCTCATCACAGCCATCGCCGGGAAAATGCTTCATGCAGCAGGCCACGCCCGCCTCATGGGCGCCTTTCATGTAAGCCAGAGCCATTTTCAGCACAGTATCCGGATCATTTCCAAAACAGCGGGTAGGGATAATACAGTTGCGCCAGTTCAGGTCAATATCCACCACAGGGGCGAAGGTCCAGTTGCAGCCCACAGCAGCGGCCTCCCGGCAGCCGTAATACCCCATGTAGTACGCGCTTTTCGGATCGTTTGTGGCGGCGCAGGCAATGCCCTCGCCCAGCTTTGTCCCGCCTGAGACCGCCCCGCTGCCCCCCGCCTCCACATTAGCGGCAATGAGGGCTGGGATCTTACTCTTTTGCTGGATCAGCGCATTTTGTTTATAAGTTTTCTGCGGATCTTGGTTATTGTAGCGATAGCCGCCATGTCCCCGTGCGACGATCCGGGTCAGCTCCTTTTCCGAGGGGTTCCACAGCATATCCATCAGCACTTGGTTGAGCTTTTCCTCGCTTGTCATGCCGGAGAGGGTATCCTCTACCCAGCTCAAATCCTCGGGCTTCAAATAAAAGGGCTTTTGGGTGTAGTCCATTTCAGCTTTCCTCCATTTCGCGCTTTTGCGCCAGACACTCGGCATTTTTCAGAACCCGGTCTTTCCCCAGGGGATATAGAAATTTTAATGTTGCCGCCAGGACCAGGAAGCAGACCAGGGGCTGCAGGCAGGAGATATAGTAAATGCCCTCCGTCACCTCTGGAAGAAAGGCGGTTTCCTGCCGGTAGCCAATCAGGGAGAGGAGCAGGCCGTATATGCCGATAGACAACGCCTGTCCCAGCTTGCGGGAAAAGGAATATACCGAATAGATCGCCCCATCCTCCCGCCTGCCGCTTTTTACCTCCGCGTCGTCGATCACATCCGTGATCATGGCCCATGTAATCAGGGAAAAAAGCCCGTACCCGCCATAGACCAGTGAGTAGAGCGCCACAAATACCCATGCGTCCGCGGTGTGCATCACCGTCAGTACGATCAGGATCACGCTGCTGAACAGGGCGGCGGCGGCACTGACCTCCTTGCGTCCGAAGCGGTCGGTGAGCTTGACCACAAAGACGGCGCATACCAATGTGAGAACAATGCCTGCGGCGGTTGAGACAGATTGCGCGGCGGGGTTTCCAAAATAGTTGGGGTAGATATAGGCGGCCATGCCGTTAACGGTGGTTTGAGCGCCCACAGCCGCCACCGTGCTGATGATAATGGCGATCATGGAGCGGTTTTTGAACAGTCCGGACAGATCCTCCAGGCAGAACTTTTCCTCTTTGCGCTTTACTTTTACGCGCTCCGTGGTCATGCGGTAGCACAGGAGATAGCACAGGACGGCCCCCGCAGAGCACGCGGCGGCGGTTGCCGTCATCCTGATGCCGGATATCGCCTGATTCCCGTTGGCGTCTGTATAGTAGACCACCAGCGGGACGAGGATGCCGATCACGGCGCTGGCCAGAGACGCGCCGACGGTCCGCCATTTGGAGAGCTCCGCCCGCTCTCCGGGGTCGGCGGAGATGGCGGACGCCATGGAGCCATAGGGGATATTGACGCCGGTATAGCACACGCTGCCCCACAGCAGATAGGTCGCAAACATCCAGGCTGTTTTAAAGCCCAGGGACATCCCGGAGAACCAGGTGGCGTACATCAGCAGGGAGGCCACCGCCACCGGCCCGCACATCCTGCGGATCCAGGGCAGGAATTTTCCCCGTTCTCCGGGCGTGCTCCGATCCACGATCTGGCCCATGGTGACATCCGTAAACGCGTCCACAAACCGGGCCAGCATCATCATCAGGCCCACCACGGCCCCATCGACGCCCATGACATCCGTGTAGAATTTCATCAGGAACATGGAGGACAGGATGAAGGTGAAATCATTGCCGAAATCACCGAACATATACCCGATCTTATCCTTCATTCCGAAGGGCTTCGCCGCAATCTTCCTGTTCATGGCCGTCCCTCTTTCTATAGATCGGATTGCCGGTCCCTGCCCGCAAAGATGGAAATGACGTCAAAGACGGCCTCCACGATCAAGGTAATCGCGATGAACGTCCAGAGGACGACGGCAGAGCTGAACGGGTTGGCCAGGATGATCACCGCGGCCAGAATGGTCAGCGCGGCGGCCAGCGCCGCCCACCCCCACTTTTTCTGCTTGAAACGGAGCATATCAACGGTGAGCTGGACCTTGAACAGCCCGCTGATCAGGGTAACAGCGCCATAGAGAATGGTCAGAACCGGGAAAGCGGCGAGGAACCACCCGGACTGCGTCATGCAGAACACTCCGCCGATCACGGCCAGCAGCCCTTTCATCAGGCCCTGTCCGGCCGCCGCGGCCGCCGGGCCCGCGCGGAAATACTGGATCAGCTTAAAAACGCCGCTGATGGTCAAAACAGCGCCAAGGATCATAATGATGCTTGTCGTAAAACCGATTGGCTCGATCAGGAGAAGGATGCCGGTGAGTATTTCCATCAGGCACACAAGGACGCTGCCAAAGTGCTCTTTGATTGTTTTCATACCAAACGCTCCTCTTTTATTTACGTTAATGTAGTATTGCCAAAAAGGGCAGGGAGCGCCGCCGCGGGCGCTCCCTGCCACAATCTTACTTGGACTTGATTGCCAAATCGCCCATTTTGGTGTTTGCCACGGCGTCGATCCGCCCGTCCACAAAGGTTCCGGCGACCGTATACGCCATCTTTCCAATGGGGGTTTTCAGATCTCCCTTAAAGGAGACATTTCCGGCTTCGTCGATTGTGCCGCCGGTGAATTCATTTTCGTTCTTCATGAAGAAGATCGTCCCGGACAGGCTGCCGCCGTCGATGTTCAGCGTAACCGTGCCGTCCATATCGCCCATAGGGGTGGAGATGACCACATCATACTGGTCCTTTGGCATTTGCGGGGCCTCCTTTTCTTTGTTCGGCGCGCTGGCCGCGGTTTGTTTGGCGTGTTCATTCAGTGAATCGTGAACGGCGTTGGGGCCTCCCCGCCGCCTGGTGGTGTCGATCCCCAGCAGCTTGCCCAGGTTCTCGCCGAAGATTTTGCGCTTATCCTCATCGCTGAGGGGGAGATACCCGTATTTCCATTGCAGCTCCTCGGGGATCTGGAAGTCGGTCAGTCCTACGGAGGCCGCGCCGATCTGCGCGCCGTAGCCCGCGCTGTCTGTTCCCCAGATGATGCGGTCCGGCCCTACGAAGCGGATGGCCTCGCCCAGGATATGGGCGAATTTGTAGGGGGCGGAGATGGCCCAGGGCACCAGCAGGCTCAGGCAGAGGTACACATTGGGATGGCCCAGGGCCACCATGTTCATGGCGTCGGTGAAGGGGTAGCCCATGTGGAAGGCCACGATCTTCAGGTTGGGGAAGTCCCGGGCCACATCGTCGATCTGGGTGGGATAGCAGTATTTGCTCTTTCCCGGCGGCACCCAGCAGAAGCCGGCGTGGAGGCAGAGCACCACACCCAGCTCCTCCGCCCGCTTATAGAAGGGCCACAGCTCCGGGTCGTTGATGTAGGTGTCCTCCGGGGAGTAATACTTGAAGATCTTCGCGCCCTTGTCCACCCAATACTCCAGCTCCCAAATGGCGTTCTGGACGCCGCGCCGCTTGATGGGGGAGATGTTCGGGTTGATGATGAAGCGGTCAGGATGGGTCTGCACCGCTTCCCAGGCCGCGCCGTTGGTGCACCAGCGGCTGGAGTAGCCGGTGGTGTCCATCATGGATTCCGGCAGGATGCAGGCCACATCCACGCCATACTTGTCCATGGCCCGGAGGATATTTTCCGGGTCGGTGCTCTTTTGCAGTTCCCAGGGCTCAATGGTGCTCATGTACTTGGCGGGCGCGCCCTGCATGGTGGGGCGCATGATCCCGTCGATGGCGTTCCACCACATCTGAACGCCGGGAAAGTGGTTGATGGGCTCCATATCGCCGATGATGTGGCACTCGGGGTCGATCTTGAAAAAGCCGTCGTCCCATACGTTGTGATTCATATTGAACTGCTCCTTTCCTTAAATCTGCGAGAGATCCCTGCGTTTCTCCATAAAGCGTTTGGCCCTCTGATCCATCAGGCCGTCCTCCTGCCACAGCTCCGGGTAATACTTCTCGAAGCCCGCGGTGGGGTTCATGGTGCAGCGGGCCCATTTGCCCTCGAACAGGTTCATGTAGCACTGCTGGCAGCGGCAGCATTTGACAATGTCCTGCGCCCGGCCCGCTTTGACCTTGGCGGGCCAGTAGGGGTCGGCGATGGACTGGCGGCCCAGGGAGATGATGTCGGTCTTGCCGCTGGCAATGGCCTCCGCCGCCACCTCGGGGTCCATAAAGTCCGGCGTGATGATGGGCAGGCCGCCGGACGCCTTCTTGAAGCCGGGGGCCCACTGGGTGAACTCGCCCTCGCCGTCCGGCGCGAAGCCCTTGCCGAAGGCCTCATAGCTGCCCTGGGAGACATTGATGAAGTTTGCCCCGGCCTCGGAGAGCAGCTTCACCACCTTGCAGGCCTCCTCGTGGGTGAGGCCGTCCCGCATATACTCATTGCCGGTGACCCGCACGCCAAAGGCCTTGTCCGGGCCCACCTGCTTGCGGACGCGCTCGATGATGTTGGTGACCACGCGGCAGCGGTTCTCGGTATTGCCGCCGTACAGGTCCGTCCTCTGGTTGGAGCGGGGGGACAGGAACTGGTGCAGCAGGTAGCCGTGGGGGGTGTGGAGCTTGATGCCGTCAAAGCCCAGGCCGAACAGGGCCACGGCCTGCTCCACCATGAAGTCCTCCAGCTGCTCGATCTCGGCGATGGTCAGCTCACGGGGCGCCTCGCCGTAGGCCACATGGTACAGCGCGCCGCCGTTTTTCTCCATAAACTCCCGGATCAGCGGGGCCAGCTTGTCATATTCCTCATCGGAGAGCTTCTGGACCGCCTCCATGCCGCCAAAGGAATCCACAATATCGCCAAAGCCCAGGCGGGTGACCTGGCGGAGCCAGCCCTTCGTCAGGTGCCGGAAATCCATTTCCATGGGCACGGCGGAGGGCGCGCCGGAGGCAATGGCGTCGTGCCCCGGCTGGGGATGCCCCTGCCGCCCCCAGCCGGGGGAGAGCTGGGCGAAGATCTTCGTCCCCTTATAGGAGTGAACCACATCGGCCACCTGGCTGATATGGCGGTATTTGTCCTGGGCGTCGCACAGCAGCGGGTTCAGGCTGTCGCTGCCCCGCCAGGGATAGGGGTTTGCCACCACGCACTCGGTGATGATCAGGCCAAAGCCGCCGCGGGCCCGGGTGGCGTACCATGCGTTGGTCTGCTCCGAGGCGAAGCCCATGGGACCGGTGTACCCCATATTCATCGGCGACATGGCGATGCGGTTTTTCAGTTCCACATTGCCGATTTGAATGGGTTCAAACAAAATGTCGGTGCTCATTCATACGACCTCCTGTCAATGCTTTGTCTGGCTCTTGACACCAGCTTCTAAAGGCATTATACTTGCTTCCTGTAATCGGTCAATAGTACGGTTTTATTGAAAAGTAAGATAAAAGACTTTTGGCCAAAAAGGTTTCCGTACAGGAGGTCGCCATGGAAGAAAAGCTTGATCTGCGCATTCGGAAAACATACCTTGCGCTCACCGGCACGCTGCTGCAGATGATGGAAGAGATGCGGTTTGAGGAGATCCGCGTCAGCGAGCTGTGCGACCGGGCCATGGTCAGGAAGTCCACATTTTACAAGCACTTCGCTGATAAATATGAACTGCTGACATTTACCGTCCGGCAGGTGCAGGCGAAGCTGAACGCGCAGCTGGCGGCGGAAACGGCGGACGGGGACAGGGTCGATTACTACACAAGGCTGATTGCGCTTGTCTTCGATTTTTTGGATGAAAACGAGGCGCTCGTTCAGTCCGCGATCAAAAGCAACTCGTTCCCCCTCATCCTCAGCACCTTATCCGCCCCTATCATTTTGGACATTCAGGAAAAAATAAAGCAGGATCAGCTGCATGGGGAAAAGCTTCCCGCTGACCCTGATGTCATGGCGGCCTTTTTTGTGGGCGGGGTCATGGAGATTGTGTTCCGCTGGGAGAAAAAGGGGAAGTCCTTAAAGGAAGCGGCGCTGAAGGCGCAGCTTAGGGATTTACTCCAGCAATTCTACCGTTCAGCGCCTGACCGGTAGCCGGGGTATTGCCGCCTTTGTGTGTCAAGCGGCCCGCCGCTGATAGACATATTGCGGGATTTGTGGTAGAATACCCCATTATGACGCGGCGGGGGGGATCTGTTTGCCGGCCAATATGAAATCCATGATCGCCCAATCCTTCATGGAGCTGTCTAAAACAAAAGATGTGGATAAGATCACGGTCAAGGATCTGGTGGAGGCCTGCCACATTTCCCGGCAGACCTTTTACTACCATTTTCAGGATATTTTAGAGGTGCTTGAGTGGTCTGTCCAGCAGGCGTTTCAGGAAATCCTGGCCCGCAAAATGGATTTGGACGCGCCGGAAAACACCCTGCGCACGTTGATTGAATCCTCCGCGGATGCCGGCGCGCTTCTGCAAAAGCTGCTCCATTCCCGGCGCCGCGAGCAGATCGAAGCCATATTTGTGAACGCGGTGCGCTCCTGTTTGCAGGAGCTATTCTCCCAGCGAGAACAGAAGCCGGACATTCCTGTAGCGGATGCAAAGTTTATCTTGGATTTCTGCACCTACGGAATCGTTGGACTGCTGCTGGATAATTGCGGGAAAAAATCTTTGGATAAGGAGAAGCTTGCGCTGCAAATGTCCAAAATGATTTCGAGAAGAACAGAGTGCCTGCCTGAACAAACATGAGGATGCTCCCACAGGGCATCCTCATGTTTCGCTTCGCAAATAATTCACCGCGAGGATCGCAATCCCCAGCGCCGTCAGCACTGCCCCGGTGGCCCGGTTCAAAACAACCGGGGAGGCTTTATTGGCAAACCGGGCCGCGATCCTGGCCCACAGCAGGGTAAACCCGACGCACAGCGCCAGCAGCGTAATATCCGGCGGCCCGCCGATGATGAAGTGGGACGCGGCCCCGGTGAGGGCGGTGAAGGTCATAATAAATACGCTGGTCCCCACGGCGGTTTTCAGTTCATAGCCCAAAACAGAGGTCAATACCAGCAGCATCATAATTCCGCCGCCCGCGCCAATAAACCCACAGATAAAGCCCACGCCCGCTCCAAAGATCACGGACTGCGCTCTTCCGCTGTGTTCCATAACAGCATAGCAGAAATGAAGCCCGGGCTGTACTGTCATTTTTTCAATTTTGTACTTACAGATTCCCGGACGTGTAAAGGAGCCTTACACATCCGGGAATCTGTAAGTACAGACCGCGGAAATTGACAGTGGCGCGGATGCGGCACATCTGTTATATATAGGGACAAGTCAACCAGAGACAGGGGGAATATCACAATGGGCCAGGAGGAAATCTTTGCCGTGAAGCTGGGGGAGCTGGAGCGGCAGTACGAGCGGACCATGTCCTGCCTGCGCCGGTGCCAGGCGGGGGACCGTCAAACAATCCGGCGGGAATTGGACCGGGCCTCGGAGGAATACTGCGGCGCTGAGCGCAGGCTGCAAAGGGAAGTCAGCTCCAGCCGCTCGCCGGCGGTGGCGGCTCTGTCCGAGGCGCAGCTGAACTACCACCGCAGTATCCGGCGAATCCTCCATGATGAATTGCCTTGTTACCTGCATGGGGAAGATGGGAATTACTCCGCGGACCAGGCTGAGGCTGTGGGCCTGTACGGGGAGTACGCCATCGACTTCGCCGCCCAGGCCATGCGCTACGCACAAATAGTGGTTTTATCCGCGCTTGATGCGCAAATCAACTTTGACGGGGAGGACATATCATGAACGAAGTAAAAACGCCCAAAAAACCGCTGATTTACTATTACAGTATCGCCATGCTGGTTTTGCTCCTGTTCAATTTTATGGCCATGCCCTGGCTGGCCCAGAGGCAGGTCCGGCAGGTGGACTACGGAACTTTCATGGAGATGACGGAGAACCGGGAAGTCGGCCGTGTAGAGGTGCAGGAGAACCAGATCATTTTTACCGACAAAGAGGAGACCCAAATCTATAAGACCGGCCCCATGAACGACCCGGACCTGATTTACCGGCTGAAGGAGTCCGGCGCGGAGTTCTCCGGGGAGATTATTGAGGAGATGCCCCTGTTCCTCAGCTTCCTGCTGAGCTGGGTGCTGCCCATCGCCGTTTTTATCGGGCTGGGACAGCTGATGTCCCGCAAGCTGATGGAGAAGGCGGGCGGCCCCAATTCCATGGCCTTCGGCATGGGCAAGTCCAACGCCAAGGTGTATGTGAAGTCCTCCGAGGGCATCAAGTTCTCCGATGTGGCGGGGGAGGACGAGGCCAAGGAAAACCTGACGGAAATCGTGGACTATCTGCACAACCCGGACAAGTACAAGGAGATCGGCGCGTCCATGCCCAAGGGCATCCTGCTGGTGGGCCCTCCGGGCACGGGCAAGACCATGCTGGCCAAGGCGGTGGCGGGGGAGGCCAACGTCCCCTTCTTCTCCATGTCCGGCTCGGAGTTTGTGGAGATGTTTGTGGGCATGGGGGCCTCCAAGGTTCGGGATCTGTTCAAGCAGGCCAAGGAAAAGGCCCCCTGCATCGTGTTCATTGACGAGATCGACGCCATCGGCCAGAAGCGGAACGCCGGCAAGATGGGGGGCAACGATGAACGTGAGCAGACCCTGAACCAGCTCCTCACCGAGATGGACGGCTTCGAGGGGAACAACGGCGTCATCATCCTGGCGGCCACCAACCGCCCGGAGTCCCTGGACCCCGCCCTGACCCGCCCGGGCCGGTTTGACCGCCGGGTGCCGGTGGAGTTGCCCGACCTGAAGGGACGGGAGGCCATCTTGCGGGTCCACGCCAGGAAGATCAAGGTGTCGGAGGAGGCGGACTTCCAGCAGATCGCCCGGATGGCCTCTGGGGCCTCCGGCGCGGAGCTGGCCAACATTGTCAACGAGGCGGCCCTCCGGGCGGTGCGGGACGGCAGGAAATACGCCACCCAGTCCGACCTGGAGGAGAGCATCGAGGTGGTCATCGCCGGGTATCAGAAGAAAAACGCCATCCTCACCGATAAGGAGAAGTGGACGGTGGCCTATCATGAGATCGGCCACGCCCTGGTGGCGGCAAAGCAGACCCACTCGGCCCCGGTGCAGAAGATCACCATCATCCCCCGCACCTCCGGGGCGCTGGGCTACACCATGCAGGTGGAGGACGGCAATCACTATCTGATGACAAAAGAGGAAATCGAAAACAAGATCGCCACCTACACCGGGGGGCGGGCCGCCGAGGAGGTGGTGTTCGGCACCATCTCCACCGGGGCCTCCAACGACATCGAGCAGGCCACCAAGCTGGCCCGGGCCATGATCACCCGCTACGGCATGAGTAAGGATTTCGACATGGTAGCCCTGGAAACCGTGGACAACCAATATCTGGGCGGCGACGCCTCCCTGGCCTGCTCCGCCGAGACCCAGGCGGAGGTGGACCGGCAGGTGGTGGAGCTGGTGAAAAAGCAGCACGGGAAGGCGGCGGCGATCCTGCGGGAGAACCGGGAAAAGCTGGACGAGCTGGCGAAATTCCTGTACGAAAAGGAGACCATCACCGGCGAGGAATTTATGAATATTCTGAACGCCGGCGCATCATAAGACTATTTACAATTTACACAATTCGGAGGTGCATATGCGAGCGAGACACAGTCAAAAAAACACGCGGGACTACATGGCGGCCCAGGCCGCCCTCTGCGTGGAGAGCAACGCCATCAGTCCGGCGCTCTTTCAGGAGCTGGGCGTGAAGGGCGGTCTGCGGGACGAAAACGGGAAGGGCGTCCTGGCCGGCCTCACCAACATCTCGGAGGTAAAAGCCTTTTCCTATGTGGACGGGGTGAAAACCCCCTGCGACGGGCAGCTTCTGTACCGGGGCTATGATGTAAAGGATCTGATTGCCGGCAGCGAGGGGAAAAAGTTTGCCTTTGAGGAGACGGCGTATCTCCTGCTCTTCGGCCGCCTCCCCACGGAGGAGCAGCTCAGGGCCTTTTGCGAGGTGCTGTCCGGCAGCCGGACCATGCCCACCAACTTTACCCGGGACGTGATCATGAAAGCCCCCAGCCGCGACGTCATGAATTCCATGACCCGCAGCGTCCTGACGCTGGCCTCCTACGACTCCCACGCCGCCGACCTGTCCATAGAAAACGTGCTGCGGCAGTGTGTGCAGCTGATCTCCGTCTTCCCCATGCTGGCGGTGTACGGCTTCCACGCCTACAACCACTTTGAGCGGGACGCCAGTATGTATATCCACCGCCCCAGCCCCAAGTGCTCCATCGCGGAGAATTTCCTGCGGATGCTCCGCCCGGATATGGGGTACACTCAGCTGGAGGCCCGGGTGCTGGACGTGGCGCTGCTCCTTCACGCGGAGCACGGCGGCGGGAACAACTCCACCTTTACCACCCGCGTGGTCACCTCCTCCGGCTCGGACACCTACGCGGCCATTGCCGCCGCCCTCTGCTCGCTGAAGGGGAAGCGGCACGGCGGGGCCAACATCATGGTCATGGAGATGATGGACGACATCCGCGGGCACGTCCGGGACTACCGGGACGAGGACGAGATCTCCTTCTACCTGCGCAGGCTGCTGCACAAGGAGGCCTTTGACCGCAGCGGCGTCATCTACGGGATGGGCCACGCGGTTTACTCCCTGTCCGACCCCCGGGAGGTCATCTTCAAGAGCTACGTGGAGGCGCTGGCCAGGGACAAGGGCCGCGAGGAGGACCTGGCCCTGTACCGAAATATCGAGGCAATCGCCCCCCGGCTCATTGCGGAGGAGCGGAAAATCTATAAGGGCGTGAGCCCCAACGTGGACTTCTACAGCGGGTTCGTCTATGAGATGCTGGGCATTCCCCTGGAATTATACACGCCGCTCTTTGCTGTGGCCCGTATTGCCGGGTGGAGCGCCCACCGCATAGAGGAGCTGGTCTCCGCCAACAAGATCATCCGCCCGGCCTACAAGAGTCTGGTGAAAAAACGAGCTTACATCGGCCGCGGCGAGCGGAAGGAGGAGCAAAATGGATCATCCTCGTGAGTCGCCGGAGCTGTTTTTCCTGCGCAATTTCAACATGGACCGCGCATATGGGGCAATGGAACGGGTGGATTTTCTGCCGCTGTATACCATCCGGACCTGCGCGGAGAGATCGGGCCCCAGAGTCTACCTCTCCTCCCTCTCCGAGGAGATGGGGCTGTCCATCCCGGAGGTCTCCCGCATGGTGGAGCAGCTCCAGGACAAGGGCTATGTGGTCTGGAAGACCGACCTGTCGGAGGGCAAAACCTATGTGGAGTTGACCGGCAAGTCGGTGGAGCTGATGAACGATGTCCACGATATCATGGGCGAGAGCTACCGGAGGATACAGGATGAGATCAGCCCGGAGGAGCTGACCCAGATGACGCGGACCTTGAAGCGCGTCACCGCCATTCTGGACGGCGTCCGGGAAATGCGCCGGGGCGCGGAGGCGGAAGGCTAAAAAAGGAGTGATCCAAACAAAATCCAGCAGCCGGGACAAAACCGCGGAAACGGGGGCGCGCATTGACAAAGTCCCGCCCACATTGCTATAATGATCTCATTCATTTTATTTACGTGGGAGTGTTCCGAATGAAGCCTTGCGTCACAATCATCGTTCCCGTCTACAACGCCCAGGCGACCCTCCGCCGCTGCGTGGAGAGCGTGCTCAACCAGGAGTTTGATGATTTCGAGCTGATCCTGGCCGACGACGGCAGCGGAGACGGCTCCGGCGCGTTGTGCGATGGGTTTGCCCAAGCGGACGGCCGGGTGAGAGTGCTCCACAAGGAGAACTCCGGCGTATCCGACACCCGGAACCAGGCCATGGCCCAAGCCCGCGGGGAGTATCTGCAATTTCTGGACGCCGATGACTGGATCACCCCAAACGCCACGAAGCTGCTGGTGCGCGCGGCGCGGGAGCACGATTGCGATATGGTCATTTCCGATTTTTACCGGGTGGTGGGGGACCGCGTGTCCCCCAAGGGGGACATCGACGAGGACGGTCCCCTTTCCAAGGAGGAATTTGCCGCGCATATGATGGAAAATCCCGCCGATTTTTATTATGGCGTTTTGTGGAACAAGCTCTACCGCAGAGATATTGTGGAGGAGTACCGCCTGCAAATGGACCCGGGCATCAGCTGGTGTGAGGATTTTTTGTTCAATCTGGAGTACATCCGCCACGTCGGGCGCGTCTTTGCCCTGCAGGTGCCCATCTACTACTATGTCAAGACCAAGGGCTCCCTGGCCAGCCAGGGGATGAGCATCTCCAAAACAGTGCGCACCAAGCTGATGCTGTTCGAGTATTACAACGAGTTCTATAAAACCGTTCTGGACGAAGCGGAGTACGAAAAGCGCCGGCTGAAGGTGTACCGCTTTCTCATCGACGCCGCCCAAGACGGGGCGGCGCTGCCCCTGCCGCTGGTCTCCACCCGGCTGGGCAGTGAGCGGG
>X363_Desmarests_Spiny_Pocket_Mouse__coassemble_792_pt1 | contig 15357 bp, 15 predicted proteins | sample X363_Desmarests_Spiny_Pocket_Mouse__metabat2_low_PE_031 | metagenome-assembled genome bin X363_Desmarests_Spiny_Pocket_Mouse | reverse complement strand
GGCGGGCACGGTGTCCTCCGTCAACCTTCTGAAGGAGCAGGTCAAGGTCCGTCTGGAGGACTGCGCCGAGCAGCCCAAGCCCTACCTCCCCGAGGAGGTGCGGGTGGTCCGCAGCGGCAAGGGCAAGCGGCCCGAGGGCTATCAGCCGCCCCCCAGGGCGGAGCTGGAGAAGCTGCGCACCGACCAGGGGGAGCGCATCCGCTCCGGGCAGAAGCCGGACGGACCCGCTGACCTGAGCGCGGTGCTGGCGCGCTACCTGGAGGACGGCGGCCAATCAAAGCAGCCCGACGGCCAGAAGCAGGGCGGACGGCGGGGCCGGAACCGCCAGGGCAAGGCCCAGGGCCAGCCCCGGCAGCAGGACGCCTCCCAGTGGGAGGAGGTCCAGCCCGTCTCCAACCGGGAGGCCAAGGCCCAGAACCACAAGCGGCGCTACCGCCCCCACCACCGGCGCAAGTCCGGAAACTGAGCGCCCGGGCACCGAAGACCGCCCCCGCCGGGACCGGCGGGGGCTTTCGCGCCCTCGGCCTTCCCCCCTCCAGTGGGGTGGTTTTTTCCCAAAACGCAACCTTTTGTCCTCCTCCTGGGTGTTGTATATGACAGGCAAACCCCGCCGCGGCCGAGGCGGGGGAAGAGAAATGAGGTGACGGCTGTGAACGACGAGCGGCGGACCCGCGAGGTGGAGCGCTGGGGAGACATGGTATACCGTCTCGCCCTGGCCCGCACCGCCAGCGTCCCCGACGCGGAGGACGTGTTTCAGGATGTCTTTCTGCGCTATTTCCGCCATGAGGAGAAATTCCACAGCGACGAATACCGCAAGGCGTGGCTCATCCGCTGCACCGTGAACCGGTGTAAGAGCCTGCTGTCCTCCCCCTGGCGGCGGCGCACCGTGCCGCTGGAGACCGCCGAAGAGGTTGGCGTGGAGGACGACTACCGCCAGGTGTACGCCGCGGTGCTCTCCCTGCCCGAAAAGTACCGGGCCGTCATCCATCTGCACTACTTCGAGGGCCTGTCGGTGGCGGAAATCGCCCAGACGCTGAACGTGCCGGAGGGCACCGTCAAGTCCCAGCTCAGCCGGGGCCGGGCCCTCCTGCGGGATATGCTTGAGGAGGTAGAGCTTTGAATCGATACAAAAAGGCAAACGAGGGCATCCACGCCCCCGAGGAAATCAAGGAAAAAGCCGTCCGGCCCGCGGTCAAGCGCCCTTACGCCCGCTGGACGGGGGCGGTGGCGGCGGTGCTGGCAATAGCCATTCTAGGAGGTGTCGCCATGCAGTCCCCCCTGTTCCACACGCCCCACGGCGCCGATGGCCCCGGGCAGCCCGTCCCCTTCTCCGGCGACGGCCCCGCCCCCCGCAGCGGCTCCGGCTCCGAGACGGCCTACGGCTCCCTGGACTCCTGCGCCCTGGCCCTGGCCGCCTACCCGGAGATGCACCCCTATCCCCGGCAGGACGACTATTTTGACGGCTACACCGGCAGCAGCAACGCCAGGTATAACCAGGACATGGCGGCGTGGCGGAAGGACATGGAGGCCCTGCGCACCGGCACGGACTATGCCGGCCTGATGGACGGTTTCCTCACCCGCTCCACCGCCCAGTTCCTCACCGGCGCGGGGGAGGACAACCGGGTCTACTCCCCGCTGAACGTCTATATGGCCCTGTCCATGCTGGCGGAGACCGCCGGGGACAACTCCCGGGCCCAGATTCTGGATTTGCTCCAGGCGGACGGCCTCGAGGCCCTGCGGGAGCGGGCCTGCGCCCTCTGGCGGGACAACTACCGGGACGACGGCACGGTGACCTCCATCCTGGGCAGCTCGCTGTGGCTGCGGGACGACTTCACCTACAGCCAGAAGACGCTGGACACCCTGGCCAAGACCTACTACGCCTCCTCCTTCTCCGGCAAAATGGGCTCGGAGGAGTATAACCAGGCCCTGCGGGACTGGATCAACCAGCAGACCAACGGCCTGCTGGCCGACCAGGCCCAGGGGCTGAAGATGGACGCGGACACGGTGCTGGCCTTGGCCTCCACCATCTACTTCAAGGCCGCTTGGGACAGCGAGTTCAGCAAGGATCGCACCGAAACGGACACGTTCCACGCCCCGGCTGGCGACGTGGACGCGGACTTCATGCACAAGTCCATGGAGAGCAGCTTTTACTGGGGGGACAATTTCACCGCCGTCCAACTCCATTTCCAGGAGGGCGGCAGTATGTGGCTCCTCCTCCCCGACGAGGAATCCTCCGTGGATGAGCTGCTGAACAGCGGCGAGGCCATGGAATTCCTCCTCTCCCCCAAGTACGACCAGTACGACGATAAGGGCAATATGACCCAGGAGGGCTGGCCCCACCAGAAGCACCTCATCATCAACCTGTCCATGCCCAGGTTCGACGTATCCTCCGACCTGGACCTCATCGAGGGCCTGAAGCAACTGGGTGTCACCGACGTATTTGACATGGATGTGTCCAACTTCGACCCCCTGGAGGCGTCCACCGATGACCCGCTGTATATCTCCAAGGCCCAGCACGCCGCCCGGGTAAAGGTGGACGAGGAGGGCTGCGAGGCGGCGGCCTACACCGTAATGATGGTATGCGCCGGGGCGGCCGCGCCCCCCGACGAGGAGGTGGACTTCACCCTGGACCGGCCCTTCCTGTTCGCCGTCACCGGGGAGACCGGCCTGCCCCTGTTCACCGGGGTGGTGAACCAGCCCAACGGATAAGAGAAAACCCTCCCCAGGTTTGGGGAGGGTTTTGTTATGCCTGCCGCGGCAGGGGCGCGCCCTGCGGGGCGGTACTTTCTGCTTGTGCAGAAAGTACCCAAAGACACACTTAGGGGGCATCCCGCCCCAGTCGTGCTTCGCGCTCCAGGCGGGCTTCCCCCTAAGGACCCCCTGTTACGGGGGAGCCCTATACGGGGCATGGGAATTGGCTTTCCGGCGCGCGGTGCTTTCGATGCGGGTGCTTCTATTTGTGCTGCCGCCGGTGTCTGGTCATTGCGAATATTTGCGCCTATGGCCCTGCGCCTGGGCAGGTGCGCCGTCCGGCCCGGGGCGTAATTGCTTACCCGCCCAGCACCGCCGCGCAGCGGTCGCACAGCTCCGCGTGATGGCCGGGGGCGCCGATGTTGGCGTCATGGTTCCAGCACCGGGGGCACTTGGGGGCTTCGCTCAGTTTGACAGATACGGTGGCGTCCACATTCGGATCGGCGGGCTCGCCGTCCCGCTTGACCACATCTACCCTGGAAACGATAAACAGGGTGGCCAGATCGGCCTTATCGAAGCCGGGGAGCACCTTTCCCGCCTCCCAGGCTGCGTACGCCTGCTCAGGCAGATGGAGGGTGATTTCCGCGTCCTGGTTCTTCTTGATGCCCTGGGCGCGGGCCTCCTCCAGGGCCTTGAGCACCACGTCGCGGATCTCCAGCAGCTTGTTCCAGCGCTCGCTCTCCTTTTCGTCCAGCGCCAGGGCCGGGTCATAGTCCGGGATGTCGTTGAACAGCACGCACTCGCCGTCGTCTCCGGCCCGGTGGGGCATGGCGGCCCAGATCTCCTGGCTGGTGAAGGCCAGGATGGGGGCCAGCATCCGGGTCATGCCGTCCAAAATCAGGTACAGGGCGGACCGGGCGGAGGCGCGGGTGGCGTCGTCGCCGCAGTACAGCCGGTCCTTGATGATGTCCAGATAGAAGTTGGACATCTCCACCACACAGAAGTTATAGATGGCCCGGTACACGGTGTGGAACTCATAGGCATCGTACCCGGCCCGGACGGTTTTCACTAGCTCGTTGAACGCGGCCACGGCCCACTGATCCAAACCGACCATATCCTTCACGGCCACGGCGCTGTCCGGGTCAAAGCCGTCCAGGTTGCCCAGCATATACCGGGCGGTGTTGCGGATCTTCAGATAGGCCTGACTGAGCTGCTTCATGATCTCCTTGGAGATGCGCATATCCTGGGTGTAGTCCGCGGAGGACACCCAAAGGCGCAGCATATCCGCGCCGTAGTCCTTGATCACCTCGTCGGGGGAGACGGCGTTGCCCAGGGACTTGTGCATGGCCTTGCCCTCGCCGTCCACCGTCCAGCCGTGGGTGATGATCTGCTTATAGGGCGCGATGCCATTACAGGCGATGGAGGTGAGCATACTGGACTGGAACCAGCCCCGGTACTGGTCGCCGCCCTCCAGATAGATGTCGGCGGGGTAGTGGAGGTTGGGGCGCTGGTCGGCCACGGCGGCCCAGGTGGAGCCGGAGTCGAACCACACGTCCATGATGTCGTTCTCCTTGGAGAAGTGGTTCTTGCCGCACTTGGGGCAGGTAAATCCGTTGGGAACCAGCTCGTCCGCCGTCCTGTCGAACCACACGTTGGAGCCGTGCTGACGGAACAGGTCCGCCACATGGGCGATGGTCTCGGGGGTGACGATGGCCTCGCCGCAGCCGTCACAGTAGAACACCGGGATGGGCACGCCCCACACCCGCTGCCGGGAGATGCACCAGTCGCTGCGCTCGGTGATCATGGACACCATGCGCTCCTTGCCCCAGGCGGGGTGCCAGCTGATGCCGTCGCAGGACTTCACAGCCTGGTTCTTGATGGCGTCCACAGAGCAGAACCACTGCTCTGTGGCCCGGTAGATGATGGGGTGCTTGCACCGCCAGCAATGGGGGTAGGAGTGGGTGATCCGGGCCTTGGCCAGCAGGAAGCCCTCGGCCTCCAGATCGGCCACCACCATGTCGTTGCCGCGGGCGTAGAACTGGCCGTTGTACCGCTTGTCGGTCATCACGCCCTTGGCGTTCACCGGCACGGGCACGCCGATGTGGGTCAGCCCCGCGTCGTCGTACCGCTTGCACACGTCGAAATCGTCGCCGCCGAAGCCGGGGGCGGTGTGGACGCAGCCGGTGCCCGCCTCCAGGGTCACGTGGTCGCCGTTGAGGATGACGGAGTCCTGATCCAGCAGGGGGTGGCGGGCCAACATCAGCTCGAACTCTGAGCCCTTCAGAGTGGCGAGGATTTTACACGCCTCGAAGTCCAGCCCCGCCTGCTTGCACACGCCCTCGGCCAGCTCTTTCGCCATGATATAGACCTCACCGTTGGGGGCCTGGAGGAGCACGTAGTCAAACCCGGCGTTCAGGGAGATGGCGGTGTTGCCGGGAATGGTCCAGGGGGTGGTGGTCCAGATGACGAAGAAGGTGCGGCTGGGGTCGCAGTACTGCCCCAGCTTCCCCTTGTCGTCCCTCACGGGGAACTTCACAAAAATGGTGGTGCAGGGGTCGTCCTGGTACTCGATCTCCGCCTCCGCCAGGGCGGTCTGGTCCTGGGGGCACCAGTACACCGACTTCATGCCCTTGTAGATGAGCCCCTTCTCCGCCATCCTGCCGAAGACCTCGATCTGCTTGGCCTCGAACTCGGGCAGCAGGGTGATATAGGGGTTCTCCCACTCGCCCAGCACGCCCAGGCGCTGGAACTGCTCCGTCATCCGGCCCACATACTGGGTGGCGAACTCCTTGCACTTGTCCCGGAACTCGGGGACGGTCATCTCCTCCCGCTTGACCTTCTTGTCCTTGAGGACGGCGGTCTCGATGGGCAGGCCGTGGGTGTCCCAGCCGGGGACATAGGGGGCGCAGTACCCCGTCATGTTCTTGTACTTGACAATGATGTCCTTGAGGATCTTGTTCATGGCGGTGCCGATGTGGATGTTGCCGTTGGCATAGGGGGGGCCGTCGTGGAGGACAAATTTCGGCTTGCCCGCATTCTTGTCCATCAGCTTGTGGTAGGTGATCTTCGCCCACTCCGGGTTGAGCAGCTCCGGCTCCCGGCGGGGCAGGCCCGCCCGCATGGGGAAATCGGTGCGGGGCAGGTGTACGGTCTGGTTGTAGTCCATTTTGGGATTCCTCCTAAATAGAATATAAATGTTATTTGCGGTTATCGCTCCGGCCCAGCAGATAATCCACGCTGACGTCATAATAATCCGCCATCCGGTCCAATACAGAAGCTGATGGCTCGCGTACGCCTAATTCGTATCGGCAATAGGTAGCGACACCAATTTTTAACTCAGTCGCCAGTTTTCCTTGGCTGATGCTTTTTTCCGTTCGGAGTTCTTTCATTCTTTCTGCCAATTTCATATACAAACCCCCTTGACGTTCCCGTTTGGATGTGATATAATGACCTCAATCCAAACGGGAACGGAGTGGCAAATCATGGATGAAATACTTAACGAATTGATACAGGAGATTGAACGAGCCGCCTTTCCCTATTTCTACGCAAAATCGGAATACCGCCAGGAGCAGCACAGCGCGATGGAGCATTACCAGTGGCTGGAAGAGCATTTGAATGACGAAGAAAAGGAACATCTGGAGCGCGCCCGGGACGCGGAGGCCTACGTTGACACCTTTGAACGGGAGGCCATGGTGCGCACCGCCTTGGCCGTCGGCATCCGTCTGGCCCTTTGCTGCTGAGCAAAAAGCGCCCCTGTCCCCAACAGGAGACAAAGGCGCAACCCTCTGCGGTACCACTCCAATTCTGTACGAACGTACAGCACTCGCGCGTCCGATAACGGGGACATCCGGCGGCTCCTACTTGCTTCTGCGTTCGGGCCGCGGCTCCCAGGTGATCTTCGCCGGATATGCCCCGCCGCCCTCGCACCGTGCGGGCGGCTCTCTGGGGGGCGGGGATCCGGGTACTCGTCCTGATCAAGGCCTTGAAGAATTTTTTGTTTTCAGCGCCCGCTCCCCACGGAACGGACGCTATTTATATTATAGGCGCAAAGCGGATTTGTCAACCGTTTTTTGGAGAAAAACTGTACAAAAAACGGGCCGCGCGCCTATCGTCTCGCTTCGAATGCGTGCCACCCGCCCCGCTCCAGATGGCGGGCGACGGCGAAGCCGTTTTGCTCCAAAGCGGTGCGCACCTCCCCCTGCCGCCCATCGATGATGCCGGAGGTGAGGAACACCCCGCCCGCCGTCATGAACTCCCCGGCCTTATGGGACAGGGGAATGATCACGTCGGCCACGATGTTGGCCAGCACCACCCGGTTTTGCCCCGGCCCCAGCCTGGCCGCCAGCTTTTTGTCGCGGAGCACGTCCCCGGCGTACACGCTCAGCCGATCCGGCCCGATGCCGTTCAGGGAGGCGTTTTCAAAGGCCACGTCCGCCGCCTTGGGGTCGATATCCACCCCTACGGCCCGGGACGCCCCCAGGGACAGCGCCGCGATGGCCAGGATGCCTGACCCGCAGCCCAGGTCCAGCACCCTGTCGCCGGGGCGCAACACCTCCTCCATCAGCTCCAGGCACAGCTGGGTGGTGGGGTGGCTCCCGGTGCCGAAGGTGAGGCCGGGGTTGAGATAGAGCGGCGCCCGCCCCTCGGGCACGCTCTGCCCCCGCATCCAGTCAGGGACGATGTAGATCCGCTTTCCCACCGGGATGGGCTGATAGTACTTCTGCCAGGAGGTGGCCCAGTCCTCCTCCCGGAGGGAGACGGTTTGGGGCTCATACTCCTCCAACCCCGCCAGATATCGGCGCAGCTGCTTTTGCCCCTCCTCATTGTCCGGGACGTAGAATTTCACCCGGCTGGCCCCTTTCATGCGGGCGGCCAGCCCCTCGTCCACATAGTCCCAATATTGGCGGTTCTGCTCCAAAAAGCGGAGGAAATCCCCCTCCTCCTCCACCACCAGCCCGGTCATGCCGTTGGCAGTGAGTCGGTCGCACACCCAATCCAGCCGGTCCGCCGGCACAGGGAGGGTGACCTCTAACCATGTATCGCCCATGGGCACTCCTTTCTGCCCCAGCGCGGGGCCTTCGGCGACCTACTTTCTGCCTGTGCAGAAAGTAGGCAAAGACACACTTAAGGGGCAACCCGCCGGTTCGATGCGGCCCAAAGGGCGGGCCGCTCTCACAGGCGGGCTTCCCCCTAAGAACCCCCTGTTTTACGGGGGAGCTTGATACGGAAAGCTGCGGTTGCCCTTCCGGCGCTTGCGGTTTTCGACGCAAATGCCCCTATTTGTGCTGCCGCTTATATGCAGGTACTGTTCAGCGTAAGATCCATAACCTGCGCCTGGTGCGGCGGGGGCCTGGGCCGCCTACTTTACTTTAATCTGCTTCACGCTGTCCAGCCGGATCAGCTTTTCGCACTCGTTCTTTTTGCCCTCGTTGGCCAGCACCAGCGCCCAGTCCTCGTCGGCGTCCAGTATCTTGCAGGTTTTGCCCATGATGTCGCCGTCGCTGGTCTCCAAAGTGAGCTCCACGTTTTTGCCCATCTGCCTGCGCACTTGGTCCCCCAGCCCCGCCGTGCCGCCGGGGCGGATGTCGTTTTCCCGCAGGATGCGCTCCAAACGGTTTACCTTGCCGTACAGGGCAATGACCATACAAAATGCGACCAGTCCAAACCATTCCATATGCCCGCCCCCTTAATTCAGCTCCGGAATGGAGGTGTCCGACACTTCCCCGTCCTTGAGGAAGGTTATGGTGCTGATGGCTGACAGGGGGATGAGCCGCACCTCGTTCTTCTCCGGCTTCTTTTTATTGCGCACGACCTCCACGTTGGCCCAGCCGCCGTCAAAGTCCCGGATGACGCACCACTCATGCATGATGGGCATCCCGCTGTCCTCCTCGTAGAAGGTCAGCTGTACCCGTCTCCCCTGGGCCTGCCTCAACAGCCGGGTCACCGGGGACGTGACGGGTTTCCCCTTCTCGTCCACCCCGTCCTGGAGCAGGTAGTCGCAGCTCACCTCCAGGATCTGGGCCATGCGCACGATCTTGTCCGTCTCCGGGTAGGCCGCGTCCGACTCCCAGCGGCTCACCGCCTGCCGGGTCACGTCCAGCTTTTCCGCCAGCTGCTCCTGGGTCAGGTTGCGGGCCCTGCGGGCCTCGGCCAGTTTGTTTCCTAAGCTCATCTCATTCACCTCATAGCACAGGGGGCCGCGCCCCCCTTGATGCTTTCAGAATATCAAAACCGGCCCGTTTGACCAGGGATTTTTGGTTTCAAGATGTAACGTTTGGGTTGCTTTTTGGGGTTTCGCCCCCAGGGCGACCTACTTTCTGCCCGTGCAGAAAGTAGGCAAAGACACGCTCAGGGGGCAGCCCGCCGGTTCGATGCGGCCCAAAGGGCGGGCCGCTCTCACAGGCGGCTTTCCCCCTGAGAACCCCCTGTTGCGGGGGACGCCCTATACGGAGACTGGATGGATACCCTTCCGGCGCGCGGAGCTTTCGACGCAGCTCCCCCTATTTGTGCTGCCGCCCACAGGCGCGGCACTGGGGTGCGGCCGCGTCCACATAGCTGCGCCTGGAGGGCGGGCCGTACGGCCCGGGGCTTTTTACGCCTGGCCTCCCGTCAGCTCCCGCACCGTCACCGCATACGCCTCCCGCTCGTAGGGCAGCACGGGCAGGGTCTCGGGCAGCTCCCAGCCCTTGAGGGTGAAAATCCGCTTGATGAGGAAGTCCGTGAAGTCCGGGTTCTTCACCAGAATAGGCCCCGTCAGGTGGGTGGCGAACACATTGCCGTTGACGTAGCCCTCTGGCTCCGGCTCGGGAAGCCCCTCATTCCCCTCACCCTGCTCCAGACGGTCGAACAGTGGGGCGGTCACGCCGTGGGTCTCGGAGCACTTGTTCATAAAGCCAACCACCCAGCTGTCCCACAGGCTGGTCTCTGCCAGCACATCGCAGGGGCGGCGTTGGTCTGTTTCCTCGGTGGTAAACTCCGCCAGACCCAACCCGGGCCAGGCGTCGCCGGACACGTCGGTGACGGACGCGCCCAGCAGCTCCATGGCGTTGCCGGTGAACAGCACCACCGCACCCCGGCCGATGGCGGCTTGCATCGCCTCTTTATGGGGCAGCAGGGCCTGAAGCGCCGCCTTCTGCGTCCGCTCGGTGCCCGCGCCCATGTAGATGAAGTCGGCGTGCTCAAAATCCGGCGCGTCCTCGAACAGGGCGGTATCCACCGTGACGGACACCCCCATGGCCTCCAGGTGGCGGCGGAGCACCATCACGTTGGCGTACTCCCCGTACAGGGACATACAGTCGGGATACAAATGCAAAATGGTCAATTCCATGACGCCTTCCTCCTTAATCCCGCTCTACATGAGCCAGAAGCTTGTCCCGGTCGGAGAAGCAGGTGACCACATACACATCCTCGTCCCCGTTGTCCCGCAAAAACTCCGCCGCCGTGGCGATGCTCTCGCCCACCTCGATCTTGTCCGCCGGCACATGACTGTACTTGAACCGCACCGCCAGGTCGTTGCAGTATTTCCCGTACAGCATCACCCTTTGGACATGGGGGGCGTTGAGCCGGTCAAAGTCGATGTCCCACAGCCAGCTGGTCTCGCCGGTGAAATACTTCCGGCTGATGGCGTCCACGATGACCAGCACGGTGCAGGGCTTCCCGGTATCGGCGATATAGGCCAGATTGGTGTCGTAGGCCACCGAGTTCTCGTGCTTGGAGGTAAGCAGGGTGCCCCGGTGCTTCCCCAGACGGAAGGTGATCATCCGACCATTTTTCAACGTATAGTTGTTAATTTCCCCGGCTATGACCTCGGGGGACACCCCCGCCAGGGCGCACACCGACCAGGCCGCCAAGATGTTGTAGACGTTGTAAATGCTCTTGAAGGCCAGGGAGATGGACCTCTCCCCGTTGATGGTCAACTTGCCCTCTTTCAAATCCAGGGCGGTGACGGCAAAGTCGGTGTCATGGCGCTGATGTCCGCAGGACGGGCAGGAATAGTGCCCAATATGGGCATAGTGGTAGCAGGAATACTCCATCCGTCCCTTGCACACCGGGCAGCGGGCGCCGTCGTGATACACGCCATGGTGCTCCTTGGTACTGATAGAACACTCATCCAGGCCGAACCACTTCACCCTTGCCGGGTCGTGCTCCCGGGCGAAGCAGGACACCAGCGGATCGTCGGCGTTGAGCACCAAGGTGGTTTCAGGGAATACCGCGTCTTTTATGGCGTCGTACACCCACTCGGGGTGGCCGTTCCGGGTGAGCTGATCCCGGTACAGGTTGGTGATGACGAAGTGGGTGGGGTGGAACCATTTGAAGGTGTGGCGGGCGTAGCGCTCGTCGCTCTCCAGCAGCAGCACGTCCCCCCGCATCCTGCCCCCCAGGGAGCAGTTGGACAAAATCAGGGTGGCCACGCCCTCGATTTGGTTGGAGCCCTCCTTGTTATACACCACCCGCCTGCCGTCCGCCCGCAAAATGGCGGCGATCATCTCCACGGTGGAGGTCTTGCCGTTGGAGCCGGTGACAGCGATGACCTTTTCCGGCAGCTTCACCCGGCCCAGCACATCGGGGCACACCTTCAGGGCGAACTGCCCCGGCAGGGAGCTGCCCTTGCCGATGAGCCCGCCGATAAACCGCAGGAACTTGCACAGGATCACGGCCAAAAATAATCTCATGTTGATGCTTCCTCTCCCAGACGTTTTGTAAAACAGACGATCCGGTTGGCCTCGGCAAAGTCCGCGCCCAAATGGAACGCGATACTTCTCGCATTGTCCAGCCCGCAGTCGCTGGCAAATTCGGCGCAGCCCTGTGCCGCCGCCCACTCCTCGCAGGCGGACAGCAGGGCTTTTGCCAGCCCCCGCCGCCGGAATACCTCTCGGACGTAGACGCCCTCCAGGTAGCCCACCGGGCTGGTTTTCGTCCCCTCCACGTAGTCGCGGCGGAGCTGGCACTGGGCGAAGCCCGCCGGGACATTGTCCTCCACGGCGAGGAACACCGCGCACTCCGAGGGGGGCAGCGCTTCCCACTCCGCCAGCAGCTCCCCCGGCGCGTGCCCAGGCCACAGCTCGCAGGCCAGCGCCGCGGCCTGGGCCAGGGTCTCTCCACTTGCTCTCGTAATCATCATGTGGTTTTCTCCAAGTATATCATCAATGCGGTGACGTCCGCCGGGGACACCCCGGACACCCGGGACGCCTGCCCCAGGTTCAGCGGGCGGATTTTGTCCAGCTTCTGCCGGGCCTCCAGCCGCAGCCCCTGAATGGACAGATAGTCCACCCCCGGCGGGATGGGCCTGTCCTCCAGCTTGCGCAGCTCCTCCACCTGCCGGTTCTGACGATCAATATACCCTTGGTACTTCACGGAAATCTCCACCTGCTGGGTGATTTCCCGGGAAAGGGCAGGCCGCTGGGGGTCGAAGGGCCCCAAATCCCCATAGCCCAGCCTTGGGCGGCGGAGCAGGTCAATGAGCCGCGCCCCGTGGGGGCAGGGGGGCTCGTTTTTGTCCTCCAGCAGCCTGTCCAGCTCAGGGGAGGGCGCCGCGCCGGTGTGTTCCAGGCGGCGGATCTCCCGCTCTACGGCGGCGTACTTTTCCTCAATCTGCGCCAGCCGCTCCCCGCTCACCAGCCCCACCCGGCAGCCATAGGCGGCCAGCCGCCGGTCGGCGTTGTCCTGCCGGTGGATCAGCCGGTACTCCGTCCGGGAGGTCATCATGCGGTAGGGCTCATTGGTGCCCTTGGTCACCAGGTCGTCGATGAGCACTCCGATATACCCGTCCCCCCGGGACAAAACCAGCGGTTGTTCCCCCTTGATTTTCAGCGCCGCGTTGACCCCCGCTACCAGACCCTGGGCGGCAGCCTCCTCATAGCCGGAGGAGCCGTTAAACTGCCCCGCGCCGTAAAGGCCGGGGACTTTTTTGCACTCCAGGGTGGGCAGCAGCTGGGTGGGATCCACGCAGTCATACTCAATGGCGTAGGCGGGCCGGGTCATCTCGGCCCGCTCCAGCCCCGGGATGGTGTGGAGCATCTCCACCTGCACCTCCTCCGGGAGGGAGGAGGAAAAGCCCTGGATATACAGCTCCTCGGTGTTGAGGCCCATGGGCTCAATGAAGAGCTGATGCCTTGGCTTGTCGGCAAAGCGCACCACCTTGTCCTCGATGGAGGGGCAGTACCGGGGCCCCACCCCCTCGATCACCCCGGAAAACAGGGGGGAGCGGTGGAGGTTGTCCCGGATCACCTGGTGGGTGCGCCCGTTGGTGTAGGTGAGGTAGCACACCGCCCGGTTGTCCGGGGGCGCTTCCGTTGTGAAGGAAAACGGCACGGGCGCCTCATCCCCCGGCTGAATTTCCATTTTGGAGAAGTCCACGCTGCGGCGGTTCACCCTTGGGGGCGTGCCCGTCTTGAACCGGCGGATGGACAACCCCAGCTTCACCAAGCAGTCCGTCAGGGGCAGGGCGGCGGCCATGCCGTCGGGGCCGGAGGCCCGGGTCACCTCCCCCACGATGGTGCGGCCCCCCAGATAGGTGCCGGTGGCCACCACCGCCGCCTTCACGGCGTAGACCGCCCCGGTGGCGGTGGCGACGGCGGACACCGCCCCGTTTTCCGTGAGGATTTCCGTCACCTCCGCCTGCTTCACCCACAGGTTTTCCTGCAATTCCAGCCGGTGCTTCATCACCTCCTGGTAGCGGCGGCGGTCGGCCTGGGCCCGCAGGGACCACACGGCGGGGCCCTTGCCCCGGTTGAGCATCCGGTACTGGATACAGGCCCTGTCGGCGGCGCGGGCCATCTCACCCCCCAGGGCGTCGATCTCCCGAACCAGGTGGCCCTTGCCGGTGCCCCCTATGGCGGGATTGCAGGGCATATTGCCCACCGCGTCCAGGTTGATGGTAAAGCACACCGTTTTCAGTCCCATCCGGGCGGCGGCCAGGGCGGCCTCGATGCCGGCGTGGCCCGCGCCGATGACGGCGATATCGAATTGTCCGGCGTCATAGCGCATGGCGCGGCCTCCTATCCACGGTTGATTTCCCGCACATCCGAGCGGCCCGTCAGCCAGTCCAGGGAAACCCCATAGTAATCCGCGATTCTGATTAACGTATCAAAATGGGTTTTCCCACCATCGCCCTCCAAACGGTTGTAGCTTCTCAGCGGAATCCCCAACTCTTTGGCCATTTGCTCCTGCGTCAATTTTCTCTCAACGCGCAAAATTCTCAGCCTATCATTAAATATCATTGTGCACACCTCTTGACAAGCCACTATAAGCATATTATAATATGCTTATAGTGGCACATTTGCAATAGGAGGATCAAAACATGGACTCTGAAATTCCTGTGGTCATAGAAGATCTCTACCTCAGTTTTGTCACCCAGCCCAACCCAGATTTCTGGCCCAGCCGCTTCCAAGATGACCCCGTCCAAGGCCACGGCCTCTGGTCCTTCTATCAGGGCCTGCGCCTGGGCGTACAGCTCGCCGACGCGGCGCTGGAAAAGCGCTAGGGTTCCGCCCGCAGCGTTACCACGGCCAGCTCAGGGCGGTTGAAAAGGCGGAAGCCCCTGACCGGCACGGTGTTGTTCCCCAGCCCCCGTGAAACAAACAGGGTGCTGTCCCCCAGGGTGTACACGCCCGCGGTCCAATCGGGGAAAAGCTGCCGGTTTGTCCCCAGCAGCCCGCCCACAAAGGGCAGACGGACGATGCCCCCGTGGCCGTGCCCGGACAGGACGAAATCGTATCCCGCGGCGGCGTACTGGCTGAAGTGGTCGTTGCGGTGGGCCAGCAGCAGGGTGAACAGGCCGGGGTCATTGGCTTGGATTCCGGCGTACAGCTCCTCCGGGGTAGTCTGGTCGGCGTAGCCGTTGGGGTCGTCCACCCCGGCCAGCACCAGCTTGTCCCCGCCCCGCTCCAAAATTTCATACTGGTTGGACAGGGGGGTCACCCCATACTGGGCCAACAGGCTTTTCAGCCGCTTCGCCGTCCCTGTTCCGCCCCCGGCGGCCCACTCGTGGTTGCCGGTGACGTAGTAGGACGGCGCGATGGCCGCCAGCCCCCGGGCCAGGTCGGGCGCCATCTGGAGCTGCTCCTCCTGGTCGATGAGGTCGCCGGTGACCACGATGAGGTCGGGCTCCTGCGCCCGGACGAGGTCCAAAAGCACCCGGCTCCCCTCCCCATACTCATGGCCGTGGAGGTCGGACAGATGGACGATGGTGAACCCGTCAAACCCCTCCGGCAGGCCGTCCAGCTCCACCGCGGTGTGGGTGGCCTGGAGCCCCCAGCACTGCCAGCGGAACCAGAACCAGCCTCCCGCGGCCAATATCAGCAGGGCCAAAACCCATTGCAGGGGATGGCGCTTTTTCCGGGGCCGCCTGTGGGGCGTATGCTCAGTCGTCGTCATGGAGGTAGTAGGGCCGCATCAGGCTCTTGTGCTGGGTGGAGTCCTTCTGCCGGTCGGAGCGGGGGGGCGCCTCGATGGGCCGGGGCCGGTCGTCCCGGCGGGGCTTCTTTTTCCCGGTCAGGGAGGGGGGGAGGACGGGCTCCCTGGGGGGCCGGACGGGCGCGCCCTGCTTCTTTCCCTGGCGGCGGGGCTTGGGCTGGGCCGGCCTCTGGGCCTTCTCCCGCTTTTCAGGCTGGGGCTGCGCCTGGGGCCGGGGCGTGGGGCGGCGCGGGGCCAGCAGTCGGGCGGTGG
>X363_Desmarests_Spiny_Pocket_Mouse__coassemble_785_pt1 | contig 15424 bp, 14 predicted proteins | sample X363_Desmarests_Spiny_Pocket_Mouse__metabat2_low_PE_031 | metagenome-assembled genome bin X363_Desmarests_Spiny_Pocket_Mouse | reverse complement strand
ACTGGATTTTCTGCTCTATCTGGCGGCGCTGAAGGGGCTGTCCCGGGATCACGCCAAGCGCAGGGCGGCGGAGCTGCTGGAGCTGGTGAGCCTCCAGGACGTGGGGAAAAAGAAGATCAAGACCTATTCCGGCGGCATGAAGCAGCGGCTGGGCATCGCCCAGGCCCTGCTCAACGACCCCCGCCTGCTCATCGTGGACGAGCCCACGGCGGGGCTGGATCCCAAGGAGCGGGTGCGGTTCCGCAACCTCATCGCCGGGCTGGGGCAGGACACCATTGTGCTGCTGTCCACCCACATTGTGTCCGACGTGGAGAAAATCGCAGACCATATGCTGATGATGTCCGAGGGGAAAATTATCCTCAACGAGCCGTGGGACAAAGAGCGGACCGATCTGGAACAGCTCTACCTGGAGGAGTTTGGAGGGGAGTCGGAATGAAGAACCTGGGAACGCTGTTCGGCTACGAGATGAAAAAGCTCTGGAGGCGGCCTATGGCCTGGATTGCGTTGATCCTTTTTTCGGGGGGCTTTGTGTATTACTCTGCCATCCCGTTTTACAACTATTATGGACATACCTACACCTACACAATGCCCAACGGGGAGGTCCTCAGCCGGGCGTACACGCAGGAGGAGCAGGCCAGGTTCATGCTGGAGGCCCCCCGGCTCCTCAGCGGTCAGCCCATGGACGAGGAATTTTTCGCGAAGGCGGAGGAGCACATCCCCGCCCGCCTGGAGGACTCCGACACCACAGACAGGGAGGAATTGCGGCGGTTTGTGGAAAACCAGGAGCAGCGGGACGGCTACTTTTTCCTGGTAGACCCCACCTGGTACGGGGCCTACAAAACGCTGGTTTTTAAGGACTGGTATCTCCACCGTCAGGATAGGATCAAGTGGGAATTTGAACAGGAATGGAATCATTTTACGCAGGAGGAAACCGCCTATTGGATGCAGTTGGAGGAGCAGATCCAGCAGCCCTTTATTTATGAACCCACCGACGGGCCCAACCGACTGTTTGATGTGCTGGGCACCATGGGTTTCTTCGTCTCCGTGCTGGTTGCGCTGTGCGTGTGCGAGCTGTTCTCCCAGGAGCGCCGGGCGGGGACCTACCCGCAGATCTTCAGCAGTAGGCAGGGGCGGGGCTGCCTGTATCTGGCGAAGATCCTGGCCGGGAGCGCCACCTCCGTGCTGGCGACGGCCATCGGCGTCGGGGCGGTCATTGCGGCCAGCCTGATCCGCTACGGCCCCTGGGGCTGGGGAGCGGCGATCCAGCTGTGTCTCTATGTGCACTCCTGTTCCTTCCCCATCACCGCGCGGCAGGGCATTCTCATGCTGGTGGCGCTGGTGCTGGTGTACGCCCTGCTGTGCGGGGCCATCATCTCGGTGGTGTCCATGTGGAGCGGAAGCGGCGTGGCCGCGCTGGCGGTGTCGGCGGGGCTTGTGGGGGCGCAGCTGCTGCTCCTCCAGCAGATGTGGATTTTGGAGATGATCCTGGGCGCGGTGCCTGTGCTGCAAGAGGCATTGGCATATCTGCCCGTCGCCCTGGTCAACGCCGGGTTGCTGACACAAAAGAAGCTGACCCATTTCTTCGGGCTGACGCTCAATTACCTCCAGGCTGGGGTGCTGGTGTATCTGGCCGTGAGCGTACTGCTGGCGGCGGCCTGCTGGCTGGGCTGGCGGCGCAAGGCCGTGGGCCGGGTCTGACGGCGGGAACGGAGGAAACCAGATGAAAAACTTTGGAACGCTGTTCGGCTATGAGATGAAGAAAATCTGGACGCGTCCGCTGGCGTGGGTGGCGGTAGTGCTGCTGTCAGCGGCCATCGTGTACGTCACGGTGCAGCCCTTTTTCAGAAGCGGCGGCACGACCTTTACCGTAACGGACGCCGGTGGGAACGAACTCAGCCGCTTCGTGGCCGCAGGAGAGCAGTACCGGATCATGGTGGAGGGGGCCCGGGCCCTCAGCGGCCAGAGCATGGACGAGGCGTTTTTCCAGACGGCACAGGAGACGATCCCCCTGGAAAAGGAGCGCTTTGACATAGACTGCTATTTTTACCTGATCGACCCCAGCTACTGCCAGTTTTACACTGATTTCGGCGAGTGGCTGAACGGTACGGCGGAGTATTGGTATACCAGCCGCCAGAACGGATTGGAACTCAGGTGGCAGAAGCTGGCCGAGGAAGATGCGGCCTACTGGCGGGACATGGAGACGCGGGTGGAAAAGCCCTTCATCTACCAGCCGGTTCTGGGTCCCCGGATGCTGATAAATATGCTGGGCAGCGGCGGACTGGTGGTTTACCTGCCCCTGCTGCTGGGGCTGTGCGTCTGCGATTTGTACGCCCAGGAGCGCCGGTGGCGGACCGGTCCGCTGATTTTTAGCAGTCGGGAGGGGCGGCTGTGCCTCTATCTGGCCAAGATGCTGGCGGGGGCGGTTTCGGCGGTACTGGCGGCGCTGGCTGTGTTTGGCGCGGGGGCCGCCGCCAATCTGCTGTTCTATGGTCCCTGGGGATACGATGGGGCGATTCAGCTTTCGTCGTGGTTGAGAGCAAGCAGTCTGCCCATCACCATGGGACAGGCTATCCTAATTCTACTGGCGCTTTTTCTGGCCTACGCCTTGGTGTGCGGGGCGGTGACGGCGCTGATATCCCTCTGGAGCGGCAGCGGCGTTGCCGCGATGGCGGCATCGGTGGGTGTGATGCTCCTGTCCGTCGCCATGGACGGCAGCGAATCGGGCTGGCTGGAGTTTATGCCCAGAAATCTGGTGGACGAGCGGGGACTGCTAAGCCTCCAGTTGACGAAGCTGTTTGGTGTTCAGCTCAATATACTCCAATCCGGTCTCCTGCTGTATTTGGCAATCGCGGCGGCGCTGACCGTCCTGTGCTGGCCCCTCTGGCGGAGGAGCGCGGCGGGGAGCAACTGAGGAAATGGAATCCGCGAAATATGCTTTCTTTTTCCGCTTTTATATGGTATAATTATTTCAACAGGCAAAGGGGATGAGTACCTTGAGCGATTTTGGCCAAGCCGGTTATTGGTTTGAGAGCGCGGAATACGATTTGCAGACGGCCCGCGCCATGCTGGAGACCCGGCGTCTGCTCTATGTGGGCTTCATGTGCCATCAGACGGTGGAAAAGGCGTTGAAGGGTGTATTTGTCGTACGCAAGCCGGATGAGGATCTGCCGTATATCCATAAGCTGGTGCGGTTGGCCAACCTTTCCGGCATTTCAGAGGAAATGAGCGAGGCACAGCTTTCCCTGCTGGATCTTCTGAGCCCGCTGAATATCGAGGCCAGATACCCGCTACACAAGTCCAAGCTACTGGCTTCGCTCACAGTCGAGCGTTGCGAGACGATGATCAAAGAAACGGAGGCGCTGTATCAATGGATCAGGAAAAAGTGCTGAACATCGCAAAAAAATACGCGTCCGCTGTGCGGGAGGCCGTGGATGCCAGCGCGATCTTCTTGTATGGCTCCTGCGCGAAGGGGACGGCTACGGCGGACAGTGATATCGACATCGCCGTGGTAGTGGACGAGGTTCCCGGCGATTACCTGAACACGATGGCAACACTGTGGAAGCTGACGCGCTCCGTTGACCACGCGATTGAGCCGGTCTTGCTGACGGAGGCGGATGATGCCAGTGGGTTTCTGCGTACGGTTCAGAGGACGGGGATTGCGGTTTGACCCAAACCGTGACCCAGACCACGGCGGGAGCGGATGGAGGCATTGGAGTGGAGAGGTCTGGAAAGCAACCACTGCCGGAACCAACAGCACCAAATGGGCACGAAAGCGGCTCTTGAACTTTGGGGCGAATCTTCGGGACCAAGAGGCCGCCGGTTCGAGTCCGGCCACTCCGACCACTTTCTGGCGAGAAACCGTTGATTTTAGCGGTTTCTCGCTCTTATTCAGAACTTTTTAAGCGGCTTTATTTTTCGCGTTTTCCTTTGACCACATAACTGACCACAGACAGGAAACGCCGCCCCGTGCTGGGGCAGCGTTCGAGATTTTGTGCTTTTTTGCGCATGGCTATCAGCAGTGGCACTATCGGGGTGTCTCGGGAATTTTCTTTATGATTAATGCGTAGTAGTTTTTTCCTCGAGCGGCTTCGGGGTATCGTACTCATTGGTCCCTGCCCCTCTTGCTTTCTTCTGGTTTGCCAGCGCCATCACTTCCTCCCACTTCCCTGCCGCTGCGAACCGCTTCGCCTCCGCAATCTCCATTTTCATCTGCTGGATCAATTCGGCCAGTTTTTCCTCGCATTCCGCTTCGGTAGAAGCGTAGATGCTTCGGGAGTGCTTCTTGCCATCGGGCCACTTGGGAGAATATTTTCCCTCCCACAGGTGTTCGCTGATCTGCGTCACACAGCCCGTCCCCGCTTTTCGCCTGGTGCCCTTGTAAGGCTCAAAAATGGTCCTTGTGGCTGTTTCATGGGTCTGGGTGGATAAACCCTCGCCGTGTGCGGCAGGCTCATCCTGCGGCTTGCTTTTGCCGATTCCCTGGTCAATTTTTGCCGCCGCTGCCTGACGCATCTCATCCGTGATGTGGCTATAGATGTTCAGCGTCGTTTCCGCCGACACATGACCGATTATGGTCGAGAGGGTCTTCACGTCCATACCGCTCTCCAGCGCGGTGGATACGAATGTGTGTCTGAGGGCATGGAAGCTCACTTTTTTGCACCCTGCGTGTTTCAGGATGGCCTGGAGCCGCTTCCGGCAGGTGGCCGGGTCAAGCGGCGAGTCCTCTTTCACTGGCGAGGGGAACATCCATTTTGAATCCACCTGTTGCCGGTATTCCCTCAGTACCGCCACCAAGGAAGGTGGCAGTACGATGGTGCGCAAGGCCGCTTTCGTCTTCGGCTCGGACACCACCAGTTTTCCATCGGCCCGGTAAACCTGACGCTGGATGTGGATCGCCCCGGCAGCGAAGTCCAGATCGTCCCACTGGAGAGCCAGCGCCTCGCCTCGGCGGAGGCCCGTAGCCAGCTCCAGCAGGAACAGCTCGAAGTATCCTTCCTCCTTGGCCTGGATGAGGAAGCGCTGCATTTCCTCCCGTGTCAGCACAGTGATTTCTTTTGTGTTTTTGGGCGGAATTTTGCAGTCAACGGCGGGATTGATGCGGATGAGCCGCTCCTTCACCGCCCGGTCCAGCGCCATCCTGATCACAGCGTGGCAGGAGCGCACCGAGCGGTCCGACACGCCCTTACCGTAAAGTTCCGCCCGAATCAACCGCCCTCCCTTTTTCAGCCGGTCATAAAATCGCTGGAGGTCATTGGCGGTCAATTCATTGAGGGGAACCATCCCCAGCGCGGGGATAATGTGTTTGTAGACGTCATTCTCATAGCTTGCCTGAGTGGTTAGCCGCAGTTTCGGCTTGGAATAGTTCTGATACCAGAAGTCCAGCCAGTCTGAAAGCAGTATATCGGGATGGAGCTTTCCACTGGGCTGGCTGCTGCAGGATTCCCGCAGTTTTTTCAATTTTTCCGCACATTCGCCTTTCGTCTTGGCGAGGACGTTTTTGGTGACGGGCAGCCCCTTGTCATCATAGCCGATAACCACCCGGCCCTCCCAGCGGCCGTCCTTTCGCAGGCTTATTCCGCCGTCGCCGCGTTTTCTTCGTTTTGCCATGGCTTCAAGTCCTTTCCGAAGATGTCCTCCATAAAATTTCCAACAATGGCCGACGCCTGCTTCTGCATATCGGTGGTAACGTGGGTATAGGTGTTCAGCGTGAACGAGGCATTGGTATGGCCCAGGATGCCTGAGAGGGTCTTAGGGTCCACCCCGCTGGCCAGCGCATGACTGGAAAAGGTGTGACGCAGCCCGTGGAACGGGATATCGGGCAGCCCTGCCTGCTTCAGAAGGACCTTCAACCGCCGGTATGCTGTCTCAGGCGAGATGGGGCGTTCCGGGCGGAGCGGATCGTGGAAGACCCACGGGGAGAACGAATTCTTTTTTCTTTCACACAGAAGCTGGACCGTTGATCGGGGCAGTACGATTTTTCGTGTCCCCGCGTAGGTCTTGGTGTCCCCGGCCACCAGCCTGCCGCCCTTTTCCCGGTGGAGGGTGCGGCTGATTTTCAGGGTGCCTCCGCGCTCATCGAAGTCCTGCCACATGAGGCCGCAGATTTCGCCGCGCCGCAGCCCGGTGGTCAGCTCGGTATAGAAGAAATCGTGCCAGAGCGGGTCGGCTTTGATGGCTTCCATGAAATCGTCCAGCTCTTTGTCGGTGAGGACACGTTTTGCCGTGCGCTCTGCCTTGGGCAGCGCTGCTCCCTCTGCGGGATTCCGGGGGATGATGTGTGCCCGAACCGCGTCCGCCATGGCCCGGTGGAGCATGGTGTGAATGCGGCGGACCGTGCTGGCGGAGAGCTGGCGGCCATGCTCCGAGTGCTCACGCACCCGGCCTTCTTTCTTCAGTTTCACATACAGGCGCTGGATGTCCGCTGTTGTGATGGACATCATTTTCTTGCCGCCCAAGTGAGGGATGATGTGCTGCTCGGCATAAATTCGATAGCTGCCCATGGTACTTTCCCGCAGGCGTGGGGCGGCATAATCACTCAGCCAGCGCTCCAGCCACTGGGCCAGTGTCATGCGGCTGTCCTCGCACAGGTCCACATCCCGGAAGGTTTCAATGTTCTGATGGAGTTTCTCCAGAAGTGCTTTCTGAGTGGGAGCGAGAACGTATTGGAAAATCGGGTCGCCGTTCTCCTTGTGCCCCACCACGATGCGGCCCTCCCAGCGGCCATCGTCCCGCTTGCGCACCATGCCATCCCCGGATGGTCTTCGTTTAGCCATGTTCACCTCACCTCTCTTATGCTGCCATCGTTCTCATCCATGCACTCGGCCATCATACGGATGCCCAGCCGAAAGCCGAGGATGAAATTTTCCAGTGCCGTGATGCTGTCGATGGTGTGCTGTGCCTTGACCAGTTCCGTGAGGAGCGCCCGTTCGGTTTCATCGAGCCGCTCCAAGAGCTGGCTTTCGCAGCGGGCGACACGGTCTGCCGCCCGTTTCAATTCCGAGCCGGGTACCATCTGCCGTTCGCAGGGAGTAATGTTGCCGTAGTAGAAATCCTCCAGCGTTTTTCTCATATTCAGCGCCTCCTTTTGCAAGGACACACCATACCACGACTCGGCGGGAATAGCCACCAGATTTGGGAAGAGTTATCAGACCAGACACATATTTTTAGGTAACAAACTACAGTGGGGGCGCTCCACCCATGAAGCGCCCCCACTGCGGTCTGCCTTTTCGGTATCAGTTTCGAGGCTTATTTGGTGGAACCGGGAACCAGTAGCTCCTTGATGAAGGCTGTGGCCTCCGGCATGACGTCGGTGTGCCGGGTGTAGGTTTCCTGGAGCATGGCGTTCTTGTTCTGGCGCAGGTCGTCCGCGCACACGTCCACATGGAGCCAGCGCCCGTCCGCGTAGACCATGTTCCAGCTGTGATCCGAACTTCTGACGGTGAAGCTGGGGATGCCCGTCGCCGCACACAGGTAGTTGAAGGCTCTGGCGTAGTCGCCGCAGGCGCCCTTCAGCTCGCCGTTGTGGGGCGAGAACACCCGCGAGATGTCGGCTACCGAGTTGAGGTCGTAGGTCAGCAGGGTGCAGAGGTAGTCGTGGAGGTATTCCACTTTTTCGTGATCCGACCCAAGCTGGTTTGCCTGGGCGGCGACCGGCTGGACGAAGTTCAGCGCCGCGTCATACTGTTCCGGGAACCTGGCTTCCACGGCGAAGTAGTCCAGGTATTCGTAGTAGTTGGTGAAGTTTTTGGGCACATGGTGTTCCAGCCATCTGGTGTTATCCATGCGTCCCAGCACCATCTTGACCGCGCCGTAGTCCGCCTTGGACACCATGGTGTAGGCCGGATTGTCGCCCGGAGCGCCGTCCACCAGCGTCTGGCGGATGGCGTTGTACAGGTTCCGGTCATAGGGTGCGGTGAACACGGCGGGGTTGGCCTGCCGGGAGAAATCCTCCCGGCTCCAGTGGTCCGTATTGATGCTGTAGCTGCCTGTGACGGAGGGCGCAGTCGGCGCAGGTGCCGATGGGATCGGTGTAGGTATGGGCACCTCCTCAGTGTAGGGGGCGTCCGGGACAATGTGGACGGTGTTGTCGGCGGCGTAATACTCCACACCGAAGTTCACAATCTTTCCGATGTCCCGGAGTTTGACGAAATTGTTTCCGTGGATTTCATATGCCTCGAACTGGACCTGATTGCCGTTGACGTAGAAGGTCTGGCTGGTGGGCGCGGCGGTGAGGATCGTACCCGCGGCCTGGGCGGCTGGACCGCTCAGGGCAAGTCCTGCCAGGATGCCGATGCCCATAAATACCGCTTCTCTTTTTCTGCTCATGACTTGTTCTCCTTTCGGTTCGGTGATTGAGGTGCGCTTTTCGCAAGCAACACGATACCGAAGAAACGTTGGAAAGTCCACGACATTCTGCGTAAGAGGTACGGAGAAAAACGGGGCGGCAAACGAAGCACATTGCACAGCCCACTGCTGTTGATAGAAATAGAGCCACTTTTTTGTTTACGGCGACGCAGATTTTGCGCGGGGTCACATGGTCATGGTCATGCCGCTCCAGGTCTGTTCCTCCTCGTGATCGTCCGGTTTGTGCCCCATGGCGATTTTCTTCTCCTGAATTCTGCGCCGCAGTTTGCGGTCCGTGTACTGACTGCGTGTGCTGTTGTCTGGCCATGCGTGATCCAGGAAGATCTGGCCCATCTGGTGGAGCAGACCGTTGACGGCCAGGATCACAGAGGGCAGAGATGCGCCGTCCGACCGCTCCAGCAGAATCTGAGCATAGGTGTGTCCCTGGCTTGCCGCCTGAGTCAGCCAGTAGACCGCCAGTTTCTTGTCCTGGAGAACATCCTCACCCTCCCAGTACAATTTGCCCAGCAGGTACTCGGCATAGGGGCTGCCCGACTCAGCTGATGCTGTCAGCCACGGCAGAGCCTCCTCTGCGTTTCCATCTTTCAACAGTTCCTTGCTCAGGCGGTAGGCGGCGTACTCATTTCCATTCTCGGCGGCCTGGGTGAGCCAACGGATACCCTGCTCCCTGTCGTGGACCTCCGGGTCGTTGGTCAGCAGCAGCTTCCCCAGCGCGTACTGCGCATCCGGCAGAGACTGTGCCGCTTGCTCGAACCAATGCCGTGCCTCCACCCAGTCTGGGATGAGCAGAGGACCGTCCCGATAGAACCTGCCCAGCAAGAGCTGTGCGTAAGGATCGCCGTCCTCGGCTTTTGATCGAAGACGGTCTATACTCTGGTCGCGCATTTCCAACGAAAATTTCTCATCGCGGATCACCGTCCAGAGCTGCCAGTACACCTCACTGGCCTGGAGCGCATCATCCTGCTCATCGTCCCGTGACAAGCCTTTGTCCTCAAAGGTGAGCTTCCCTACCCGCGCTGCCGCCTGGATGACCGTATTGTGGATGGCCCGGAACTCTTTCCGTTGGGACAGCGGTTCATCCTCCATGGGCTTGTCCGAATAGAACTCGTTCACCTCTTGCTGAAGCTCCAGCCACTTCTCGTAACAGGTTTTCACCGAAGGCAGACGCACCATCTGATCCACGATGCTGTCCACCTTCTTCTTTACTGACTTGGGGAGATAGCCGTACTGCTTTTTGCCTTTTACCTTTTTCAATTCACACGCGAGAGTGAGCACCAGCTGTTCCGCCTCCGGGTGTTCACAGACGCCCTGCGTCATTTCATCAGCCAGCTCCAGCATTGTGCGGCGGGCTTCCTGCACCAGCTCATCTCTGGAGTGGCTTTTCTGTTCATAGACGTGGAGCATCTCCTGCCGGAAGATGTCGTTGGTCAGCGCGGATTTGATATCGCGGATACCTGCTGGACTGAGATATCCCGGCGCGTCGCCGCCAGACCACACCATCATGTGGACGTGGGGGTGCTCACCCTCATCGTGGAACGCAGCGTACCAGCGGAACTCGTTGGGCGGGATGCTCATGGCGTCAGCGATGGTATTGCGGTGAGTGCGCAGCAGATTGCGCCACGTCCTGGCGTTGTCGTAACCCAGCCGTGCGGCATCCTCCCGCTTCAACGAGATGATGTGCGTCCACACATTTTTCTCACAACTTTCCAGCTCCGACGCGACCTTTTTCAAATCCACATAGTCCTCGTCACCGAACAGACCGTGACGGCCCAGCCGCTCCACCCGGGGGCGGGTGGCGATGTACTCCAGGTAGACCTCGCTCTGCTGGACGCCGTCCCAGTTGTTTTCCAACGCGCCGCTGATGAACGCGGAGGCATTGACCTTAGTGGGTGCGTCACGGTAGCCGTCATACTCGGGGAGCTTTTTCGCAGCGGGGAAATCTTTCAGCAGACTGCTGATGAGCTGCTCCTGCTTCTTGGTGGCCGGACGGCCATCGGGGACCAGCTCCACCCGTTCCCGCGTGGCGATGTACTTGGCGTAGCCGCCCGCCTTCGCGCCGCCGCCCTTGATGTACGGGCACTTGAGAATCAGCCGGGCCATTCGGCCTCCGCTTCATCCGCCGCACGAAACTTCTGCTCAAGTGAAAGCTTCCCGTTGGTCTGCTTCACACTGCGTACACTGTCTGCCCTGCGGCGGCGTATATTTTCTTCGCTGATTTCAAAATTGTCCGCCAGGATGCCCGCCATCAAATCCAGCTCCACAGCCTGCTTGTAGAGTAGTGCGGACAACCGCTCCTCGAACATTCCCAGCCGACCATCCAGCGGAGAGAGCACCGCCTTGGGCAGCAGGGCGTTGTTGTCCTGGAGCGCGAGACTGTCCGCGTAGAAATTCACCGCCTGTTCTATGAACTGGTTCCTGCTGCGGCAGCCCGCCGCCTTGTACCACTGGTCGATTTTCCGCTTGGTGTCCGGCCTCATGCGGAGAGCCAGACGGTCCTTGTTTTCCTTGCTCATTGTGCCTCCAAATCTCGATAGACGCCGCTCCAAACCGTTGAAACGGCTGGTTTTCATGGAAAGTAGACGCCACTCAGGGATTTTTCGCTCGAAAGAGACGCCTTAAAAGAGCCCCGCAGGGAAGCCCTGAAAGCCCTTGAAACGGTCCGCACTGCGGGCCGTTGTGACCTGCCGGGTGTCACTTGTGACACCCGGCTTTTATCCTGCTTTCCCTTTTCTCCCCCACACACCGCACCTCCAAACGGGCCGCAGCGGGGCATGGAATCGGGGTGGACAGCCCTGCCCTTAAACCGCCCTTCTTGATTCATGCGTAGTAGTTTTTTCCTCTTGCGGGACCGGGATCGCCTGGACCTTCTCGGCCCACCTGCGCTGGGTGGCGGTCAGCTTCATCTCAGCCAGTAGCTCCCGTTCCCCCTCTTTCAGCACCTGTCGGATCGGTGTGAGCGTGTAGAGCAGGTTGCCGTTGTAGACTCGCCCGTCTTTCCAGCGGACGGAGGTGCTCTCCGTTTGAATGAGACCCTTGTCCACCAGAGACCAGATGTGTTTCTGCACCGTCTTTCGCGTCATGCCTACCGATACTCCGATGGTGGCGTAGCTAGGATAGCACTGATTGCTCTGCGTGCCTTTCTGATACTGGAGGTAGATGTACACCAGCAACTCACCGGGGTTGAGGCCGAGCTGGAACACCTCATTTGGCAGAGAGAACAATGCGCGGAACACCTCGCCCGTGATCCATTGCTGCCCGCCTCTGCGCATGGAGAGCAACCCTGCGCCATAGCGCTTTGGCACCTTGGGCCAGATGGGACACAGTTCACAGGACAGACAGCCCCTGCCGGTATCAAGACGAATCAGGCCTTGGCTTGCCAGCGTGCGCAGATGCTGCCGCACTGTTTTTTCGCATAGACCAACCGCACCGCTGATCGTGGCGCAGCACAAATCGTTGGCGCTGCGGCGCAGGTACTTGTGGTACACCAAATAGACATACACCAGCAGCGGGCCGCGTTCGAGACACAGTTCAAAAACTTCAGAGGGTAGAGAAAAAGAATTCTCGAGTCTGCGCCGCTTCTTCAACCACATCCACTTCCTCTCGTGTGCTGCTCCACCCACTGCACGAACTTCTCCTTGGGTACCACCATCCGGCTGCCAACCTTGAGCACCGGAAAGTCCGCTTCGTGCATCAGCTCGTAACCACTGCTGGGCGACACGCCCAGCACCTTTGCCACCATTGCTGCGTTGAGGAACAGCGGCAGCTCCTCGTAATTTTTGTAGACTGACTCTTTCATGAGATCCCTCCTATCCTTTTGGAAAAGAATAGCAGAGAGTTGACGGGGTTGCAATGGTTTTGTATAATATTATTTGGAGTGATACACATCGCATATTTTTAACAAATTTGGATTTTCAAAAAGGCGGCATGACCATGGCTCAATTCAATTTTGATTTGTCTGAATATAAACATCCAAAAAATAACCGGTGCAGTTCGCAGTGGCAGGGCTGTGATGATCTTTCCCTTTCGTTCCACCAAAACAGCGTATCGTATGACCGGGAGGCGAAAAAACTTTGCGTCAAGGTCACTCCTGCCTATGAATTCAGCGCTGTCCTTGGCCTCTGCTACGATTTGGGTCTGCCTGTGCCTGCGGCATATACGGAAGACTTACCAGATGAAGAAATAGAACGTCGGCACAATGAGCTTCAAAAAATTTGCGCGAGGTTTGAACCCGTGCTCGAGGTACAGCCGCCGGATGACTGCTACCCGTTTGAATCACTGGAGCGGGGTACCAACGCATTCAGCGGCACAAAAATCAATGTGCCGCTGGGCGAGGGCCTTCTGAATTTTTGTTATGCGGACTTCGATTCCGCGTTTGACCGCTGTGCTCCAGTGTACCGTGCGTTGAAACAAGACGCGCCAGCCAAAATCCATAGCGCAAAGGAAGGGATGATTCATCTTCATGAGCTGTATGTCGAGGTGTTTACCGCATTGAGCGAGGTCTTTTACTCCTCCATCTACACAGCGTGTTTCCCGCCGCAGTTCACACGAAAGACGGAACGGGCATTGAACTACTTTCGGCAGTATCTCACGCTTCTTCAAGCAGAATTTCTTGAGTTGATTGAATTCTGCCTGGACAAGGAGTATCGCCCCAGCGTCCTTGGACAGCTGTATCCGTCGGAGCGCTATGCTCTTTGGTGCAGGATCAAAGAAGAATCTGCCTCTCACACACGCCAGGAAACCTTTGTCTCCGATTCCCGCGAACCTCATGGAACGACGATGCCGTTTGGCGCTGATCTGGGAGACTCTGACCGTGAGCTCAGTCTGGATATTGATTTGACGCCGGAGCAGAAAGCGTTTGCCCAGGAATTTGATTTGCCGGAACATGAGCTGCGGCTCAGCCATGTGCTCCCCTGTTTCATCTCCGTCAGCTACGGCTGCGATAATCTGCGGGATATGCTGTATCTGGAATTCACAAAGATCCTGGAGTCCGGAGTGCAATTTCAGAAGTGCAAACGCTGCGGCAGATACTTTATCGTCAAGGGGAATTACCACGGGACATACTGCGACCGCATCCCAGAGGGAGAACACCGAACCTGCCAGCAGCTGGCGGCACAGGAGGCATACCTGAATAAGCTGCGGGACAACGATGGAGAGAACCCATTGAACACCTATCAGAAATACTACAAGCGGTATTTTGCTCGGGTGAAAGCGGGAAGCCTGAAACAAGAAAAATTCAAACAGTGGCAGTACGAGGCGGTCCAGAAGCGGGATGACTGCTTGCAGGGAAGAATATCTCTGATTGAATTCACCGATTGGCTGGAAGGCAGTATGCCTAACCGAGACAAGAGACGTAAATAAAAGGCTACCAGCAGGGATACACCCTGCTGGTAGCCTCATGCTCATAGTGGACAATGTTTATAGGTACTGACACGTAAGGAAATGCGGTATTGCGGAAATTGTAAAGAGAAACAATCCTAACAACAGTATTATGCTGTTAACCTATGCTCTAATTGCGTTGAACTTATGTTGCGATTCTAACCATAATATCCGCAAATGTTCTGTCGCAGGAAAGCCTTACTTTTTATAGGAGAGCCATTTGGCCACCAACAAAAGGCGCTCTAAGCAAGAGGCACACAAGGCTGCGTCATAGGCAGCATATCGAGAACCTTTATAGTTTTCAGAGATGACAAGGCGCTGAAACGGCAGCCCGAGCCAGATTTCCTCATTGTCTATCTGGCCGTCTATGCCTACCTTGCAGATCTGACATTGACCTTTATCTCCCCTCAGAGCAGAAGTTCATGCAGCGGAGTAAGCACCAGTACCAACGCTAGTGCTGGCAGCATATCAATGATGGGGTACGCACGGATTTTTGCCATTCGCATTCCTGCGGCGATGGTCAATGCTCCACCGCAAGCAATGAAGTTGAGCAGCATTGCCTCGCTCATAATCGGCATCAGCACCTTGGCCAGCAGAAAAAAGGATATAAGGATCGCCCCCTGGGGCAGTGCAATCAATGAAACTGAAATGTCCATGCCGCTTCCAAAAATGAATGCGGCGAAGCAGTCCATCATGGCCTTGGAAAACATTTGCGCATGGTCACCGTTAAAACTTTCCACCATAACGGCATACAGCCCGAATCCACTGGTGCAAAGGATAGCAGCCACCGTGATGTACTGTTCCATGTCAAAATCCGCAGGCCGAGGTACCCGGCGCAAGACAATGCCGAAGGCGTGGCATACCCTCTCTTCCAAACGCAGGACAATGCCTAGCCAACCACCCACCAGTATCGCCAGCGTCACCACTGGCATGCTTTGCACCTTCATGATTGACAATAATCCGTTGCAGATGGCGGTGAGGCCCAATAACCGTGGTAGCATATCCCGCAAGGTATCGCTGACGAAGCGGCGCAGAATATGACCCAGCAGTCCGCCGAAAAATACACCCAAGAAGGTGCAGATCAGCCCATATGGCATATGTGCCCTCCCTTTTAACCAATGTCAGCCTCGGAAATTTGAGGGCTGGGTCTTTTTAATTTCCTGGAACTCCCGGTAAAAACCCAAAAAGGTGTCCGGATCCCGCACTACGCAACCGGTGGGTTTATGGGCTCGGATCAGGTCACCGCAACAACCACATGTCAGGCACACCCGTTTGGGGTTGATGCGGCCATTTTTGACAATCTCATTGGCAAAATCCGGGTTGGCAAAGGCCATGCGGCCAAACAGCATTCCATCACACAGGTTCTGCTCCACAGCTCCGGCCGCATACAAATCAGCGTACTGCCGCAGATAGGAGGGAGCGGAAGCCAGCACCGTCATCTCCGGTACCGCCCGCTTCACTTCGCCTATGCCGTGAATCATGCGATCCAGGCCGACGAAGGGATGTTCCTCCGGCTGATACTTGCCCTTGTCGAAAGGCCGGGTGACGTGAGTGGTGGCGTAGGGGTTGCCCATGGTCAGATTTATTAAATCCAAGCCGTACTGTTCCCGCAGCTCCCGGACCAAGCGGATAGGCTCCGCCAGGTCCCCCGAGGCACGTCCCCCCTCTCGAACACCGAGCCCCC
>X363_Desmarests_Spiny_Pocket_Mouse__coassemble_781_pt1 | contig 15457 bp, 9 predicted proteins | sample X363_Desmarests_Spiny_Pocket_Mouse__metabat2_low_PE_031 | metagenome-assembled genome bin X363_Desmarests_Spiny_Pocket_Mouse | reverse complement strand
CACTTGCACCCTCCCCTTCTTTGTGATAAAATGCCCTTGCTCTTCCGGTTTGGGAGGGCAAGGGCATTTTAATCGGGGGAGGCTTTCTTTTGAAGGAATTTACCATCGGCCCCAACGACGCGGGCCAGCGGCTGGACCGCTGGATTGCCAAGACCCTGCCCCTCCTCCCCGCTCCGCTGGCCCAGAAGTACATCCGGCTCAAGCGGGTGAAGGTAAACGGCAGGGGCTCCAAACGGGACGCGCGGCTCCAGCGGGGCGACCTGCTCCAGCTGTACATCAGCGACGAGTTTTTTGACCGCCCCACCCCGGAAAACGCCTTTCTGTCCGTGTTCAAGCCCCAGCTGGATATTCTGCACGAGGATGAGGACATCCTGCTGCTCAACAAGCGCCCAGGCATGGTGGTCCACCCCGACGACAAGGAGCGGGTGAATACCCTCATCACCCACATCCAGGCGTACCTGTATCAGAAAAAGGAGTGGTCCCCCTATTGGGAAGGCTCCTTCGCCCCCGCCCTGTGCAACCGCATCGACCGCAACACCGGGGGCATCGTCATCGCCGCCAAAACCGCCGAGGCCCTGCGGGTGATGAACCAGAAGATCCGAGACCGGGAGCTGCAAAAGCTGTACCTGTGCGTGGTCCACGGGGTGATGAAGCCCCGGGAGGGCCAGCTGAAGGGGTATATTTTGAAGGACGGGGACAGGGCCCAGGTGACGGTATACGACAAGCCCGTCCCCGGCGGAAAGACGGCGGTGACGCTGTACCGCACCCTGGAGGCGCGGGGCGGACTGTCCCTGGTGGAATGCGACCTGATCACCGGGCGCACCCACCAGATCCGGGCCCAGTTCGCCGCCGCGGGCCACCCCCTGCTGGGGGACGGCAAGTACGGCCGGGAGCGGGACGGCGGGCGGTTTGGCCGGAAGTTTCAGGCGCTGTACTCCTACAAGCTGAAGTTCCAGTTCACCACGGACGCGGGATGCCTGGAACACCTGAATGGCCGGGAGTGGACGGTGGAGGATGTGGATTTCGTCAACGAGTATTTTCCAAAGGAGGAGCGCAGAAATGGATTATGAGATTTTGAACCTGCGGGAGCGCCCCGAGCTTCTGGAGCGGGCGGCGGCGTGGTTCCACCAGAAGTGGGGCGTGCCCCTGGATGCCTACCGGGAGAGCATGGAGGAATGCGTCAAGGGAGAAAGCGCCGTGCCCCAGTGGTACGTGGCCCTCGACGGCGATACCATCGTCGGCGGGCTGGGGGTTATTGAGAACGACTTCCATGACCGCAAAGACTTGGCCCCCAACGTGTGCGCGGTGTACACCGAGGAGGCGTGCCGCTGCCGGGGCATTGCCGGGGCGCTGCTGAACCACGTCTGTGAGGACATGGCGGGGCTGGGGGTGGGCACGCTTTATCTGCTCACCGACCACACGTCCTTCTACGAGCGGTACGGCTGGGAATTCTTCTGCATGGCCCAGGGGGACGGGGAGGAGAAGCCCTCCCGGATGTACATTCACAAGGGATAAAACAAACCCCCGGCGCGGTGATTCAGACCGCGCCGGGGGTTTCGTCTGCTCAGGAAATGCTGACCACCTCGTACCCGGCCTCCTCCACGGCGGCGCGGATGGCATCGTCCGTGACCTCGCCGGTGACCACGGCGGTCTTGCTGTCCAGGTCCACCGTGGCGGACACGCCGGGGATGGCGTTCAGGGCCTTGTCCACATGGGCCTGGCACTTGGGGCACATCATGCCCTCGATCACAACCTTCTTCTCCATTGCGGGTTCCCTCCTCTCCTCTAAGTTTAATGTTTCACGTGAAACATTCGTTCTAACCTCGCCCAGGCTGGGCCGGAAGAATTGCAGGCGCAGGGCGTTGGACACCACGCACACCGAGCTGAAGCTCATGGCCGCCGCCCCCAGCATGGGGCTGAGCTGGGGCCCGCCCCAGATGGCCAGCACCCCCGCCGCCACCGGGATGCAAATGGCATTGTAGAAAAACGCCCAGAACAGGTTCTGCTTCACGTTGCGGATGGTGGCCCGGGACAGCTCCACCGCCGTCACCGCGTCCACAAGGTCGGACTTCATCAGCACAATATCCGCGCTTTCAATGGCGATATCCGTCCCCGCGCCGATGGCAAGGCCCACGTCCGCTCTGGCCAGTGCGGGCGCGTCGTTGATGCCGTCCCCCACCATGGCAACCTTCTCCCCCCGCGCCTGGAGGGCGGCGATCTGCCGCTCCTTGTCCGCGGGGAGCACCTCGGACACAACCTCCGTCAGACCCAGCTCGCGACCGATGGCCTGGGCGGTGCGCTTGTTGTCCCCGGTGAGCATCACCACCTTCAGCCCCAGCCGCTGGAAGCCCTCGATGGCGGCTTTACTGGTCGGCTTCACCGTGTCCGCCACGGCGATGATGCCCACGGGCTTGCCGTCCTGGACAAAAAACAGGGGCGTCTTGCCCTGCTGGGCCAGCTGGTCGGCAATCATGGCGTCCTGGCCCAGCTCCACCCTGGCGTCCGAGAGCATGGCGGCGTTGCCCGCCAAAAAGTCCGCGCCCTGGATACGTCCCCGGATGCCCTTGCCGTGGACGGCCTCAAATTTCTCCACAGAGGCAAGGGGGATGGAGCGGTTTGCCGCCTCCTCCACAATGGCCCCGCCCAAGGGGTGCTCCGACGGCTTCTCCAGCGACGCCGCCACGCACAGGAGCTCCTCCACGGTTGTGCCGCCCAGAGGATACACGTCCGTCACCTTGGGCTTTCCCTCCGTCACGGTGCCCGTCTTGTCCAGCACCACCGTGGTGACAGACCGCAGGTGCTCCAGCCCCTCGGCGGACTTCACCAGGATGCCCTGCTCGGCCCCCTTGCCGGTGCCCACCATAATGGCAACGGGGGTGGCAAGGCCCAGGGCGCAGGGGCAGGAGATCACCAGTACCGCCACGCCGGAGGTGAGCGAGCGCTCCACCGAGCCGGTGGCCAGCATCCAGGCCACGGCGGTGACCAGGGCGATTGCCATCACCACCGGGACAAACACCCCGGCGACCTTGTCCGCCAGCTTGGCGATGGGGGCTTTGGAGGAGGCCGCCTCGTCCACCAGCCGGATCATCTGGGCCAGGGTGGTGTCCTCCCCCACCCGGGTGGCCCGGAGGGTGAGGACGCCGGACTTGTTGATGGAGGCGGAGATCACCATGTCCCCGGGGCCCTTGTCCGCCGTGATGGACTCGCCGGTGAGGGCGGACTCGTCCACGCTGGACGCCCCCTCCACCACCACGCCGTCCACCGGCACGGAAGCCCCCGGCCGCACCAGCACCAGATCCCCCGCCCGCACCTGCTCCACCGGCACCTCCGCCTCTACGCCATCCCGGAGGAGGACGGCGGTCTTGGGGGTGAGGTCGATCATCCGGGCGATGGCCTGACCGGTTTTGCCCTTGGAGCGGGTCTCCAGATACTTGCCCAGGGTGATGAGGGTGAGGATCATGCCGGCGGACTCGAAGTACAAATCCATGGAGTAGTGCTCCACGATCTCCAGATCCCCGTGGCCCAGCCCCCAGCCGATGCAGTACAGGGCGGCGACGCCGTAGATGACGGCGGCGGCGGAGCCCACGGCGATCAGGGAATCCATGTTGGGGGACAGGTGGAACAGGGTTTTGAAGCCCACCCGGTAGTATTTCTGATTAATCACCATGATGGGCACGGTGAGCAGAAAGAGCGTCAGGGCATAGGTCAGGGCGTTCTGCGCCCCGTGGAAGAAATGGGGAATCGGCCAGCCCATCATGTGTCCCATAGACAGGTAGAACAGGGGGATGAGGAACACAAAGGAGGCGATGAGCCGGGCCCTCATGCTCTTCAAATCCTCCTCCATGGTTTTGGCGGCGGGTCTGGCCTGGGCCGCGGCGCTCTGGCCGCCCGAGTCTGGCAGGGCCGCGCCGTACCCCGCCTTCTCCACAGCGGACACGATCTGCTCCGGGGTAAGCGCCCCGTCCCAGTCCACCGTCATGGAGCCGCCCAGCAGGTTGACATTTACATCGCATACGCCGTCCAGCTTCCGCACCGCCTTGTCCACGTGGGCGGAACAGGCGGAGCAGGTCATGCCGGTGACATTAAATTTTTGCTTCATGAAAACTCACCTCGCCTTTTGTTTCTGCGGCGTTGTCACGCTCCGATTGGGCGCATTACGGGGCGGCTTCCCTCCGGCTCAGGCAAAACCCAGCCCCACTTCGTGGGCCTTGGGCTTTTGCCTTCGCTCCAGCCCATCCGCCCCTATGCGCCTATCATCGCGCTTCTTATAATATTTTCTCAAGCGCCTTCACCAATTCATCAATTTTATCCGCCCGCTCCCTGTCGCTGTCCGCGTGCTCCACACAGTGTTTCAGATGGGCGGTTAAAATCTCCCGGTTGGCCCGCCGGAGCATGGCGTCCGCGGCGGTGACCTGCTGGGAAATGTCCATGCAGTAGCGGTCCTCCTCCACCATTTTGATGATGCCGTCCATCTGGCCCCGGGCGGTTTTCAGCAGCCGCAATATGGTTTTCTGGTCGGCCATCATGCGCCGTCACTCCTGTCCGTGGGATAACACCCCCCTGGGGGGTAGTGTTATCCTATCATACCGCTGGACTTTTGTCAAGGCCGGACCGCGCAAAAATTCCACCATCCCGGTGGGACGCCGCTCCAGCATCCCCAGATCTACCGCGCTGGCCCGAAGCTTCTGCTCCTCTGTGAAGCGGAATTGATTTTCAATGGAAAACGTGGTAAAATTGCTGCGCATTCAAAATAAAAAGGCGGTGCTTTGCTGTGGTTGACAAGCTGTTTGAAGAACTGTGCACACTGGACGGGGTGGAGGCCCTCGCCCTGGGCGGCTCCCGCGCCGGGGAGCATTTTGACCAGGCTTCCGACTATGATGTGTATCTCTACTGCCGGGAACCGATCTCGGAGGAGACGCGGCGGGCCATCCTGTCCCGGTACTGTTCCGTCATGGAGATCGGCAACCACTTCTGGGAGTACGAGGACAACTGCCGCCTGAACAACGGCGTTGACATCGACCTGCTCTACCGGGATCTGGACGCCTTTACCGCCGACGTGGCGGAGGTGGTGGAGCGGTTCCAGCCCCGCAACGCCTACACCACCTGTATGTGGCACAACCTGCTCGCCTGCAAGGTGGTCTATGACCGAGATGGCCGTCTGGCCCAGGCGAAGGAGCGGTTTTCCATCCCCTATCCCCCGCAGCTGAAGAAGAATATCCTGGCCCGGGGCTGGAAGCTGCTCCACGGCGCCATGCCCGCCTATGATGCACAGCTGACCAAGGCGGTGAAGCGGGGCGACCTGGTGAGCGTCAACCACCGGGCGGCAGGGTTTCTAGAGACCTATTTCGATTTCCTGTTCGCGCTGAATGAGGCCACTCATCCGGGGGAAAAGCGCCTGGTTCAGCTCTGCCGGGAGCGGTGTCCGGTGCTGCCCGCCCATTTCGAGGAAAATCTAGAGCGGCTGTTCCAGGATCTGTACCACGCGCCGGAACGGGTGACGGGGGATATTGAGGCGATCATTTTGGAATTGGAGAAGGTATACCAGCCGTGACAGGCCAGAAAAACGGAGCGGTGGATACGATGGCGGAAGCAAAAGTGTTCCAGATGGATTTTGCGCTGGACAAGCTGGTGGGCGAGCTCGCCAAGGGGAGCCCATGGAGAAGGTTCTGCAGGCCGATCTCCCTCCGATACGACGAGGAATTGTCTATGGAGGCAATCGGCAGGCAGCTGGGCGTATGCAGAATGGCCATCTCAAAGCAGCTGAGAACGCTGAACCGGAAATTGAACCGCGCTGTCGTCTGACAGCGCGGTTCAATTTTTTTGCGTTGGACGGTTTGCAAACCGCTTTCCCGCTCTTTGCCCTCTCCCGCTGGAGCTGCTAGCTGACACAGCATATCCGCTTTCAGCTTAGACAAAGCGTGCAAATGCTATGGGCCTCTATGATAAAGGAGTATCCGTCTTGCCCGTTTTGTGTTAAGGATATAGGAAAATCCCTCTCCGCTTGATTGAGTATTATGACCACCCGGCTTCCATTTGGATTCTCAAATGCCGTCAATTCTACTCCCGAACACCAGCTGGATGCCCCCAACCGCACCGCCCCCGGATGGATAAAGCGGCTGAACTGGCCGATGTACCAGTATTCGTCCATGAGAGCAAAGTCCTGCCCGTCCTCCGTCAGCATAACGGGTGCTTCACAAAAATTCCCCACATGGTTCGGCCCACCCTTGGCGTCCAGCAGGAGATTCCAGTCCAGGCTGCCGTTGATGCCGCCGTTCAGGTTTCCCAGGATGTCGTGGGCGTACATCTCCGCCTTCCTCAGAGGCGTCATCCCGTCAAACCGGCTGTACTCTACACAGCCCTCCGTGAACCACAGTTCTTTGTCCGGCCACATGGAGCGCACCGCCCGCAGCGCGTCGAAATGATCCCCGGTGTACCAGTGGGCGGCAAAGCCGGACACAGCCTCCGCCGCGCCGGGGACGGCCAGCGTCTCCGCCGCCCGGTAGGGCAGGATTTCCTTGTTGTGGTCCCAGGCCAGGATTTTCACATCGCCGCAGCCCGCCGCTTCCAGCGCCGGGGCCAAGTGCCGGGTGGCAAACTCCCCCTCCTCCGCGGCCGAGTAGATGCAGGAATCCCAGGTCTGCACGGCGGCGGGCTCGTTTTGCACGGAAATACGCCGTACGTCACAGCCCGCGGCCCGGTAATGGACGGCATATTTAGCCATGCACGCCGCCCAGCGGCCGCGGTAATCCGGCTTTAATGCCCCGCCGTGGTTCATCTCCCCGTTGGTTTTCATGAAACCGGGCGGGTTCCAGGGGCTGAGCAGCAGGCCGATGGGCTCTCCCGCCGTCTCCTGGGCGGCCCGGATCATGGGGATGAGGTATTGATTGTCCCGGCTGGCGTCAAAGCCGGTGTCCTCCGAATCGGATTGGCAGGCGTAATTCCCCAGGGCAAAGTCGCAGCTCCCGATGTGTACCCGCCCCTGGGTGTAGCCCAGACCGTCCGGCCCAAAATAGCACTCCAGAAATGCCTGCCGCTTTCCCTCCGGCAGCTTTGTCCAGTTATAGGCGGCGGCCTCGGTAAAGGCCCCGCCGAACCCCTCGAACCGTTGATACCGGCAGTTTGGGTAGACGCTGATCTGGTGGACGACATCCAGCGGTCCCGGCTCCAGCGTCCGGCAGTGCCAGCGCCGGCCCTTCTGTAAATTGGTAACGGTTAAAACCGCGTTCATTTTAATTCCTCCATTTCCACGTCGATGGCCGCAACCTCCCCGGCCCGAACCGCCCGCGCCCAATGATCGGACAGGTGCGAACCGCCAATCGCCGTCCGCGCCCCGTCCCGCCCGGTGAGCGTCCAGCGCACCGGCACGGTCTTGCCGGGAACCAGCGTCATGCTGCCAGGAGCGTGATAGGTCACCTGGACGCTCCCCAGGAAGGCGGCCCGCACCGTGCCGTCCTCACCCATGAGATAGTTTGGAATGAACGGGGCCAGCACCAGCCGCAACGCCCCATCCTCCCAGCGGAAGGGGGACGGCCCGAAGAACATGAGCTGCCACATCTGCAAAAATTCCGCCGTGGAGCCGGACAGCCGGGCCACAAAGCCCTGCCCCCACCGGGACGGATCGGGATTAGCGGAGGAGGCCAGGAAGGACACGTTTTCCAACGGACTTCGGCCATACCGCTCCGGGTCCAGGAAGGGGACGGCGGCGGTATGGAACGCCTGGGCAAACTCCTCATACAGCCCGTTTTTCAGCAGCTCCAGCAGGTATTTATACTCCATGTGGAGCCAGATGGACTCATTCTCCAGCCAGCCGGGAGAGAACGCCACCGCCCGCCCCGCCTCGAAGCTGACCCCGGCAAGGCTCGCGTTGACCTTGTACATCCCAAGCTTCTCATCGTAGAGGGCGCTTTCTTTCACCCGACGGGCCAACTCCACCTTCTCCGCCCGGGGCCAGTCCAGCTTCAGCCAGCGCACCGGGCCCTCCAGAAACAGGGGCAGGGGTTTGGGCGTGAGCGCGGCGGGCATAGGGCCGTCCGGGGTATGTATGATATCCGCCGCCTCAAAGGTGAAATAGGTGGGGCAGATGCCGCCGCCCATGTCCACGGCGGCGCGGATTCCGGCCAGCACGGTGTCCTCCATCCCCGCCAGCATCCCCGCCAGAGCGTCCCGACCGACACTCCGCCGCATCCCGGAGAATCCGAAACCTGTTTCGCCCCGGTAGCGTTCTTTGGCGGCGTTCAAAAGATCCCAGCGGCGGAACGCATCCGGCTCCGCGGACAGGATCTCCGCCACCCGCTCCAGCAGGGCAGCGATCTCCTCATAAAGCTCCACCTGTCCCGGCTTGCGCGCCAGCTCCTTGCGGGTAAAGGCCAGCAGGCGGGCCAGCTCGCAGCTCTCCGCCATAGACGAACCCAGCAGCCCAGGCAGACCGTTGAGGGCATCGTACCAGCCGGGCTTACCCCCCTCCATCTCAATGCCCATCCCGGCGGCATCCAGGGTGGCCGTCTTGACGGCGCACAGCATAAGGAGCTTTTCCATCAGCGTGCTGACGGCCTGCTTCTCCCCCGCCGGCGTCCATTTGCGGCTGACCCCCGCTTTTGACTCCTCATCCAGCGCGTCATACTGGCGAAGCCCCCGCCCTGTCAGATGATAGCGCTTGGCGCGGGGCCTTACCACCGCCCGGGACTCATACCAGCGATAGAGGCGCTCCCCGAACAGCAGCGCCTCCTCCCGCTCGGGATAGACGGATAGATAGCTCTCAATCAAGTCCAGGTTGTAGGTCCAGTGATCGCACCAGTAGCCCTCTTTGAAGTCCGCGTTGGGCTCGTGGTCCGCCGCGCACAGGGCGGCGGCGGTGAGGGCCAGGGCGCCCGCCGGCCCTATTCTCCAGTCTTCCGCCGCCATGGCCAGGGCGCCGGGGGTAAAGGGCCGGACAAGGAGTTCCTCCGCCTCGGCCCGATATCCCTCTGGGATTCGTTTCAAAAGATCCGGCAGCGCCTCGTCCGGCAACGTATAGGTGCTGGCAGTGAGCACCAAGGGATTATAGCCGTCCGTCTGGATCAGATCGAAGAAGGTATGGATGTTCTCCGCCCCCAGGCGGGGCGCGAACAGCACGTCGCACCGCCGGTTCTGGTTCACGTCCCGGAAGTTCCCATTCCCCTGGGCGTAATACTCCCCGCCCAGAGAGAACGCGTTATACTCCCGCTCCGGGTCGCCGTGCTTCCGGGAGTAGAGGTAGAAGGGGACGGATTTCCCGCCGTCCTCAAAAAAGGCGGGCGCGCCGCCCCGCAGGGCGTTGTCCAGGTAGGTCTGGCGGCAGTACGCATCAAACACCGGGTCGGCGGTGCGGCAGGAGACCGGGGCGCACAGATCATCCGCAAGTTGAGCGGCTTGGCGGCGCTTGTCCGCAAACCAGTTCCCGCCGCCGGCCCGCTCTGCCAGCGCCTTCACCCGGCCCTTGTCCTCCGCCTGACCATAGAGGGAGAAAATATGGAGTTCCTCCCCCGGCCCCAACGCCGCCGACTTGGGCAGGAAGCAGCAGGGGAAGCGGTTCTCCGTCTGCTGCTTGGCGGCGCACAGCTCCGCAAGCGGCGTCCGGCGGAAACCCTCCGCCGTGGACAGGGACGTATCCCATCCGAACACCGGCTCCGCTTGCACCAGAGGGCGCAGGAGCGCGCCTCCGTCATCCCAGGCCAGGCAGAAATTGCAGCCCTCCACCGCCGTGACCTGGGCGGAATCCTCCATGGAGGCCCGCACCCAGAAGCAGGCTGTCCCCTCCTGGGCATCCTCCACCCGCATCCACGCCTGGGCCAGATTGTTCATCTCCTTGAGGCTCGCGTGGCTGACGCCATAGGGCACCAGCTCCGGCATCCCGTCCAGCAGCTCCAGCGACACCGGGGCCGGTCCTGTATTGGTGACGGTGAGTACCCGGGCCAGCGCCGCCGTGCGCTCGCCGGGGACACCGAAATACACCGCCGACGCCCGCAGGCCGTCCTCCTCACAGGTGATCTCCAGCTCGCTCATGCCGATGTGCATATCACAGCTGCGGGTGAACAGCTCCCGGTACGCCCCGTCTGTCTTGCAGAAGGTGCGGAACCCGGTCCGGCTCACGTCCCGGTACGCCTCGCGTGCGGGGGAAAACTCCATGATGGCGTGATCCTTGTCTTTCCCGCCGAAGGAACACACCCCCTGCCCCCGGTTGTTGTAGTAGCACCACACAGGCACCCCAAGCGGCCCCGCAATCCCCGGAAGAAAGCTGGAAAAGGGCGGTTTGCTCTGGTAGTCCCGGATCACATAGCGCCCCTGCTGGTCAAACATGGTAAAAGCCTCCTTCTTCATATAGGGAGAAGCACTGCCGTCAGCTCCAGCGGGCCCTCCCCCTCCGGCATCTCTTTCCGGGGGATGAGCGTCCGTCCGCCGTTACCTGTCCATTGCCTGTCCCCGTGACGAACGGTTCCCAGTCGGTATTGACCGTAGTCCAGCCGCCCGGGATTTTCATACCGCACCCGCAGCCGCCGTCCGGCGGCGGTGCAGGTGATCTCCGCCGCCCCACTGGCATCGAACTGCTCTGCCGTCAGCTTGGGTTCCAGCAGCAGGCCGCCCCCGGCCCCCCGCACGCCGAACGCCTGGGTCTGCATGGTCAGCAGCAGCCAGCTGGCCGATCCGGTGAGGTAGGGATACATCCCCCGGCCCCGGTCGTCGAAATACTCCGGGATACCGGGGAAGACGCCGCTATGGAAAAAATCGTCGCTTTGCAAAAAGAGCTGCCGCAGCGCCTTCCAGCCCTCAGCGGCAAAGCCCCGGGCATAGAGGGCATAGGCGTACATGACGGCCATATGGCTGAACACCGCCCCGTTTTCCTTGTGACCGTAGGCAAATCCGAACATCCGGCCCATGTCCAGCTTGACCTCGCCGAAGTCCGTGTTCAGGCAGTATCCGCCCCGCTGGGGTTGGAACAGGTACCGATCCGCCGCCCGGACAATGTCCCGCACCTGGCTGTCATCGGCCGCGCCGGAGAGGATGTCAAACACCTGCCCGGTGAGCATCATGCGCACCGTTTCCCCATGCAGGCCCTCCACCTGGCGGCCCGCGTTGTCATAGTAGCTGTTATACCAGTGGAGGCCCACGCCGTCCCCCACCCACTCTGTGGCGGCGATATGGGCCCGCAGCCACCGGGCCATAGCGTCCAGCTGATCCGCAAGGGCCGGTGAGGGATACTCCGTCCTCTCCCAGGACCGGTCCGCTAAGCCGCAGTAATCCTTCAAGCTCTTCTGCATTTCCTCCTGACGCCCCCATGACGTGTTCGGGGCGTCCAGCAGCTGGAGCAGCGCCCTGCTCACCGCGACGGAGCCGCGGCCCGACTTTGCAAGCCGCCGGATCATCCCGGCCAGCAGATCAAACCCATAGGCATAGGCGGCGGTGAAGGCCACGCTCTCCCCCCGCTCCCGCGCCATGTCCAGGCCGTCGTTCCAGTCCGCTCCCCGCAGGCGCATATGGCCGTGCTCCCCCACGTCGAAAAACGCGGCGACAAGCTGCGCCAACAGATGCTCCAGCACCGTGCCCGAGCGGGGAGCTTTCGGGAGCGTGAGCCGCGCCCACTCCCCGCGCCAGGGCAGCTCATCCGCAAAATAGGGCCGCTCCTCCAAGAGGAAACCGTCATCCCCTGTCTCGTCCAGGTAGAGGGCCACGGTGAGCAGCGGCCAGAAGCCGTGATCCATCCATACCCGGGGGATGCCGTTCCGATCCGCCTTGAATTCCCCCGGCATGGAGCCGATGATGGTGGCGTTAGTTCCGTCTGTCCGCACCCCGGCGAAATAGCTGAGCAGATCATTCCGAACCCCCTGCGGGTCTGTCAATAGCAGGGCCAAGCTGTCCTGCCACAAATCCCGCCAGCCCCGGCCGCCCCGGCCATAGTCGTGGTGGGGCAGGAAGCTGCACCCACAGATCCGGCGCAGGACGGGCTGGACGGCCACCCACCGCATCCATGCGTCAAACCGGGTGTCCCCGGTGCGGAAGGTCTGGCCCACCTGTCCCTGCCACCACGCTTTCGTCCGCTCCAACGCGGCGTCCACCCCCTCCGGGGTGAGATAGGGAACGGGGCTGTCGTCGATGGCCAGCACGATCTGGTAGCGGCGGCTCTCGCCGGGGCAGAGGGTCACCGTGGGGAAAAACAGGGCCGCCGCCATCTCGCCCCCCTGGGCGCTCTGTCCGGCGTGGAGCCAGGCGTCGGGCCGGGGCCGGACCACCGCCTCCGGCCAGTCCCAGCTGCCCTCGCCCACAAAGTCCTTTGCCAGCGGCACAAAGCCCTGGGGCGGCGCGCCGGTCTCGTCCCCGCCCCACACCCGGTAGGTCACCCGGCCCGGCTGATGGCCCCGCTCGTCAAAGGTGAGGGTGGGCGTGAGGTCCGGCCCGTGGCGGCGCAGCTCTACCCGGTGGAGCAGGCTGGTGACATGGCGGTGGTCCCGGATGTTGTCGGCGGAGCGGCCGTAGAGGGGGATGGCCGCCGCGGGCAACACCTCAATTGGACGCTCTCCAACGTTCGTCAGCGTGACCTGCATGATCTCAACCTTTTCCCGCCCCGCGGGCACAAAACTGAGGGTAGAGGCCCGCAGGCCCGCCATCCGGTTCTCCCGGTCGATCCGCTGCCACAGCAGCCCGCCGGTCAAAACGGTTTCCTCGCAGTCCTCCGCAAAGCGCTGCGCCTGCTGGGGGGCGCTCTGCCCGGTGACGGACCAGGGCTGTCCCCCGTTGACCCGCACCCAGAAATTCCGGCTGTCCCGGCCCGAGCGCAGGCTGTCCTCACTGGCTGGAGCCAACAGGAAGGTGTTCTGCCCGCTTTTGCAGTCCCCCGCCAGCAGGGGGGTGACGCTGGAACTCATTCCGCCTTCGTTGGCCAGTGGAAAATAAATCTCACCGTATCTTTGGGCATCGCACAGGGTAAACATACCCATTTTGTCCAAATAAGTCAACTGCAGCATATTTGCCGCCGCCTTTCCTTTTATGGAATCCGCATCTATATTTTACTAGAAAAGTAATATGAGGGGAAGCGGGTGGATTTTGTGGCGGTGTCTTTTTTATATTGAGGCAAAAGCGCCGCCGTCCCATTAGCGCTGCTCACTATTTTGGGGCGGTTCATTCAGAACTCACCGAATATCGTACACGCTCCGGGCAGAAACGTCCTTCGCCTCGCCTCGGAGAATCCTCACCCGGCGTTCACCGCCGTTCATATCGAAGTAGTTGTCCTCCAGGAGCACGTCCGGGCCGCACTGGAGCTCTACGCTCCGGGCATAGGCCGCCGCCGTGACCACGATCTCGTCCCCCTCCAGCCGGGCCGTCAGGCCGGGAGCCTGGAAATGGAAGTGCTTGGGGGCACAGAAAAGGACGCTTCCCTCTCCCACCGCGCAGCCCTCCCGATCCGCCAGACGGTAAGCATAGTAGCAGTCGTAGGGTCCGTACCGCGTAAAGTCCTGCTCCGGGAGCCACACGGCGGTGAGGGCAGGGGCGGATACGTCGAAGACGCCCTCCTCGATTACCGAGGCATCCGGGCGGCGCAGGGACCAGGAGATTGTACCCTCAAAAGCCTCCATGGTCTCGTTGCTGACGTTCAGCCGGGCAGTCTTCCTGGGATCAATATGCTCGGTGTTGACGCTGATGTCCGGCTGGTTCACCAGGCCCTCCTCATGGCAGGACACCAGCACCGGCGCAAAGAAGCGCTTGGCATAATACTGTAAGGCCTTCCACCGGCCGAAGTAGTCGATGCCTGCCCAGCTGGCCACAGGCCAGCAGTCGTTGAGCTGCCAGATCACCGCGCCCATGCAGCGCCCCCGGTTCCGCCGCCAGTGCTCCACGCCGTACTGCATGGCCTGGGCCTGGAGAAGCTGGGAGGCGTAGACCAGCCGGTCCAGGTCGGAGGGATACAGATAGTTCTGGGACAGGTAGAATATGATGCGTCCGTTGGCGGAGGCGTTTCGCTGGTGCTTTTCCATAATGTAGGAGAACATATTCCGGTCCTCCGGCAGCGTGAAGGACTTGATGGTCTCCATACAGGGGAAGGACTGGAAGCCGAATTCGGAGACATAACTGAACAGGTAATTCCTGTAATCGGTGAAGGGCTTGAGCCCGTGCCATACCTCCCAGTAGTGGACGTCTCCCCGGGTTGGGTCGCCGGGCGCGTCAAAGTCCCCCCCGCTGGAAGGGCTGGAGGGCCAGTAGAACGCCTGGGGGTCCTCCCGCTTGAGCACCTTGGGGATAATGTACTGGTACATCTTGACATAGTCGGACTTCTGCCGCTTGGTCCTGACCCAGTTGCCCTGATCGACAAACAGCTCCATCTCGTTGTTGCCACACCACAGGGCCAGGGAGGGGTGATGGCGCAGCCGGCGGATGTTGTCCTCAAATTCGGCGATGATGCTCTCCTCAAACTCATCCGTCAGGTTGTACACCGCGCAGGCAAACATAAAGTCCTGCCACACCAGCAGGCCCAGCTCGTCACAGACATCATAGAACTCGTCGCCCGGATAGTACCCTCCGCCCCAGACCCGGACGGTGTTCATGTTGGAGGCTCGGGCGTCCTCCAGCAGACGGCGGGTGCGCTCCGGGGTCACCCGGGGCAGCAGGTTGTCCTCAGGGATGTAGTCCATGCCCATGGCAAAGACGTCCACGCCGTTGACGCAGTGGCTGAAGGACTCGCCGTGCTCGCTCCTTCTCCGGCTGACGGTCATGGTCCGCAGACCGACACGCCGGCTCCAGCCGTCCAGCCGCGCGCCGCCGGAGGACAGCTCCACCTCCACCCGATAGAGAGGCTGCGCGCCATATCCGGCGGGCCACCAGAGCCGGGGATCGGGTATGTCCAGCCGACAGGTATCTCCCGCTCCGGCCAGGACCGTCCCATCGGGAGAGGTGACGGAGACTTTTACCTCCACCGGCGCGTCCGTGAGGCGGATAAGGTGGGTATGGGTCTCCAACGCCACACGCCCGTCCTCATGAAACTGTTTGACCAGCACGTCCCGGATGCGGGCAGCATCCACACCGATGAGGGAAATATCCCGCCAGATGCCCGCGTCCGGCAGGCGGGGGCCCCAGTCCCAGCCGAACATACAGTGGGCCTTGCGCAGGCTGGGGAAACCCTCCATAGCGTCGCAGCTCCCCTCCGCCGGATCTTCCGCGAAGCGCTCCCGGATGAACTTCGTGGGGGAGGCAAAACGGATCTCAATGGCATTCTCCCCCTCGCGGAGAAGGCTTTTCACGTCAAATTCCCAAGTGCGGTGCATATTGTCCACCCGACCGGCCTCCGCACCGTTGACGAAAACCGCCGCCAGGGTGTCCAACCCCTCGCAGCGCAGCAAAACCGCGCCGCACGCCAGCAGGTCCCGATCCACAGGGAAGGTGCGGCTGTAATGGAAGTCGTATTCCATCAGCGCCAGGGCCTGCGTCTCGTTGTCCCGGTAGAAGGGATCGGGTA
>X363_Desmarests_Spiny_Pocket_Mouse__coassemble_774_pt1 | contig 15570 bp, 11 predicted proteins | sample X363_Desmarests_Spiny_Pocket_Mouse__metabat2_low_PE_031 | metagenome-assembled genome bin X363_Desmarests_Spiny_Pocket_Mouse | reverse complement strand
CCCTGCGGGTGGTCAACGAGGGGGAGACCAAGTTCGTCCCCGACCGCTTCACCAAGACCTACACCAACTGGATGGAAAACGTCCACGACTGGTGCATCTCCCGCCAGCTGTGGTGGGGCCACCAGATCCCGGTGTGGTACTGCGCCCACTGCGGCAAAATGACCGTGGCCGAGACCGACCCCACGGAGTGCGCCCACTGCGGCTCCCCGGACATCCAGCGGGATCCGGACGTGCTGGACACCTGGTTCTCCTCCGCCCTGTGGCCCTTCTCCACCCTGGGCTGGCCGGAAGAGACGGAGGACTTCAAGTACTTCTATCCCACCGACGTGCTGGTCACCGGCTACGACATCATCTTCTTCTGGGTGGCCCGGATGATTTTCTCCGGCTGTGAGCACACGGGGAAGGCCCCCTTCCACACGGTGCTCATCCACGGCCTGGTGCGGGACGACAAGGGCCGCAAGATGTCCAAGTCCCTGGGCAACGGCATCGACCCGCTGGAGATGGCGGAAAAGTACGGTGCGGACGCCCTGCGCTTCAACCTGATCACCGGCAACGCCCCGGGCAACGACACCCGGTTCTTTGTGGAGAAGTGCGAGGCCATGCGCAACTTCGCCAACAAGATCTGGAACGCCAGCCGTTTTGTGATGATGAACCTGACCATCGACCGGTGCGTCCTGCCGGACAAGCTGGAGCAGGAGGACAAGTGGATTCTGTCCCGGCTGAACCAGGTGGTAAAAGAGGTCACCGAGAACATGGACGCCTACGAGCTGGGGGTGGCCTCCGCCAAGGTGTACGACTTCATCTGGAGCGATTACTGCGACTGGTATATCGAGTTCACCAAGGCCCGACTCCAGGGCAACGACCGGCAGGCCAAGGAGCAGGCCCAGAACGTGCTGGTGTATGTGCTCACTGAGACGCTGAAGCTGTTGCACCCTTTCATGCCCTTTATCACCGAGGAGATCTGGCAGGCCCTGCCCCGCCGGGCGGACTGCGAGGTCGGGTTCCTCATGCTGGATTCCTGGCCCGCGTACCGGGTGGAGCTGAACTTCCCCCAGGAGGAGAAGGCGGTGGGCTTCATCATCGACGGGGTGCGGGCCATCCGGGGCAAGCGGGCGGAGCTGAACGTGCCCCCGTCCAAAAAGGCCCATGTCACCATCGCCACCATGGAGCGGGACGCCTTCACCCAGGGCGCGCCCCTGCTCCAGCGGCTGGCCTGGGCCAGCCAGGTGTCCGTCGTCGGCCAGACCGAGGCGGGGACCAGCGACGAGATGATGAAAAAGGGGTTGGTGGAGCTCCAGACCTACGCCGCCCGCATCTTCCTGCCCCTGGCCGAGCTGGTGGATCTGGAAAAGGAAAAGCAGCGGGTGGAAAAGGAGCTGAAAAAGAATTCCGACGAGCTGGGCAAGCTGAACGCCAAGCTCAACAACCCCGGTTTTGTCAACAAGGCCCCCCAGCACGTGGTGGAGGCCGAGCGGGATCGGGCGGCCAAGCTGGAGGTTCTGGTGAAGAAGCTCCGGGAGCAGCTCGCGGCGATGTAAGCAAGAGGGCTTGTACACGCAATCCGTCAGAGATTTGTAAATTTTTCCACCTCTCATTGTCCCTTCGGCAAAAAGTGACCCCACTAATCCATTATAATGAGCGCGATACGGGAATTTTTCCCATATCGCGCTCATTTTTGATCCGCATACAAGAGGGGGACAAGCTATGCCCGTCACCGTTTCCAGCCGGGACAGCGCACTCACCGCCGCCCTGTCCGGCGAGATCGACCACCAGGTTGCCCGGGATATGATGGACGCAATTACCGGCGCCATCGCCGAGCGCCTGCCCAGGCGTCTGGTGCTGGACCTGTCCGGCGTCACCTTCATGGACAGCTCCGGCATCGCCGTGCTGCTGCGCGCCCTGCGCCAGATGGAGCAGACCGGGGGAACCCTGCGCGTCACCAACATCCCCGCCCAGGCCCGCCGGGTGCTGGATGCCGCCGGGGTGGGGCGGCTCATCACATTAGAATGAGGAGGGCTACATATATGAAAGCCATCGACCAGGTGACCGTCACCTTTACCTCCCGCTCCGCCAACGAGGGCTTCGCCCGGGCCTGCAGCGCCTGCTTCGCCGCCCAGCTGGATCCCACCCTGGACGAGGTGGCGGACATCAAAACCGCCGTGTCCGAGGCGGTGACCAATGCCATCGTCCACGCTTACCCCAGCTGCCTGGGGCAGATTGTCATGCGTCTGCGGCTGTACGACGGCGGGGTGCTGGAGATTCAGGTCAAAGACTCCGGCGTTGGCATCACGGACGTGGAGCAGGCCCGCACCCCCCTGTACACCACCGGGGGGGAGGAGCGCTCCGGCATGGGGTTCACCATTATGGAGAGCTTCATGGACGGCCTAAAGGTCCGCTCGCGGCCAGGAAAGGGCACCGTGGTGACCATGCGCAAACGTCTGGCGCCCCGGACGGGCGCCCCTAAATGAGGGGCGCGGACGCGCCCGCCCTGCTGGAGGCCGCCCGCGCCGGGGACAATGACGCCTGCGAGCGCCTGCTGGTGGACAACAGCGGCCTGATCTGGTCGGTGGCCCGACGGTACTATGGCCGGGGGGTGGACCCGGAGGATTTGTACCAGCTGGGCTGCCTGGGGTTCCTCAAGGCCATCCGGGGGTTTGACACCGAATACGGCACCCAGTTTTCCACCTACGCGGTCCCAAAAATCGCGGGGGAAATCCGGCGGTTTTTGCGGGACGACGGGGCGGTGAAGGTGAGCCGGGGCACCAAGGAGCGGGCCATGGCTCTGCGCCAGCGGCGGCAGGAGCTGACCCAGCGTCTGGGCCGGGAGCCCACGGTGGGTGAGCTGGCCCAGGCCACGGGGCTGGAGCCGGAGGATATCGCCGCCGCGGACACCGCCGTGCTGGCAGTGGCCTCCCTCCAGGGGGAGAGCGGGGAGGACGGTTTCTCGCTGGAGGCGGTGCTGGGGGACGAGGGCATCGAGGACGAGCTGGTGGAAAAGCTCACCCTGCGTCAGGCCATTGATGCCTTGCCGGAACGGGAGCGGATGGTAATCCTGCTGCGGTTCTACAAAAACCTGACCCAGGACCGAGTGTCCAAGGTGCTGGGGGTGAGCCAGGTGCAGGTGTCCCGCATCGAGCGCCGTGCGGTGGCGCGGCTGCGGGAGGCGCTGACGGAATAGACCGGGCGGAGACAGGCTCCGCCCGGTCTATCCCTGTGTCTCCGCCGTCTGTGCCTCCGCCACCTGGTTCGCGTAGTTCTCGCAGGCGGGGTGCAGGGCCTCGGGCCAGGCGTACCCCAGCTCGACAAGCTCCTGGTCGGTGTACAGCAGCTTTACCTGCAGCGCGGGCTCCTCCCCCGGCTCCTCCGCTCCCTCGGCGGGGTACAAGCCCTGGGGCAGCAGGTGCCGGTAGCCCTCCGGGGTGGCCACGATGAGCCACAGCCCCGCGGAGCCGCTCACCGGCTCCGCCTCAATGGAGCATTGCCGGCACAGGTACTCCATGGCCATCAGCAGCCCCATGTCGGAGGCCGGTTCGCCGGACAGGGCGTACAGCGCCAGAGGCGTTCCATGGACGTCCGGCCCCCCGTTGGCGGCGCGGACGATGGCCGCCAGCTCCTCTACGGTGTACTGCTCCCCCTCGGGTGGGTTGGCCTCCAGGAGGGCCGCGGCGGCGGTCTCAAGCTGCTGGGCGTAGTCCCGCTCCTCCTCTGCCACCGTGTCCGCGCCCTGGCTCCAGCCCAGCTTGACCTCCACCACCCTCCGGGTGCCCGTCTCCGGATAGAGGGAGATGGTTTTGACGTTGATATCGTGGTGCCGGAACAGCTCGGGGGCGCTGAGGCAGGCCAGCACCAGCAGCTGCTCCACCAGCTCCCTGTCCCCGGAGAAATAGGCGGTCAGGAAGGCGGCGTACTCCCCCTGGCCGGTGACCAGCCTGGACAGCTCCTGCCGCACCCCGGCCAGGCCGGTGACCTCCCGCAGCCCACGCACCTCTGTGGAGGTGCGGCTATAGGTAATGCGCAGTTCTACCTCGTAGTAGGTGAGGATGCGGGTGGTGTCGTACTCCAGGGAGCGCACGGAAAAGGCGCCCAGAGGGTCCTCGTACATCACCTCGTTCCGGGCATTCAGAAGGTCGGCCTCCACATCCCCGGTGTAATTGTACAGGCGGATGGTCCCCCCGCTCCGGTGGCCGTTGACAAAGTAGAGCACGGCGTTCACCAGCCCCTGATAGGTCTCCGCCCGGAGGATGGACTCGTCTTCCGTGACGGCGTAGTCCACATGGGTGGAGACGGTCTCGTGACCCCGCTCCAGCATGGCCGAGCACCCGCTGAGCGGCAGCGTCACGCACAAAATCAGAGCCAGTATACGTTTTTTCACGGGGAACACCTCCTTCCATATGCCAAAGGCTTCCCCCCAGAGGGGAAGCTGTCAGCCGCAGGCTTTTTGCTCTCTACAGACCATCTTTTTTATAATCCCGGAACCCCTCGCCCAGCACCTCGTGGGCGTCACACACAATGAGGAAGGCGGTGGGGTCGATGTCCTTTACCGCGGCCTTGATGGCGGCGATCTCCCGCTGCTTGAAGGCGCACATGAGCACGTTTTTCTCCGCCCCGGTGTACGCCCCCTGGCCGTGAAGGATGGTGACGCCCCGGTCCAGATCCTTGACAATGGCGTCGGAGATCTCCTTGTTCCGATCACTGATGATATAGGCCACCTTGGCCGTATCCATGCCGTAGAGCACCCCGTCCATGACGATGGTGGAGATATACAGGGCCACCAGACCATACAGCGCGGCGTACAGGGTCTGGAATGTGATCGCTACCGCCACGATCACCGCCAGGTCAATGCCCATCAGCAGCTTGCCCATAGGCAGCCAGGCCAGCTTCAGCTTCAGCAGCCGGGCGATCAGGTCGGTGCCGCCGGTGGTGGCCCCCTGGGTGAAAATCAGCCCCAGGGACAGGCCCATCATCAGCCCGCCGAAAATACAGGCCAGCAGCGGCTCCATGGGCTCCCACGCCCGCAGGGGGGTGAGCACGTCGATGAACACCGACGAGATGAACATGGCGTACAGCGACGACACCAGCAGCCGCCCGCCGATGAGCTTCCACCCCAGAATGAACAGCGGGACGTTCAGCGCGATGACCGTGACGCCGATGGGCAGGGCCGGCATCAGGAAATTGATGATCTGGGCTATTCCGGTAATGCCGCCGAAGGCGATGCCGTTGGGGGCGTAGCACCACACGAAGCCCAGGGCGTAAAGGGCGGAGGCCAGCGTAATAATGATGAGCGGCAGCAGGGTCTTTTTCAGATGGGGCATATAGGTAGTCTCCTTTCACCCAGCGTTGTTGTCACGCTTCGCCTGCTCGCAACGCGCGCGGTAGTGGGGCCCCCGCAAAGCCGTCCTTCAGACTTTGCGGGGAAAGGAGGGGCAGCGTAATGAGTGAGCTTTCGCCCCAAGCGGAAGCGAGGGATATGCAGCTTGCCCCGACGCGCTCACAACGGCTCAGCGCTTATTGTCATTTGCTCCTCGCCCCGGTCCTCCTCCTTGAGGAGGGCCCCGGCGGCGGGCAGGGACCGGGCCCGATACCGGGCGGCGTTGACGATATGGGTGGCGGACAGGGGCCGGGCCCACTCCACCCTGTGTTTTGCCTTCACCGCCATCACCCCCACGCCCTGGGTGTTCCGGGTGGTTTTGGGGGTGAGGGAGGCGGTGTGGAACACCACGCACCGCCCGTCGCTGGCCCCCAGTGCCACCTCCTGATCCTCCCGGAGCAGCAGGGCGGACACCAGGGGGAACTTGTCGCAGTAGGCCCCGGTGAGCTTCCGCCGCCGGGTCTGGGTCTGATAGGCGCTCAGCTCCACCCTTGCGGTCTTGCCGTTGTCGAAGAAGAACAGCACATGGGCGGAGTAGTCCCCCGGGGCGCAGGCCCAGACAAACTTCTCCTCCGGGTCCATGCCCAGCTTGGTGGGCAGATAGTCCCCCAGCAGGCTGGCCTTGGTGTCGTCGAAGTCGCTGAGCCGGGTTTTGTAGCATTGCTGCCTGTCGGTGAACACCAGCAGCTCGTCCCCGTTGGCGCCCTCCCACTGGAGGAAGGGGCCGTCCCCCTCCTTGTACTTCTGCTCAAAGCTCATGCGCAGGGACTGGGGGGTGATCTTCTTGAAGTATCCCTCTTTTGAGATAAACACATTCACCGGATAGGCGGGTATGTCCTCCTCTGCCGCCGCTTTTTCTGCCGCCGCCTGCTGGTACTCGTAGACGATCTCGGTGCGCCGGGGGGCGGCGTACCTCTTCTTCACGTTTTTCAGCTCGTCGGCGATGATGGCCTTGATGCGCCCGGGGGAGCTGATGATGTCCTTGAGGTCGGCGATCTCCTCCTCCAGGGAGGCGGTCTCCTCAATGCGCCTGAGGATATATTCCTTGTTGATGTTGCGCAGCCGGATGTCCGCCACATACTCCGCCTGCACCTGGTCGATGCCGAAGCCGATGATCAGGTTGGGCACCACCTCGGCGTCCTCCTCCGTCTCCCGGATAATCCGGATGGCCTTGTCGATGTCCAGCAGAATCCGCTTCAGGCCCTTCAGCAGGTGGAGCTTTTCCTCCTTCTTCTTGCAGACGAAGTAAGTCCGCCGGCGCACCCCGTCCATCCGCCAGGCGGTCCACTCCTCCAGAATCTCCCCCACCCCCATCACCCGGGGCATTCCGGCGATGAGGATGTTGAAGTTGCAGGAGAAGGTATCCTGGAGGGGGGTCAGCTGGAACAGCCGGGTCATGAGCTTGTCGGGATCGGCCCCCCGCTTCAGGTCGATGGCCAGCTTCATGCCGTTCAGGTCGGTCTCGTCCCGCATATCGGAGATTTCCTTGACCTTCCCCGCCTTCACCAGCTCGGCCACCTTGTCCAGAATGGCCTCCACCGTGGTGGAGTAGGGAATCTCGTAGATCTCGATGAGGTTATCTCCCTTGACGTACCGCCACTTGCCCCGCAGCTTGACCGAGCCCCGTCCGGTGCGGTAAACCTCGCTGAGCGCCGCCCCGTCATACAGCAGCTGACCCCCGGTGGAGAAGTCCGGGGCCTTTAAAATGCCCAGCAGGTCCACATCCGGGTCCTTCAGGTAGGCGATGGCGGCGTCGCACACCTCCCCCAGGTTGAACCCGCACAGGTTGGAGGCCATGCCCACCGCGATGCCCTGGTTGGCGCTTACCAGCACGTTGGGGAAGGTGGTGGGCAGCAGGATGGGCTCCAGCATCTTCCCGTCGTAGTTTGGCGCGAAGTCCACCGCGTCCTGATCGATGTCCCGGAACAGCTCCTGGCAGATGGGGTCAAGGCGCACCTCAGTGTACCGGGAGGCCGCCCAGGCCATGTCCCGGGAATATACCTTGCCGAAATTGCCCTTTGAGTCCACCAGCGGGTGCAAAAGGGCCCCATACCCCCGGCTCAGGCGCACCATGGTGTCGTAGATGGCGGCGTCCCCGTGGGGGTTTAACTTCATGGTGGCCCCCACCACGTTGGCGGACTTCGTCCGCGCCCCCCCCAGCAGCTTCATCTGGTACATGGTATACAGCAGCTTGCGGTGGGAGGGCTTGAAGCCGTCGATCTCCGGGATGGCCCGAGAGACGATGACGGACATGGCGTAGGGCATATAGTTGAGCTCCAGCGTCTCGGTAATGGGCTGCTCCAGCACCTGGGCCCGCAGGCCCAGGACGTTGGGGTTGTTCACTTTTTTGGGGCCGTTCTGCTCGGGGGCTTTCTTCTTAGCCAATGGGATCAGTCCTTATTTCAAGTTTCGCCTCAGCCCTCCAAAACGCTTTGGAGGAGCCCCTCGGCGGTGACGCCGGGGACGGGGATCACGCCGGTCTGGAACAGGGCATCGTTAAAAATGGAGGATTTGGACATGGACTTGTAATTTACGCCGCGCCCGGTATCCCAGGCGTCCTTGGCGTCGATGCCCGACCACCAGATGTAGCCGTCCAGGTAATTTTCATACGCCTCGTCCCACGAGGAGAAGTTCTCGCACAGCAGCGTGGCCGCCGGCTCCAGCAGGGCCAGGGCCTCGGGGTAGGTGATATAGCCCGCCACGTAGCCCCACTGCACCAGGTTGGACATCCGGAACAGGTCCCAGCACAAAATGCCCCGGTCGCCCCACCTGGCGCTGATCCGCCGGGTGGTTGCGTCCGTCCCGGCCTGGGCCGCCTCCTCCAGGAATTCCACGTTATGGCCGGCGACGGTCATGGCGCACACTGTGTAAATCAATTCCTCCCGGCTGTCAATGTCCCAGGACTGGCTGAGGGTCAAACGGCAGCGCTCATAGGGGCTGACCATCTCATAATCCCCGCCGCCCGGAGGCGCGATGCCGCCAACGGTGGGCAGGGGCGTTTTCCAAGAGCGTTTATAAAGTCCAAACACGTTAATCTCACCCTGGTTGAGGTAAGACAGCATGGCCCCCATGGGCAGGGCCCAAGCCTCCAGGTTGCTGTCCCCCACGGCGGATTTGTCCTCGGTCACGTACACCCGGCGGGTTTCGCCGTCCCAATCCACCTTTTGTCCGAAGAACTCGGCCACATACCGGGCGGGGATGAGGGTGCGCCCGCCGGTGATGTAGGGGGCCACGTCCATCTCCACCGCCTTGCCGTTGATGTAGGCGGTCTTGCTGCCCACCGTCATCAGGATGGTAACGCCCGCGCGCTCCAGCGTCACCTGTCGGGCAGCCTGATCCCAGCCCACATCAGCCCCCAGCCGCTCCGCCAGCACGCGGATGGGGATCATGGTGCGCCCGCCGCGGATTTCCGGCGGCACCTCGTTGGCGCCGGTGATAGGCTGCTCATCCAGCCAGAGAACCACCGGCGTGGAGGCCGCGAACGCTGGGACCGCCAGGGTTGCGGCCATCGCCAGGGAAAGCAGGAATGCCAGCAGCTTCTTCATCATGTTTTCCTCCTTTTGCCCAATTCATGCCCCGCCGTTGTCGGCGTTTTCCTACTCCGGCAGCAGAGCGGGGGAATCCGTGTCAATAATCTCGGCCCCCTCGGGCGGCTCGGTCATGGGCTTATCGCTAGTGGTTTTCTGCCCGATGCTGAGGGTGAATTCCAGCTCGCCCATGTTGGCGATGTGGTAGTTCATGGTTATGGTGGCATTCCCGGCGGACTGCCTGGTGTCCATGGTAATCCTCATGGCGGGCACGCCGGCCTGGGCCCTGGTCTCCATCCTGATGGAGGCGTCCGCCGCCCCGTTCTGGTCCACCTTCAGGGTGATTTCGTACTCCTTGAGGGCGGCTTTGGCCTCCTCGATCTCATACTCGCCCATGCCCATGTCCTCATAGAGGCCCGTCAGGCTGTCCAGGTCGATGGTGAGGGTGGAGGTGCTTCCGGTGGTGGTGAACTTGCCGTCTCCGTACAGGCTGCGGAGCAATTCCACCGTATGCATGGCGGAGGACCACTCCGAAACGTTCTCGCAGGGCATCAGCCGGGCCAGCGCCTTGCCCACGGTGGCGTCCCCTGTCTGGGCAAAGGCCAGCTCGCTCAGCTCTCCGTCCAGGTCGAAGGCCAGCCACACGTTCTCCTTGCCCGCCAGCTGATCCAGCGCCGCCGCCCGGAACCAGGCGGAGCCCTCTCGGGTCAGGATGACCTCCATGTCCTCCAGGATGTCCAGTACCGCCTGCGCGGCCTCGCGCATCTCGGCGATGTCCTCCTCGGACGCCCAGGGGTTGGTCAGATGCTCCATCAGCTCGTCCAGCGCGTTGTCGGACAGCTTGACAGACAGACCCGCGCTGGCCGCCTCGGTGTTGAACAGCTGCTTGGCAGTGAGGTCGGCCTTGTAGGTCGTGTTGCCGTTGAGGGTGTCAAAGGCGGTGAAGGTGACATTCCCCTTCACGTCGGCCTGATAGTTTTTCCCCTCCTCCAGGACGGGGCCCCGGTTGGCCTGCACCTTATTCAAAATGGTGAAGTCCTCGTCGATCTTCGCCGCCAGGGCTTCCCGGTCCAGCAGGATGACGGTCTCATAGGTGCCGTCCCAGCCCACCTCATAGCCCAGGGCCTCGCCCAGGAAGCGCACGGGGACGTAGGTGCGGCCATTCTTCTGATAGGTGACGACGGGCATGGTCACCGAGTCGGTCTCCATCTCGCCGCTGTCATGGGAGCTTTGGCGCTCCACCTCCACGTTGGCGCCGTTGGCCTCGAAGGTCACGGTCACGCCGTTGGCCGTGCAAACCACCTGGGGCGAGGACACAAACCCTGTCTTGTCCTCGCCGTCCTGATAGGCGACCTCGCCGCCCAGGGCCTCCACCAGCACCCGGACAGGCGCCATGGTGGTGCCATCGGCGATCTCAGGGGCGGCGTCGGGGAACTTGACGTAAGCGCCGTTGACCATGACGCCCACCTGGCCGGGCACGCCGCCCAAGGCTTCCTTGGCCCTGTCGATGGTCCACTGCCTGCTCTCCGCCCACATCAGTTCCCAGAGCTGCGCCTCCGCCATCTCCGCCAGGAACTCCTCCTCGGTGAGCTCCAAGGCCGTCATGTACTCCTCAGCGGTCCAGTAATCGCCGTACTCCTGGGCAAAGTAATCGTAGGCGCCGGCTCTCAGCTCCTCCTCCAGGCCGGGGTGGTCGGCCAGGTACTCGTCCCGGTCTGGGAACTGGTAGGATTCAGACGTCCCGCCCCAAAAGCCGCTGGTGAAGATGGCGGTAGGGCCGTCCGCGCCGCCGATGATGCCTAACACGCTGTCGTTGGTGGCTTCCGGCAAGATGGCGCTGATAGGGATGGCCTCTTCCGGCGCGGGTTCCCCTGCTTCAGCCGCAAAAGCAGGTATGGCAAGGGACAGCGCCATAATCATGGATAACAGGATTGCCAGCAGTTTTTTCATGTTGATTTCCTCCTTATCGCGTTTTTCATGTCTATTTTTCGCCGCCTTTGCGGCAGTGGGGCAAATGAATCAGGATATATCCGCCATGTCCAGATATTGGTAGCCAAAGTCCGCGATGTGGTCCTTGCGGCCCTGCAAATCGTTGCCCAGGAACATCTCGAAAATCCGGGCGGTGCGCTCCACGTCCTCGGGCATCACCTTGATGAGCCGCCGGGTGTCCGGGCTCATGGTGGTCAGCCACATCATGTCCGGCTCGTTTTCGCCCAGGCCCTTGGAGCGCTGCACGTCGAACTTTTTCCCCTCCAGGGATGCCACAATCTCACTGCGCTCCCTGTCGGAGTAGGCGAACCAGGTTTTCTCCTTGCAGGTGATCTCGTACAGGGGGGACTCGGCGATATACACATACCCCTTTTGGATCAGGGTGGGGGTGAGCCGGTACAGCATGGCCAGCACCAGGGTGCGGATCTGGAAGCCGTCCTCGTCGCCGTCGGTGCAGATCACAATCTTGTTCCACCGAAGGCTGTCCAGGTCAAAGGCGTTCAGGTCTTTCACGTGCTTATCCTTGACCTCCACCCCGCAGCCCATCACCTTCAAGAGGTCGGTGATGATCTCGCTTTTGAAGATGCGGGCGTAGTCCGCCTTCAGACAGTTCAAAATCTTGCCCCGGATGGGCATGATGGCCTGGAATTCCGCGTCCCGGGCCAGCTTCACGCTGCCCAGGGCGGAGTCGCCCTCCACGATGTACAGCTCGCTGCGGTTCACGTCCCGGGTGCGGCAGGGGACGAATTTCTGCACCCGGTTGGAGATGTCCACCGAGCCGGACAGCTTCTTCTTGATGCCCAGGCGGGTTTTTTCCGCCGTCTCCCGGGAGCGCTTGTTCACCAGCACCTGGCCCGCGATCCTCTCCGCGTCCATGGGGTTCTCAATGAAGTAGACCTCAAACTGGGCGCGGAGGAACTCGGTCATGGCCTCCTGGACGAACCGGTTGGTGATGGACTTCTTGGTCTGGTTTTCATAGCTGGTCTGGGTGGAGAAATTGCTGCTCACCAGCACCAGGCAGTCCTGAATGTCGTTGAAGGTGATCTTGCTCTCGTTTTTCTGATACTTCCCGTTCTGCTTGAGCCACCCGTCGATGGCGGACACAAAGGCGGAGCGCATGGCCCTTTCCGGCGACCCGCCGTGCTCCAGAAAGGAGGAGTTGTGGTAGTGCTCGATGAGCTGCACCCGGTTGGAGAAGCAGAAGGCCACAGACAGCTTTACCTTATATTCCGCCTTGTCGTCCCGGTCTTTTCCCCGCCGCTCCGTCTGCCAGAACACCGGGGCGGTGAGAGCGTCCTCCCCCGCCAGCTCGGTGACATAGTCGATGATGCCGTTCTCATAACGGAAGTCGGTGGTCTCAAACTTCCCGTTTATCTGACTGCGGAACCGGAAGGTCACCCCGGCGTTGACTACCGCCTGCCGCTTCATCACGTCGGCGTAGTAGTCCACGGGTATGTCAATGTCGGTGAACACCTCCAGGTCGGGCTTCCAGTGGAATTTGGAGCCGGTCTTTTTCCGGTCGGCGGCTTCCCTTTTCATCTCGCCCACGAGCTCGCCCTTTTCAAAATGGAGGGTGTATTTGAAGCCGTCCCGGTAGATCACCGCGTCGAAGTACTCGCTGGCGTACTGGGTGGCGCAGGTGCCCAAGCCGTTGAGCCCCAGGGAGTACTCGTAGTTGTCCCCTCCGCCGTCCTTATACTTGCCGCCGGCATACAGCTCGCAGAACACCAGTTCCCAGTTGTAGCGGCCCTCCGCCTCGTTCCAGTCCACCGGGCAGCCCCGGCCGAAGTCCTCCACCTCGATGGACTTGTCCTCGTACCGGGTGACGGTGATCAGGTCGCCGTGGCCCTCCCGGGCCTCGTCGATGGCGTTGGAAAGGATCTCAAACACCGCGTGCTCGCACCCCTCCAGCCCGTCGGAGCCAAAGATGACGCCGGGGCGCTTGCGCACCCGGTCGGCTCCCTTGAGGGAGGAGATGGAGTCGTTGCCGTACTGTTGTTTCGGAGTGGACCTTGCCATAGCTGCACCTCGTATTTCTTCTCCCCACGGGGAAAAAGGTCGAATCAGGCCCTGTGCCGGCGGAAGCCGCCCGAATGGGCGGCAGATCCGGCGCCTGGGCTGTTAATAATATAGTATACCGCAAAATGGCAGGAAACGTCAAGGGCGGGGAAAGGGAGCAATAGAAAAACCCGGGCGGCACCCCAGATTATGATACCCCAGGGGCAACCGCCGCCGCTTTGGGCGGGCGCTGGAAAATTGAAAGAACAAATTTTCGATTTTACTGGAATTTCCCTCCGAAGTGTGCTAATATAATATATTGGTTTTATGCCCTCCCGCCGCCGCGCCCGCGGAGGCGGGCCGCTAACATAAACGAGGTGATCCCCTTGAAATTCTGGATGGCAATCATTCTGGGCATTGTGCAGGGGGTGGCGGAGTTCCTCCCCATCTCCAGCTCGGGGCATCTGTCCCTGCTCCAGCACTATTTCGGTATGCCGGAGCCAGACCAGCTGTATAACATCCTGCTCCACTTTGCCACCCTGGTGGCGGTGTGCGTGGCGTACTGGCGGGACATTGTGGATATGGTGCTGGAGTTTTTCCGGTGGCTGTCCGGATTGGTCTCCAAAAACGGTTCCCGGGAAAAGGGGGACCCCCCCGAGGCCCGGCGGATGATCCTGCTGCTGATCCTGGGTACGCTGCCCCTGTTCCTGGTGCTGCCTTTCGACGACCTGGTGGAGGGAATGGGGGGCAACCCCGCGTTTGTGTCCCTGATGCTGCTGCTCACAGGGTGCATCCTCTTCCTGTCCGATTCCTGCGGGGGCGGGAAGAAAAACGCCCGCACCGCCACGGTGAGGGATGTGCTCCTGGTGGGTCTGGCCCAAGGGGCCGCCACCATCCCCGGACTGTCCCGCTCCGGCGCCACCATCTCCGCCGGCATGGCGTTGGGTTTTGACCGGAACTTTGCCGTGCGCTACTCCTTCCTCATGTCCCTGCCCGCCGTGCTGGGGGCCACCCTGCTGAAGGTGGTCAAGGCGGTGGGCGCGGGCGGGGTGGACGTGAAGCTGCTGCCCATGTATCTGGCCGGCATGGTGGTCGCCGGGGTGGTTGGCTATTTTGCCATCTCCCTGGTGAAGCTGCTGGCGGACAAGGGCAAGTTTGGCCGCTTCGCCTACTACTGCTGGATCGTGGGCGGGGTGTCCCTGGCGGCCAGCTTCTTCTTCACCCCCACCGGGGCATAACAAAACAGGAGGTTCCCTGAATGGCTTCCACACAAAAGAGAAACAGTAATTCCGGCGGCGAGCGCCGCTCCTCCTCCGGCTCCTCCCAAAACGGTGGCAAGCGGGTCTCGTTCCAATCCAAGGCCCGGTCCTCCTCCGCCTCTAAAAGCCGTTCCTCCCGTCGATCCGCACCTCCAAAACAGCCCTACCGCCGGGAGGTGGGGGGCGCGGTGTGCCTGTTGCTGGCTCTGTTCGGCGCCATCGGCTACTTCAAGACCGGGGAGGGGGCGGTGATCGCCCTGTTCTGCGACCTGCTCAAGGGCCTGTGCGGCTACGGCTTCTACCTCGCCCCGCCTATGCTGCTGCTGGCGGCGGGCATCCTGATCTTCCACCGGGGCCGGCCCGTCCGGCTGCGGGTGGCGGGGGCGTTGGCCCTGCCGGTGCTGGCCGGGGCGGCCCTCCACCTCCTCCTGTGCCGGACGCCCTACGACTGGTCCCTGGAGCTGGCGGGCCTGCTGTGGACGGATGGACGGGCGGTGCGGTGCGGCGGCGTGGTCAGCGGGCTAATCGCCATGGCCTTCCGCTTCGCCTTCACCACGGTGGGGGCGGCGGTCATCCTGCTGGCGCTGTGCGCGGCGGCGGCGCTGTGCGCCCTGCGCCTCACCCCGGCGGACATTCTGGACTATTTCCGGGCCCGAAGGGACAACCGGCCCGAGTACGACCCCGATGACTACCCCCAGGAGCGGCCCCGCAGGGATGCCGGAAAGGGGCCGGAGCCCGCCCCCGCCTCCCGGCGAAAAAACGCCGCCGCCATCGACATTCCCGTGGACGACGGCCCCCTGCTGGCAAAAAAGCCCACCGCCCCCGTGACCACGGTGCGCAGAAAGTCCTTCTTCGACAAGGTGGCGGGGGTGGCCCTCCCCGGCCAGGGGGACAAGCCCCAGCCTATCCTGGAGGAGGAGCCGCCGGAGTACGAGGACGTATACGACGACCTTGTCATCGAGTGCAACCAGGCTATCGAAATGTGTAAGATTTACAAGGACACGCTGTCCGTTTCCATGGACGCTTACGGTTCGGTAATATCCAACAACGCCAACGATTCCATGAAAAAGCTGACGGTAATAACCATTCTGCTTGCCATTCCCACTATGATAGCGGGCTTCTGGGGAATGAATATGCCCGTGCCTTTTCAGGCGTTCAACGGCGAAACTTCCACTCTTTGGTTCTGGCTGGTGGTTGCGGGCACGGTAGCGGTCACCGTGACGGTGGCAGTTATACTGCTCAAAACCAACGCGTTGTCCAAAACGGCGGCAAGAAGAGCCAAACGGCAAAAAAAGAACAGGAAGAAAAAGTAATGCCTATTTTACAGTACCGTTGCCCGGAGTGCGGCAAAAATTTTGACGAGCTGGTTAAAAAGTTCGACGACAGGGTGCTCTGTCCCGACTGCGGCGCGGTTTGCGCGCGTACATAT
>X363_Desmarests_Spiny_Pocket_Mouse__coassemble_770_pt1 | contig 15621 bp, 18 predicted proteins | sample X363_Desmarests_Spiny_Pocket_Mouse__metabat2_low_PE_031 | metagenome-assembled genome bin X363_Desmarests_Spiny_Pocket_Mouse | reverse complement strand
GTATGTCCCTGGACGGCGTGCCCTATGTGGGGCGGTATGCCAGGGGCGCGTCCGGCCTCTATGTGGCAACGGGCTTCAACAAGTGGGGGATGACCTCCTCCATGGCGGCGGCCATGGTGCTGGCCGATCTGGTGCGGGACCGGGAGAACCCCTACGTGCCGCTGTTTGCCCCAACCCGGACTGTGCTGCGCCCACAGCTGGCCGCCAACCTGTGGGAGTCCGCCCTGGGCTTGCTCACCCCCACGGCGCCCCGCTGCCCCCACATGGGCTGTGCGCTGAAATATAACGCCGCCGAGCACAGCTGGGACTGCCCCTGCCACGGGTCCCGCTTTGGAGAGGACGGAAGCCTGATCGACAATCCGGCCACGGACGACAAAAAGGCGCGCCCGGGCTGACCCGCGGGAAACAGGAGAAAAAACTCTTGCAATTTAACACGCGGCAGTATATAATCAGTTCAAATCCCGCCGCCGCACGTCTGCGGCGGGAGGCGCAAATTTGAAAACAGCGAGGTATCTCCCATGGTCCTCTCCCACGCCCACAGCTTTACCTTTGCCTATGGCTGGACTCGATTTAATGTGTCCGGCTGCTTTGGCGTGCGTAAGCGGGTTGCGTGAGTGAGGGGCGGTGGGCCCCGCCTGAGGCTGCGTATCATCGGGAAGCTCATGGACCACGCAGGGTCTGTGGGCTTCTTTTCTATTAAAAAGGAGAGTTTATATTATGGTTATTGTCATGAAACCCGGCGTCGGCCAGGAGAAAATCCACGCCCTTGTCGCCCAGCTGGAGCGCGACCACGGCGTCACCGTGGGCATCACCAACGGGGTGGGCTGCTCCATCCTGGGGCTGGTGGGGGACACCGCCCACATCGACATGGACAAGCTTACCATGAACGACGACGTGGAGCGGGTCATGCGGGTGCAGGAGCCCTATAAAAAGGCCAACCGCAAGTTCCACCCGGAGGACACGGTGGTGGATGTGTGCGGCGTGCCCATCGGCGGCGGGGACAAGTTTACCGTCATCGCCGGGCCCTGCTCGGTGGAGAGCGAGGAGCAGATCGTGGGCGTGGCCCGGGACGTGAAGGGGGCGGGGGCCGCCCTGCTGCGGGGGGGCGCCTTCAAGCCCCGCACGTCGCCCTACTCCTTCCAGGGCATGGGAACCGGCGGGCTGGAGCTGCTGCTGGAGGCCAAGGCCGCCACCGGCCTGCCCATCGTGTCGGAGATCATGGCGGCGCGGTTCTGCGAGCTGTTCGAGGAGAAGGTGGACCTGGTGCAGGTGGGGGCCCGGAATATGCAGAACTTCGACCTGCTGAAGGAGGTTGGCAAGCTGTCCAAGCCCATCCTGCTGAAGCGGGGCCTGTCCAACACCTACGAGGAGTGGATCATGTCGGCGGAGTACATCATGGCGGCGGGCAATGAGAACGTGATCCTGTGCGAGCGGGGGGTGCGCACCTTTGAGACCTACACCCGCAACACCCTGGACCTGTCCGCCATCCCCGCCATCCGCAGGATGAGCCATCTGCCCATCGTGGTGGACCCCTCCCACGCCGCCGGGATGTACTGGATGGTGGAGCCCCTGGCCATGGCCGCCGTGGCGGCGGGGGCCGACGGCCTCATGGTGGAGGTCCACAACGACCCGCCCTGCGCCAAGTGCGACGGGGCCCAGTCCCTGACCCCGGAGAAGTTCCGGCACCTCATGGGCAAGCTGAACCCACTGGTGGAGTTGATGGGAAAAACGCTGGCGTGAGCTTGTTCACAGCTTTTCCAGGCACCCATCTGCCAGTTGCAGTCCCAGCCTCAGCCCCTGGTAGAAGGACCACAGCCCATGGGCGCGGACGGGGTCGTCCCGCAGATAGTCAGGCCAGTATTGGGGCAACGGCCCAGGCACAAAATATGAGTACAGGCTTTCCACCACCATAGGAATCGCTGGTTCCATGTCAATCGCTCCTTAATATGCAGTTTTCTGTGTATTAAGATAGCACACAGTTTTCTTCGTGTCAAGGGGGAGTTTCATGTTTTCAGAGCGAATCCGGCTTTTGCGGAACGAACGGCATCTGACCCAAGCGGACGCGGCCCAGGCAGTGGGGCTGTCCACCCGAGGCTATCAGGACCTTGAACTGGGCGCAACCCCCCGAGGGGACACTTTGCTGGCCATTGGGGAATTCTATCAGGTCTCCCTTGACTGGCTCATGGGCCGCACCGAAATCCGTGAGGTGGTCCACCCTACCCCCAAAGGAGGCACACTATGAAAACCCTCACCGTGGCCCTGCCGGGCCGGGAGTACGACATTTTAATTGAGCGCGGGCTGCTGGGTCAGGTCGGAGCGCGTATCCGGGCCGTCCTGCCCCGCGCCCGCAAGCTGGCCGTGGTCACCGACACCAACGTGGGTCCCCTCTACTACAACCGAATAAAGGCCAGCCTGGAAGCCGCCGGGTTCGAGTGCTGGGGCGCAGTGATCCCCGCCGGGGAGAAGAGCAAAAACCCCTCCCAGCTCGCCCAGCTCTGGGAGAGTTTCATGGACTTCGGCCTCACCCGCACCGACGGCGTGGTGGCGCTGGGCGGCGGCGTGGTGGGGGATCTGGCGGGCTTTGCCGCCGCCACCATCCTCCGGGGGGTGGCCTTCGTGCAAATCCCCACCACCCTGCTGGCCCAGGTGGACTCCTCCGTGGGGGGCAAGGTGGCGGTGGACTTGGAGCACGGCAAAAACCTGGCCGGGGCGTTTTACCAGCCCCGCCTGGTGCTCATGGATCCGGATACGCTGAACACCCTGGACTTGCCTCAGTTTGTGGACGGGATGGCGGAAGTGGTGAAATACGGCTGCATCTGGGACAGGGATTTCTTTGACTTCCTGGCCGCCCGCCCAAACCGGGAGCAATTGATGGAATCAATTGAACACATTTTGTACGCCTGCTGCGATATAAAACGGCAGGTTGTGGAACAAGACGAGCGGGACATCGGCCTGCGGATGATTTTGAACTTCGGCCACACCCTGGGCCACGCCTATGAGCTGGCGGGGCATTACGTGGAGTGGACCCACGGTGAGGCGGTGGCGGCAGGTATGTGTGCCGCGGCAAAGGTGGGGGTCAAGCTGGGGGTCACCCCGGCGGGTGTGCCCGGACAAATTGAAAATGCCTGCGCCGCTCTGGGCCTGCCCACCTCCATCCCCTGTTCCGCGGAGGACTACGCCGCCGCCATAGACTTGGACAAAAAAAGCGCGGGAGCGGACATCACCCTCATCCTGCTGGATAGGATCGGCCACGCCGTCCCCCACAAAATGCCCCGGAAAGACCTGCTGGACCTGCTGGAGGATACACTATGAATATCACCATTACCCCCGGCAAGCTGTCCGGGGCGGTCACCCCGCCCCCCTCCAAATCCCAGGCCCACCGGCTGCTCATCGCCGCCGCCTTGGCCCGCGGGGAGAGCGTCATTTCCAACGTGGCCCTGTCCCAGGACATTGAGGCCACCATCCGCTGCCTGGAGGAGCTGGGGGCGGAATTTACCCTGGACGGCTCCACGATCACCGTCCGGGGGATGGGGGCCAATGCCATGTCCCCCCTGCGCCGCATGGCCTACCCCCATCTGGACTGCGGGGAGAGCGGCTCCACCCTGCGCTTCCTCATCCCTATCGCCCTGGCGGTGCGGGGGGGCAGCGTGTTCACCGGGCGGGGGCGGCTGATGGAGCGGCCCCTGAAGCCCTACTTCGGACTGTTCGACGAAAAGGGCATATTTTATGAGCAAAAGGACGGCGCGCTCACCGTGGCGGGGCTGCTTGAGCCGGGGGAGTACCGTCTGCCGGGGAACGTGTCCTCCCAGTTTTTCACCGGGCTGCTCTTCGCCCTGCCCCTGCTGAACGGCCCGTCGGCCCTCGTCCCCGCTACCCCCCTGGAGAGCGAGGGGTACATTCAGATGACCCTCCGGGCCATGGCCCAGTTCGGGGTGGAGCTGCCCGTTACCCTGTCCCTGCCCCCCCAGTACCACCCCCAGGGGAACCAGACCTATCGGGCCGCTGACGTAGCCGTGGAGGCGGACTGGTCCCAGGCGGCGTTTTGGTACGGGGCGGGATTGCTGGGCAATCCGGTGACGGTGGCCGGGATGGACCCCGGCTCCCTCCAGGGCGACCGGGTGATCGCGGATCAGATGCTCCAATTGAGCGGGCAGGGGGATGTGGAGCCGGATGTGTCCGGCTGTCCCGACCTGGTCCCGCCCCTGGCGGCTATGGCGGCCCTGCGGGCGGGGGCGACCACCCGGCTCACCAACGCCGCCCGCCTGCGTCTTAAGGAGAGCGACCGGCTGTCCTCCGTCACGGCGGTGCTGTCCGCCCTGGGGGCGGATGTCACCGAGGGGCCGGACTTCCTCACCATCCGGGGAAAGGAAACGCTGGCCGGCGGCGTCACGGTGGACAGCTTCAACGACCACCGGATCGCCATGATGGCCGCCATCGCCGCAACCCGGTGTGAGAAGCCCGTGACGATCCGCGGGGCGGAATGCGTGGCCAAGTCCTATCCCAGCTTTTGGGAGGAGTATGAGCGGCTGGGCGGGAGGACAAGGCTGTTGTAGGGGTGGGTATTACCCGCCCGCCCGATTACAGCCCCGCTCATGTAAACACAGGCGGATGATATCCGCCCCTACACACAGCAAATGAGGAAAAGAGGCGATTTCTATGGGAACAATAAAATTAGTCCTCCCCTCGGAGGAATATCTGGACCAGGTATGGGCTTACCGGCAGGAATGCTTTGAGGCGGACAGCTCCATGGACGGCTGCGGCCCCCTGCGGTTCAACGAGAGCGCTCAGCAATGGCTGGCGGATGTATGCGGCTACATGGACCCCGCCACCGTCCCCGAGGGCAAGGTGCAGGCCACACAGTTCCTGAACATCCGGCAGTCGGACGGGAAGCTGGTGGGCATGATCCAGGTGCGGCATACCCTCAACGACCACCTGCGGCAGTTCGGCGGCCACATCGGCTACTCCGTCCGCCCGTCCGAGCGGCGCAAGGGCTACGCCAAGGGGCAGCTGCGTCTGTGCCTGGCCTGGTGCAAGGAGACGCTGGGCCTTGACCGGGTGCTCATCACCTGCAAGGTCACCAACGAGGCCAGCCGCCGCACCATCCTGGCCTGCGGCGGCGTGTATGAGAATACCATCCATGAGCCGGACGAGGGCATTGATTTTGAGCGGTACTGGATCACGCTGTCGTAGGGGCGGGTATTACCCGCCCGCCCGATCACAGGCCCGCTCGTGTAAACGCAGGCGGATGATATCCGCCCCTACAAACACGATGGGAGGCAATTTCCATGAAATACACCATCTTCGGCGAATCCCACGGCCCCGCCATCGGTGTGGTGCTGGAGGGCGTCCCCGCCGGTTTAGAGCTTGACCTGGACGCCATCCGCTTCGACCTCAGCCGCCGCGCCCCAGGGAAGAACGCCCTGTCCACCGCCCGACGGGAGGCGGACGAGCCCCGCATCCTCTCCGGCGTGTTCCAGGGCCATACCACCGGGGCCCCCCTGTGCGCTGTGATTGAGAACACGGACACCCGCTCCGGGGACTACGAACGGACAAAGAATCTGGCCCGCCCCGGCCACGCCGACTACGCCGCCCATGTGCGCTACGGCGGCTGTAACGACTACCGGGGGGGCGGGCACTTCTCCGGGCGGCTTACTGCGCCCCTGGTGTTCGCCGGGGGGGTGGCCAAGCAGCTGCTGGCCCAGCGGGGCATTTTCGTGGGGGCCCATATTTCCACCGTCTACGGGATCAACGACGATGCTTTGGAGGATTGGGAGTCCCTGCGGGACGCCGCGCGGAAGGACTTCCCCGTCCTCAATGACGAAAAGGGCGCGGAAATGCGGCAGGCCATTCTGGAGGCCAAAAACGAGCTGGATTCCGTGGGCGGGGCCATCGAGTGCGCTTTGTTTGGTCTGCCCGCCGGACTGGGGGCGCCGGATTTCGGCCAAAACGCCGAGGGGATTTTTGCCCAGCACCTGTTCGCGGTCCCGGCGGTGAAGGCGGTGGCCTTCGGGGCGGGGACGGCCTTCGCCCTCATGCGGGGCAGCGAGGCCAACGACCCGTTGTACATGGACGGGGACGGCTCGGTAAAAGCCGAGCAGAACTGCGCGGGGGGGGTCAACGGCGGCATCACCAACGGGATGCCCCTGGTATTTGAGGTCACCCTGCGGCCCACCCCCTCCATCGCCCGGCAGCAGTTTACCATCGACATGGTCAAGCGGGAAAATGCCGTGCTGGAGCTCCAGGGGCGGCACGATCCCTGCGTGGTCCACCGCGCGGTGCCGGTGATTGAGGCTGCCGCCGCCTTAGCCTGCTGTGAATTGCTGGGAATCTGAATCCTGTGAGGTATTTGTTATGGACTTGAAAACTCTGCGTCAAACCGATGAAAACGTGGTCATCCTTCCCGGGGCGGCGGTGGTGGGGGACGTGACCCTGGGCCCGGACTGCTCCGTGTGGTTCAACGCGGCGCTCCGGGGGGACGGTGAGCCCATCACCCTGGGCCGGGGCTGCAACGTCCAGGACTGCGCTGTCCTTCACTCCGACGTGTATCCCACGGTGCTGGGGGAATATGTCACCGTAGGCCATGGGGCCATTGTCCATGGCTGTATTGTGGGGGACAACACCATCGTAGGGATGGGGGCCATTGTGCTCAACGGCGCGAGGATTGGGAAAAACTGCATGGTGGGCGCCGGGGCGGTGGTCACCGGAAAAATGGACGCCCCCGACGGCACCCTGGTGCTGGGCAATCCCGCCAGGGTGGTCCGGCCCCTCACGGAGGAGGAGATCGCCGGACTGCGGGCCAACGCGGCGCACTATGTGGAGCTGAAGGAGGCATACCGGTGATGGAGGAGCTGGAAGATCTGCGCCGGGAGATTGACGGCATCGACCGCCAGCTGGTGGAGCTGTTCCGACGGCGCATGGACGTAACCCGGCGGGTGGGGGAATACAAGCGCGCCCAAGGCATCCCCGTGCTGGACCAGGAGCGGGAGCGGCAGGTGCTGCAAGACAAGGGAGAGCTGGCCGGGGAGGGGCTGCGCCCGGCGGTGATCACCCTGTACCAGACCATCATGGCTCTGTCCCGGCGGCAGCAGAGGGACATGATGGGCCAGGGGACGGACAACCCCGGCATCCGCCGCTGGCTGGACGCCCAGGCCGCCCAGCGCCAGCCCGTGGCCGCGCCCCGGGTGGTGTACCAGGGGGTGCCGGGGGCTTACAGTGAACAGGCGGCGCTGGACTTCTTCGGCCCACGGGCGGACGCGGCGGGGCTGGAGCAGTTTGAGGACTGCTTTCTGGCCCTGCGGGAGGGGCGGGCGGACTACGCTGTGCTGCCCATTGAGAACAGCTCTACCGGGGCCATCCGCCAGATCTACGACTTACTGACCCAGTACGAGTGCTACATGGTGGGGGAGACCACGGTGAAGGTGGAGCATTGCCTCATGGCCCTGCCCGGGGCCACGCTGAATTCTGTCACCCACGTCTATTCCCACGAGCAGGGCCTGTTCCAGTGTGAGCGGTATCTCAACGCCCATCCGGACTGGAAGCAGGTGCCACAGGCGGACACCGCCGGGTCGGCCCAGATGGTGGCGGACAGCGGCGATCTGACAAAAGCGGCGATCTGCTCGGAGCGGGCGGCAGCAATCTATGGCCTTGAAATCCTGGCCCGCAGTATCAACCACAACAGCCGCAACACCACCCGTTTTGTGGTGGCGTCCCCCCGGCTGGAGCTGCGCCCGGGTGCGGACAAGATCAGCACCCTGTTCGTCCTGCCCCACGAGGCGGGGTCTCTGCACGAGGTCTTGACCGTGTTTGCCGTCCACGGGCTGAACATGGTGAAGCTGGAGTCCCGGCCCCTGCGGTCGCGGAGCTGGGAATATATGTTCTTCCTGGAGTTTACTGGTGCCCTTGAGGACCCAGCTGTAGGCGACGCCCTCCATGAGCTGGCCCAGACCACCGGGGAGTTCCGGGTGCTGGGGTGGTTTCCCTCCAACCTGGGTCACGAATAAGAACAGATGTTTCACGTGAAACACCCGTGGAAAGAGGCGGCTATGAAAAAAAACATCGTATTGATCGGTATGATGGGCTGCGGTAAGACCACTGTGGGCGGACTGCTGGCCCGCCGCCTGGGTCTGGAGCTCATCGACACCGACGCCCTCATTGAAGAGCGGCAGGGCCGCTCCATCCCGGATATCTTCTCCCGGGACGGCGAGGAGGGCTTCCGGGCGCTGGAGCTGGCCCTGTGCCGGGAGCTGTCCGGGCGGCATGGGCTGGTGATCGCCTGCGGCGGGGGCCTGCCCACCCAGGCGGAGGCCATCGCGGCCTTGAAGGGAAACGGCCTGGTGTTCTGGCTGGACCGGGACCCGGGGGAGACCTACGACGCACTGGACGTGTCCGGCCGCCCCCTGGCCCAGAGGGGCCGGGAGGACTTTGTCCGGCGCTGCCATGACCGGGCCCCCGTCTACCGCCGCTGGGCAGATCACACGGTCCGCGCCCAAAGCCCCCAGGAAGCCGCCGTGCGCATCGGCGCTATTGCTACGGAGGGAAGCAAATCATGAAATTTCTCATCATCAACGGCCCAAACCTGAACCTGCTGGGCAAGCGGGAGCCAGGTATCTACGGCGATCAGAGCTATGAGGCCCTGTGCAGGCTCATTCAGGAGCACGCCGCCGCCCGCGGCTCCACGGCCCGCTGCTTTCAGTCCAACCACGAGGGCGCCATCATTGATGAAATTCACGCCGCCGACGGGGTGTACGACGCCATCGTCATCAATCCGGGGGCCTACACCCACTACAGCTACGCCATCCTGGACGCGCTGAAGGCGGTGGACGTGCCCGCCTACGAGGTGCATATCAGCCACATCGACCAACGGGAGCCCTTCCGGGCGGTGTCCGTCACCGCCCCCGCCTGCGTGGGCCAGCTCTACGGCCACGGCTTCGACGGCTACCTCATGGCAATGGACTATTTCCTAGAGAGCGGCAAATGAAGCTGCAAGTGATCGGCGACCCGGTGCTCCACTCCAAATCCCCTGTCATTCAGGGGGCCATGCTGCGCGCCCTGGGGCTGGATAGCCCCTACACCGCGAGGGTGGTGCGCCGGGGGGAGCTGCCCCAATACCTGGCCTGGGCGAGGGACAACGGCGTCACCGGCTTCAACGCCACCATGCCCCACAAGGAGGACCTAATCCCCTTGCTGGACGAAATTGACCCAGCCGCCCGGGCGGTGGGGGCGGTGAACACCGTCTGCCTCCGGGAGGGGAAGTGGGTGGGCTTCAACACCGACGGGGGAGGGGCGGTGGCCGCCCTGAAGGACGGCCTGGGCGTTGACCCGGACGGGATGACCGTCACCCTGCTGGGTGCGGGAGGCGCGGCCAAAGCCGTGGCCCTGGCGTTGTCCCAGGCGGGTGCGGGGCGGGTTTTCGTGTGCAACCGCACCCTGGCCCGCGCGGAAGAACTATGTGCGCATGACTACCTGGGGCGGCTGGCCCCGGAGGGGTTCGGCGGGGACGTCCTGCGCCGCTGCGTGGCCCAGTCCCGGCTGCTGGTGAACTGCACCAATCTGGGGATGGAGGGCTGCCCCCACCAGTTTGAGGGCTTCGGCTTTGTGGATGCCCTGTCCCCGGACGCCGGGGTGTTCGACCTCATCTACCACCCGGCTGAAACCCAGCTCCTGGCCCATGCCCGCCGCCGGGGGCTGCGGACGCTGAACGGCCTGCCTATGCTGGTGTGGCAGGCGGTGCTGGCCCTGGAACGCTTCCTGGACCGGCCCCTGGACCGTCCGGCTATGGCCGCCGCGGCCACTGTCGCGCTGAATCAAAATTCGAGGTGATGCCCATGTTAAAACCGGAACGCCTGCGCCCCGGCGACAAGGTGGCCGTCGTCTCCCTGTCCAGCGGGATGCTGGGGGAGGCCCAGTTCATCCACAAATACCACCTGACCAAGGAGCGGCTGGAGCGGGACTGCGGCCTTCAGGTTGTGGCCATGCCCAACGCCCTGAAGGGGGCGGACTACCTGTACCGCCACCCGGAGGCCCGGGCCCAGGATTTTATGGACGCCTTCCGGGACCCGTCCATCAAGGCGGTGCTCAGCGCCATCGGCGGGGAGGACGCCATCCGGCTGCTGCCCTACATCGACTTCGGCGTGCTCCGGGACAACCCCAAGATCTTCACCGGCTTCTCCGACTCCACCACCAACCACATGATGCTCCACAAGGCCGGGGTGGTCTCCTACTACGGCGGGGCCGTCATGACCAACTGGGCGGAGTACGTGGCCATCAATGAGTACACAGCGGAGGCCTTCGACAAAACCCTGTTCCACCCCCAGGATGTCTGGGCCATCCCGGCCAGCGGGTTTTGCAGCTATCAAAAGGATGTGGTGGAGTGGGATGAGGCCAACGTGGACAAGACCATCCCCCGGTTCCCCTGCGCGGGCTATGAAATCCTCCAGGGAGCGGGCAAGGCCTCCGGCCCCCTGCTGGGCGGCTGCGTGGAGGTGTTCCCCGAGCTGTTCGGCACGCCCCTGTGGCCCGCCGCTGAGGAGTGGCGGGGCAAGCTCCTGCTGCTGGAGACCAGCGAGGAGGACACGCCGCCCTCCTGGCTGGCCTGGTTCCTCCGGGGGCTCCAGGCCCAAGGGGTGCTCCACGCCGTCAACGGCATCGTGGTGGGCAGGCCCGCCTTCCCGGACAAAATTGAACCCTACAAAGAGGTCTACCGGCAGGTGGTGGGCTTTGAGGCGGGGCGGCCCGATCTGCCCATCCTCTACAACGTCAACGTGGGCCACGCCTACCCCATCGGCCTGTTCCCCCTGGGGCTGGACTACGAGATCGACTGCGACGCCAAAACGCTGACCCTGCTGGAGCCCGCCACCCTGTGACAAAGGAGGCCCCGTTATGGAGCTGACTGCCAACGCGAAAATCAACCTCACCCTGGACATCCTCCGCCGCCGGGAGGACGGCTACCACGACTTACAGATGGTGATGCAGTCCGTCACCTTAACGGATACCCTCACCGTTACCCCTGCCCGTGGGGCGGAGGGTATGGCCTCCTCCGACCTCCACTTCCTGCCCACCGGGGGGAAGAACCTGGCCCAGATGGCCGCCGCCGCCTTCCGCTCCGCCACCGGTTTGGGGGGCGAGGTGGACGTGGACATCCGCAAGCGCATCCCCGTGTGCGCGGGGCTGGCCGGGGGCAGCGCCGACGCCGCCGCCGTGCTCGCCGCCATGAACCGGCTCACGGGGGCGGGGCTGTCCCGGCTGGAGCTGGCGAAAATCGGGGAGCGGGTGGGCTCCGACGTGCCCTTCTGCGTGCTGGGGGGCACCGCCCTGGTGGAGGGGCGGGGAGAGGTGCTGCGCCCGCTGCCCCCCCTGCCGCTCTGCCATATTGTCATCTGCAAGCCCTCCTTCCCCGTCTCCACCCCGCAGCTTTTCTCCCGGGTGAATGTGCGTAAGATTGTCCGGCGCCCGGATACCCAGGGGGTGATTGCCGCCCTGGGGGCGGGGGACCTGGCCGGGGTGGCCCGGCGGATGTACAACGTATTTGAGGACGTGCTGGAGCGCCGCCGCGCCGCCGAGATCACCCAGATCAAGGCCGCGCTCATCGACTGCGGGGCGCTGGGGGCGTCCATGTCGGGCAGCGGCCCGTCGGTGTTCGGCCTGTTCGACGATTCGGACAGCGCTCAGTCCGCCTGCCTCCGTCTGGGGGAAAGCTACCGGGACGTATTTTTGTGCGCCCCGGCGGGCGAGGATGTATAAAATAGAAAAACGCCGTCCATACTGTGCTCATTGACCCCACGAAGGGGCGCACACAGTACATAGGACGGTGTTTTTGATGAAAGTTTTTACGGATTCCTCCTCTAAGCTGCGCCTTTGGGAGGCCGCGCTGTTTCTGGCCCTGGGCCTGACCCTCACCATCGGCGTTTGGGCCTCGGCCAGCGAGAGCGCCCTGGCCGGCCGGGTGCTCCGGCTCCATGTGGTAGCCAACTCCGACTCTGACTCCGACCAGGCCCGGAAGCTGCTGGTGCGGGACGCGGTGCTGGCCCAGGCGTCCCGGCTGCTGGAGGGGGTATCCGACCGACGGGACGCGGAGGCCGCCCTGGCCCCCTATCTGGAGGAGCTGGCCCGGACGGGGGAGGAGGCCCTGGCCCGGACGGGGACGCCGGAACGGGTGCGGGTTACCCTGGCGGACCAGTGGTTCCCCACCAAGGAGTACGACGGCTTTTCCCTCCCCGCGGGGCAGTACCGGGCGCTGAGGGTGACCATCGGGGAGGGTAAGGGCCGCAACTGGTGGTGCGTGGTGTTCCCGCCCCTGTGCCTGGCCTCGGTGGCGGAGAAGAGCGTGGAATCGGCGGCGGAGGGGGTGCTCAGCGAGGAGCAGATCGCCCTCATCACCGGCCAGGACGGGGGCTACGTGCTGAAGTTCCGGGTCATCGAGTGGTGGCAGGAGCTGACCGGCGGAAAAGGATGAACAGACCCGGCGGAGGGAATCCCCTCCGCCGGGTTTTGCCGCTTTATGGAACCGCTTTCCCTCAGAATGTATCCAGGAGGGCCTCCATCCGCAGCTCCGCCAATATGCCGCAGGCTCCTCTCCGTGGTTTGATATCCCCATCACATCATCAAAAACAAGCAGGGTCGGGCGAATCCGCTCAAGCCTCCTCCTCCGGGTAGACCACGCCCCACTCCCGGCGCAGGGCGGTCATCACCTCCATCACGTCCATGGTATAGGGAAGCAGCATATCGCCCTCCCCCCGGACAGCCTTCTCCATGTCCTCCAACTCGTACACCAGGGCGCTGGCGGTGCTCCCCGCGCGGAGGATCTCCCGGCTGCCGGTGGCCGCGTCCACGAAGACCGCCTCCTCCGCCCGGGGGTATTCCATGATCTCGATATAGCCCTTTTCGCAGGAGATCACCGCCCGCTTGGGCTGCTTGGAGTGGAGGGACAGGGTGGCGGACACCAGCTGCCCCTCCCGGTTGATCATGACCAGGACGGCGCTCTCGTCCACCCCGGTGGGGGCTTTGCGGACAAAGGACTTGACCTGGTCGGGGTTGGAGTCCAGGAACAGCCGGGCCAGGGACAGGGCGTACACGCCGATGTCCAGCATAGCGCCCCCCGCCAGATTCCGGTTGAAGAAGCGGTTGGACATATCATAATCCTTGAAGCTGCCGAAGTTGAGCTGGATCAGATTCACCTTTCCCAGCTCCCCGGAGGCCACTCGATCCCGCAGCGCCCGGTACAGGGGCATATGGTAGATGGTCATGGCCTCCGCCAGCACCACGTGGTTTTCCTGTGCCAGCGCGGCGGCACGGGCCAGCTCGCCGCTGTTGAGGGTGATGGACTTCTCGCACAGCACGTGCTTGCCGTGGCTCAGGGCCTGCTCCAGATAGGCCATGTGGGTGTTGTGGGGGGTGGTGAGGTAGATCACGTCGATGTCCGGATCGGTGAACATCTCGTGATAGTCGGCATAGACCTTTTTGACCCCGTATTTTGACCCGAAGGACACCGCCTTGTCATAGGTGCGGTTGCCCACCGCGTCCAGGGTGCGGCCCATGGACTGGAGGGCCTGGGCCATCTCGTTTGCAATAACTCCGACGCCTAATACGGCCCAGCGAAGCTGCTTGTTTTCCTTCATAACGTGATCCGCCTTTCCTGTTTCCCAATCGGTATGTTGTGTTTGGCGCGGGGGGCGCGTTCCCCCACAAGACACAATCTGTATTCTATCACGCTTTCTTCTTTTTTAGCAAGCCCAGCATGGGCATATCCGCCACTATATAAATGGGCCGGAATTTCTCGCCTGTTGGAAAAAGTCGTTTGAAGAGTTCATTAGCCAAAAAACTGTAATTATAGATACAGTCCCTATTGAGATATATGGACTTTTATGATAAAATAAAACCATTGCATTGGCTCTTTTTCTCGTAGTAGGAAAGGAGCGCACCTCATGGGAAAGAACTTGAAAGGGAAAGAATGCGGTAAGGGCATCTGCCAAAGGAAACATACCTAAATGCAGAAGTGGTGTAGTTAGATGGTGTGGCGGACATCATTCAAACGCCGGAAACCATTGAAAAATCTGGACTTTTTAAGGAGATGTAGAGCAATATGAAATTAGGCATCGTTGGCCTGCCCAACGTGGGCAAATCCACCCTGTTCAACGCCATCACCAACGCGGGCGCGGAGAGCGCTAACTACCCCTTCTGCACCATCGACCCCAACGTGGGCACGGTGGCGGTGCCGGATAGCCGCCTGGACTGGCTCAGCGAGTTCTACAAGCCGAAAAAAACCACCCCCGCTGTGGTGGAGTTCGTGGATATCGCCGGACTGGTGAAGGGCGCCTCCAAGGGGGAGGGCCTGGGCAACAAGTTCCTGGCCAACATCCGGGAGTGCGCCGCCATTGTCCACGTGGTGCGTTGCTTCGACGACGAGAACGTTATCCACGTGGAGGGCTCCACCGACCCCGCCCGGGACATGGACATCATCGACCTGGAGCTGATCATGGCGGATGTGGAGATGGCCGACCGCCGCATTGACAAGGCCCGCAAGGCGGCCAAGGCGGATAAGAAGTTCAACCACGAGGCGGAGGTGTTTGAGCAGCTGCGGGACTGGCTCAACGACGGGAAGTCCGCCCGGTCCTATCTGGGCGGGGTGGACGAGGAGGACGCCGCCCTTATCGCGTCCAGTGAGCTGCTGTCCCTCAAGCCGGTGATCTATGCCGCCAACCTGGACGAGGACGGCTTCGCGGACCCGGCAGGCGTGCCCTATTACAATCAGGTTTCGGAACGGGCCGCCGCGGAGGGGGCCCAGGTGATCCCGGTATGCGCCAAGCTGGAGGCGGAGATCGCCGAGCTGCCCGCCGACGAGAAAGCCATGTTCCTGGAGGATTTGGGCATCGCGGAATCGGGGCTGGACCGGCTGATTCGCGCCAGCTACACCCTGCTGGGGCTGATCTCCTTCCTCACCTCCGGCGAGGACGAGTGCCGGGCCTGGACCATCACCCGGGGCACGAAGGCCCCGCAGGCGGCGGGCAAGATCCACTCCGATTTCGAGCGGGGCTTCATCCGGGCGGAGACGGTGGCTTTCGAGGATCTGCGGGCTTGCGGCTCCATGGCCGCCGCCCGGGAGAAGGGGCTCATCCGCTCCGAGGGCAAGGAGTACGTGGTGCAGGATGGGGATATCATTCTGTTCCGGTTTAATGTGTAGAGCAAAATCAAATCACGGCGGAGGCCCCGGGCAATGCCCGGGGCCTCTTTTTAGACCCGGTTGATACCGAATTGTAACCCTTTTCCATATACTTTTCCTTGCTCAATTCATCATATAGTGGTACAATAACTAGTGATTGTGTTGGCAGGAGGTTTCTGTGCTATGGAAGAATCCGTTCCAAAAAAGAAAATCCCGGCGGGATTGATCGCCGGTCTTGCCGCGGCGGCCCTGGTGGTTGCCGCTGTCGGCGGTTATCTGGGCCTGTGCGCCTGGGTGCGGGACAACGGCCAGCTGCTGCCCGGCGCGGTGGCGGTGGACGACAGGGGAGAGGCGGTGGCCGACCTGGGTAAGCTCACCCGGGAGGAGGCGTTGTCCGTGGTGGGCGGCGCCATGGACCAGAGGCTGGACAACCGCACCCTCACCCTGGTCTACGGTGAGGGTGCGGT
>X363_Desmarests_Spiny_Pocket_Mouse__coassemble_753_pt1 | contig 16015 bp, 12 predicted proteins | sample X363_Desmarests_Spiny_Pocket_Mouse__metabat2_low_PE_031 | metagenome-assembled genome bin X363_Desmarests_Spiny_Pocket_Mouse | reverse complement strand
GGGGTCCAGGGATGCTCCTCGTTCAGGGCGTTCCACGCGTCGGGGTCGATCTCGGAAAGCCAGAACGGCCTGCCGTCGTCCACGGTGATGAGCCACTCATCACCGTGGACGACGGCAGGCAGTTCTGGCTTTCCGAGATCGACCCCGACGAGTGGAACGCCCTTAACGAGGAGCATACCTGGACCCAGGAAACCGTGTTCCCCGCCTGGCACCAGGCGGCCCGGGAGGAGCTTGGCTTCACAGAGCACTAAACGCAGAACCAGCCATCAAACGCAAGGCCCCCGCCCGGAGCGTCGCTCCGGGCGGGGGCCTTTTGTCCGCCGACGCACGGCGCGCGCCTCTACGGCTTTTTCTGTTCTTCCTGGGGCTTCTCCCCTTCTCCGTCCTCGGGAGACGGCGCGGGGATGGGCTCGTCGATGATGTGGACGTGCCGGGCGGGGGGCTCGATGTCCCCCGGCAGCTGCTTGGCGTGGGTCGAGGTGTAGGCCCCCTCCACCAGGGCCGGGTCCCGGCCCTCCAGGATTGCCACCATCTCGCCGCCGGTGATGGCCTCCTTCTCCAGCAGGTAGGCCACCACCTTGTCCATGTCCTCCCGGTTGGCGCGGATGACCTCCACCGCCTCCTGATAGCACACGTCGATGACCGCCTTGACCGCCTTGTCCATCACAGCGGCGGTGTCCTGGGCGCAGTCCAGGCCGTAGCCCCCGTCCAGGTACTGGTTGCGCACGCTGCCCAGGGCCATCATGCCGAACTCCTCGCTCATGCCGTACATGGCCACCATGTTGCGGGCGATGTTGGTGGCCTCCTGGATGTCCTGGGAGGCACCGTTGGTCATGGTGTTCATCACCACCTCCTCGGCGGCGCGGCCGCCCATGGACACGGCGATCTTGGCCATCAGCTCCTCCTTGGTGCGCAGGTTGGTCTTGTCCTCCTCGGGCATCAGCAGGGTGTAGCCCAGGCTGCCCTCGGTGTGGGGGACAATGGTGATCTTCTGCACCGGCTCGGCGTTCTTCTGCTTGTAAGCCACCATGGCGTGGCCCACCTCGTGATAAGCCACCAGCTTGCGCTCGAATTCGGTGAGCACGGAGTTCTTCTTCTCGCTGCCGGCGATGACGAACTCGAAGGAGGCCAGCAGGTCCTCCTGGGTGACCAGCCGACGGCCCTTGCGCACCGCCCGCAGGGCGGCCTCGTTGACGAGATTGGCCAGGTCCGCGCCCACGCAGCCCGCAGTGGCCAGGGCGATCTTGTTGAGGTCCACATCCTCCGCCAGCTTGATCTTCCGGGTGTGGACCTGCAAGGTCGCCAGACGGCCCGCCAGGTTGGGCCGGTCGATGGTGATGCGCCGGTCGAAGCGGCCGGGGCGCAGCAGGGCCTTGTCCAGCACCTCGGGCCGGTTGGTGGCCCCCAGCACGATGACGCCCTTGCCGGGGTCGAAGCCGTCCAGCTCGGCCAGCAGCTGGTTCAGGGTCTGCTCCCGCTCGTCGTTGCCCCCCATGCGGTTGTCGCGGGACTTGCCGATGGTGTCAATCTCGTCGATGAAGATAATGCAGGGGGCCATTTTGCTGGCTTCCTTGAACAGGTCGCGGACACGGCTGGCGCCCACGCCCACGAACATCTCCACAAAGTCGGAGCCGGAGATGGAGAAGAAGGGCACATTGGCCTCGCCGGCCACGGCCTTGGCCAGCAGGGTCTTGCCGGTGCCCGGCGGGCCCACTAAGAGCGCGCCCTTGGGCAGCTTGGCGCCGATCTCGGTGTACTTGCCGGGGTTGTGGAGGAAGTCGATAATCTCCTCCAGGCTCTCCTTGGCCTCATCCTGGCCCGCCACGTCCCGGAAGGTGACGCCGGTCTTCTTCTCCACGTACACCTTGGCGTTGGACTTGCCCACGCCGCCGATGCCGCCGAAGCCGCCGCCCGACCCCATCTTCTTGAACATATAGCGGTAGACGAACATCAGCGCCACCACCATGAGCACCATGGGCAGCACGTAGCTGACGATGGCGGAGACCATATACTGCTCCTCCGTCACCGGGTCCCTGTGGAACTTCACGCCGTTTTCGTCCAGCCACTGCACCAGCCCGTCGTGGGATATCGGGCCCACCTGGAATTTGATGGAGCTGCTGGCGGCGTTCTCCAGATCCTGGCGGTCAAACTGGCTGAGCAGGCCCTGCAGAACCCCGGAGCCGTACGCGCCGGACATCTCGTCCAGCATTTCCTTCAGCGGGGGCGCGCCCTCCTTCAGGGTGAAGGTGTAGACGCTGGACTCCATGTCCACCTCCGCCACGTACCCCGCTTCCACCCACTCCATAAAGGTGGAGTAAGACACTACCTGCACCGCGGCGCTCTCCACCGAGCTGCGGCACATCTGGAGCAGGAACACCAGAAGCACCGCCCACAGTACGATGCTGAAGAAGCCCAGCGGGCTGCGTTTTTTGTCGTCGCCGCCGTTGGGGTCCTCCCGGCGGTTGGGGTCGTTTGGTTTTAATGGGTCGGCCATAGGCACAGCCTCCTTCCTGTAACCGGGACATCCCGGACCGGTTTCAACCTTTCTACGGAAACGTTGTTAAAGCAGTATACCACATCTTGTCAATAAAAACAAGAAATGTTCTTGGCGGGGGTGTAAACTTTCTATGACGAAAAAAGGGGAGGAAAAGATGCGCCTTCCCCCTTTCGCCCAGGGGAATTTTATGGTATACTTCTTAGTTAGAGCAAAAAAATACATCGCACAAAAGGAGTTTTTCCCATGCGGGACAAAAATAACCGGCCCAGGTCTGCAGACGCGGAGGCCGATGGCCTCATTGAGGGGCGCAACGCGGTGATCGAGGCCCTCCGGGCCGGGACGGCCATCGACAAAATCTACATCGCCCGGGGGGAGACGGACGCCACCCTGGGGCACATCGCCTCCACCGCCCGGAACCGCGGCATCGTGGTCACCGAGGCGGACCGGCGCAAGCTGGACGGCATGAGCCGCACCAAGAGCCACCAGGGGGTCGTCGCCATCGCCGCCGTCCGGGCGTACGCCAGCGTGGACGACATCCTGGACGCCGCCCGGGAGAAGGGGGAGCCCCCCCTCATCGTGGTGTGCGACGAGCTCAGCGACCCCCACAACCTGGGGGCGGTGATCCGCACGGCGGAGTGCGCCGGGGCCCACGGGGTCATCATCCCCAAGCGGCGCTCCGCGGGCTTGACCGCCATTGTGGCCAAGACCAGCGCCGGGGCGGTGAGCTACCTGCCCGTGGCGCGGGTGCCCAACCTCACCGCCGCGCTGAAGGACCTGAAGGGGCAGGGCCTGTGGGTGTTCGGCACCGCCGCCGACGGCGCCACCCCCCTGTATGGCGCCGAGCTGAAGGGCCCCGCCGCCATCGTCATCGGCAGCGAGGGGGACGGCATGGGCCGCCTGGTCCGGGAGCAATGCGATTTTCTGGTGTCCATCCCCATGAAGGGGCGGCTCAACTCCCTCAACGCCTCCGCCGCGGCGGCGGTGGTGCTGTACGAAGCGGTGCGGCAGCGGGGAAGCGCGGAGCCGTCGTGAGCAGCGGGAAACCTGAACGCGCAGGGCGAACCCTCCCCTGAGCGGGGACGGCTCGAACCAGGATGTGCAGAAATGAGAAGGGCCCCCGCGCGGTTCGTATGAACTGTCCCCGCGTGGGGAGGGTTCGCCCTGCGTCCATAAGGGAGAGTCCTGTGCCCGCGTGGGGGCCCCTGTGCCCACGCACCAGAAAAGGAGGCAGCTTATGGCTGACGACAAGGGGAAAAAATCCGGGCCGTCCTACGACCTGGACGACATCCTGGCGGAATACGGCTCCGGCAAATATCAAAGGCCCAAGGTGGTGGACTTCCCGGCGGACGCCCCCGCCCCCCCGCCCCCCGGGGAAGAGCCGGAGGAGGAGCTTCTCCCCCCTGTCCGGGAGGTAAAGAAGCCCCCCAAAAAGCCGGACAAGCCCCCCCAGCCCATGCCGGAGATTGTGCCGGAGAATATGGGTCGGGCCATCGGGGCCCATCTCCACACCCTGCTGCGCAGGGCGGATAACTATGCCGACCATATGTATGACCGGGCCGAGCCCGACGCGGAGACCCGGCGCGCGGAAAAGTATACCCCCGGCGTGGACCGGGAGGAGCTGCCCGACGAGGACAGCGCCCCGCCCCGCCGCCCCAAACTCAAGGTGGTCAAGCCCCGGCAGCTGCCCCCGGACACGCCCCCCGCCCAGTTGGCGGCGCGGTATTCCAAGGGGCTGAAGGGGCAGGGCATCCGGGTCAAGTTTGCCACCCTCCTCGCCCTGTCCGCCGCGGCCTGCTCCCTGGACCTGCCCCTCTTGCCCTGGGACGCCCTGCTCGGGACGCTGGCCGCCCAGGGGGAGGTGTTCCGGCTGCGGTGCTGGCTCCTCACCGCCCTTCTGTCGGTCACGGGACTGCTGTGCTATGAGATCATCGCCGCCGGGGCAAAACAGCTGTTCACCCTCCGCCCCCAGGGGGAGAGCGTGCTGCTGTTCGCCTTCCTCTTCACCCTGGCCGACGGCCTCACCGCCGCCGGACTGGAGGGCCGGGGGGAGTGCCTGCCCTACTCGGCGGTGGCCGCCCTGGGGCTGTCCTTCGCCCTCCGGGGGGAGCACCAGCGCCGCCGGGGCGACCGACTGTCCGCCAAAACCGCCGGTCAGACCAAAACCCCCTATGTGGTGTCCATGGATGAGACCATGTGGTCCAACAAGCCCACCTACAGCAAAATTTCCGGCGCCCCCCTGGGCTTTGGCAGCCAGCTCCAGCTGGAGGACGGCGGCCACGCCGTCTACCGCGCCGCCGCCCCCCTGCTGCTGCTGGGGGCGCTGCTGTGCTCCCTCATGGCCTCGGCGGGACAACACGCCCCGGGCCGGTTCTGGTGGGCCTCCTCCGCCTGCTTCACCGCCGCCGCCTCCTGGACGGCGCTGCTGGCCTTCGCCCTGCCCTACCGCAGGCTGGCGGAGCGGCTACATAAGATGGGCGCCGCCCTGGCGGGCTGGGCGGGGGCCGCCCGGTGCCGTCCCGGCGGGGTCATTGTCAGCGACCTGGACCTGTTCCCCACCGGCTCGGTGCAGGTGGCCCAGGTGAAGGTGTTCGGCGGCGCGGCCACGGAAAAGGTGGTGGGCTACACCGCCACCATGCTCCGGGTGATGGACTGCGGCCTCACCCGGCCCTTCCACGACCTGTTGCGCACCCACGGTGCCCTGTACCGGGAGGTTTCCGGCCTGGAGTGGCACGAGGGGGGCGCCTCCGGCGTCATCCGCGGGCAGGAGGTGCTGGTGGGCACCGCCGCCTATATGCACCTGATGGAGGTGCCCCTGCCTCCGGGACACAACATCAAAAACGCCGTCTTCTGCGCCATCGACGGCCAGCTGTCCGGGCTGTTCCTCCTCAATTACGCCATGAGCAGCGCCGTAAACCCCAGCCTGTCCGCCCTGATGAAGGCCGGGGCGGCGCCGGTGCTGGCCACCCGGGACCCCAACCTCATCCCCGCCCTGCTGGGGCAGAAGTTCCGCCTGCCGGTGGACAAGATGGAGTTCCCCCCGGTGGAGCGGCGGCTGGAGCTGTCCCATCCCGACCCGGAGCAGGCGGGGGAGCTGGTGGCCCTGCTCAGCCGGGAGGGCCTCAGCGTCTACTGCGACGCGGTGGTGGGCGGGCGGCGGCTTCGGCTGGCCACCCGGTACGGCCTCGTCTTTGCCCTTGCCGGGTCGGTGATCGGGCTGTGCCTCACCTTCTACCTCACGTCGGTGGGGGCTTTCGCCTCGCTGACGGCGGCCAACTTCCTCCTCTTCATGGCGGCGTGGCTGGTGCCCCAGTGGCTCATCGCCAATTGGGTGAATCAATTCTAGTCAAAAGCTCCCCGGCCCGCGGGCCGGGGAGCTTTCTCATACGCGCCTCAAGGGCGGCCCCTCCAGAGAAATGACGGCATCACAGGCCGCCAGCACCTGGGACTGGTGGGTGGCCAGCACAATGGGCGTCCCCAGCCCCCGCAGACGGTCCAAAATGCGGGCGGTCCGCTCCTGGTCCACCCCGGAAAAGGGCTCGTCCAGCAGGAGCAGCTCCCCGCCCAGCGCCGCGCACCGGGCCAGGGCCAGCCGCCTCGCCATGCCGCCGGACAGGGCGGCGGGGTATACGTCCCCCTCCCCCTCCAGCTCCGCAAAGGCCAGCCAGCGCCCCGCCTCCCCCCTGCGCCCGCGGGGCAGCACGTCGGCGATGTGCTGCTCCGCGGTCCGCCAGGGCAGAAGCCGGTCCTCCTGAAACAAAAAGGCGGTTTTGGCGGGGTTCACCCCGGACGCCGTGCCGCCTTCCGGAACGGACAGCCCCGCCATCACCCGCAGCAGGGTGGTCTTACCGCAGCCTGAGGGCCCGGACAGGGCGGTGAGCCCCTCTCCCCGCAGCGCCAGGGAAAAACGGTCCAGCACCAGCCTGTCCCCATAACGCAGGGTGATATTTTCCAGCTTTATCACGATCTGTCCCCCCTCTTCAGCACCCGGCGGAGCAGCCCCTCCAGCACCAGGGACAGCGCAATCATCGTAAGCGTCCAGGCAAACAGATCCGCCGTCTCCAACCCCAGCTTGGCCTGCTGGATGCGGGCGCCCATGGCGCGGGCGGGGGGACAGATGACCTCCGCCGCCACCCCGGACTTCCAGGCAAGCCCGAAGCCGGTGAGCAGCCCAACCCCGGCGTGGGACCGCAGGGCGGGCAGATAGACCAGCCGCAGGGTTTTCAGCCGGGAAAAGCGGTAGGCCCGGGCGAGCTCCAGCAGCTCTCCGTCCAGGCTGTCCAGCCCGGCGGACAGGGCCCCCCACACCACCGGCAGCACCATCAGCCCTGCGATAACCCAGGGGATGGCGTCACGGGCCACCCACAGGTACACCAGCAGGATGAAGGACACCACCGGCGTGGCCCGCACCACCCGTACAGCGGGGGAGATGATCCGGTCCGCCCAGGGGGAAAAATGGGTGAGAAAGGCCAGGGCCGCCCCCGCCAGCGCCCCCCATAAGAGGCCCAGGAATACCCGCCCCAGGGTGGCCCCCACCGTCAACCAGAAGTCCGCCGTGCCCCCCAGGGCCAGCAGGCGCTTTCCCACCGCCAGCGGGCCGGGCAGGAGCAGCTCCCGCCCCACCGCCCCGGCGGCCAGCACCCACACCGCCAGCCAGAAGGCCGGCGCGGCCAGTTTTTTCAGCAGCTTCTTCATTCGGCCCTCCCCGCCGCCCTGCGCCGGACGGACGCCCTTCCGCCGCCCCTCGCCCAGGGGCGGAGCATCAGCGTCCCCGCTCTATTTATTGCATTCCACAAAAGCAGCTCACTGGTTGACCCAGTAGATTCCGTCGTCGGGGAGGGCGCCGCCCACGGAGGCGGGGTCGATGGAGTACAGCACAGAGTAATAATCGGAGAGGGAGGCCACCATGTCCATGCCGTCGATATAGGCCAGGTGACACTGGGGGATGGCCGCTTTGGCGATGGCGGCGCTGGGGGCGATGCCCAGCGTGGCGACCAGCTCCGCCGCCGCGTCCTGGTTGTTGTTCACAAAGCTGATGGAGTCCGCATAATCCGCAAGAAACGCCTCCACCAGATCGGGATAGGCCTCCGCAAACTCCGTTCGGGCCACCACGGCGGTCATGATGAGCTGGCTGCCGTTTTTCAGGCTGTCCCAGGCCTCGGTGAGGTCGACGGCCTGACGCACCTTGCCCTCGCTCTTCATGATGGCGGCGGTGGCGGCGGGGACGGGCAGCATGGCGCACTCGATCTCCCCGGACAGCAGCTTGGCGGAAATCTCGGAGGCGTCGGCAAACACCACCTCCACGTCCCTGCCTACCTCCAGGCCGCTCTCCTGGAGCAGATAGCGCAGGACATACTCCGGGTTGGCCCCCTGCCCTGCGGCGTAAACAGTCCTGCCCGCCAGGTCGGCCATGGAATTGATGGACGTACCGCCGCCGCCCTCCAAAATATGGAGCACCCCCAGGGTGCCCGCGGCGATAATCTTCACCCCGCCGTCTGTCTTGTTGTACAGGTTCACCGCCACGTTGGAGGCCACGGTGGCGATGTCGATGCCGCCGTTGGTCAGCCCCGCCACCAGCGCGCTGTTGTCGGTCTCAATGGCGTAGGTATAGCCGCTCCTGCGCAGGGCGGCGGGGTTGTTGTCGATGTTGTCCAGCAGCTTGGCCGCCCCCACCCCGGTGGGGCCGGACAGCACCGCGACGCGCGTACCCGGGCCGGGTTCCACGCAGTCGGGGCTCGCGGAGGGCTCCTGGCTGGGCTGGGGATCGGGCTCCCGGCTGGGGGCGGCGGGTTCCGAAACCTCCTCCGAGGACACGTTGGAGGGCTCCTCTGCCGCCGGCTTGCAGGCGCTCAGGGCAAACAGCAGGACAGCGGCCAGCAGGGCGGCGGTCAGTTTTTTATACTTCATCGGTCATATTCCTTTCTCGTTCAGGCAGGCATTTCCCACCCGCGCAGTATGAAATGGTGCGTTTAGATTGTACTAGGCGGAAGGCATAATGTCAAGGACAGATTTCCTGCAATTTATTTACCATTTCTTAATCAGCTCCCCCTTGTTTTTTCCAGCGGCGTCCGTTATACTAGGGAACGTTGCTATCGTTGACATAATGCGGGACGTTTTGACACGTTCCAACCGAAAGGATGCCATCCCAATGAGCCATTCCGCAACTCGGCACGCCGCGAAGCCTTCCTTCCTCTCCCGGCTGGCCAAGACGCTGTATATCATACTGTTTGTCCTCTCTCTGATCGTGGTGGTGGGCTACGCGGCCCTGAGCCTGTTCGCCCCCAAGCCAACGGTGGACAAGCAGGTCACCATCGGCCCCAACCGGGGCGCAGATCCCAAGCCCCCGGCGGCGGCCACGGACAGCCCGGACGCCTCCCCCACCCCCGACCCCGACGCCCTGGTGCTCAACCGGCGGGACGGGGTGTACACCTGCCTGCTGCTGGGGGTGGCCGACCAGGGGGGCACCGACACCATCATGCTGGGGGTATTTGACACCCAGGCCAAAACAGCCTCCCTCGTCTCCATCCCCCGGGACACGGTGGTGTACCGGGATGGCAAATACCGCAAGATCAACTCCACCTACGCCGGCGGCGAGGAGGCGGTGGCCGAGGCCGTCCACGACCTGCTGGGCGTGCCGGTGGACTACTGGGTTTCAGTGAACCTGAAGGCGTTCACCTCCATTGTGGACCAGATCGGCGGGGTGTATTTCGACGTGCCGGTCAATATGGATTACGAGGACCCCTATCAGGATCTGTACATCCACATACCCGCGGGCTACCAGCTGCTGGACGGCAGCAAGGCGGAGGGGGTCATGCGCTGCCGCAGCTGCTACGTCAACGCCGACATCGGCCGCGCCGCCACCCAGCGGGCTTTCCTGGTGGCCCTGGCCAAGCAGACCATCACCCCCTCCAACGCCGCCAAGGTCACCTCGCTGATCAACACCTTCAACCAGTATGTCCGCACGGATATGCCGCTGAACGACATGGTGTGGTTCGGCACCCAGGCCATCGGCATGGATCTGGACGCGGCGCTGGCCACCGGCTCCCTGGAGGGGGAGTGGATCAGCCCCTACTGGCAGCTGGACGACGACGCGGTGCTGGAGCTGGTCAACGGCCTGGGCATCTACCAGGAGGAGGTGCCCGCCAGGGCGCTGCACATCGTCCATCCGTAGGCAGGAAAAAATCCCGGCCGGAAATCCGGCCGGGATTTTTTATGCAGCTTTCGCTTACGCCGCGGGGATCACCAGGGTCTGGCCGGGCCAGATCTGGTTGGGATTGTTGATGATGTCCTTGTTGGCCTCGTAGATCACACGCCACTTGGAGGTATCGCCGTACTGGTTCTTGGCGATCTTGGACAGGTTGTCGCCCCGGACCACGGTGTAGACGCCCTCGGCGGGCTGGGGCTCCGGCTGAGGCTCGGGCTCGGGCTCCGGTTCGGGCTCAGGCTCGGCGGGAACCACCACCGTGATGCGGCCGGCGGGCTCGCCGTACTTCTCAGCGGTGACGGTGCCCTTCAGCTCGGTCTTGATGTAGTCCATCAGCACCTCGTCCATGGGCAGGCCCAGGTCGTAGTTGACAGAGGCGGCGGAGAAGGCGTAGTAGGTGTCGCCGCCGGCGGCCATAAAGTCGTTGGTGGCGATGGCATAGGTGGCCTCTTCGTCGAACTCCTTGCCGCCCACGGTCTGGATGGTCACCCGCTTGACGCTGTTGGGCTTGTGGTAGGTGGAGCCGGGGTACAGGTCGCCCTCGTCGAAGGCCTGCTCAGTGTCAACGGTGAACTCGATGCCGGACACCTGGGGGAAGCCGCCGACGGCGGTGGGGGTGCAGTAGGTGGACGCCTCCAGGGCCTCCAGCAGCTCGGCGCCGGTGACCTTGACGATGCTCAGGGTGTTGCCGAAGGGCAGCACGGTGTTGACATCCTTCTTGGTGATGTCGCCCACCTTGACGGTGGCGCGGATTCCGCCGCCGTTGGTGACGGCCGCGTCAACGGTCTCGCCGTTCTCCTCGGCGCCCCAGACCAGGGCGTCGCAGATCAGGTCGCCCAGGTTGGTCTCCTGGGTGCGGTTGCCGGGGGCCTTCTCCCCGTTCAGCTCCACCTCGGTCTTGGCGAACACGGCGCCGTAGTCGTCGTCGATCTCCTTCTGGATGGCGGCGGCCCGGTCGGCCACGTCCTTGTCCGCATCGGTCAGGGTCTCGGCGGACACGCTCTCCACCTTGGTCTCGAAGGCGTCCTCGCCCTTGGTAATGGTGACCACGCCCACGTTGGCCAGCTTGGTGCCGGTGGAGGTGATGACGGTATCGCCCACCTTGCCGTCGGTCACGCCCTCAGCGGCCTGGACCTTGTCCAGGGTGGAGTGGGAGTGGCCGTCGATGAACAGGTCAATGCCCTTGACCTCCTTGAGCAGGTCCACAGAGCGGTTGCCCTTGGACTCGTCGTCGATGCCCAGGTGGCCCAGACAGACGATGTAGTCGCACTCGTCGGCCTTGAGGGCGTCCACCTGCTTCTGGGCGATGTCAAACATCTCCTTGCCCGCCGGGATGGTCACGCCCTTGATCTTGGCGGGGTGGGCCTTGGTGGCGGTCTCGGGGGTCTCCAGACCGAACACGCCGATCTTCACGCCGTCCTCGGTCTCGAAGGTCACATGATCCTTGAACGCCACCTTGCCGTCGTACAGCACGTTGGCGGCCACGATCTGGAACTTGGCGTCCTTGGTGATCTCCTTCAGGTTCTCATAGCCGTAGTCGAACTCGTGGTTGCCCAGAGTGGCCACGTTGTAGCCCGCCAGATCCATCAGCTCGATGGCGGTGGCGCCCTGAGAGACGCTGACCACGGGCTCGCCCTGGATGTAGTCGCCCGCGTCCATCAGCAGGACGTAAGCGCCCTTGTCCTCGTAGCTCTTCTTCAGAGCCACCACCTTGGCGTACCCGGCGATGCCGCCGTGGACGTCGTTGGTGTGGAGGATGACGATGGTGCCCTTCAGCTCCGGCTCCGCCGGAGCTTCGCCGGCCTCGGAGTCGGCATCCTCTCCATCCTTGCCCTCCTCGGTCCCGGCGCTCTCTGTGGTCTCTGTGGTGTCCTTGCCCGTCTCAGCGTCCGCCGCGAACGCGGGGACCATGAGGCTGAACACCATGGCCAGGGCCAGCAGCAGCGCCAGGAGCTTGTTTTTTACTTTCATTGGTTCACCTTTCCCTTCTTTTTTCTTCATCCGGCCCACCCCTGTCTGTCAGCAGGCTGGCCGACTGTATTTGTATTATACAAAGATTTCCTCCCTTTTTCAACCACATTTGCCCAAATCGTTCAAATTTCTTTTTGCCCCCCTTTTCCGCAGAAAACCGCCCCGGCTGCCGGGCCGGGGCGGTTTTTTCGATTATTTCGCGGCCCAGCTTCCGATGGCCGCGGCGGTGAGGTAGGCGTTGATGAAGCCGTCCAGGTCGCCGTCCATCACCCCGTTGACGTTGGAGGTCTCGAAGGCGGTGCGGTTGTCCTTCACCAGCTGGTAGGGCATGAACACATAAGAGCGGATCTGGCTGCCCCACTCGATTTTCAGCTGCACGCCCTTGATGTCGGAGATCTTGTCCAGGTGCTCCTGCTCCTTGATCTGCATCAGCTTGGAGCGCAGCATTTTCATACAGGTCTCCTCGTTCTGGAACTGGGAGCGCTCCGTCTGGCAGGACACCACGATGCCCGTGGGCTTGTGGATCAGGCGCACGGCGGAGGAGGTCTTGTTGATGTGCTGGCCCCCCGCGCCGGAGGAGCGGTACACCTGGCGCTCAATGTCCTCGTCCCGGATGTCCACCTCCACGCTGTCGTCCAGCTCCGGCATGACCTCCACGGCGGCAAAGGAGGTCTGCCGCCGTGCGTTGGCGTCGAAGGGGGAGATGCGCACCAGGCGGTGGACGCCGTGCTCACTTTTCAGGTAGCCGTAGGCGTTCTCCCCCTCGATGCGGATGGCGGCGGACTTGATGCCCGCCTCGTCCCCGTCCTGGTAATCCAGCACGGAGCAGGAGTAACCGTGGCGTTCCGCCCAGCGGGTGTACATCCGATAGAGCATCTGGGCCCAGTCCTGGGCCTCGGTGCCCCCCGCCCCGGCCTGGAGGGAGACGATGGCGGTGGAGTTGTCATACTCCCCGGACAGGAGGGTGGACAGCCGCGCCGTCTCCATCTCCTTCACCAGCGCGTCGAAGCCCGCCTCCACCTCGGGGACCAGGGACTCGTCCTCCTCCTCGTTGCCCATCTCGCACAGGGTCATCAGGTCGTCCCAGGCCCCTTCCCGCTTGGCCTGGGCGCTCACCTTGTCCTCCAGGTTGCTGATGCGCTGCTGGATTTTCCGGGCCTTGTCCACGTTGTCCCAAAAGCCGTCGGCGGCGGCCTGGGCGTGGAGCTCGTCCAGCTCCCGCTCGGCGCTCTCCAGATCCAGGGCCTGACCCAGCTTGTCCAGGTCCGGCTTTAAGTTGTTCAGCTTCACCCGGTACTCGTCAAATTGAAGCATACTGTTTCATCCTTCCGCATACATTCTCAATTTATGTATTATACCGAACTCTCCAACCGTTGTAAAGGGTGAAACGGGAAAAACCGCCCCGGCCCCGCGTAAGGCGGGGCCGCGGCGGCTTAACGCTGGCTGACAACCGGGCCGGGCCGGCCCGGAAAAATCAGGTCGTCCACGTCCTGGACCGGGGGTTCGCCGTCCCGCGGGCATACCCATCTGTCCGTCATACTGCATCGCTCCTTTTTCTGGTCTGCGGGTTTCCAAATATCTGGCCCATACAGACCAGTATATGCACGCCGCGATGCAAAGATGCCGGAATTTTGTCCAACCCCTTGACTTTTTTCCCCGGCCGCGTTATGTTGTAGGGAGCGGACGGGCTTTGGCCCGGCCATCCCAAACCGGGAGGAGAGAGGTAATATGGCGGCGACATTCCTGGTCATCGGCCTGGGGCGGTTCGGCTCCAGCCTGGCCCTGCGGCTCATGGACTCGGGCAGCGAGGTCATGGTCATCGACATCAACGAGGACGCGGTGAACCACATCGCCCCCCATGTCACCCAGGCCAAGATCGGCGACTGCATGGACGAGGAGGTGCTCCGCTCCCTGGACCCGGCCAGCTTTGACTTCTGCTTTGTGTGCATCAGCGACAATTTCCAGTCCTCGCTGGAGATCACCTCCCTGCTCAAGGAACTGGGCGCGCCCATGGTGGTGTCCAAGGCGGACAAGGACCTCCACGCCCGGCTGCTGCTGAAAATCGGCGCGGACGAGGTGGTGTTCCCGGAACGGGACATGGCCCAGCGCACCGCCATGCGCTTCAGCGTCAACGGGGCGCTGGAGTACATCGAGCTGGCCCCGGGCTACGCCATTATGGAGCTGGACGTGCCCGACCACTGGGCGGGCCAGACCCTCATCGATCTGGACATCCGCAAAAAGTGGAACGTGAACGTGATCGGGCGCAAGGAGGAGGGGTCCATCCGCCCCATCGGCGCCTCTTTCGTCTTCGCGGCGGACACCCACATCCTGGTGGCGGGCCGCCCGGACGACATCGCCCGGATGGCCAAATCATGAAAACGGCGGCTGGCAAGTGCCAGCCGCCGTTTTTCGCTCTGTTCACTCCCCCGCTCCCGCGATGGATACGTTTTTCAGCCGCACGGCGTAGGGGCCGTCGTACCGGGCGGTGAGGTAGCGGTCGGCGGAGAAGACCAGGTTCTTCTGAGCCTCCAGGATGCTGCCGTTCACCGAGCCGCCGGTGACTGGGGTCACGGTGCCGTCCGCCTCAATGAGGTAGGCCAGCCGGATCTCGCCGCCGAAGTGGCCGCTCATCTCGTCCATCTGGAAGTCGGAGAAGGTCACCGCCCACAGCACCGGACCCTTCTTCAGCTCCGCGAAGGGGACGGCGCCGTTGGCGCAGGACATCCGCTGGTACTCTCCCGTGGGCTTCACCCCCAGGTAGCGGCAGAAGCGGTTGGGACCGTGCCACCGCAGCAGCTTCCCGTCCTCCAGCAGGGGCAGGTCCGCGCCGGTGGGGATACCCTCCACGCTGTAGGGGCGGAGGGCCCGGAGGGTGAGGGCCAGCCGCTCGCCCTCCGTCTCCCCCTGCACATCCTCCCCCTGCTGCCAGGTGGAATATTTGGCGTACACCATGGAGGCCATGGAGCGGGCCACATAATAGGACAGCAGCTCCTCCACGCTGTCCCCGCTGAGGATCAGGTCGTACTTCCCGCTTTTCAACGCCTTTTGGGCCCGGCCCCGGTCCCGCACGAAGGCCAGCGCCTCTGCCACCCTGGCGGACAGGGCCCCCTCGTCCAGGGCCCGGTACTCAAACTGGTTGTGGATCTCCACATCCTCCGGCTCCCTGCATTGCACCACAAATTCGCCGTTTACCGAGGAGTTGACAAAGGAAACATCCGTGCCCTCGGAGGACAGGATGCGGCAGCGGACCCGGCAGACAAAGATCTCTGCGGAGTTCACAAAGGCGTCCTCGTGGACATCGGGGGCAAAGAGGGCGCGGGCCATCTTCCCCGCGCTTTGCGCCAGGGGAGCCTGGGCCAGCTCCCCGGCCTCCTCCGTCAGGGGGGCCTGCACCGGATCGGCCATATCAAAGTATGGGTTGGCGGCGAACTGGGCGGCGTAGTATGCCCCCTTCAGCTCCTGGTCCAGCTTGCCGTCGTCCATGGAGGAGATGAGCTGCACCGAGGTGAAGCCCCGGTTGGGCCTCTCCTGCCCGTCAGCCTCCACGTCCCGGAACACGGTGACCTCATATTTATGGGTGTCCTTGCTGCGCCGGGTGTCCAGCGCCTTTTTTACAAAGAAGAGCTCGGCGCTCTCCTCCTCCCGCTCGTTGATCCGCCACAGGGTGATGCCGCAGCGGGCCAGGGCGTTTTTAATTCTCTCAATCATGGTTCCACCTCCATCAGCCCAGCCGGATGCGGGCCTTCATATACGGGCCGCCGTCGGACACCTTCACCCACTCCTTGTAGCCCTTGCCGCAGTAGCCGCTGCCGGACAGCTCCGGCGCTTTGCTCATCATGGTGACGGACTTGAGCAGGTCGGGCACGTAGCCGGTGAGGACGATGGGGGAGTAGAGCTTCCCCGTCAGCTTTCCGTTTTTGATCTCCCTGGCGGTGGTCACCATGCACTGGATACCCCAGTTCTTGGGGTCCTCCATGCCGCTGGAGGGGCACTCCAGCAGGAAGCCGTCCTCCACGCTGGCGATCAGCTCCGACCGGGTGCTCTCCCCGCCCTGGAAATAGGTGTTGGTCATGCGGGTGTAGGCCTTGCGCTCATAGCTCTCCCGCCGGCCGTTGCCGGTGGGCTCCACCCCCAGGCGGGCGGCGGACAGCGCGTCGCACATACCCGTTTTCAGCACGCCCCTGTCAATGATCACCGTGTCCCCGGTGAGGGTGCCCTCGTCGTCGAAGAAGGCGGTGGCGGACTCGTCCACGGCGCTGCCGTCGTGCATGGTCACCAGGGGGCTGGCCACATATTCGCCGATGAACTGCTTCGCCTGGGCCCGGTCCTTGACGAACATATCCATC
>X363_Desmarests_Spiny_Pocket_Mouse__coassemble_741_pt1 | contig 16186 bp, 15 predicted proteins | sample X363_Desmarests_Spiny_Pocket_Mouse__metabat2_low_PE_031 | metagenome-assembled genome bin X363_Desmarests_Spiny_Pocket_Mouse | reverse complement strand
CCTGGCCGCCATATATTACCGTTCTTGTTTCTTGGATTTTTATTGACAAATTCTGTCCCATTATTCGCTGTTTTCTATATCATGGAAGTGTGCCGTTTACTAAGCCCCTTCTACTACTAAACAATAGTCAACTTTTTTTACTCTGCTATTATATCCAGTCCCAGACCGTTCACCCACTGGATCATGGCGCTGCGGGAGGTTCCACCGCTGAACCGCTGGCCGTCCAGCCAGGTGGCACCACCGGCCAGACTGTGCAGATTTCGGGCGCTGGAGCCCATGCCGCTGCTGTTGGACGTGCAGAAGGGAACGATGGTCTTGCCGTTGAAGTCGTAGCTCTCTAGGAAGGTGCTGACGATCCTGGGTGCTTGGCCCCACCAGATGGGGTAACCGATAAATACGATGCCGTACTGCTCCATGTTGCTGACGCTGCCGGAAATAGCGGGGCGGGAGTTGAAATCGTTCATCTCCAGGGTAGTGCGGCTGGAGGAATCGTGCCAGTCCAGATCGGCGGAGGTATAGGGTGTTTCGGGAACGATTTCATAAAGGTCGGCGTTCAGACCATCCGCGATGTACTCCGCCAGAGGCTTGGTGGTATTGGTGGCGGAGAAGTAGGCAACCAGCACTTTGGCTTCATCGCTGGGAGCGGGCGTAGGGGCAGGCACGGAAGTGAAGTCCAGACCCAGGCCGTTTACCCAGCTTGTCAGGGCACTCACGCTGTCACCGCTGCTGCACCGCCGTCCTTCCGTCCAGGTCGCGCCGCTGGCGAGGCCGCGAATGTTGGAAACGCTGTTGGCAATACCGCTGCCGCCAGAGGTGCAGAAGGGAACGATGGTCTTGCCGCTGAGGCTTTCGCTCTCCAGGAATGTGTAGATAATGCGGGGCGCGTCATTGTTCCAGATGGGGTAGCCCAAGAATACCACATCATAGTCATCCATGTTCGCCACACTGTTGGCGATGGCGGGGCGGGCGCTGGGGTCATGCTGCTCCGTGACCGAGCGGCAGTTGGAATTGGTATAGTCCAGGTCGGCGGAGGTGTAGGGTTGTGCGGGAGTGATCTCATGGAGAGTCGCCACATCGGAACCCAGAGCGGTTACAAGATTCTCGGCCACGCCTCTGGTGGTTCCGGTGCCGGAGAAATAGGCCACCAGGACTTTGCCGCCATTGGCGGGAGTATCGGTGCCGGGGGTGGTCTGAGTGCTGCGGTCATAGTTCATCAGCGCCGCCGCAACCTGGGCGCGGTTGGCGTTGCTCTTGGGAGCGAACACGCCGGTAGATACGGGGGCCACGATGTTGTTTGCGGTGGCCCAATCCACGGCGGTGGCGGCATAGGAGGCGATGGAGCTTTCATCATTGTAATTGTTCGCACCGGAGACGGCGGGGCTACCCGCATAGCGCCAAAGAATGGTGGTCATCTGCTCACGGCTCACCGGATCATTGGGGCCAAACAGCCCGCCGCCGTAACCGCTGACCAGTTCCTGCTGGGAAGCCCACAGCACAGCATCACTGTACCATGCGCCATCAGGTGTGTCGGTGAACGCATCCGTACCGGTGACAGTCGGGGTCCCTTCGATCCGGTACAGAACAGTGGCGAGTTGGGCGCGGGTCAGATTGCTTTCCGGTGCGAACTGGTTATTGCCAATTCCGGCCATCAGGTTATGCTCCCGGCAGTACATCACTGCCTCGGCGTACCATGCGTTGGCATCCACATCGGAAAAGCCGGTATCATCCACCGCTGCGAAAGCGGTGACAGACAGGGAAAGGGTCAGAACAGCGGCCAGCAGAAATGCGGCCAATTTTTTCAGATTTCGCATACAAATACTCCTTCTTTTATTTTGTAGAATCAGCTTGTTCTTGCAATATTCGATTCAGGTGTCAAACCAGGTGTGTATCTCTGCCATCCGGTCAGATTGCGCCACATGGAACGGGCATCGCTGATCGCAATGGCCGCATCCTATGCAGTCACCAGCCTTTTTCTCCAGCTTTTCATAGTGGCTGCGGGCCAGTTGATCTCCGGCCCTTGCCAGATCATAATACTTGTTGATTAGTCCCACATCCAGGCCAGCCGGGCAGGGCTGGCAGTGGTTGCAGTAGACGCATTTTCCAGCCGCATCCTGGGGAGCAAAGGAGCCGAGAATGGAGTAATCCTTTTCCTCCGGCGAAGCGGTCAGGAAGCCGAGGATGCGTTGTAAATCTTCACGGTTCCGAATACCGGGCAGAACGGTCAGCACTCCCGGTTTATCCAGAGCGTATTGGATGCACTGGTATTCCGTCAGGGCGCTTTTGAAGGGGGAGGTTCTGGCGTTGAGAAGCTGTCCGCCGCTGAACGCTTTCATTACGGAGATACCTACCCCTTCCGTCTCACAGCGGCGGTAGAGCGCAGCCCGCTCGTCCATACTGCCAACGGAATACTCTCCGGGGCGCTGATAGTCATAGGCGGGATTGATGCTGAACATCAGCAGGTCGATCACCCCCATATCCAGTACCTTGTTTACTAACCGGGGCGTGTGGGATGACAGACCGATATGCCGGACGGTTCTATCCTGTTGCAGCTTCTGGATGTACTCCAGAACGCCGCTTTGCAGGACTTGCTCCAGGTCGCTTTCTTCATCAATACAGTGGAGAAAGCCGAAGTCGATGTAGTCGGTCCCCAGGGCGGTGAGCTACCAGTCGATGGAGCGTTTGATGGCGTCCAGATTTGTGGTCCAGCCATAGGTCCCGGTGTGGTAGTCTGCGCCGAAGTGGATCTGAAAGTAGAGTTTTTCCCGCATTCCGGCGATGGCCTTTCCATAAGCGGGGAAGGGTGCGGCATCCGCAGAGGCCATGTCGAAGAAATTGATCCCCGCCTCCAGAGCCGCCGTCATAGCGGCCTCAATTTCTTTTTCTCCAGCCATACCGATGGAGCTGGTTCCAAGGCCCAGGATACTGATGCGTTCCTCCCCTTTAGGAAGTTTGCGGTATTCCATAGGTATCATTCCTCCTCTCTGTTGAATGAGTGGCTTTCTGTTCCTATCCCTATTGTAATCGAACAGTTCAAAAATGTAAAATGCCCATTTCAAATCATTTACCATGCTTAAACCGTATGATTTAGAATAGACCACTCTTTGCTTACCGGCTTATCGTTTCTGTCAGTTTTATCCGGCGATCACCCGGCAGCTCTGCCATGTTTTCTTTCGGTAGCGCCAGACGAAGCACACCGACCGGGCCAACCAGTCCATGCCCATGGCAATCCAGACACCCACCACGCCCCAATGGAACACGATTCCAAACAGCAGGGCCGAACCCAAGCGAAACGCAATCATGCAGCCAATTCCCACGATCATGGTGTATTTTACATCCCCCGCCGCCCGCAGGCTGTTGGCGAGATTAAAGGATGTGGGATGGAGCAACGCCGCCAGCGCATTGTGCATGATAATCAGCAGCGCCGCCAGATGCAGCGTAGCCGGTTCCAGGTCGTACAACCGCAGGAGCAAGGGCAGGGCCAGACAGACCACAATTCCAAGGGCTGTGGTGAAGCAATAGGAAATTTTCATCATTTCCCCGGTGTAATGCTCCGCCTGATCGTACTCCTTTGCACCCACGCACTGTCCCACCACTGTGATAATAGCCAGGTTCATGGCGTTGACCACGATAATGGGGATCTGGTCAATGCTGTTTGCCACGCCGTTGGCCGCGATCTGCACCGTGCCGAACTGGGAGACAATACTGGTGACCAACACCTTGCCCAGCGCGAACAGTCCATTTTCAATGCCGCCAGGAATGCCCACCCGCAGGATGCGGGATATATCCTCCTGGTTCCATGTAAAGATGTTCCGCCAGCACAGGCGCACCTGATTGCCTGGGCGAAAGGCCAGAGCAGACAGCAGCACCGCCGCGGTGGATCTGGAGATCAGAGTTGGAATCGCTACCCCCAGCACTCCGGCCCGGAGGATGGACACCCCCACGAAGTCCCCCACAATGTTGATGGCGTTCATCAGCAGGGACACATACATGGTGATATTCGTGCGGCCCATGGCCCGGAACTGTGCTGCCGCCGCATTATAAATCCCCAGGAAAGGGAAAGAACAGGCGGTAACCAGGAAATAGGTCATCGCGGCCTCCATCACAGCCGGTTCGACCGCCCCGAAAAACAGCCGCAGAATCACCTGCCGGAACAGGATACAAATCACCGCAAGACCGGAAGAGAACAAAGCGGCTATCGTCATCAGTTGTCCCGCTGAGAACTCCGCTTTGTCCGGCTGACCGCTGCCCAGGTATTGGGACAGCACCACCGCGCCGCCGGTGGTCAGGGCTGTGAGGACGGTGATGATCAGATAGTTTACCATATCCACCAGCGCTACGCCGGAGACAGCGGCCTCTCCCACGCTGGATACCATCACCGTGTCCACCATGCCCACCAGCATGGCCAGCACCTGCTCAATGACCAGAGGAACCAACAGCTTTTTCAAATCTCTGTTGGAAAATAACACGTCAATACGCCTCGATTCTTTGATTTATCGCAGAGCTAATAGGAGCGCGGAGAAGCTGCCATATAGGGGTTCCGGCGAAGCAGGAATTGAGCGCACAGTCCAGTAAAGGCTCCCGCACAGCAGCCGGAAACCAGCAGGAAAGGAAAGTACAGCAGGATTCCGGCACTCTTTGTCACCAGCACCGCCACAGAGATTTGCCCAAGGTTATGCAGAACCGCGCCCAAAGTACTGCCGGCCCAGAGAATCTTCTCTGGAATCAGGCGGTGCAGAGGGATCATGCCGCCCAGACACAGCAGGCTCCCTGCCGCACTATACAGGAGCGCCATTCCGCTGCCGCCGAATACTGCGCCCAGGATCACCCGCGTCATAACCAACAGAAAAACCTCTTTCGGACGGTAGCGATACACCGCGTAAACGGTGACGATGTTTGCCAGCCCCAGCTTCACGCCGGGAACCGGGATTGGATTTGGTATCTTCTGTTCCACCATAAATATGGTCAGCGCAATGGCACTCAGCAGCGCAAGTTCTGTCAATCGCTTTGTTTTCATAGACACCTCAGTTCGTAGCCCCATCCAGTTCGGGATCACAAAATTGGATCACCAGCCGGTTTGGGAGGCAGACAATAGGAAGCCCGCTGTCAGATAAAAAGCCCATGTGGACACAGGTTTGATCCGGGCATTCTGCCGCCTGCACACGAATTTTGCCATCCTGAACCTGTATGGTGTTAGAGCGGCCCAGATAGGAGACTTCAATCGTTTGGTTTTCGGTGTGCGCGAGGTCAAGGGTGTATAAGACCGTTCCGTCCTGCACGATCTCCACGGTCTTTCCACCGGGAGTCCGTATCACCCAAAGGCATCCTGCCACTCCCGCCAACAGCAAACCAACACACAGGAATAGCCACCCTCGATTACGTTTCATGCTGGATCACTACCACCTCTCTGCCGCTCTCTCCCGCATTGAGGCTGAATGAATCTTCCAGCCCTTCAGTCAGCCAGATTCCGCCATCCTCCAAAATCAGGAGCATTTCAAAATCATCGCAGCTCCGCCAATACTCCATGGCCTGCTCCGCGCCCATGACAAAGAGAGCTGTGGAAAGGGCATCACACCGTTTTCCCTCCGGCGCAACGACCGTCACAGAGGCAATGCCGCTCCGCGCCGGATAGCCGGTCTGGGGATTCAGGATGTGCCAGTAGACATTTCCGGTGTCATCTGTGAAGTATCGCTCATAGCCGCCGGAGGTGACCACCGCGCTGTCTGTGATTTCCAGAACGCCCAGATTTCCGTCCGTGAAAGGATCACGCACTCCGATCCGCCAGGGAGAGCCGTCCGGCTTTACACCCACGGCCTGCACGTTCCCGCCCAGGTTGAGAAGTGCGGAGGTGATCCCACGTTCCCGCAGAAGGCCAGCCGCCTCGTCCCCAATGTACCCTTTCGCCACCGCTCCAAGGTCGAGCTGCGCTCCGTTCGGAATGGTGACGGTGTTCTCCCGCATTTGAATATTTCGGTAGTCCACCAAAGGCAGTAATGTGTCAAGTTCCTCCTGTGACGGAACCTGATAGCTGCCGGTCGTAAAGCCCCAGGCGGTGAGAACCGGATAAATCGTGGGGTCCAGCGATCCTCCTGTCTGGTCGGCCTGCTCCAAGGCGAACGCCATGAGCTGGGCCGTATCCTCGCTGACCGTGACCGGCTTCCCGCCGCTGTGGTTGATGGCGTAGACCTCGCTGCCGGGGTCTGTGACGGACCACCGCTGTTCCCTGGCTGTGATTTGCTCCTCCACGGCCTCCAATGCGGCTCCGGCCTCCGGGCCGGTTGCCTGCATGGTGATATAGGTATCCAGCGCAAAGAAACTGTGATCAGTGGATTCGTCTTTCTTGGAACAGCCGTACAGTGTCATCAGGAGAAGGACTGAAACCATAAAAAACAATCTGCGCTTCATCTCAGTATTCCAGACCGGCCAGCCAGTCGGTCACGGTGGCGCGGGCGGTTTCCAGCGGGGTATCCATCCCAGGGCGCTGCACGCCTACCGCATCCAGCACGGTCACACCGGGCAGCGCCGCCTCAATGTCACGAACACTGGAGGCAAGGCCGCTGGTTCCGTGGGCGCAGAAGGGGATCACGGTTTTTCCGGTGAAGTCGTAGCTGTCCAGAAAGCTGTGTATCGCCATGGGGCAGGTGTACCACCAATCCGGGTAGCCCAGAAAAATTACATCGTAGTCCGCCATGTTATCCACCGAATTCACCAGCGCAGGTCTGGCATTGTCCGCCTTTTCATCAGCGGCCCGATTCAGGCATTCATCGTAATCACTGGAATAGGGTTCCGTAGTCACGATAGAGAACAGGTCGCCGCCTGTTTCCTCTTGAATCCATGCGGCCATCTGTGCCACATGGCCGGGAGCCAAAACGCTGGCGGAGGTAGTGGCGTCTGTATCCACCGCCGAGGGGTTCTCTACCACCGTGTTTTCAGCCCAGGTGAAGTAGGCGATCAAAATACTGTTTTCAGTCCCAATTTCTGAATCCTGTTCATTGGGGATTTTTTCCGGTACAGATTCAGAAAGGTTGCTGTTCTGGGATTGGCCGGGAATATCCGGCGGCGTAGGAACTGCCGGATCATCTGCGCCGCCGCAGGCGGTCAGGCCCAAGAGCAGCAGAATAAAAAGCGCGGCTGTGTAGAATTTGCGAAGCATGGTTTTGTCCTCCTGAGTTGTTTGTCTGTATTCGATACTCATATTGTAGCGGAATGGACATGAAATGTAAAATACCTAAACTGGATTGTCTATTATGCCCAGTCCGCATAATAGACCGCAAAAGCCCATGGAGCGGTCACCGGTCGGCAACCGCTCCATGAGCTTGCAAAGAAAGGAATTTTATATCAACCGGCCAGTCCAAGACGGGCCAGCCAGTCGCTTACATCGTCCTCCGCCTGGGTGGAGCGGCTGTCACGGAGGGACAGCCCTTTCAATACTGTGGCGTCCGGTTCGGCATTCTCGATGGTGCTGATGGTGTTGGAAAATCCGCTGCCGCCAGAGGTGACAAAGGGAGCAATGGTCTTACCGCCAAGGTCGTATTCATCCAAAAAGCTGTAGACGGCCATGGGCATATCGCCCCACCAGTTGGGGAAACCCAGAAACACGATGTCATAGCTGTCCAGATTCTCTAACTGGGAGGCCAGCTCCGGGCGGGCGTTGGCGCTGCGCTCCTCCTGGCCCACATCAATCGTGGCATCATAGCTGTCCGGGTACTGCTCCGTTGTCAGAATGGAGAACAGATCACCGCCTGTTGCCTCGGCAATTAGGTCCGCCACAAGGCCGGTATTGCCGGTCAGCTCGTCTCCCCGATACTGGATGCTGGCGGAGGTGGATGCGTCCACGCCGTCCGCCAGAGGCGCGTTCTCACCGTAGGTAAAGTAAACGATCAGAACACCGTTCCCCTCGCCGGGTTCCTCTGGCGTGTCGGACTTGGAACCATCTTCAGTGGGCAAGATTTCGGGGGTGCTGGACGGCTGCTGGGTCTGTGTGCTGTCAGAGGGGCCGTCAGGCTGAGACACCGGGGGCGTCTGCGGCGCATCGCCGCCGTTGGCCCCGCTCTGACCGCCGCCGCAGGCGGCCAGAGCGAAGCACAGCAGGAGGGAAAGAATGAGAGAGAGGGATTTTTTCATGGAAAAGTCTCCTTTGTTTATGAAATAACTTCAAATGTGATCTCCACCCGGCTGGGCAGATTGGGGAAGATGGACAGGTCGGATGTAATCTTGCCGATGGGATAGACTGTCATGGTCAGGTTGGGGCGGCTGGACTGGGCATAAAAGATAGCGGCAGTGTTGTTGCTGGGGCAATAGGTAATATCACCATCGTCAAAGCGGAGCTGCCCCTCACCCTCCACAGTGATCGGTTGGTCGATACCGCCGTAGACCTCCCGGCCTCCGTAGTTGCTCATGGTGATGGTCTGGGGAAGCTGGGCGATAAACTGACGGGCCATGCTGCTGTCGTACAGAACGCCCTCCAACTCCCGATCCCCGATGGTGATGCGGATCGCGGTTTCCCCCTGCTGCATCGCTGTACTGGGAGAGGGCAAATCCAGATCGTTGAGCCAATCGGCCACGGTACTCTGAGCGGACGCAATTCGGCTGGAGTCAATCGCCAGCCCCTGTTCGACCGTGGCGCCGGCACTTGACCGGCTGACGGCGGAATAGCTGCTGCCCGCGCCGTAGCCATCGTGGGTACAGAAAGGGATCACCGTTTTTCCAGAAAGGCTCTGCTCCTCCAGGAAAGAGAGTACAGGGGTAGGTGTGGTGGAGGCCCAGACCGGATAACCGACAAAGATGATGTCATAACCGCTCAAGTCTACATGAGAGGACAGCGCGGGACGGGTCCCGTTGGCAATTTCCTGGTGGTTTTGGTCCACAACGTCCTGAAAATCCTCTGGGTAGGATTCCGCCGTCTCGATCAGGTGAAGATCCCCGCCGGTCTGCTCCGCAATCATACGGGCGATCCGCTCCGTGGCTCCCTGCCGCTGGCCGTTCTCTACCACCACGCTGGCAGAAGTTGTGGCGTCCACGCTGCTGTCGTAGTCCGTGTTGCCGTAGCGGGAGAAATAAGCTACCAGAACTTTTGCGCCGCTGATCGTGGTGTCCGAGGGCGTTGTTTGTGTGCTGCGGTCATAGCGCATCAGCGCATCGGCAACCTGGGCACGGGTGGCGTTCTCCTTGGGAGCGAAGCTGTTGCCGCTGACAGGACGCACGATGCTGTTTCCCGCCCAGGCCACGGCGGAGGCGGCATAGCTGGCAATGGCGGCACTGTCGCTGAACGCGGCGGCTCCTGTCGCCGGACTTCCTGCGTAGCGCCAGAGTATCGTGGTCATCTGCTCACGGGTCACAGGATCGTTGGGTCCAAACAGCCCGCCGCCATAGCCGCTGATCAATCCCTGCCGGGATGCCCACAGCACAGCATCGCCGTACCAAGCGCCGTCAGGCGTGTCCGTGAAGGCGTCTGTTCCCGTCACAGCAGGGGTCCCCTCAATCCGGTACAGGACAGTGGCGAGCTGCGCCCTGGTCAGACTGCTCTCCGGGGCAAACTGGTTGTTGCCGGTTCCGGCCATCAGGTTATGTTCCCGGCAGTACATGACCGCCTCGGCGTACCATGCGTTGGCGTCCACATCGGAAAAACCGGTATCGTCCACGGCGGCAAAGGCCGGGACACCAACCGCCAGCGCAAGCAGGAACGCCAGCATAAGGGTCAAATATTTTTTCAGATTTTTCATCTTTAGGCAGCCTCCTCTGCAAGTTCAAACGTGATCTCTACCCGGTTGGGCAGATCAGGGAAGATGGACAGGTCGGACGTGACCTTGCCAATAGGATAGACCGTCATGGTCAGGTTGGGGCGGCTGGACTGGGCGTAGAAAATGGCGGCGGTGTTGTTGCCGGGGCAGTAGGTGATGTCCCCGTCATCAAAGCGGAGCTGTCCCTCGCCCTCCACAGTGATTGCCCAAGCGAAGCAGGAAATCCAACAGAAGAACTTTCCGGCCCTGCGCCATATTGACATGGATTGGAGCGCATATGACGCCGTTTATCTGGGAACGCCCAACTGGTGGTCCTCCATTGCGCCTCCGGTAGCTTCCTTCCTGCATGAAGTCATGCCTACCGAAAAAACGATTCTTCCCTTCTGCACCCACGGCGGAGGCGGTGGAGGACATATCGCTCACGATGTACGAAATTACTGTATTGGGTGTGATGTGCTGCCCCTTCTGACGATTCAGGAGGACGACGGACAGAAGGCAGAGGCACAGGTGACGCACTGGTTGGAGCGTCATAAGCCATGAAAAAGAAACCGCTTCTACGCCACCTCACCGATTTTTCCATGACAGTTGTACTGCTTGTTCTGATGGCCTACTGGACCCGTGCCAATGCGGAAATCTGCATCCTCGCCACCAAAGGCAGCCCCAGACGGGCCTCCGCCCAAGTCCATCAGGTGATCCTCTCCCATATTGAGGAACACAGCAGAAAGCCCCAGGAGGCACGGAATCGCATCGTCCAGCTGATGGGCGATGTTCCCCGGATCGAGCTGTTCGCCCGGTCAAGGGCGGAGGGCTGGGACGCCTGGGGCAACGAGGTTGACAGCGATATTTCTATGAAAGGGAGCGATGAGGGAAACCATGTTGAAACGCTTTGAAAAAATCCAAAAGAGGCTGGCCCTGACGCTGGCTGCGGCGATGTGCATGAGCCTGTGCAGCGTTCCGGCCTTTGCCGCCGAGGCCACTGAGACCACGGCCAGCGAGGACGGCAGGACCACCACCATCACCACCGAGATCACCTGGACCAGCCCGGAGGGCGAGGCCCCCGTGGTGGAGGGGGAGGCGGTCACGACCGAGACCACCGTCCGGGACGATGAGGGCCGTGTCATCCAGGAGAGCGGCAGCGAGACGGGCCATGAGACCGCCACCACCGAGACACAGACGGTGGAGACCACGGTGGAGGACAAGGAGCCTGTGGCCGGGACGGAAACGGGCGAGACCACCGTTACGGAAATCCCCGGCGAGTTTGAGACGGTGGACAGCTCCGCTTCCTCCTCCAGCGAGGCCGTGGACCCCGTTTTCAAGGATGGGGACAGCAGCATCACGGTTGAGCTGACACCCGGCAGCACCGCCACCGGGACGGCGGAGGTGGACCGGGAGGCGCTGGCGGGGCAGCTTGCCCGCCCGGATGCCGGGGACTGCGACATCACCGACCCGGAGACCGGGGAGACTGTCGGCCATAAGACGGTGACGGTGGAGGATGTGCTGGACAAGGACGGGACCGTGATTGGGTTCACTGCCACCTCCACCGTGGAGACCTCCGTCACCACCGCCCTCCCGGAGGGCAGTTCCGGCGCGGAGCCGCCCGTGATGCCCCAGCCACAGGAGCCGTCCACCGATGCGGACGGCGTGACCACCAGGGTGGATGTGACGCCCGTCTTTGACGAGGCCGGCAACCTCACCGGCTATCAGACGGTCGAGACAAAGACCCATGCAACCGAGGAGGCGGTCTCGGAGACCGTCCTGCCGGAGAGGCCCGCCGAAAGCGTGACCACCGACCCGGAGACCGGGGAGACCACCACGGTCACGGTGGCGGAGCTGCGGGACGCCTCCGGCGCCCTGACAGGCTACGAGGTCACGACTGCCACCACCGACCGGGCGGGCAATATCCGTACCGGGGTGGAGACCCTGCGAGGCACAAAGGACACCAGCACCCTCACCGAGGTCACGGATGTGACCGTCACCACCGTGACCTTTACGGAGTTCACGGGCGGGGCCGTCACCACCACGACCAGGACCACCACCACCGAGACAAAGCGGATCGCCGCCAATGACCGCACCGTCACCGCCGGGATGGGAAATGTCACAGCCGGAGGAAAGGACGGCATTTTGGAGACTACCGGCGTAAAGGCGGACGTGGCGGAGCCTGATGTAGGGAAAACCGACCAGAAAACCGACCTCTACCACCGGGCGGATAAGGACGGCGTGGAGTTTGACCCGGCAGGCTACGACTTCCAATGGCTGGGCGAGTACGGGCTGGAGAGCGCCATCCGGGTGGATGCGGTCAAGACCAACGAGGACGGCAGCACTTCCTCCAGCGACCGGTGGCAAGCCCACCAATATGTGCTGGTGGACAAGGACGGCAACGAGCATACCGTCTACTGCGCCGATTTCGCCGTCAGCCCCCAGGCGGGGTTCCGCTACGGCATGGAGAATGTGGAGGACGCCGGGTACTACGACAGCGGGGCGGCGGCACACATCCGGGCCATCGCCCGGAACGGCTACTGGGGGACCTCAGAGGGGGCCGGGAGCCTAGAAGCCGTGAAGAAGATGCTGGTGGACGCCTACAACAGCGGCGAGATCGACCGCAACGATTACGGCGGTCTGGCTACCGCATGGGGCTTTGACACCTACCTCACGGACGGCATGGCGCTGGCGGCTACCCAGGCGGCGCTCTGGACGTTCGGCAACAGCGGGGACCTGATGATCGACCGGGATGACCCGTTCACCAGCTACTACCAGGCCAAGTCCGGGAAGAACTGGCGGGAGCTGGACAGCCGGGAGTGGGCGCTGACCAAGGCGCTCTACGACTACCTGGTCGCCCAGGCCGAGGCGCCCACGGACAGGAACACCCTTATCAACGAGAACAATTTTGCTCAAAATGCCAGCCTGACCGTGGGCCAGCGGGACGGGGACACTGGCAAGTATGAGGCGGACCTGACCTTTACGCTGGCAGTCATGCCGGACACGGAGAGCGATGACCTGCTGGTCCATGTGGTGGTGGGCGGCGAGGTCGTGGAGACACGGCGGCTGGCCGGGGACGATAGCGAAACACAGTACGGCGTTGTTCCCCGGAGCGGGGACGGCAGCTATACCCTATCCGGGCTGAAGCTGGCGGACGGCGTGAACATCGACCTCCGGCTCACGGGGACCCAGAACATCGGAGAGGGCGTGTACCTGTTCACCTCCGAGGTCAGCACTGACCCGGTGGGCTATGACGGGGACGGGGAGCCTGTCTTTTCCTCCCAGACCTTTGTGGGCATCGAGAGCGGCAGGCAGTCCGTGGACCTGTCCGTCTCCCTGAACTTCACCGTCAACGAGGCCGCCGCCGATGTGGTGACGGAGACCTCCAGCACCACCGGGCAGAAAGTAGACACCACCGGGACCTCCCGGACGGACACGGCCACGGCCACCGGGGGCTGGACGGAGACCGCAGTGACCGTCACCACCGTCCAGCAGAACGACCGGGAGTGGGAGGTCACATGGGAAAAGAACTACACCTATCCCGACCCGGAAACGCCTGACACGCCGGAAACGCCCGCCGACCCGGAGGAGCCGGACACCCCTGATACGCCGGATAAGCCGGAGACCCCGGAAACGCCCACGGAGGAGCCGCCTGTGGAGGACGTACCTGAGACTGCTGTCCCTAAAACGGACATCCCCACGGAGACGCCCGATGAGCCTCTGGTGGAAATTCCCGATGAGGATGTGCCTGTTGCGGACGTACCCAAGACCGGCGATGACTCCGGGCTGTGGTATCTCCTGCTGGCGGCCTCCCTCGCTGGGCTGGCGGTCATGGGCTGTCTGGAGGTCAAGGATAAGAGAAAGAGGACTGCTGACTGATGACAAAGCGTGGGGCTGGGAAACAGAACCAGCCCCACGCCCTATTTTAGAGGAGGTGAGGCTGTGCGTATTGACCCACGGCGTTTTTTCGAGTTCCTGTTTCTCCTGATGCTGTCTGTGTGTCTGGCCTTTCTCTGTCTGCACCATATGGGCAGCCGGAGGGCGGGACAGCTTTACCGGGAGGCGGCGCTGCTGGCGGATGTCCCCCATGCGGCGGAGCCGTCCCCCGCCCCTGTGCCGCTGGAAGTCCTGTCTGAAACGGATGCCGGGGATGACGCCCCCGCCGGCATGGACCTCTCCCCGCTGCGGGAGGTCAACCCCGATGTGGTGGGCTGGATCGAGGTCCCCGGCCTCTTTTCCTATCCCCTCCTGCAAGGGGAAGATAACGCCTATTACCTGTCCCACGCCTGGAACGGCGAGGAGAACGCGGCGGGGGCCATCTTCCTGGACTACCGGGCAAGCGCCAGCCTGGATAGGTTCCACACGCTGGTCTACGGCCACAGGATGCGGGACGGGACCATGTTCGGCGGCTTGAAGCACTACAAGGACGCCGCTTTCTGGCGGGAAAACCCCAGCGTTACCATCTCCAGTGAGGACGGCGTATGGCGGTATGACATCTACGCCGCCTACGAGACGGCGCTGACAGCGCCCGTCTACCAGCAGGGGCTTTCAAGCCCGGAGGAAAAGCAGGACTTTATTCAATATGGGCTGGAGCGGTCCGCCATCGACACGGGTATCACGCCCACGGCGGAGGACAGCATCATCACCCTCTCCACCTGTTCCGGGAGCGGCAGCGATACCCGCTGGGTCGTCCAGGCGGTCAGGAAACGAGGGTGAAAACTCAGCGCCCTCTATTGGGTACACTCCACCGCTTCTTCGATGATCCGAATGATGTGCCTCCGCTTTTCCGGCGGGACGGAGGCCAGAAGTTCCACGATATAGGAATAATCATCCGGCTTGTCCCCAAACAGCAGACTGTCGGATGAGGTCTTGAGCGCAACGGAAAAGGCGCACATGGATTCCGAGGACAGCCCGGACCTGCCCCTCTCCACTTCCTGGATAAAGTTTGCGCTGTATCCAGATAACTCGGCCAGCCCATCACGGGTCAGGTTCTGGGCTTTCCGTTTTTCCCTGATCCTCGCGCCGACTTCGATGTTGATGTCCTTTAACGGCCTTGGCATAGCATTACACCACCTTTGAAAGTAGTGTAACCCCGTTTTCCTGTGGCATGAATATGGACAAGTTGGTATTATAAGGAGTAGCAATACACCCTGTTTTATGCTATAATCTCGGTGTACTACTTTAGACAGGGGATGATGATGCTGGAAGATAAAAGATACTGCTGTTGCTTCACCGGGCATCGGCCGGAGAAACTGGGCGCGCCGGAGGATGTGGTCATCAGGCTGCTGGATGCGGCGATATGCGATGCCCTGCGGGATGGGTACACCACCTTTATCTCCGGGGTATCAAAGGGGGTCGATCTCTGGGCGGCGGAGCTGGTACTGCGGCGACGGCAGTCCGCAAAGGGTATCAAGCTGGTCTGCGCCGTTCCCTTTCAGGGGTTCGGCCTGCACTGGGGCGGCGGATGGACGGAGCGTTTCCTCAAGGTCACACAGTCTGCGGACTCCGTTGTGTATGTCTGTGAGGCCGGTTCCCGGTCTGCGTACCAGCGCCGCAACGAGTATATGGTGGACCGCTCCTCCCTGCTGATCGCTGCCTACACCGGGGCAAGCGGCGGCACCCGGAACACGGTCAGATATGCGGAGAAAAGGGGCGGGTGCGCTATTCGCTATCTGTGGCCGCTGGATGATATGGAACGGTTGCAGTAAAAAAATCGGGGTATCCCGTCTAAAGGGATACCCCGACAAGCTGGAGTTTATTACTCTTTCTACTCCTTAATTTTACCAAATAAAGCAAGCAAAAGCTGAATGCCTCCCAACACAAGGAAAACAATCCCCAAAACTGTCACTGTAAAAAAAGAGGAACTGTAATCTTCTGGAGAAAAACCACCTTTCATTGCTACTTGAAATGCTACCCTGCCCAGCAAGGGAAAGCTCTCTTTTAGAATAGATACAGTTGAGAGTAGTAGCAATCCGCAAATGATTTCAATGCTTCCAAAGATATATATGACTTTTTTCATGGACAATCCCTCCAACAACTAACTTGCTGTTCCTTAATATTACACCATAACAATCTGGATTTCAATAGCGAACATCAAATTTTACATAGCGGTCTGCTTGGGCAGGCCGCTATTTTTTACCCCAAAAACAAGAAAGGAGCGACTGCCTATGAGTAAACTCGTGATCTGCGAGAAGCCCTCGGTGGCGCAGAGCGTGGGCAAGGTGCTGGGCGCCTCGAAGCGGTGTGACGGCTACCTGGAGGGCGGCGGCTATGTTGTGAGCTGGTGTGTCGGCCATCTGGTGGAGCTGGCCCAGCCGGAGGCTTACGGCGAGACCTACGCCAAGTGGCGGCTGGAGGACCTGCCCATCCTGCCGGAGAAGTGGCGCTATCAGGTGTCCGCCTCCACCAAAAAGCAGTTCCAGATTTTGAGAGAGCTGATGAAACGGGAGGATGTCACCTCCATCGTGGAGGCC